>Ga0272442_10012415_pt1 | contig 10287 bp, 7 predicted proteins | sample SSMForm2O_FD_200262 | JGI IMG/M metagenome (GOLD analysis project Ga0272442, IMG submission 200262) | Marine sediment archaeal communities from Little Sippewissett salt marsh, Falmouth, MA, United States - SSM-Form-2O | ecosystem: Environmental > Aquatic > Marine > Wetlands > Sediment ... | reverse complement strand
TTTAGCTGAAAAAATGGTTACTCAAGTTAATAACAAAGGTCTAGTTCTTGTAACAGTGCTATGGGTAATAGTAGTGCTCATGGTGATTGTTTCGGTTCTCGGTCGCCAAAGCCGGCTTGATACGAAGGTCTGCCGTGCCAGACTGGAAGGAGTCAGATGCAAGTGGGCGTCCCGTGCAGGAATAGAAAAAGCTATCGGAGTACTCAATGAGGACACAAGAGAAAGTGACTGTCTGATCGATTTGTGGAGTGATAACGAGGAAGATTTTAATGATATTTACCTTCAGAACTGCTGGTTTACCGTTCGAGTTGTTGATGAGGCGAGTAAATTAAACATAAATACAGCAACCAAAGGGCAGCTTTTAGCGTTACCGGACATGCTGGAAGAAATTGCAGATGCAATAATTGACTGGCGTGATGAAAATGATACTCCAAGCGAGGGAGGTGTTGAAGGGGGATATTATGAGAACCTGCCGTTCGGCTACATGGCCCGTAACGGCCCGCTTCGTACCATACGCGAGCTTCTTTTGGTCAAGGATGTAACAGAACAGTTATTTTTCGGAGAAGACACCAACCTGAATGGTCAGTTGGATTATAACGAACAAGACGGTGAGGAAAGCCTTCCATATGACGACGGAGATAGTGAGCTTGACAAGGGATGGATAGCGTACCTGACGTGCTATTCTTATGATAACAATAAAGACGCCGAGGGTAATGAAAAAACCAATATTAATTCGGGCAATGCGAACCAGTTATCAAGGTCTCTTGGGATAAGCAACGATCAGGCTCAAAAGATTGTCGACGGCCGCTCCTATGAAAGCATCGGCGATTTGATAGGCAGCGGCTCGAACAGCATACTGGATGTACAAACTTTTTCGAGTATAGCAGACAAGATAACAGTTGTTGACGGTGCAGAGATACCCGGGAAAGTAAATGTTAATACTGCCTCAGAGATAGTACTGGCAGCTTTGATGGGCGGGGGAGATTCGGCCGAGCAAATAGCTCAGGAAATAATTTCCTATCGGGAAACTTTATTGTACGGGATTGAAAGCATTGGGGAGCTTTTGGACGTTCCGTCGATGAGAATCAATACGTTTAAGAATATTGTGGATTTAATAACCACACGATCCGACGTCTATTCAATTCGCTGCGTGGCGACTGCCGACAGAAACGGCCCTAACGGGGCACAGCTGGAAACCGAAGCGGTGGTGGACAGGGTCGAAAGCCCATGTAAGATACTTTACTGGTATCAGGGAGCAAGTAATTAATGAGCACAAAAACGCATATTAAAACACCGCATTCTGTTATAGCATTAGCACGTGAGGAAGGTAATTTCAAGGCAATCGAGCTCCGCCAGCAGAGCGGGACTACAAATATTCTCTGGGCAAAGAGCAGCGAAGACAGCTCAGCAAACTGGCGAACATTCGCCTCCAAATGCGGTTTGTCTATCGAACCAACGGCCCAAAGAAGCCATGACAATTCCAGAGCAGTTGTGGTCGGCTTTAATTCGGCGGGTGTGGCTTTTTATCGTATTAGTGTACCAGCAGTCGGCGAGGAAGAGACCGCATCGATAGTAAAATTACAAGCCGAGACGCGGCTGCCGCTTCCGGCAGAACAAATGGAAATGTCCTGGCGAGCAGACCAGGTGCGGAACGGTCAAGTAGGCTTTATCGTAGCGGCGGCAAGAAAAAAACCGTTAGAGGATTTTGTTGAGAACGTTCGTAATTTTGAGCCGACTAAAATATTATTAGACTGCGAGGGAATAACAAAGGCCTGGAAGTCATTCTTTTCCGGAACCGAAAAACTCTCCGTGGTTGTAAGTATGTCGGGACAGAATACTCAGGTCTGTCTGGCTGAAAACGGACGATTGTGCAATGCCATGATCTTAGATATAGGTATGGAGGACCTTGTCACAGAGGACGAAGCCGAACAAATGCAAAATTCCGAAAGATTCATACAGGACATGATCAGCGTATTGGAATTGTTCGGCTACAGCGACCAAGCAGAATTGCCGATTTTTCTGCTCTCAGACGGCAATTTTTCACATATGAACATAGTATCTTCTCTCAATTCGGCAGGATTAGACGCGCAAATAGCTCTTCCGGACATCAAGAAATTGCGAACGCCAAGCGAAATCGGTATTGAAGATATCTACGCATACCGGGTAGCAATAGGTCTCGGTCTTATGGCGTTTGAGACGAGTGAAAATGAGCTTAACATTTTCAAGCATATATACAGGCCGACATCAAAAAAAGAAAAAAAACATTGGGTGTATTCACCAAAGATAGCTTGCGGGATAGCAGCAACAATGCTGGCTCTGTTCATCGTTGTCTATTGTGTAGTCAGTATAGCCAGTCCCGTCGCAATAGAAAAGCATTTGAAAGCATCTGCTTCAGAGGCAGATCTCAACAGTCTGATGCAACGGCAAAAACTAATTAAATCGGTCGCACAGCAAAGGCCCGATTTACTCGAGCTTTTAGGTCAGATTAACGCCAGCGGCGAGAAGGGGATAAAGCTGGAGAGTTTTCATTTCAAGAAGGGCCAGCCGGTTACAATTACCGGTGAAGCGTCCGGCAATGAGCAGCTATATAAGTTCGAGAAAAATTTACAGGACCGAAAGAACATCAATAGTGTGAAAATGAATCCAAGCAGAGACGCTAAAACCAAGAAAATCAAATTTACCATAACTTTTCATTATAGAAATTTCACTAAATAGGAAACCTGCAAAGAAGGTTTAAAAGCTATGAAAATAAAATTGAAACAAAATGACATTCGGGCCTTAAAGATCCTGGCCGTATGCGTAGCAGGAATTTTCGTATTTTGGATCGGATCCAAAGTTTATGGCCGCTTGAAAAAGGCACAGACATCTACAGCCTTGCTGAACAACAAACTGGAACTTATCGATGTTGACAGAGCCAAGCGAGCAGGCTTGAAGTCAATTGTGCCTAAGTTTGAGATGCCGATGGGGGAAGAAGACCAAAAATTCCTTTTTGTAGATAAACTTACCGCACAATTCAAAAAAGCGGGAATAAAAAACCAACCCTTGCAGGTCGCCTCTAAAGGGAAGCCCAAGGGTGGATACCAATTGCTCCGTATGAAATGCAGCGCTACGTGCAGATTAACTCAGGCGCTCGATTTCCTGGCCAACCTGAAAGACAATCCTTATCTGGTTGGAATCGAGGAATTGCGTTTAAGAATTGATAAAAAGAAACCTCAGGAAGTTGCTATGGACCTGACAGTATCAACATTTGTTAAGTAAGTGAGGCAAATTGTGACAGTCGATTATCTAAAAGAAAAGAAAGAACTGGTTTCAGTCTTTCTCCTTTGCATCTCAGCGGTTTTGGCAGTTTCTATTTTAGTAAAGGTAGCAGGCTTTTTTACCGCCTCAGCCAAGGCGGAGAGGATAGTCACGGGAGCCGTTGCACAAAACACCGAGGATTCCAATGATATCGACAAGTACTTCACCAAATACAAGATGCTTGCAGATGCATTAAAAAAGAACAATTTGTTCGTACCGCCTGTCGCCAAGCAGCACCCTGTAACCGAGGTAGCAGGAATATTCGGTGATGAAGTGATAATAAGGGACAAGTTGTATAAAGTCGGAGCTAAGGTAGGAGACGCAACGATAGTCTCAATTGAATCTACACAAGTGACTATCGAATGGGACGACAAGAAGAAAACTTTTTCCCCTATGGATGCAAAAAGTTCTTCACAACCGGGCAGGTCCGGGAGTTCAAGAGCATCAGCAAGAGGAGGTCCTGCGAGACCGTCAGGAGGAAGCGCCCAGATGGTTGCAGTTGGATCAGCAAGTTCCGGTGGGACGGGGAAACACTCCCAGAAGATGTCTGAGGCCAAATTGCAGGCAAAAAGAGCCAAGCAAGATAAAGAAAATCTTAAAGCCATAGAAAAGAGGTGGTCAACTCTGCCTGAGCAAGTAAAACGGAAACTTAGTGCGATAAAAGAGAGGTGGCCAAGTATGTCCGAGGGAGAAAGGGACAAAATAAGGTCCGGATTGAGTGAAAGATTTGGCGGCGGAAAACGAGGAGGTAAATAATTATAAAAGTGCCTAATTAAGGGGTGCAAATTATGAAATTTGATTATCTGAAAGACAAGAAAGAGTTGGTTTCTGTTGTGCTTCTTTGCATCTCAGCGATTTTGGCAGTTTCTATTTTAGTAAAGATAACAGGCTTTTTTACGGCTCCAGCCAAGGCAAGGAATATAGTCAAGACTGCCATTGAACAAGATACCGAGGATGCCAATGATATAGATAAGTACTTCGCCAAATACAAGATGCTCGCAGATGCTCTTAAAAAGAACAATTTATTCGTGCCGACTCCACAGAAACAACACCCTGTAAAGGAGATAGCAGGAATATTCGGTGATGAAGTAATAATAAGGGACAAGTTGTATAAAGTCGGCGCTAAAGTGGGAGACGCAACGATAGTTTCAATTGAAGCTACGCAAGTAACAATCGAATGGGACGGCAAGAAGAAAACCTTTTCTCCTATGGATGCAGGAGGATCTTCGCCTCCAGGCAGACCTAGCGGTTCAAGACCTACAGCCAGAGGGGGGCCTCCGAGGCCCGGAGGAGGAAGTGCCCAGATGGTTACAGTTCAGTCCCAGGGCAAGCCGATTGGCGGACCCGGTGGGAGAATGGGGCCAATGATGGAAAGGTTCCAGAATATGTCAGAGGCCGACAGGAACAGATTCAGGGCTGAAATGCAGGAAAGAAGAGAAAGATACATGAATATGTCCGAAGCCGAAAGAGAAAAGTTCCGAGCCGAAATGCGCGAAAGAATGATGGGAGGTGGACGAGGTCCGGGCGGCGGACGCGGTCCTGGAGGCGGACGAGGCGGCAGATGATAATAAAAGGGTTAACGTGAGGTAAACAAAATGAAACAATCAGGCACAGTAGTAATATTTATAATCGTGTGGTCGGTGGTGCTTTTAACATCTTTTATAATAGGAATTTGCATAAGGGAAGTTAGATTCCACAGTGCGAGGGGAGTAGTTGCAGCAAAATTCGAAGAAACACCTACACCTGAAGAAACAACAACACCTAAGGTTGTCAAGAAGGTTGAAAAACTAAGTGACGCAGAGAAACTCGCACAGGAGCTGTCAGAGAAAGCACTATCTCCCAGAGCCGGAGGTAGTGATCGATTGGCCAACCGTTCTCCAAGACTAGGAGGCGAAAGTGGAATGGAGAATATACAGGAGCGAGTTGCGAGTTTACTCGATGAATCACAAGGCCAGAAACTTGAAGATTTTATGAATATATCCGAGGATGAAATAGCCCAGAAACTTGAAAAATTGTCGAATATATCCGAGGAAGAAATAGCCCAGATAGTTGAAAAGATTGCGAATATATCCGGGGGAGAAACGGGCCAGATGATACGTGAAAAATTTAGCAACATGCAACGAGAGGGGGAAGATTTCAAAGTTTTACCGAAGAACAAAGAGGCCAAATAGAATAGCGAAGAAGAGAAATGAGGGAACAATTTGAGAATATGTCTGAAAAAGAAAGAGTACAAATGCGTGAAAGACTGGGTGGACGGGGCCCAAGAGACAGACGATGAGGCGGTAGATAATTATAAAAAAGGATTAAAGTGAGGTAAATAAAATGAAACGATCAGGAACAGTACTAATATTTGTAATAGTGTGGGCGGCGGTTCTTTTTGTATCCTTCGTAATCGGAATTTGTGTAAGAGAAGTGAGATTTTACCGTGCAAGAGGGGTAGTTGAAACAGCAAAATCCGAAGAAACAACCACAGCTAAGGTGGTCAAGAAAGTAGAAAAGCTAAGTGACGCAGAGAAACTTGCACAGGAGCTGGGACAGAAATCACCTGCTCCCGGAGCCGGAGTCGGTGAGCGAATGCAAATTGCCAATCGTCCTCCAGGACAAGACAGCAAAGCTATAATGGAAAATGTGAAGGAGCGATTTGCGAATATGTCAGAGGAAGAAAAAGCCCAGATGCGTGACAGATTTGCGAACATGTCAGAGGAAGAAAGAGCCCAGATGCGTTCACAATTTGGCGGCAGGCGTCGAGGGGGCGGGGAGAGATTTCAAAATCTTTCCGAAGAAGAAAGAGCCCAAATGGAAGAGCGAAGAAGACAAATGAGGGAGCGATTTGAGAACATGTCCGAGGAGGAAAGGGCTCAAATGCGTGAAAGAATGGGCGGCAGGCGGCCAGGAGGCAGCAGAGAAGGCGGCAGAGAACGATCAGGCGGCAGGGAACGATCAGGCGGCAGGCAAAATAGAGACCAGCAATAAAACAATTAATGAGGTGAAAAAGATGGATTGGTTAAAATCAATAATATCAGTAGTAGTTGGTATTGCGGCGGTTCTTATTATCTGGAGGGTAGGTTTTGTTCCTGAGCCTCCGATATCCGGACAAGCAGAAAAACCAACTGAAACAAAAATAGTTGCCGAATCGGAGAAACCCGAAGAATCTCAAAAGCCGGATGCCACAGACAAGCCTGAAGTAGCCTCTGAAGTCAGCAAACCCAAAAGCCCGGGTGACGTTGCCGGCAAACCTGAAGGGCCAGGTGACGCGAACGAACCTGCAAGAGTAGTCGCCGCGGGCGATTCGAGAGGGCCTGATGATGTTCGCGGGCAGATAAGACCTGCTGTTATAACGGAGCAGGGTGAGTCAGTAGAGCCAAACGAGCCGATGGAAAACCTGAATCTCAAAAATGTTGAAATGAAAACCATTATTGAAAAGCTCGCGAAATGGACCGGCAAGGTTATTATTCCCACCGATGAGTCACTGAAGCAGAAAATAACCATATACTCACCGGAGAAGCTGCCAAGAAGCAAGGCCCTTGCAAAAATTTATAGTGCGCTGCGTATAAAAGGCTATATTGCCCAACAAACCGACGGCACTATTTTCCTCAAACCCATAGCAGAATCAAAGTTCGGCGAGGTTCCCACGATATCGGAAGATTACCCGCTTGCAAGGGTTGAAAACAAGGACCAGGTAGTTCAAAAGTTCTTTAAGCTGGAAAACTACAGTCCATCTCAGATGGGTCAGATTATTCTGCCGCTGGTTGGTGAGTACGGCTACGTAAGCACCGATGAAAGCACAGGCAGCCTATTTGTGATTGATACAGTTAAGAGCCTTATGCGTATCAGCATGATAATCAAACAGTTCGACATAGTCGAAGTTGAGGAAATTTTAACAGAGATATTTGAAATTCAACACGGCAATCCAACAGAGATGGTAGAACTTCTTCAGACATTATTAGGCGACGGCAGCAGTACGAGCAGTTCCAGCCGGGGACGCGGACCTTTCTCAAGAGGAGGTCCTCCGAGTAGTTCATCCAGAGGTAGAAGCTCAAGCTCAGGCGGGACGGCACAATCGGTCACTGTAGGAACGAGCCGGACGCCGGCCCTGCTTATCCCGCAGCCTACTTACAACTGGATTATCGTAAAAGCTACGGCAGAAGACATAAAGAAGATTGGCGAGTGGATTAAAAGACTCGACAGGGCAGTACCCACGGTATATGTTGATCAACCACTTTCAGAAATTGAAAACAAAAATCAGGTAGTTCAAAAATTCTTTAAGTTAAAAAACTACAGTCCCTCTCAGATGAGCCAGATCGTCGGTCCTCTTCTTGGAGAAACGGGTTATGTAAGCGCCGATGAAAGCACCGGCAATCTTGTAGTGATTGATACGGTCGAGAAACTGATGCGAATCGAAACGATTATTAGAGAGTTTGACGTTCCAGAAGCCGAGCAAACCGTTACAGACATTTTTGAAGTTCGCAACGGCGATCCATCGGAGATTGTTCAATTGCTTAGGATGCTTATAAGCGGCGATGCCGGCACAAGCTCAAGGAGCCTTGGTCGAAGCAGCGGATACGGCAGTTACGGCCGGAGTAGTTATGGACGAAGCAGTTACGGTCGGAGCAGTTCTTCGTCAAGAGGTTACAGCAGCGGATACAGAGGCAGCTCGAGGGGCGGCTCATCTCAATCGGTTTTGATTGGTCCAAGCCAACAGCCAATTGTGCTTATCCCGGAACCACAGCGCAAGTGGATTATCGCACGTGCATCGGCAGAAGACATGAAACTGATCGAAGAATGGATAGAAAAGCTTGACAAAGAGGAACCGGTCAAATCAGAACACGAAACAGTTCAAATTACATATGTCGATGTCGAAGAAGTTGCTGAGCGTCTTAACGAGGCGATGCAGCAGATGCCTGGCTCAGAATTGCAGGCGAGTGTTCTTATTCAGCCGTTAACACAGGCACGACAAATTGTCATCTACGGCAGGCAAGACATGCGTACAATGGTCAAGAACCTTATTAAAGAAATCGATATCCCTACAGGTCTTTTCCAGACGGAGCGTTTCAATTTAAAACACGCCGACCCTGATGAAATCAAGGAAAAAATAGAAGAACTTTATGAAGCATCAGGCGTCGGAAGCGGCAGCAGATATACTTATGTATTCAACTACGGCAGCCGTGGGGGAAGCAGCTCAATGTCGGCCGATACAGTAAGAGTAATAGCCTATAACACACTCAAGCAGGTAACTGTAATAGCCTCGGCTGAGAATATGGCAAAAGTAAAACAGCAAATAGAAGAATGGGACGCTCCGATAGATGTCGAGCAAGTCAAACCTCTGATAATTGAACTGCAGAATTCCGACCCTGTACAGATGGCTGAACTGCTCAGAAAGCTTTTCAGCGAAGAATCTTCCGGCGGCGGTATGTCGTATTATGACCTTTTCTTTGGCAGCGGACAGGAAGAAAAGCAAAAGATCGTCGGACCGCTCTACGGCCAATTGACCTTCGAGGAGGTGCCTCAGACAAAAAAGATAATAGTAATCAGCAAGATTCCGGAAGCATACCAAGTTATTAAGGAACTGATACTTGACCTTGACCGACAGGAGATGGCTGAAGTGCCCAAAGTCATAGAACTCAAGTATGCAGATCCCGAAGACCTTAGCGAACGTCTAAACGCAATGTTCGTTGAAGCGGGGCAAACGGCCAGGATTCGACGACTCGATCAAGGATTGAGCGAGTCGTCTTTAGTAGGAGACACGGATGACACCAGTAGCAGTAGTAGTACTTCCAATCAAGGGGACAGTTCTTCTGAGGATGACTATTATACGCCTCCCTGGTCGGGATCCGGTGCTCGCAGCGGTATTAATGAAGAGATGCCACTCAGTAACGTAATCGGCAGGATTCGTTTCGTGCCGGAACCACATAACAAGTCAATTCTGACCCTCGCTCCACCGGAGTTCATGGACGAGATTGAAAAATTGATCGCGGAACTGGACGTACCGGGCAAACAGGTTATAATGGAGGCGATTATTGTCGAGATTGAGCACAGCAAAGTCACTTCTCTTGGCGTCGAGCTATCAACGAATCCTGCTGCATTCGGCTCAATCGGCGAAAATGCAATCCTAGCGCTTAGCAACCTGACAACTTTAGGGACTCATGGTACGACAGGAGGAACAATATCTTCGGCCTCGGGTGTTGCAGCAACAGGCGGCTCGGGGACAGTTCTCGGTATTGGAACAGATGTTTATGCCTTGATTGATTTTCTCGCCAAGACAACAAATGCAAAGATTCTGAACCAGCAGACACTGTGGACAAAGGACAATGAGGAAGCAAAATTCTTCAAGGGTAGTCAAGTTGCATTCTTAGGGAGTGAATCAATAACGCAACAGACCACGAGCCAGGACATTAATTTCGAGAAAGTGGGTATGGAACTGCGTGCACGTCCAAGCATTACACCTGAGAACAAAGTTGATATGGACGTCAACGTAGAGATTTCTTCGCTTACAACAGACCTTGTGAACAGTCAGCCGGTCAGGAGCACTATGGAAACCCGGACGAATATGATTGTACAGGACAATCAAACACTTTTGCTCGGGGGCATCCTGTTCCAGAAGGACAGCTCAGTTGAAAGCAAAGTTCCGTTTTTCGGTGATTTACCTTTGATCGGAGGATTGTTCCAACACGCTTCTATTGAACAGACAAACAGCGAGATGCTTGTGTTTATAACACCCCGTGTGATAGATGAATCAGCAGAGAATATTCCCGAAGCCACTAAAGAGAAAATAGAACAACCAAAGCAAAAACTCAAAGACGTCAAGGAACAATTACAAGAAACCGTGGACGAACTTGCATGGGAAATGCCGTAAGTTTTTAACGGACAAAAAATACAACAATTAACACCTCGGCCCTCTGAGCAAACGGACAACTGCTCAGAGGGCTGTTATTTTAACTCAAGGGTGGGGACGTATCATATCTTTTTTTTAAGAGCATTGAAATCGGCTTG
>Ga0272442_10012414_pt1 | contig 10287 bp, 4 predicted proteins | sample SSMForm2O_FD_200262 | JGI IMG/M metagenome (GOLD analysis project Ga0272442, IMG submission 200262) | Marine sediment archaeal communities from Little Sippewissett salt marsh, Falmouth, MA, United States - SSM-Form-2O | ecosystem: Environmental > Aquatic > Marine > Wetlands > Sediment ... | reverse complement strand
AGCACCCAGAATGCCCTGTGCATCTACACCACCGAAAGTGAAGCGACCAACCCCAACCTCCTGCGCACCAACTTCCACGATTCGAACGACATCATCGACATCTACGACCTGGACGTCGACATCAGCAGCATCATCGGCGACGGGCAATGGCACGTCTACACCCTGAAGGTCACCGCCGGCACCGGCTCTGAAGTCTATATCGACGGCGTGGTCCAGAACACCAGCACACACGGGGGCGACGCGTTCAACCCGGCCGATGATCTCTACTTCGGTGCCCGCAACGACCTCAACGGGGATCGATACTACGGCGGACTACTCGACAGCGTCCGCATCTTCGATCGCCCGTTGAGCGATGTGGAAGTCGTCGACTTGCCGTCCGGCGGGACCGAGCGGGCCACCGTCACCATCACCGTCAACCCAGTCAACGACCCACCCACCGTCACCGACGACACCTTCAGTCTCGCCGAGGACGCCGCCAACGGAACCTCCGTCGGAACCGTCTCGGCCTCGGACATAGATACCGGCGATACACTGACTTACTCCATCACAACCGGAAACGCCGACGGCGTCTTCGCCATCGACCCCTCCACTGGCGAAATCACCGTCACCGACAACACCAACCTCGACTACGAAACCACCACCAGCTACAGCCTCACCGTCCAGGTCGAGGACTCCGGAGCTCTGACCGATACCGCCACCATCACCGTCAATATCACCGACGTCAACGAAGCCCCGCAGGTCGCCCTCACCAACACCGTCACCACCATGCCCGAGGACACCGACACCTCCAGCCGAATCAAGGTCGCAGACATCGTCGTCACCGATGACCCCGTGGGCACCAACGTCCTGAGCCTCACCGGCACTGACGCCGCCATGTTCGAAATCGACGGCACCGAGCTGTATCTCAGCGCCGGCGCCACCCTGGACTATGAGACCAACGCAACGCTCGACGTCACCGTCCAGGTCAACGACGCCGCCGTACCCCCCGACCCCAACGACACCGCCCCTCTGGCCATCACCATCACCGACGTCAACGAAGCCCCGCAGGTCGCCCTCGCCAATACCGTCACCACCATGCCGGAGGACACCGACACCTCCAGCCGCATCAAAGTCGCCGACATCGCCGTCACCGACGACGCCCTGGGTACCAACGTCCTGAGCCTCACCGGCGCCGACGCCGCCATGTTCGAGATCGACGGCACCGAGCTGTATCTCAGCGCCGGTGCCACCCTGGACTACGAGACCAACGGCACGCTCGACGTAACCGTCCAGGTTAACGACGCGACTCTACCGCCGAACCCCAACGACACCGCCCCCTTGGCCATCACCATCACCGACGTCAACGAAGCCCCGCAGGTCGCCCTCGCCAACACCGTCACCACCATGCCGGAGGACACCGACACCTCCAGCCGAATCAAAGTCGCAGACATCGTCGTCACCGATGACGCCCTGGGCACCAACGTCCTGAGCCTCGCCGGCGCCGACGCCGCCATGTTCGAAATCGACGGCACCGAGCTGTATCTCAGCGCCGGTGCTACCCTGGACTACGAGACCAACGCAGCGCTCGACGTCACCGTCCAGGTCAACGACGCTGCCGTACCCCCTAATCCCAACGACACCGCCCCCCTGGCCATCACCATCACCGACGTCAACGAACCCCCCACGGCCAACGATGGCACCTTCACCGTCGCCGAGAACGTCCCCAACGGGACGTCCGTCGGAACCGTCTCGGCCTCCGACCCCGACACCGGGGACAGTCTGACATACTCCATCACCGCCGGCAACACCGATGGCATCTTCGCCATCAATTCCGCCACCGGCGAAATCACCGTCGCCGACAATACCAACCTCGACTACGAAACCACCTCAACCTACAACCTCACCGTCCAGGTCGAGGACACCGGGACCCTTACTGACACCGCCGCCATCACTGTCAACGTAACCGAGGCGAACGACCCGCCTACCGTAGCGCTTCAGAATACCGTCACCACAATGCCGGAAGATACCAGCACCGCCGCCCGCATTAAGGTCGCAGACATTGTCGTCACCGACGACGCCGTCGGCACCAACGTCCTGAGCCTCACCGGCGCCGACGCCGCCATGTTCGAAATCGACGGCACCGAGCTGTATCTCAGCGCCGGTGCCACCCTGGACTACGAGACCAACGGCACGCTCGACGTCACCGTCCAGGTCAACGACGCCGCCGTACCCCCTGACCCCAACGACACCACCCCTCTGGCCATCACCATCACCGACGTCAACGAACCCCCCACGGCCACTGACGACACCTTCACCGTCGCCGAGAACGCCGCCAATGGAACCTCCGTCGGAACCGTCTCGGCCTCCGACCCCGACACCGGGGACAGTCTGACATACTCCATCACCGCCGGCAACACCGATGGCATCTTCGCCATCAACGCCTCAACAGGCGAGATCACCGTCACCGACAACACCAACCTCGACTACGAAACCACCTCAACCTACAACCTCACCGTCCAGGTTGAGGACTCCGGAACCCTCACCGATACCGCCACCATCACCGTCAATGTCACCGACGTCAACGAAGCCCCGCAGGTCGCCCTCGCCAACACCGTCACCACCATGCCGGAAGACACCGACACCTCCAGCCGAATCAAAGTCGCAGACATCGTCGTCACCGATGACGCCCTGGGCACCAACGTTCTGAGCCTCGCCGGCGCCGACGCCGCCATGTTCGAAATCGACGGCACCGAGCTGTATCTCAGCGCCGGTGCCACCCTGGACTACGAGACCAACCCAACGCTCGACGTCACCGTCCAGGTCAATGACGCCGCCATACCACCCGACCCCAACAACACCGCCCCCCTGGCCATCACCATCACCGACGTCAACGAACCCCCCACGGCCACTGACGACACCTTCACCGTCGCCGAGAACGCCGCCAATGGAACCTCCGTCGGGACCGTCTCGGCCTCCGATCCCGACGCCGGCGACAGTCTGACCTACTCCATCACCGCCGGTAACACCGACGGCATCTTCGCCATCAATTCCTCCACCGGCGAGATCACCGTCCTCGACAACACCAACCTCGACTACGAAACCACCTCAACCTACAACCTCACCGTCCAGGTCGAGGACACCGGAACGCTAACCGATACCGCCGCCATCACCGTCAACGTCACCAACATAAACGAAGCCCCCACAGCCAATGACAACACCTTCACAATAGCTGAACATCTGCCGTACGGGACATCCATCGGCACCGTCGCCGCCTCCGACCCCGACCCGGGCGACAGCCTGACCTACAGCATAATCGCCGGAAATAACAACGGGGCCTTCGCCATCAACCCCACGACGGGCGAAATCATCATCTACAACAGTGCCGCGGTCGACTTCGAGACCAACCCCATCTTCGGCCTCACCGTCCAGGTCCGCGACACCGGCGGCCTGACAGATACCGCCGCCGTCACCGTTAACCTCACCGCAGTGAACGAGGCGCCGGTCGTGGCAACCCCTGGAATCGTCGTCACCCCCGCGGATACACCCTTCACCTTCCGCTCAGCAGATGGCACGCCGATCTACATCACCGATGTGGACGTCGCCGCAGGAACCGTCCAGGTCACCATCACAGCCACAAACGGCACGGTCTCTCTGGCAGGAATCGCCGGCTTGGCCTTCGCCACCGGCGACGGAACAGACGACGCGACCATGACCTTCACCGGGACCCTCACCGATGTCAACACCGCCTTGGACGGCATGGTCTTCGAACCACAGCCGGGCTACTCAGGCGAAGCCACGCTGACCGTCGCCGTCGATGACCAGGGCAACTCCGGCGCCGGAGGACCCCTCATCGGCAACGGATCAGCGACGATCATTGTCGGCGCCGTTCCTGGTGGGGAAGACCCGCCGGACGACGATCCGCCCCCACCCGATGACGATCCGGAAGACGATGATCCCGATCCGGAGGACCCGGGCCCCGACCCGCCGCCCGATCCAGATACGCCGGATCCCGATGACGACCCGGTGATACCCATTGTGCCGCCCGCGCAAGGTGAAACGCCAACCGATCGTGGCACAGCCGACCTCTCGCGGCCCGACGATTCCGCCGAGCAGGTGCTCGCCGACGTCACCGACGTCGAACAGCCGACTCAGCCACAAGACCGACCTCAGAATCGCGCCGTCACCGTCAAAGGAGCATCTCGCATTGTCGAATCAGTCCGCGCCAATACGGCCATGTGGTCCCAGATCGAGTCCGCGAGCAGGGAAATGGACCAGGCCGCCCAGATTCGTCACAAGAGAATGCAGATCGTCGTCGGCATGGTCACCGGAACAAGCCTGTCAATAACGGCTGGCTATCTCATCTGGCTGCTCCGCGGAGGATCCCTGCTGGCCAGTGTACTCGCCGCCATGCCCATGTGGAGATCCTTCGATCCACTGCCTGTACTTGCCTTCTGGAACAAGCGGAAAAAACGACGCCGATTCTTCCGGCGAAAGGCGGGCCAGGACGACGAGGAAGCCGAACGCATGGAAGAGGCCGAAATTGACAGGGTATTCGGATTCTCAGAAGAGAACACCGCACAGGAAACCGGGAGAGTAACAACATGATTCGTCGACTTCCAACCACCTGGTACATAAGCCTCGGCCTGTCGATGCTGACCATCAGCATCCTCTTCGCGGCCGACTTCATCGGTCTGATTCCAAAACCCCTCGAGGCCGTCATGGAGGGTCGAAAGCAACTGGCCGAGTCGCTCGCCATTCAATGCGCCGTCTGTGCCGAGCGCAACGACCACGACGCGATCAAGGCAACCATGCAACTGGTCGTGGATCGAAACGATCAGGTTCGTTCGGCCGCACTACTCAAAGTCGATGGCACCATCCTGGCACAAACCGACGGATACGTGAAGCCGCTTCCCAAGGATAAGGAAAAGGACAAAGAAGAAGAAACCACACCAAACCGCGCCACCATCCCGCTGTTCACAGGCAATGAGCAATGGGGAACCATGGAAATCCTCTTTGAAGAATCCGTCGCCACCGGACCATGGGGCCTGTCCAAAAGTCCCGTACTCATGTTTGTAATCTTCGTCGGCCTCGCCGGCTTCGCGGTCTACGCCGTATTCCTCAAAAGGGTCTTGCGATATCTGGACCCGGACTCCGTCGTTCCCAGGCGAGTCAAAATGGCGCTCGACAGCCTCGTCGAAGGCGTCGCACTCTTCGACAAGGACGAACGCATCGTACTGGCCAACTCTGCCTTCGCCAAAAACACGGGACGCCGCGAACGTTCCTTGTTGGGTCTCAAGGCCTCGGAACTGAACTGGAAACTGCCATCCACGGACGAGCGCCCGGACGCCATGCCCTGGAGCCGCGTCCTGCGTGAGGACCACGCCTTGCCCGGAGTGCCCTTGGTCCTCGAGGGCGGCCCAGAAGGGGCACGCAAGCTGATGGTCAACGCCGCACCCATTCATGACGAGCGCGGCGGGCAGCACGGCGTGCTCGCCACCTTCGACGACATCACCGATATCGAAGAAAAGAACGAGGAACTGCGCGAGACGCTGCGACAACTCAACAGATCACGCGACGAAATCCAACGACAGAATCGACAGTTGGAGCAACTCGCCGCCAAGGACCCCCTAACCGGTTGTCTGAACCGACGCTCCTTCCTCGACCGCCTCAAAACCGAATGCTCCATGGCCCGCCAGCACAACTACAAGCTCACCTGCATCATGGTGGACATCGATCACTTCAAGTCCATCAACGATCAGCACGGCCACTCCACGGGAGACGAGGTCCTAAAGGCCATGGCCCAGACCCTGAAAACGGGAGTACGCGCCACCGACGCCGTCTGCCGATACGGAGGCGAGGAGTTCTGCATCCTCCTGTCCCACACCGACATCGAAAAGGGCATGCAGATCGGCGAAGGCCTGCGGGCCCGCGTGGAAGCCAACAGAATACAGGGAATCCAGATAACCGCCAGCTTCGGCGTCTCCTGTCTCATCTCAGAAGGAATCAGTCTTCAGCAACTGATCGACCAGGCAGACAAGGCCCTATACTCAGCGAAGGAAACCGGCCGCAACAAGGTAGTCCGCTGGGATCAGATATCCTCGACCGAGGACAATCCCGAGCATGCCCCCTCGTCAGCCGACGCACCCAAGGCGACCGCCCCCACCCAGAACGCAGATGAACTGAACGTCCGCGCCGTCGGGGTGCTCGTCGCTGCCCTTGCTCACCGCGATGTCGCAACGGCCGAGCACAGTGGCCACGTCGCCGACCTTTGCATGGTCTCCGCCAAGAGACTCATGTCCAGTCACGACCGTCTCGTGCTCAAGGTCGCCGCCCAGTTGCACGACATAGGCAAACTCGGCGTCCCCGACGCCATTCTGCACAAGCAGGACGCCCTCACCGAAGAGGAAATGAGAACGGTACACGACCACTTGCGCTTTGGTGTCGAGACCGTTGACTCGACCTGCTCCTCGCCGGAATTGACACAGATTCTGAGAAACCGATACGCCTGGTACGGCGGCAACCCGCAAGAACCGAACCTGCCAACAGGCAACACCATCCCTGTCGGTGCCAGGATCCTGGCGATCTGCGACTCCTTCAGTGCCATGGTCTCACCCCGGCCGTTCCGGGACACATGCACACACGAAGAAGCCTTCGCCGAACTACGCCGATGCGCAGGCACCCAGTTCGACCCGGAACTCGTCGAGATCTTCATCGACACCGTATCGAACGTCGGCCAGCCAGAGACCACCGCGATCGCACCGGAACCAGATGAAGTCCCGCCCGAGGCCACGCCGGAACCGGATGAGGTCCCGTCCAAGGCCACGCCGGAACCGGATGAGGTCCTCATGCCGGAACCGGATGAGGTCCCGTCCGAGGCCACGCCGGAATCAGATGAGGTCCTGTCTGAGATAGCGCACTGGGCCCAGCAGCACCCCAACCACTCGGATCAGTGGAAGTGAATTCGCTTCACGAGCCACACCCCCCGCCACACCTCAGGGGTTGTCATCAGAAGGTCACACCCATACAATTACCCTGCACCATCGAACAAGTGGACCGTCACCAGCACAGACACAGCAACACGAGGTTCCCATGAAGACGATAGGCAAGATTCAGAAAACTCTGCTCGGGATCGCAATCATCCTCACCGGCGCATGGCAATCAGCATCGGCCAGAGTCATCGATGTGAAACCCCACTGGAACGACCGCATCCCCCTGGCCAACCCCCACAAGGGCTGGTACCACCACTATCCCGACAACCACATCGACAAGTACATCATTCGCGAGGATTCCCATCTCCTCGACTTCCCCGGGATGGATCATATTTACATACGCCTTGCCTGGGCCTATCTCGAGCCCCAGGAAGGTCAGTTCAACTGGAACGTCATTGACGAGATCATCGACAAGTGGACGGCCAACGGGCTGAAGATCGCCTTCCGCATCAGTTGCCGCGAAACCGGTACCGATCGCATCGAGCAGCAGTACGCCACGCCCAAATGGGTCATCGCCGCCGGTGCCAAAGGCGACTACTATCGCAGTGGCAGAAAGACCGGCCCCGATGGCCCCTGGGAGCCCGTCTTCGATGACCCCGTCTTCCTAGACAAGCTCGAGAACTTCCTCCGTGCCTTCGCCGCCCGCTATGACGGCAAGCCCTGGCTCCGCTACATAGACATCGGCAGCATCGGCGACTGGGGCGAAGGACACACGCATTCCGGCAGTCGACTCGAATACGGATTTGCGCCAAGAAAGCGGCATATTGACTTGCACTTGAAGTACGTCAAGAAGACCCAGCTCGTCATCACCGACGACTACGTCTATTCGGTCAGCAACCTGGAAGACCGTGACAAGCTGCATCGATACATCCTCACCCAAGGCATATCCTATCGCGATGACAGCCCCCTGGTAAACGGCTACGTCAGAGGATATGCAGACACCTTCACAGTCCGCAGCCCTGAGTTCTTCAAGGACGCCTATCTCAAGACACCCACCGTCTTTGAGCTGCAGCATTATGGTGCCGTCAAGCGAGACGGCAACTGGGTCGTAAGAGAAGGATCCTCCCTCTCGAAATATGCCAAGGGAAAGACCGGCCCCGACTTCTTCCGCGGCGCCCTGGACCTGTTGCACGCCACCTACATCGGCTATCACGGCGACGCCCACGAATGGCTCTCCGAAAACCCCAGGCTCACCGAAGAGCTGCTCAACCGTTGCGGCTACTGGTTCTTCCTCCACTCAGTCACCGTCCCCGATGCCCTCCAACCCGGAAAGACACACACCATCCAACTCGCATGGGAAAACCGAGGCGTCGCCCCCGCCTATCACCCCTACACCCTGATGCTGCGCCTCGCCGGACCCGACACCGCCGACTTCGCCTTCCAAGCAGGCAACCGCAAATGGCTCCCCGACCCGCCCGGAACCGTCTATCGGGAAGATCACACCCTCAACGTCCCTTCGACCTTGCCCCCCGGAACCTACCACCTCAAACTCAAGCTCCACACCCAAGACGATAGCCGAAACGTCCTCCTCCCCCTGAACCCCAACCTCCTCGACCCCCACAACTACTACACCATCGGATCAGTCGATATCGAACAATAGAAGAACGACAAACCCTTGTGTTACGGGAGCTTCTCGAGATCCGCCAGGTCCTGATGACGCCCAGCGGCCTTCTTGTTGAGCTTGAGATACTTGAGGCTGATCAGCTTCACGGGCGTGCCATCGAACGTATCCTCGATCCTCTCCGCATAGTACTCCGCGAAATCAACGCCCGAAATCGTGGTCGCAATCTCTATCCTGACAGGCGGCACGCCCAGGCGCACGATCTGCCACGGACGCAAAAACAACTCTACCGAAAGTTCGGGAGGATTGAAGCCAAATTCCTTCAGGGCGATAACGACTCGGCCCGCATTTGTCTGATCGACGGCAATCCATAGGTCCATGTCGGCCGTCGCACGCGGATACCCGTGGTAGCCGACGGCGTACCCGCCAATGAGGAGGTACTCAACCCCGTGAACGTTGAGCAGTCTCAAAAACTCTTTGAAGTCGGCTGGTAGATGAATCGTAGCCATAGACGATCTGACGCGTTAACTCCAGGGCCTCCAAACGCTCGTACGGCGTTTTGGCAAGCCAATAGCCTTTCTCGTCCGACGGCTCCAGAAGCGATGCCGCGCAGAAGGCCGTCCGGTCCAGCTTGGTAGAATGCGCACTGTCCATATCACCATTATACCAAGAACCTCCGACCCCACAAACACCAAATGGCCACTCTCGCCCTCAACCCCAACCTCCTCGACACCCGGAACTTCTACACCATCGGATCAGTAGACGTGAGATAGCGCCACGAGAAACGCCGACTACCACGCGGGCTTGCACCGCGGACACGGCCGGTAGCGCACCTTCGCCTCGCTCACGCGCATCGGCGTCCTGGACGTCCGCACATACCGACAACGCCGCCGATGATAACGCCGACTCCCCCGCACCACGTAAACAACCGGGTCATCCGCAGCCTCCCGTTCGACCTGCACCACCGCCGCCTCACAACGCCCCGCCGCCGGCGCCTCCCGCCGCACCAAATACCCCGCCGTCGCCACCACCGCCAAACACTCAACAACCGCCGCCCCCCAAACCACCTTACGCAATACCGTCGCCATCTTGCCACCCCTGCTCGTTCTCATCTCAACCGCAGGCCCACAACGAGCGCCGCACATGCCCTAACCGATCCCTCGACCAGGCCACGCCACAGCGCCTTCCCGACATGCCAACATCCATCATACCAGACCCTCCGCCTCCCCGCCCCATTCTCTGAAATCTCAAATCTCAGATTTCAAATCCCACCACCCGCCCTTTTGCCTTGCCCCACACCCACATCCAGCCGATATGGTGCGGTGGGAATTGAACGGAGTGCCCAAGCAGGTCTACAAGAAACAAGGCTGAGAAGCTCCCTCAAGAACGTGCTCCGGACTTCGAGAAAACACCTCTATCCTGTCGAAATCCCCTTGCCGACCCGGCAACACAACGATAGTATTGTGTTAGCATGATACCTGAACTGGTTGAAATTGGAAGTCCTTGGCCGGTCTTGCCCCCCGGAGTACATGACGCCACGATCGGGGAGGTCGAAGCACGCTTTTCCGCACCGGGACGAAGGGAGTCTCTGTTCTTAGGTTTCAGGAGCGGTGCGATGGTCTTGCGCAATGCCGGGTGCCGCATAATCCTACTTGATGGCAGCTTTGTCACGGGGAAGCCCGTCCCTGGTGACTTCGACGCTTGTTGGGATTCTTCAGGAGTCGAGCACGCCAAGCTCGATCCTGTATTGCTGGACTT
>Ga0272442_10012413_pt1 | contig 10288 bp, 3 predicted proteins | sample SSMForm2O_FD_200262 | JGI IMG/M metagenome (GOLD analysis project Ga0272442, IMG submission 200262) | Marine sediment archaeal communities from Little Sippewissett salt marsh, Falmouth, MA, United States - SSM-Form-2O | ecosystem: Environmental > Aquatic > Marine > Wetlands > Sediment ... | reverse complement strand
ATCCACAATTAGTTTGCCTTTATCCAGATATATAAATGGATTGTTTGTTAAAAAACTATTAATAGCTTTATTCTTGCTACATTTCTTAAAAGCAAATATCTCAGAGTTCTCATTACCAGATTTGCCGATTTTTGCGCCCCATTTTAATTTATATAAGAACACACCATCATTCACAAATGACCTGCAGGAACCAAGGTCAATAAATCTTGCTCCTTCCTTTTTTGAATAATTTATCAGATGGTAATATGAGGCTGCAAGTACACCTTTTTTTAAATGGTCAAATTTCCCCTTTTTTATACCTGCATAGATTGCAGTAACCATATCCTTCTTTTTTATAAAGAGACCACCGAAAATATAATCATTTTTGTATTTGACAAATAGTATCTTGCTTCCCAGTTCGAACAATATCTTCATGGTGTAAAAATTAGTTAAAATGTAAGTAGCATGATATCTCCAGTTAACATATGGGACATACATTTGATTGTAAAAGAATTCAAGTTCGTTCTTATCATGGGATATTTCATAGCCATAACCTATCTTTTTGATCTTTCTGATGTCCTCCTTTGCACTCCTTGATAGGCCACTAAAGAAATATTTAGAGGGCTTTGAGATGTTCAAGGTCATACGAACCCATTCAGGTATGATTTTGAATCCTTTTTTTTCTAGATAACCCGAATAAAACCTATCGCATTTTATAATAATTGCATCAATTTCACCTTTGATTTTTTCTATATTGCTTTTCTGATTGAAAATATTGATTTTATATACCTGTTCGATATGAACGTTTTCTGTATAAATCAGGTTTATGATAAATTGTGAGGGTTCTTGAGTTCCGATAAATAAAAGTCTCAGTGGTTCTCCACTGTTCTTTTCAGTCCCAGTAATAACAAATCCTTTTAAAGACGCATGGCTTAAGACAAATAGCAATCTTGTTGTCAATATTATGAAATGTTCAATAAATAAAAAAATAAATTTTTTCACAGGTTTAGGCAATCTGCAAAGATTATCAATTATGTTATTAACTATTTTGTAGTTAATGGCATTCTTATTATCTATTAACCACCATTTTGTTGAAATGGTTTTTATGAACGATTCTTTTTTATTTTTTTCCATTCTATCAATAGTTTTGAATATGTTACTATCATTTTGATAGTTAAAAAATTGATGTTTTTTTATTTAATTAAAAAACCTCATGCTTTGAATTATTTTCAACATAAATTCAAGAATTGGGTACCCACGTATCTGTAATTCCCTGTTTCTTGGTATTATAAGCCTATGTGTACACCAGCTGGTCTCTGCCCCATATTCGTCCTTTGCCTTTGCCTTAATTTTATAAATACCAGCATTTTCCCAGTAATAGAGTAGGTTTTTTACATCATATGAGCTATAAGGTCCAGCCCATCGGTCTAACCAACCATCTGCCATATTAATATAAAAATAAACCTTATCTCCATCAGGATCTGCTGTCATAAAGTCAAATGAATAGGGTGCATTAGGCTTCCCAGAATTTGGTCCTGTAATTATTGGTAAAAGCGGCGGATGGTTTTCCCCAGAATCCCATTCACTTTTTTCAATGAATGGGCATAGGTCCATTCCATTGTTGAAGGGATAAGGACTATCCCCTATTCCATCATTATCTAAATCATAACCCTGATAATCATCCCAATAGTTCCCAAAAAATCTGTTATGATTTTTATCAATAATATGAACATTGTTGTTTAAAAGGTTATTTTTGTTGAAGATATTTCCAATAGCCTCTGTTTCAAATAAATTCTCTATCTTAATCCCAATATTATTCCCTGTAATTGTATTATTTCTTATAATATTCATCTGCGAATAGATTTTTATTCCTGAAGCATTTGTGGAATTTCCACTATTTTTAATAGTGAAACCAGTGATCGTTGTTTCATCAAAAATTTTTATTACATCATCGTTTCCATCGCCAATAATAGTTGTGTTATCCTTTCCCTGACCTATTAGATTCAATGGCTTATGTATAGCTAGATTTTCATTATAATTCCCGCTATTTACATAAACCGTACCACTATCTGCAACAGCATTTATACCGTTGGCAATTTTGTCAAAATGGGTAATGTTCCAACCCTGTGTATTCTCGTTATATCCATGATCAACATAGACATTATCTATTATAGGTATCTCATCTCTTATGTCAAAGATTGGAGTTTCAGGGTCTCCAAGAAGATATATTGTATAATAACACCACCTGTAAAGCAGGTCATTTTTCGCTTCTTCTATAAAATGATATTTTGATTTGGTTACAAACTCACCTAATCGTTCTGTTCCATTATGGAATATCTCATAAAATTGTCTTTCAATGAATTCTCCAGAGTATTTGTGGGCGTCCTCTTCAGTAGCCACTCCAAAGAATGAGTTGAATATACAGGCAGATGGGCCCTTGTTTGGATACAGAAGCATATGTTCTGCAAGGCAATCATGGTCAAGGCCAAAGTTACCGGTGTTACAAGATATTGAGAGGTGTATAGGATAAAAGATGTTCTTCAATCTAGTAATATCATCATATGTAAAGGAAATATCACCAGTCAATCTTCTCTCCATGTAATAATATGATGCACTACCACTTCCAATATGCAATACTATCAATTTATCAGGATCATGCCAATGCCTTGCATATTTATTTTGGTCGATGGATGTTTTTGTCTGATATAATTTATATACGATATAATGTTCAGGGATATATTCATAACATTTTTCAGGAATTACAGAGGAATCTGGATCATTGATTTGATTCAGACCTGCCTGATGGAAAAGAATATTCTCTGGTTTTGCAGATGTCTCAAAACTTATTGCTTTATCAACAAAAATCTTTACTTCCCTTTTATTATCAACTGGTGCCCTACCAATATAAAGCTCAGCAATAAAATCTGATTCTTCGTCAATAGAGTAATTACTAGCTTCTCCAAAGAATTCATCAAAATCATTGTTCCAGGTTCCATTTAGGCATGCATAATATAAATCAGCTTTGATATTTGCAAATGTCCACATATATTGAGTTCCTGTGTACCAAAAGGTTTCATTAATACGCAAAGATCTCTCGGGAATAATCTGGACATCCCCGCCAAGTAGGACATATTTCGTTTGCCATTTCTCATATGCAAATCTTAAAAAATTTCGAATTCTTGATTGGGTATCATCAAACAAACTAAAATTAACTGAAACCTCCTTGCCATTAACAATCCAAGGATTTCCATTTGTAGTATTTGTTGCATCACCATACAAACCATATACTGAGAAATCTGGATTGTCTATTATGTCTTCAACTGTAACAATAGTTGCATTAAGATATTGGGATTTATGTTGAATTAGACGTTGAAAATCACTATCCTCAAGATATTTATTAGTGATTATTATATACTGATTACTCTGATCTTCTGAGAAAAAAATCCTATTCTTCTCAAATAAGGGAATTTTTGAATTTATAAAATACGCGTCTATACAATAAGTGAATCCTGTTAGAATTAATACAATCACAACTCCTAGTATTAAACCCTTTTTTGATAGGTCTTCCATTAAAGATTCTCCCCAGATAATTTCAAATCAAAATAATATATCCCTTATTGCATATAAATATTGTGTATTGAAATTATTTTTTTTTGAAAACTATACTTCGGGTATATATCGCATTTTATGTAACTGCGGATCATGAACATAAATGTAATTTTTAATTGAATCTGGAAATGCAACAGTAATTTTGTCCATAATCTGGTGAAATTCTTTAAGGTTTTTAACCCAAAAATCAAGTTCTAAATCAAAATATCCTATGGATTTGTCTATCATTATCAAATGAGGATCAAGCCTAATGAATCTGATAATTTTACCTCTATCTCGATAATCATTTAAATTGATATTAACCTTGTAGAACTGATACCCCATTTTCGCGTAGTCTATACTTACCCTGTATCCTTGTATAACATCTAATTTTTTAAGTCTTTTAATCCTGTTTTTTACAGTATCTACTGTTGAACTTATTCTTTTAGCTATTTCAACTGTCGGAATTCTTGCATCTTTTGCAAGTATTTCCAGTATCTGAAAATCTAAATTATCGGTTTTTACCTTTCTTCCACCGCTTATAATTTCTTGGGTCTCTCTATCTTGTTTTGGATATTTATCAACTATAAATGAGTGTCTAAATAGTTGTAATTGGACATAATTACAAAAAATCTGGTCTTTGAAATAAATCCTATATCTTTTTAAGGTCTCGTCCCAGAATATATGAAAATCATTCATATCTTTTACCCACATAACAATTGCTAAATCATAACTACCTTCAAATGTTCCAACCCACCATGTATATTTGTTTTTAATAAAATAATCAACAATTTCATTTCTGATAGTTGGGGTAAAATTTTGTAGTACCAGGTAAACTCTAAAACTGTTGTACCCCAATTTGAAAGAGTCAATTACTGTGTAATAAAAACGTATTATGTCTAAACTTTCTAATCTTTTCAATCTGTAAAGTACTACATTTTTATGCAATCCCACTTTTTTTCCGATCTTGGAAAGCGATTGCCTGGAATCATAATCCAGTTCGTAAAGAATTTTCCTATCTTTTAAACCAACTTTCATTATATAATTGTTCATAATGTATTTTTTATTTATATTTTTTCCTACTTTGCACAATATATTAATAAAAAATCTTATAATGTATTAGATATAATATTATTATTAGAAGTAAGAAATTAATCAACCACAAATAGTATAAAGTACAAATGGTAAATATATTAATATTAACCGTGGGTAAATTTGAGGCTATATATAAAAAGGAAGAGGTGAATTAAATGAAAAAAGGAATAGTATTGATAATTGTTTTAAGCTTGATATGTGTTAACATATCTGTAGTAGCTATTTCTGTAAGAAATAAAAAATATGATTTTTCAGAAGATGACAAATATATTATTAATAAACCTACAGAATCATCTGAGGTAAATACAAAGGTTTTAGGAAATATAAAAGGGGAAGTTGAGAAATATTTAAATTCGGAGGTATTCCAATCAAATGAACCTTATACACCTCGAAGAACAATAAAAAATATTGAATATCCTTGGTATTCAGGCCCCCGACCAGTTGGAGATTTTGTTGATTGGGTCATACATGTTGTATATCAAGAGCAAGGCGGACAAGAAAAACATATGTACGAAGAAATCGACATTAATCCAAAAGATTTTCGAGATAGATTTCTTGAACATAGATGGCACACCATTGATACTTTTTTTGATACAAATGAAGATGGTGAAGATGATCTTGAAGTACGTCTTGGAATAATCGCGTCCAAAATTACCAACTATCAAGAAGGACTCGTTAGTATAAATTCCCTTAGAACCTTACTAGCTGTTGATACTGCAGAGATAACTGATAGATATGCAAAATTAGAGGTTTTTTCTGAATTGAAATTGAATTATGGGCTTATAACAGAAAGGGGAAGAAGCCATGATAGGTCAACAATTACAATTAGATTTAGTAGTATTATCGAAGAGTTAGTGGAAAAATTATCACCTATCTTTTCAAATTCTGGTTTCACTCCAATAAAAAAACTCTGGAATTTAATGTATAGTATTTTTACAAATGATAATACCAAGGTTAGTAAAAAAGCTGTAATGACTAATGAGGATTATGATTGGTTAGCTATAGGATTAGGTGTGTGTTCACCAATGGGTGAAAAGATACCTATTGATTTTGAAAAGGGATTTCAAATCGCCAAGGAAAATATCTTCAAGCCTATTATTTTTGAACATGAATTGTCCCAGGTACGCTCACAAGAACTTCTAAGTTTGAAATATGGTTTTAAATCCTTCAGGGAGGGCCAATCAACACCTGAGAAGGATCTGGCTTTTGAGATTATCTTTGATCCAGCAATATACATTAGAACCCAGTTCGTACCAACAAATGGTTATGTTTATTATTTTTATAATCAAGATAGTGGTAGTAATAAAAATCCTAGTTTGACTTTCACAACAAATGGTTTTGGGGCCAATGATCTCGAGTTTTCATTGGTTTTTGATAGTTCCCATCCGATTGCTCAATCTGGTAATTGGATGAGCTTTGATATTAACTGGTTGGGTTTTGAATATAATGCCAATAAAAAACACAGTGTCAGTTTTCTTATAACCTCTCCAAGTTTTTCCACAAAATTAAAGTTAAGTGGTTTACCGACAAGAGCCAGTTGTGGATTTGATGTTGATCTAAGTTTCCAATATCAACAGGGTCAATTGCTTGATGTTGAGGGTACTGGTAGCCTAGAGCTTGATATGAGCAGTGATATGGATGATGTTACATTGTATTACCCTGAGTTGAGTGCAAATGAGCCAAAGGTTGAATTCGTAAGGGTATCTGATATTCCTAAAACTCAGTCATTGAGCGCTCATACTGAGTTATACATCAAGAATGGATCTATGACCAAACTTAAAGGCGAAGGATATGTTGATCTTACGATGAGTAGTTCACTGGGAAGCATTAAGACCTTCTACAGAAAGGCAAACCCAACTGATCCTGATGTATTGTTTATTGATGTACCATTTGGTATACCCTCATCTCAAAGAGTTGGTGCTGAGGCCGAGCTCTACATCGACCTTAATGATTTCTTTAATCAGAATAATTATGTCATGGGGCATTGTTATAGGACTTCAAGTGGAAATTTCCAGGAAATAAGCGGTTATCTACCCGGTGAAACAGAGCCCATTATCAGTATAACTGAAATCCCATCAAATTCAAATGCAGTGGGCAGGCTTGAGTGGAATAAACTCAAAGGTTATGCATATGCATCGAGATCAACCTCGGGCGGACCAGATCCCATTGATGTAAACATTGATCTGGGAACATTCAATCTAAAAAACCATTTTGAACTTAGAAATGGCCATATTGATTTAAGGTTCCATCTTGATGAAAGTGGATACATTTTCTTTGACACATCAAATAATATGGTTGCAGATAGCCTTGAAATAACAGATACCTCAACTGGTGACCAATTAAAGATAAGCGCTGATAATGTTGATGCCGACAATTTAAATGCACAGTGGGACCTTAATCTTAATGAAGACCCTATACAGATAGAGGAATTGGGATTCAGTGGATCAATAAATCTCTTAGAAAACTTCGTTCTGGAGGCAACATATGAGGGCGAGTATCTTAATTTTGATATGAACTGGAATATGGGCGAGGAAGGAGAAGTGTCGTTTGATTTCTCCCAAGATGAGCCAATTGAACTTATGGTTGATGATTTATTCCAGGATAATCCAACATGGGATGTTGGTGGTGGAATAATAATCGATGAGGATTTTCATTTTGATATAAAATGGAAATGGATAAGAGGCCAGCAAAATGGAGATCATGGTTACTTCAAAATAAATGAGGATACAAACTCACCGAATTTTGATTGGATAGGATTTCATATTGAATATACCCCAGATGGGTTCGATAATCCTCAATATGGGATTGAGGTGGGAGGCTATGACATTGGAGTAATTGTCTTTATGGAGTGGTACAAAAACCCAAATCAATGGCTACCTGACATATGGTGGTATTTACATGTTCAAGGTAATTTTTACTTACATTTAATGTGGGAAGGTGATTGGTATTACAATATTGATGATTGAAGGAGGAAGTATTTAATATGGAGGTGTAAAAAAATGAAGAAAGAAATAATGAATAAAAATATCGTGAAGCTAGCAACTATAGTAGTGATGACTTTGTTTTTGTCTACATCTGCAAATTCTGCAATTGTAAAGAACACATCAATTGATAGTAATTTTTATACACCTCCTATTGAACCTCTTGGTGATAATTATTATCAGTGGAAGGATGATTTTAACAATGAGCAAAAAATCGATATTTCCAAATCCTGGGGTTATGTAGTAGAAGGTGGAGTTGCAAAAATGAAAAATACATATCCGATTTGGACTGATCCCTCATGGGAGAAGTTAAAACCAATTAGCATTGGAAATTCAGGTGGTACATTAACGGATTTTGCATTAAATTTCATTGTTGAATATGACTCTGATATGCAGCCTGATTATGATGATATTCGATTCAAACATGAGGAAACTCCGACTAATTTCCTTGATTATTGGATTGAATCATATGATACTATTGAAGCAAGTGTTTGGGTTAAAATTCCAAGTCTTCCTTCTGGCAGTAGTATGATGTATTTATTTTATGGTAATTCTGATGCAAACGGTGAAAGTGATTTTGGAGCGGTTTTTGACGATTGGGAGGAGAAATGGGCAAATGATGAGATGATATCAGAATGTGATCCTGATTGGGAAGGAGTTTGGGACCCAGATATATCCTATGGTAACAATAATTATTTAATTACATGGGAAGAAGGAGAGGCATATCTTAATTTTGGAGGAATTCCATTGAATAAAGGATTCAAACAGGAAATAAGAGCATCGATGTATTCTCCACAAGGTTCGGAAACCGTGGTGGATAAATGTATTTTCTCTGATAGTGATAATGGTTATACGTATTTCCGTAACGAAGATCCATCTATTGCATATGGGGAAAATGGAGATTTTGGTGTTGTTTGGGAGCATTGGGCTCCAACCAACAGTCCTTATTCTCCACAATCAATACATACAATGGATATTTATGGAAGGACAGTTAAAAAAAGTGGGTCCAGCTTCAGTCTTGGAACAGTTGAAAAGATATGTGAGGCTTACAATTGCCAAGCTGACCCGATAATACTATACGACTCGCAAAACAATCATTATATTGTTATATGGGAGGATGCAAGGTATGGTGAAACAGAGTATGATATCTATGGAGCAATTTGTGATTCAAGCTTAAATGTTATTTCTGAAAAGATTATCTGTGCAGATTCATTGACCCAATGTGAACCATGGGCTGCATTTGATCCAGTAAATTCTCAACTGTTCATAGTCTGGGAAGAGGGAATTGATCCTGAGAATGGCCCGTTTAAGATAATGGGTGGAATCTATGATGATAATCTTAATGCAATTTCAGAGTTTACTGTTGCTGAACCTGATAATTATCCGAATGAAAATCTTGATTATAATTTCCCTTGTGTTGAATTTGATGAAGATAGTGAAAGATATTTAGTAACTTGGAACGATGATGATATTTCAGATAATGATTGGTGGGGAGATGTTTGGGGAAAGGTATATGATGACTCTGGGAATATCAAGGTAGATCAGTTTTTGATTAAGAGTGGAGAATTTGTTAGGACAGATATTATTAATTATTTAACAGATTCCTTTTTTGTTTCCTACGACAATGATAATAAGATTTATGGGCGCCTTGTTACATTTGATGGTGATCTGATAGGTAGTGATATCAAATTGTCTGCAGGGCCTGCAGCACATGCAGACTGGGGAAGCATGGCTACGGACGGCTCAAAGATATTTATTGTATGGGAGGACCTTAGAATTGAAAAACCTGAAGTGGTTGATGATTATTACCCTGATTCATTTGCCAATATATGGAATCTAAATATACCAGAAGGATCTGATATTAGTATTTCATGGGGTCAAGAAAAGGAGATTATCTTAGAGGCTCAGATAACCTCAAAGGAGATTGAACCTTCAAATCTACAACAATGGCATATGTTAGAACTAGGATATGCAGGTACCATTGAATTTGATGTTCTTGATGCTACTGCAACAGAGGTACTTATTGAAAATGCTGATGATGGGGAGGACCTTTCTATTTTAGATCCAGATGATTATCCTGTCTTACGTCTAAGAGCCCGTTATACTCGAAGTGATCCCTCCTATTCACCAACAATTGATTGGTGGAAGATTTTGTATGAGGGTTTGGATGAGGTTCCGCCTGATACTAGGGTCGATCATATTGATGGTGTCCAGGGCTGGAACCCTTGGTATACAACAGAATGTGTTACCATTTGGTTGAAGGCAGTTGACTATCCTGAGGACACTGGCAGTGGTGTTAAATTCACATATTATACGATTGACAGTGGCAGTCCTCAGATATATGACCCTGTTGCCGGGATTCATATCTGCGCGCATGAACCAGATTGGTACGGAGATTGGGAAGTAAATTTCTGGTCTGAGGACAATCAGGGCAACATTGAGGATAAAAACAAACAACAGAATTTCAGGACTATATATATTGATTGCAAGAAACCTGATATAATGGACCTTACGCCTACAGAGGATGCAGAGGTTTCAGTTCCGTTTTTGGTAACTGCAGAGGTAACAGATAACGCTGGAATTGAATGGGTGGATTTTGACATTGAACCATTTGATCAAAGACCAGGTTTGCCTTATGTCGATAA
>Ga0272442_10012412_pt1 | contig 10288 bp, 7 predicted proteins | sample SSMForm2O_FD_200262 | JGI IMG/M metagenome (GOLD analysis project Ga0272442, IMG submission 200262) | Marine sediment archaeal communities from Little Sippewissett salt marsh, Falmouth, MA, United States - SSM-Form-2O | ecosystem: Environmental > Aquatic > Marine > Wetlands > Sediment ... | reverse complement strand
GAGCTCCCTCGAGGCATCGTGCGGTGTGATTTGCGGGCGCTTCCCAGCGGGGCCGTCAGGCGGGCCACGCCATCGGCGGAGAGGATCGTAGGCGTCTGTCTTCCCGAAGTCAAGCCTTTGGGGGTGGGCGCGAGCCGCAGTTGGAGGAGACCATTGAGTCTGCACTGGGCTGTGCCAGGTGAGGAGGCGCGTTGCTTGCCGGGCCGCGAACTGCTAGGATCTCCCGCGTCGGGGGGTGGCGCCGGTTCTGGCCCAGAATGAAGGAGGTCGCAGGATGCAGGAGGCTCGCAACGCGCAGAGGCGCCTGGCAGGACGGATCGGCTCGCTCGTGGCCGTGGCGGCGGCCGCCGCGCTGGCAGCGGGCTGCGCCTCGCCCGGCTGGCGGGGCAGGCTGGCGGCGGAACTGCCCGTGCTGGGACACCGGAACTGGATCTGCGTGGTCGACTCCGCCTATCCCGCGCAGACGGCGGCCGGGATCGAGACGCTCGCGACGGGCGGAAGGCAGGTGGACGTGGTGAAGGCCGTGCTCCAGGCCGTCGACGAGGCGGCGCACGTGCGTGCCGTGGTCTACCTGGATGCCGAACTGCCGCACGTGGCCGAGGCGGACGCGCGGGGGATCGGCGCCTATCGCAAGGAGCTCAGGGAGGCGCTCGGCAACCGGCTCGTGACCTCCCTGCCGCACGAGAAGATCATCGCCCGTCTCGACGACGCGGCCAAGGTCTTCCGCGTCCTCATCCTCAAGACGGATCTGACCCTGCCCTACACGTCGGTCTTCATCAACCTCGATTGCGCCTACTGGAGCGGCGACGCGCAGAAGCGCCTCCTCGACGCACTGCCCAAGGCCAAGTAGCCGTATCCCTCACCACTGGGCGGCAACGGTGATCGCCTGGCCCTCCTTCACGGTGGCCTTGGCCCCCAGGGTGATGGTGAGCTGCCCGTCGTGGAGGGCGTGGGCGGCCTGGATCGGCTCGTCGCCGAGGGCGACGGAGATCTTCGAGGGCCTGGCCTCGGGCGGCAGCTCGAAGAGGAGCGTACGGACAGCAAGCCTGCCGTGGCGGACCTCGATCCGCTCGGCCTGCTGGCGGGCGGCCCGCTTCTGGGTGAACAGGCCCCAGCCCTCGGCTCCGCTCCAGAAGGAAACGTGGTCGTCGGGCTTCCAGACGGGGCGGAACCCGATGCGGCCGGCCGGGCCGTCGTAGACGAAGCCCTGGCAGGCCAGGAGCATCGACCAGATGCTCATGGGGCGGGCGTAGAACTTGCCGCACTCGTCGTCGCCGAAGGGGTTGCCGCTGTAGCCCCACGACGCCGTGGCGCTGCCGGTGAGGCCGGTGCGTGCGCGGCCGTCGTAGCGGTCGGCCACGGCGCGAACGACGGCGAAGCCTTCCTTCATGCGTCCCGCGTAGACCATCATTGCGGCGGCGGAATACTCGAAGCCGGTCATCACCTCGTCGGCGTAGATCGTGTGGTTGGGCGGGCGGTTCTGCTTCGGCCAGCAGATCATCTGGAGGCCCGCGTCGGCGTCGGCGACGAACTTGCGCGGGGCCTGGTGGATGCCGCGGAAGTTGGTGCGGAAGTTGTTCGCGAAGAGCGCGGCCATCGCCTTGCCGCAGTGCTCGGGCGGGTAGAGCCAGCCGAGGTCGAGCTGGTGCGCCCACCACTGGCCGAGGAGCTGGTCGATGTGGCAACCCTCGTGGTAGTCGCGGTGGCCCTGGGCGTCGGGTATCTGGATGTAGTAGTCGCCGTTGAAGAGCGTCTCGTCCTGCCGCTTCGAGCCGCTCTCGCGGATGGTGCGGTAGCGGGCGGCGGCCTTCGCGTCGTTCTCGAGGAGGGCCATCTTCTCGCTGGCCGCGAGGGCGGCCAGATAGAGCGTGCCAAGCCACGAGGTGTTGCCCCCCGTGTTGCAGTCCAGGGTGTTCCACTGCGGGCCGGCCAGCACGCCGTCCTGGTCCTTGTCGTTGGCGGTGATGAGGAAGTCCATGGCCTTCTTGATCTTCGGCCAGTGCCTGGCGAGCCAGGCGCCGTCGGGCGAGCACAGGTGCTCGCGGTACGCGCCCAGGATATCGCCGCACTGGCCGTCGAAGGCGGGGTGGCTGGCGGGCTGGCGGTGGGGGATGGCGCCGTTGGGCGCCTGGACGCTGAGGGCCTGCTCGCGCATGCGGCGGCCGATCTCGGGGAAGAGGCGGGCGTGGGCCTGGGCGTATTGCCACACGTGGTTGCAGTTGCCGTGGCAGCAGCCGCGGCTGGGACAGCAGCCCTCCCAGCCTCCGAAGTAGGAGGCCTTCGTCCAGAACGTCGTCTGGCTGCGGAGCACGACGAGCTGCGAGCTGAGGCGGTCGACGAGCCACCAGGGGAGGTTGGTCGCGTAGAGGGTATCGTGGTAGAGGCGGGTGAGGCGGGTCAGCTCGCCGAGGCGGGCCGCCACGTCGTCGGCCACGGCGCCGGCGTTGGGCCACCAGTTCTCATACATATTGCCCGTGCCGCCCCAGGCCCCGCCGCCGTGGCGGCCGGATGGGAAATGCCAGGCGAGGATGAAGGAGACGGTGCGGCTGGCGCCCGGCTCGAGCGTGAGGGATGAGGCGAGGGCATCGTTGCGCCTCTCGCCAGGCCCCAGGACGGCGAGGGCCATGCTCCCCGGCTTCGCGCCGGCCATTTCGAGCACGGTTGCTCTCTCGGTGCGCCGGAGCTGGCTCGTGTGGCCCTCGGTGCCCACGGCGTTCTTCTGCGTGGCGACCAGGTCGAGCGCCACCGGCTTGTCCGTGAGGTTCTTCACGGTGATGTTGTGGATGGCGCAGGGGATGGCGGAGTCCTTGGTGTTCAGCGGGATGAGGGGGTTGAAGGTTTCGAGGCTCACCTGCACGGGCAGGTCGGGGTCGGCGAAGTCGTACCAGCCGAAGGGGTATTCGCCGCGGAAGGTGAGGGACTTCATCGCGGCGAAGGTGCCGGCGGGTTCGGTCTGGAGCGCCTTGAGGATCGGCTTGCCGCCGGTGATGCGGATGGCGAAGAAGCAGTCGGGCACGCCGGTCTGGTTCATGTTGTTGAAGATCTGCCACACGGGGCGGGTGGCCTTGCCGTCGGTCTGGATCGAGCCGGCGCCGATGCCGCCGACGGGGAGGCGGATGGCGGCGAGGGACTCCTGCTTGTAGACCCGCCTCTCGCCGCGTGCGAAGAGCCGCTCGTCGGTCATCATCGCCGCCAGCTCTTTCTTGCGGACCGCTTCGCGCGCGAGGCGCTCCTTCTCGGCGAGGGCGGCCAGTTCCTCGCGGGTCATTCGCTTCTTCGCGCCCATCGCGTCCATGTGCCGCTCGACGTCGACGACCGAGAGCACGCGGGAGTAGATGGCCAACTCGTCGACCGCGCCCTCGTAGTGCTCGAAGCCGTTGAGACCGGCGGCGCCGAGGAGCAGGGGCAGGCCCTTGCGCTCGAAGCTGATCGAGCCGGCCCCCGCGAAGCGGCGGCAGGGGAGGCCGTCGAGATAGAGCCGCAGGTCGTTGCCCGTGCAGGTGAGGGCCAGGTGGTGCCACTCGCCGCGGCGGAGCCGGCCCGCCGCGGGGGCGAAGCGCACCACCGACCTGCCGTTCCAGAAGGCCAGGCCCGTGTAGTCGTTCCACAAGTGCAGGCTGAAGCGGGTCTCGCCGCTGGTCTTGCGCTTGCAGATGAGGCAGGGGTTGCCCCGTCCGCCGGGTGCGAAGGCAGGCTTGAACCACATCTCGATGCTCGTCTTCGCGAGATCGAGGGCGGGAGCCTCGCCCATCGTGATGAGCCGCCGGTCTGCGAGGGCCACGGCCTTGCCTCCGTTCGGGCCGTCGGTGAAGGCGGCCTGGCCTCCGCGCACGTTGCCGTTGAGCGGGCCCCTCGAGTCCGCCAGGTCGCCCTCGAATCGCCAGTAGGCCACCAGGCCTGGCTCGCGCGCGACGAGCCTGGCGTAGGGCTCGGCCCCCGCCTCGCCGCCGCGTGCGAGGCCACAGCCCAGGACCAGGACAGCCATCGAGCAGGCGAGTTGCGCTTTCATCGTGTTCCCTCGAAAGGAGTGGGGGCGGGCTGGAGCCAGCCCTCGCGGGCATACCATTCGGCCGTCTGGCGGAAGCCTTCCTCGAGGCGCATCGCCGGGCGGTAGCCGAGCTGGTGCTCCGCCTTCGCCCAGGTGCATATCCAGCGCGGCGCGAGCAGGTCGCGAATCTTGCGCCGGCAGATGATCTGTGGCTTCCCCGTGAGCGTCCATCGCAGCTCGCCGATCTCGCCAATCAGGCGCGCCACGAGCGATGGGATGGGCAGCACCCGCACCCGCCTGCCGAGGGCCGCGGCCAGCGCCGCCACGATGTCACCCCACGTGTGGGTGCCGCTGGCGATGAAGTAGGTCTGGCCCACTGCGGCGTCGGTCGTGGCGGCGCGCCACAGGCCGTCCGCCAGGTCGGCGGCGTGCACCATGCTCAGCATCTTGTCCCGCCCGCCGATCACGGGGGCCAGCCGCAGGCGCCGCGCGGTGCGGAAGAGGGCGATGAAGTTGGGGTCGCGGGGGCCGTAGACGGCCGGCGGCCGCACGATGGTCACGGGCAGGCGGTCGCGGGCGGCCAGCACGGCGTGCTCGCCGGCGAGCTTGCTCGCGCCGTAGCCGGGCAGGGGTCGCGGGTCGGCCGTCTCGTCGAGCGGCTCCGGCGTGGGCGCGGGGCCGACGGCCGCAAGGCTGCTCACGTAGACGAACCGCCGCAGGCCGGGGCACGATCTCGCCACCGCGTCCACCAGGCGCGCCGTCGCCTCCGCGTTGGCCCGCAGATACGCCTCGGGCGTGCGGGCACGCGTGATGCCGGCCACGTGGAACACGATCTGGGCATCGGCGGCGGCGCGGGCCAGGGAGTCGGCGTCCTCGAGGGTGCCCACGCGGGTCTCCACGGGCAGCCCCTCGAGAGCGGTCAGCCGGCTCGTGGGGCGCACCAGGCAGGCCACCGCCGCCCCCTCGTGGCAGAGGCGCTCGGCCAGGTGGCTGCCCACGAAGCCCGTCGCTCCCGTGACCAACACTCGCATATCGCCCATGATCAATCTTGCCTCCACGCTCGCGGCTGACCACGGGCCAGTGAACCAAAGCACGGAGGCACAGTCAAGCGGGCATGGTCCGTCGCACGGCATTCCTCACCAGTTGCGCCCGGGCAGCGCTGGGGGTATTATTCATATGGGGAACCCCGCGCGTCAGGCCCGAGGCCCGACGTGCCCACCATCGGCCCACTCAAGGACGAGGACCCCGCGATGAGCGCTCGCCTCGAAATCACCAGGGAAGGTGTCGACCCCAGAACCGTCGAGCTCGGCGACGTGACGATCCTCGGCCGCGAGCCCGGCGTAGAGGTCACGCTCCCCGGCGAAGGCATCTCGCGCCACCACACCAAGATTTCGCGGACGGACGACGGCTACCTGCTCGAGGACCTCTGGAGCCGCAACGGCACGTTCGTCAACCGCCGCCGAGTCACCCGAAAGCTCCTCCACGACGGCGACCGCATCGACCTGTGCGACTACGCCGCCGTGTTCCGCGCCGGCCCGGCCGAGGAGGAGAGCAAGCCGACCGTCCACCCCACCATGATCTTCGAGGATGCGCCCGTCGCACGGGCCACCGTCACCCTGCGACCCCTCTCGGCCGACGGCACCCTCGCCGCTGCCAACGAGCGGGCCGAGCTCGAACGCGTCCGAGCCCGCCTGCGCGCCATGTACGAAGTCACCGACGCCGTGGGCATCACCCTCACCCTCGCCGAATTCCTCGAGAAGGCCCTCGACAAGCTCCTCGAGATCTTCCCCCAGGCCGACGTCGCCATCCTGATGTTCAAGGACCCCGCCACCGGCACCATGGCCCCCCGGGCCAGCCGCCTGCGCGAGGGCCTCGACCCCGCCAAGGTCACCGTCTCGCGCACCGTCATGCAGGAGACGGCCACCACCCGCCAGGCCATCCGCAGCACCGTGCCCGCCGAAGACCCCCGCTTCCACGCCACCCTGACCATCCGCCGCCACAGCATCGCCGCCCTCATGTGCGCCCCGCTCATCCGCCGCGAGGACGTGAACGGCCTGCTCTACATCGACTCCCGCCGGGCCGGCGTGGCCTTCCAGGAGGACGACCTGGCTCTGCTCACCTGGGTGGGCAAGGAGATCTCGCTCGCCCTCGACCGCTTCCGCATGCGCCGCGAGCTCCTGCGCCGTCAGCGAGTCGAGCGCGACCTCCACCTCGCCGCCGAAGTCCAGCGCAGCTTCCTGCCCGACGCCCCGCCGGAGCTCCCCGGCTACCAGTTCGCGCTCCACCACAAGCCCGCCGCCGGCGTGGGCGGCGACTTCTACGACTTCCTGCCCCTCGAGGGCGGGCGTCTGGCCCTGGTCATCGGCGAGGTCGCGGGCAAGGGCATCGCCGCCGCCGTGCTCGTCGCACGCGTCACCAGCCACATCCGCTACCTATCCCTCCAGTGCAAGTCCCCCGCACAGCTCCTCAACCGCCTCAACGCGCTCCTGGTGGAGAAAGCCCCCCGCGGCAGCTTCGCCACCATGATCTACGCCGTCCTCGACCCCGCGTCGCGCCAGCTCACCCTCGCTTCCGCCGCACACGTCGCCCCCCTGCGCGTGCCCCACGGGGCTCCGCCCGACGAAATCGTCCTCCCCCGCCAATTCCCCCTCGGTGCCCTCGACGATACCGAGTACGAAGACCTCACCATCGGCCTCAACCAGGGCGACCACCTCGTCCTCTACACCGATGGCCTCATCGACGCCTCCAACGCACAGGGCGAATGGTACGGCGAAAACCGACTCCACCACGTCCTCACCAACACCCCCGGCGGCCCACAGGCTGTCGTCGACGCCCTCACCCGCGACGTCGGCTCCTTCGCCACCGAGGCCGGCGAGGACGACGACATGACCGTCGTCGTCCTCCGCGCCGCCGAGAGGAAGTGACCCGGCCCAACACGCTACTCCCTCCCCGTCGCGGGCAGGCGCGGGGGCCTGCCCCTACATTTCCATGTGCCAGCGATGGCGCCCCGGAGCTGCCCTCACACCAGCCCCGCCTCCTTGAGGTTCAGATAGCTCACCGTGATCGTCTCGAACGCGGTGAGGTTGCGCAGCGTGTCCTGCTCCACCACCACCCACTCGACGCCCGTCTCGATCGCCGCCTGCACCGCCTCCTGCACCTTCACCACCCCCGTGCCCACGGCGGTGAACTTGCCCCGCTCGTCCAGCCCCCACAGATCCTTCACGTGGATCGCCGGCACCCGACCCGCCATCCGACGCAGCACCGCCACCGGGTCCGCCCCGCCAAACGTTACCCACGCCACGTCGATCTCGAACGAGAGCGCTTGTGGGTCCGTGTGCTCGGCCAGCACGTCGAGCGCGTAGACGCCGTTGAACGCCGTCCTGAACTCGTGCTCGTGGTTGTGGTAGCACAGCGTGATGCCCTCGGCGGCCAGCCTTGCCCCGGCCGCGTTGTAGAGCTCGGCATCCTGGAGCACCGATTCCTTCGTCTCGCACGGCCCCCACCACACCGAGACGCGCGGGGCCTCGAGCGCGTGGGCATCGGCGACCACCTGGTCCAGCTCGTCGCGCAGCCCCTCGCGGCTGGCGCTCACCGTAAGCACCTCGAGTCCGAGGGCCTTGAACCGCGCGAGGTTCGCCGCCACGTCGCCCTCGAGCAACGCACGCGCCCCCTCGATGCCCTGGTAGCCGATCGCGGCCACCCGCTCCATCGTGCCCCAGAAGTCCGCCTTCGCCTCCGCACCCACCAGGCCGATCAGCCCGATCTTCGCCTTCGCCATCCGTGTGTTCCCTTCTCTCTGTGAGACCGCAAGGTCACTTGCCACAGCCCGAGCGGCGCTCGAACTCGCCGCTCTGGAGCATCGTCACGAACGCGTTGTCGCGCGTCTCCAGCGGCAGCTCCACCCGCGCGTGGCGGCGCACCGACTCGTAGAGCGCGAAGATGATCTCGCTGGCCCGCAGCGCCTTGCGGTATGAAAGCTCGGGCTCCTCGCCCGACTCCAGGCAGTCGACGGCGTTGCGGACGACGCCGACCATCTGGCCTTCCGTCGTGTCCTCGATTGCGGGCGGCTTCCAGTCCGGCTCGGCGTAGACCACGGCGCGGGCGAACTGCCCGTCCCACGCCACCTCGATGAACCCCTCGCTCCCGATCACACGCACGCCCGTGACCATGTCCGCATCCGGCCCGCCCACCTGGATGGTGGCCCGCACCCCGTTCTGGAACACCACGGTGCCCACCGCCATGGCCTCGGCGCTCACGTCGAACCAGCGGACCGTCGTGCTGGCATCCACGGCGCCCAGCGCCCACTTCGCCGGCGACTCGCCGTTGAACGAGAGGGCCTGGTCGAACGTGTGGGTGCCGCAGTCGAGCAGGTTGGGCGGCGAGTAGAGGTCCATGCGCAGCACCTCGCCGAACCGCCCCTCATCGAGGAGGCGCCGCGCCGCCAGGTTGCCCCTCGCGAAGCGGCGCTGGTGGCAGAAGGTGAGCTGGGTGCCCGTGGCCTCGGCGATCTCCGCGATCTCGAGGCACTCGCCCCACGTCGGCGCCATCGGCTTCTCCGAGTGCACCGCGCGAACCCCCGCCTCCGCGCAGGCCCGGAACACCGGCAGGTGGAGCGGCGTCCACAGGCAGGTCACGATGATGTCGGGCTTTGCCGCCAGCAGCTCGCGGTAGTCCGAATGGATGCGCGCATCGAGCGCGAAGTCCTCGTTCATCGCCTCGGCGGCGTCACGATTCACGTCGGCCAGGGCGACCACGGAGCACCGCTCGTCGGCCTGGAGCCCAGGCACGTGTGCCCGCGCCCGCTTCCCGCACCCGATGATCCCCACGCGATACCTCGATGCCATGCAGCCTCTCCTCCTGGGACGCGCGGCGCGTCGCGGATCACTTCCCCGCGGCGCTCACGTCGTAGGCAAACAGATTCTTGTCGTGGCGGATGTAGAGGCGGCCACCGCACACGACGGGGTGGGCCAGGCTCTGGTCGCGATCCCCCCAGGGAATCCGGAACTGGCCGAGTATCCTGGCCTCGCGCGGGCTCACCGCTACCAGCGAGACCATCCCCTCCTGGTCGATGCCGTAGAGCAGGCCATCCGCATAGGTGGTCGAGACTTTGCCGAGTTTCTCCGCCCGATACACCGTCCTGCCTGTTTTGAAGTCGACGCACAGCAGGCCCTTGTGGTAGAGGCGGCAGCCGCTGCCGTAGAGGTGGCCGCCGAGCACGAGCACGCCGCCGTGGCAGTTGTCGAACTCCTCGCTGAACCACACCTCGCGCACCGCGTCGCCCGTCGGGGCGATCCGAAGCATCCGCCCGCCCGCCTTGTGGCCGCTCGCGACGAACACGTGGCCGTCGTGGAACACCGGCCGCGTGGCGTTCTGGTTGTAGCGGTTGCGGTGCTCGTGCGACCACAGGAGCTTGCCCGTCGCCACGTCCACGCTCACCACCGTCCGCCGCAGCAGGGCGATATACTGGCGGACGCCGTTGTGGGTGGCCACCATGGGCGAGCTGTAGGCCGCACCGTCCTCGATCTCGGTGTTCGCCCACACCAGCTTGCCCGTCTTCTTGTTCAGCGCGACCACGCGGCCCCGCTCGCCGCCCGGGGCACAGAGCACCAGGTCGCCCTCGACCACCACGTTTTCGGACAGTCCCCACGGAAGCCTCGGTGCGCCATACTCCTCGCGGAGGTCCACCGCCCAGGCCTCCTTGCCCGTGGCCGCCTCGAGCGCGGCCAGGCGGCCGGTAGGGCAGAGGTGGTAGAGCAGGCCGTCGGAAAAGGTGGGCGTGGCCCGCGCCCCGGGGGTGGCGCCGCGCCAGCTTGCGCCGTTCGCCGTCTTCCACAGCAGCTTGCCGTCCAGGCCGAGCGCGAGGACATACTCGGTCTTCCCGAAGTCGCCCGACGTGTAGATCCGCCCCTCGGCCACCGACACGCCGGCGTAGCCGCGCCCGCAGTCGGCGAACGTCCAGAGCAGCTTCGGGCCGCCCTCGGGCCATCGCTTGAGCAGCCCGGTTTCCGTCGAGATGTTGTCGCGCTGTTGCCCGTGGAACTGCGGCCACGTGCCGCCTGGGGCCGCGGCCAGCGCCGATGCCCCGAGGGACAGCACGCACGCGAGCGGCAGGGCTCGCGCCATCGTGGGTTTGCTCACCGTGGGGGTCCTCTCAGCCGGCCCTGGTCAGATGTGCACCGCCTTCACGCCCGCCAGCTTGCACCACGCGCGGAACGAGCGTTCGAGCTTGCCGCGGATGAAGAGCTGGTGGAAGCCCTTCGCGTCCAGCGTGTCCGCCATCCCGTCGAGCGTGATCTCCAC
>Ga0272442_10012409_pt1 | contig 10289 bp, 9 predicted proteins | sample SSMForm2O_FD_200262 | JGI IMG/M metagenome (GOLD analysis project Ga0272442, IMG submission 200262) | Marine sediment archaeal communities from Little Sippewissett salt marsh, Falmouth, MA, United States - SSM-Form-2O | ecosystem: Environmental > Aquatic > Marine > Wetlands > Sediment ... | reverse complement strand
TACATATTGGAATACAACGGGTTCAATTTCTTTAACTGCTACAGCAACAGATGTAGGCCCAAGTGATGTTGCTAATGTTACGCTTTATTATAGATGGAGTAATGATAACTCGACTTGGGGCAGTTGGATGACAAACACTACAGATTCAGAATCTCCTTATTCATGGGATTTTACATGTCCAAATAGTACAGGTTACTATGAGTTTTATAGCCGTGGTTATGATAATGCTGGAAATCAAGAAGATGCACCAGCAGCGGATGGTAATGACACAATAGCAGGTTATGACAACACGGCTCCTTCATCTTCAATCAATAATCAAACCGCAGGATATTACTCGTACTTCCAGAACGATAGTTCTTTGACAATTACGGCTACTGTTAATACTTCTTCTGAAACAAACCGCAGTGGGCTCTCTTCAGTAAGTCTTTACTATTGGCATCATAATGCAACAGATAATTCAACAAAAGAAGGCAACATCGGATACTGGAATGGATCATTCTTATATGGAACTAATTCAACACCTTGGATAGATACTTCTTCAGTTACATGGACATTTAGTTTTCTTCCAAACGGAACTGGATACTATAGATTCTGCAGTGTAGCATACGATAATGCAACAAATGCAGAAACACTGCTTAACCTTAATCAAACAAATTCAACAGAGGTTTTATATAACAATACACCACCAAATATACCTTCAAGTCCTTCTCCATCAAATGCTGCGACTGGGCAATCAAGAAGCCCAACTCTTAGTTGGAATGGAGGAGATCCTGATGCAAATGATACAGTTACCTCTGATGTATACTTTGGTACAAATTCGACACCGAACTCAGGAGACCTTGTATCAAGTAATCAAAGTGCTACAACATTAGCTAGATCAGGTTTGGGGTATAGTACAACTTATTATTGGAAAATAATTTCTTGGGATAATCATAACGCTACAACTGCAGGTCCGATATGGCATTTTACAACAGCTTCGCAATCAAGCGGTAATAATGGAGGGGGTAGTACAGGTGGTGGAGATTTTACAGCTCCTACAGCGCCGAGTAATGTAAGATGTACAAGTTCAACAAATGATAATACTCCATCGTTTGCATGGGATGCCTCAACTGATGCTGGTGGTATTTCAGGTTATCATGTTAAAATTGATGACGGAGATGAAACCTCGGTTGGAGATGTTTTAACATATGATTGGCCAAGTGTTCTTTCTGATGGTACTTATACCTTCTCTGTTAAGGCAGAGGATACAAGTGGAAACAAGGGGGATTATGGCAGTTGCAATTTTACCATTGATACAACAGGTGGTGAAACTGCAGAACCACCAGTTGCAGATGCTGGTGGACCATATTCAGGTTTAACCTATGAAAACATAACGTTTAACGGCTCAGCAAGTACAGATGATGAAAGCATTGAAAATTATACCTGGGACTTTGGAGATGGAAACGTTGGCTATGGAGAGCAGGTAGTTCATAGCTACAACACATCTGGTGAATTTAATGTAACACTTACAGTAACTGATAGCGATGGTTTAACAGATACAAATATTACAACTGCGAATATTTCACAAGATACCGATGCAGATGGCTATAGTGATGAACTTGAAGAATCATATGGCACAAATGCGGAAGACTCTGAGGATATACCTGGTGACACTGATGGCGATGGGATACCTGATGATTCTTCGCCCACTGATCCTGAAAAATATCCTGGTGATCCCGATGATGATAATGATGGAGTTGATGATGAAACCGAAGAATTAATCGGCACAGATCCTAAAAAACAAGATATAACTGTTAAACAAATTGGCGAAAATACGTATTATTTAATTGATACCGATGGTGATGGTATACCTGACAGGTTCTATAATACTGCTACTGGAAATGATGTAACAATTCAAAAACAAGCAGATGGAACAATACTAATTGATGAAGACGGAGATGGTGTTTGGGATTATCAATATGATCCATCAGAAGGAGCAGTAACAGTATATACTGAAGAACCATCTGAGCCTGGTGGTATTCCATGGTTTGTATACGTAATCATTGTTATTGCAATAATTATACTGATTATCTTTGCATTGTTTAAAACAGGATATCTGTATGTTGAAGAAGCACCTGAAAAACCAAAACCAAAAGATACAAAACCAGAACCTAAGAAAAAATCAACCGGACCTAAGAAAAAGAAATAAACTTTTTTCTTTTTTTTATTTTTTTACAGCAAATTACTAAAATAAAGAATTTATTCGGCTTCTATCCAACTCTATCAGGGCCAGTGGTCTAGTGGTTATGACGTCGCGCTTACAACGCGGAGATCGCCTGTTCAATTCCGGCCTGGCCCATATATTATTTAAGTTCAATCTGGATATAGTATAAATACAGGGGAGCAAAGTTATGAGTGAAAAAATATTGTTTTCTTTAGAGTATTGTGCAAAATGTATGCAAACAAAAGAATTACTTACAAATAGAGAAGACATCGACATTGTTACTTATCCACATGATATTAGTGATTGGAGCCAGGAACAACTAAATGAAGCTAAAACACATAATGTTTTTGAGGATTTGCAAAAAACTGCTCCAATTTTATGGGTTGATGGAGAAAAAAAGGTTGGATATTTGAGAATCAGAAAATGGTTACAAGATACTAGTTAAATCTAAGATATTTCTTTTTTTAATTCTTTGATGGTTTTTTTCATTTTTTTATACCATTCATCTATACATTTTTCCAGATGATCTTGAATTTCATTAGAACTTTTGCTTACATAAGTATAGTAATAACCACCTGAATCTATTGTTTTAGTTTTTTTTGAACATAATCCAGCGCATGTTAATTTTTGTAAAGAGCGGTATATTGTACTTCTTTCTTTTTTAAGTTGTCTTGTTAGTGTTTGAGGTCTTACTTCTTTTGCTTTTTGCAGTTCTTTATATATTTCTATATCTAATTGATTTAAATCAAATATACATTGTATTATATCATTGCAACATATTTTTTGATTCGGTTTAAGATATTTCATTTTCCATAATTGTATTATTTTATCAGTATTTAATGGTTGTGTATAATTTTTGCACAAACGTTATATAATAGAACAACCATTAATACTACTAAATGAATAACGAGCTAGAAGAAATTAAGAAAAGAAAACTCGAACAATTAAAAAAACAATACGTGAACGGAGGTAAAAATATGAGTGAAAATATGCCAGATAAACCAATAGAAATGACAGATGCAGATATTGATGAACATATTAAAAAATATGAGACTCTTGTGATCGACTGTTGGGCTCCGTGGTGTGGTCCCTGCCGTATGATTCATCCTATAATAGAGGAACTTGCTGTAGAAATGAAAGGAAAAGTAGTATTTGGTAAATTGAATGTGGATGAAAATCAGTCTACGGCATTAAAATATAAGATAATGAGCATTCCATCATTGCTAGTTTTTAAAAATGGAGACTTAGCTGATGTAATCATAGGTGCCATGCCAAAGCAGATGCTAAAACCAAAAATTGAGAAATATCAATAATAACGCTATTTAATCTTATTTTAATATGAAAAAAGATTTTTAGGATTGATGCAAACGAATGACTAGAAAAAGAGCTGAAAAGAAATCTAAAAAAACATACAAAAAAATTTATTCAAAGATAATCCCAGTAATCATAATTATCATAATAATAGCTATTTCAAGTATTGCAGCTATATTGTATTTACCCTCTGAAAAAAATAATGAAACTGGTAAGCCAGATGGAAAATGGTTGTTTGCTATGGATACTGACAATATTGTATATAAGTATCAGGTAGGTGCCATACCAACTCTTGTTATAATTGATAAAAATGGGGATATTACCTATTATAAAAGTGCTACTCATTATAAAGAGCAGCTTCTCCCTAATATTGAATCGGCAATTCAAGGGACTTCAGAAAGCCTTGGTGAATCTATTGATTTTACAGTTACAACTTTTAATGGTGAAGAATTTACGTTATCTGAACATAAAGGCGAAGTAATTCTCCTTGATATTATGGGAGTTGGTTGTTATCCATGTGAGTTGCAAATGCCTGAACTAAAAGAAATTGACCAAGAAATGGATGATAAAGTGGTAATTCTTTCTGTAGATTCTTGTTGGTATGGTGAAACAGAAAAAGATGTAAGAGATGTCTATGGAGAATATATTTTGGAATAACTGTGATTTGTGATAAATGATAATAATAAAGTTGTTACATTATTTCTATTATTATTCTTTGGTTGGATGCTTTTAAAACAGATTTAAATATAGAACTAAATTGAACATTTGGTATAGATGAAACTGATAATGTCGATTGGTAATATATACCTGCTGATAGTGTATCTTTAATTGTATTTGTTGATAAAAATGGAAATATTTATTACTCTTTCACCGGTTACATCGAGCACTTGGTTATAGCAGATAAGTTAAATTTGCTTATTTAAATGGGAGAAAAAGATTGATATGAAAAAATTATTAATTATTGGGGTTATAGTTTTAGGCTTGTGTGTATCGGGAATTTCTGTGAATGCAGATCCTGTTGTTAATGATGTAAGTGTTGTTCCTGCAGAACCAACAGTTGATTCGGAATTATCTTTTACAGCATGGATAACTGGTTTGGAAGAAGATGATGTTGTTTCTTTATATATTAAGGAATGTGATGATAAAATCTTAAATGTCTGTAATGCGCCTTTCTCTGTATTGATGACAAAGATTGATGATGAAAATTTTACGGCTACTGCTACTTTAGAATTTGATACTGCCACTTATCTTGATTACTGGTTTGAAATTGAAAGCAATGGTGAAACAATAGATATTATGGATGATGGTTATACAATTAGATACACTGAAGATTCAAGCAATGGTAGTCCCAACGGAGGTGGCAATGACGATGATGGAGATGAAACACCTGGATTTGAAATAATAACATTGTTTGCAGCCATTGTAATTGGGGCAATTATTTTCTTAAAAAGAAAGAGATAACAATGAATCTTCAATTTAAACGTTTAATTGCTCAATTTTTCTTTTTTTTTACAGCAAACCTTGGTGCTGTTGGTATAAAATCTGGTTTTTGTTTTCCATTTTTTTATTGTCATGCATGCCCTGCATCTTCTGCTGCTTGTCCGTTAAGATCGTTTGAAATAAGCATTTATAAAGTCTTTAATAAAGAAGAACCTGGAATTTTTAACATAAAACTATTGTTGTTTCCTCTTTTGATACTTGGAACTGTTGGAATTCTAAGCGGAAGAGCAATTTGTGGGTGGGCTTGTCCTTTTGGTTTATTACAACGTGGAACAGGTAAAATTGCACGAAAAATCCATAAAAAACTCCCGATTTTAAAAAGATTTCAACAAAGCAAAGTTGATAGATATCTAAGATATGTAAAATATGTACTGTTGATTTTTTTAATTTTCTTGATCCCAATGTTTATTGGTTTTATGTTTACAGATGTTTGCCCAAATGGGTTTCTAGTTGGAACTATTCCTACTATGATTCTTAACCCTGGAGGATATGTACCTGCAACTTATTTTTACATAGCATTAGTTATTTTAGTATTATTTTTAATTTTGATATTTACAATAGAAAGAGGCTGGTGTCGATATTTCTGTCCACTTGGGGCATTTCTTGCACCTTTTAACAAAGTAAGTATGATACATGTAGCAGTTGAAGAAAAAAGCTGTTTACATTGTAATCTATGTACTGATGTATGTCCGATGGGAATAGATGTTCCTAATATGTATAGAGACCCTGAATGCATATACTGTGGTAAATGTATAAGTGCATGTCCAAAAAATGTAATTACATTTAAGAGGTTTTAAACCATGAAAAAAGAATTTGTAGCTGTCCAAGTAGTTGTGTTAGTTGTATTTTCTGCGGCACTTGGTGGTATGATTGTTTTTTCAGGAGTTTATGATGAAGTTTATTCAAATATTGTTTCAGTTACATGCTTAAGTTGCATCAAACTTCAGCCTGCTACAAATATTAAATTTTCATTTGATACAAACAATGGAAAAGCCCATCCTGATTTTGTAATTGAAAATTTAAGTAATGGCCCTGTTTTTCTAGCGTATAGAACAATAGTTTGTGATTTTTGTGATGAAATGGATCCTGTACTAGAAGAAATTTTTGAAGTAAATTATACTGTTGAAGATCCACTAGTTGTAAAAACAAAAGAATTCAATGGAACCTCTGTTACTTTTATTCATATTAACAAGGACCTGGTTTCAGATGATTTAAAAAACACTCAGGCAATTTATGCAAATAAAGGACAGGAAACGCTTGTTCCGATGTTTACAGTTATTACTGTAAATTATAATCGAGGGAAAGGGAAAGTTACGCCTTATTATGGAACTGCTTATGGAACATTAAAAAAAGATACATATGAAGATAGAAAAGCTGAAGTTACAAAAATGATTGATGATGGAATCAGATTATATAATGAGTTTTCTGCTGGTTATAATTAAAAAATTTATTTTTAAAGATACAATGCAATAACTTCAATACTTGCCTCTGCTTTTTTATCAGTGTCATCATAAGCTATTACTTTTATTGTATGTTTTCGTATAATACTTCTAAATAATCCTATTTTATTAAAGCTATATTTATATGGAGATCTCTCATCGGTTTTTACCAGTTCATCATCAATATAAAACTCAACTTTTACAATTTCACCATCGTCCTCTGCAACAGCTGTAACTGTTGTCTTACCAAAAATAAATGTATTTCTAAGTTTAGATCCAAAAACAGGATTTCCACGGAAATAAAACATTCCTTGTTGAGGAATACTAATCCCAACAGCCGGTGGTGTATTTCCTCCTTCTACAACATCCGCAGATGCTACTCCATCTACATAATAAGCGTTAAAGCTATTTTCATCATTTCCACCGTCTTCTTTAGGATCAGAATATTTTTCTACAGATTTTGAACTAAAAACAACTGCGAAAATCTTGAGGTTTTCAGCATCTAAATCGCTACTGTCAATCTCTATTGAAAACTCATAAGTTTTGTTTAATGATACGCTTATGTCTTTGTCTATTGGAAAATCTAAAAATGCAAAATGATATGCATTTCCTGTATTGTCTCTCCATTTTGTTGAAATAATCTCTGTAAGATAAACTCGTAATAAACCATTATACTCTTCTGTATCAAGATTTTGCGCATATCCCTTTATTGAAATTTCACTTGCATTTTCTTCATATTCTGCAGTTACATTTACAAGAATTTCTGGTTTGTCTCTTTTAAGCGCATCGTTTATTCTGGTTTGATAAACAGATTTATCTTTTTTACCATAAACGACGTTATAACCGCCATCAATAAAAACAGTTGGATATGCAACTATATTATATTCATCTTCAAGACGTTTTTTTGCAATTTCATTTTCTCTAATCATACTCACATAATAAACTGGGTAATCTTTGGACTCATAAAGCTCATGAATTATTTTGGAGACATCAACACAATATTCGCATGTTGTAAAAGTTGCTTCTTCAATAAATGCATAATTCTGTATTGTTTGGTCACCGTTACCATCATCTGTTTCGTTGTCTTTACTGCCATCTGGTTTATTATTGTCATCGTCAGGCTCATCATCGTTTGTATCATCGCTTTCATCATCTGATGGTTTTTCTTCATTTATTGAAAAAAAAACAACATATATTGATGAAATTAATAAGATTGCAACAATCAGTACTGCTATTAGTTTAACAGCATTTTTCATCTTAAATATTAATAGAGCTTATATTATATATATATTTAACTATTGTTAAGAAAAATAATTATTTTAAAGAGTAATTTTTTCACCTTTTTTCAAAGCCTCAACAGACTTATCAGCATGTTCTTTGAGTTTATCTTTATCCATTACAGCTTTTCTAGCCTTAATATTTTGATCTTTTATTGCTTGCTTTGCTTCCTGCCAACGCTTACGTCTTTCTCCTTTGATTCCTATGATTTTTGACTTCATCTCGAATGCTTTTTCATGTACTTTTTGTGCTTCTTTCCGCATTTCAACATATTGCTCATGTTTCTTGTTTGATTCAGAGATACTAACTGAAAGCTCGTTTACCATTTTTATGTATTTATCATGCATTTTCTGGTTTTCATCATAATATTTCTTCACAAGTTTATGCTGCTCATCCGCCTTTTTAAAAAGTTCATCAATTGCGTTATCTTTATCCGATATATCAACTTCTACAGCTTCTTGTTTTTCAAGCTGATTTTTTGTTCTTTTGTATTCTCGACGTTTTAAACGTATTTTTTCAATAAGATCATTTTCCTCTTGTGGTGACATCGGAACAGTTTCTTGGCGATACTCAAGCATTTGAACATCAGCTTTAAGCTCTTCAACGCGCAATGGAAGATTTCTAAAAACTTCACCCTTCTTTTTACGCTTTGCTTCAATAAGTTTTTTTGCTTCTTCCTGAAGTTTATTACGTATTTGCTTGTGGTGCCTCATCTTTCCAACAAGTTCATCACGTTTCTTTTTGATTTTATCAACTTCGCCTTTGAGTTCTTTCCGACTCTCATTTATCATATCTCTTTCTTCACGAAGAACTTTGGCTATATCATTAAGCTCGTTTCTACGCTGAATAAAAGATTGATATTTCTTTTCTGCATCTTTTAACTGTTCGATTTCTTTTTTGCTATCGTTTTTCTCAGGCATAAGAAACACTACGAATAATAATATATGGTCTGGGACACCCTAATTATTTAACCATTATATATACTTCGTTTTTACCTTTTACGGCTATCCAAGGTATACTTATATCAGCGTGTCCGCCACGGGGGATAGTAATATCTTCTACTTTATTTTTTTCTTCACCGTTTACAAATAAAAAGACAGTGATTTTTTCAGCAGATACATTTCCCCTGTTAAAGATTTTAAAACTTGTTTCGACTCTGTCTCCTTTCTTAAAGACCCTTGGCCAGTGGAAAACACCAGAAATTGCTAATTCTAATTTGTCATTTTTAATAGTTGTAACAGTTGAAATCTCTGAAGCTTTGTTTTTTTCTTTTGGTGTAGCTTTTACTTTGACTTCAACCCAATCCTCTGGTTTAACAAAGTCTGTTGGTTTTACATTTAGCGTAACTTTTGTTGATTGCCCTGATTCAAGCAGGATTTGATTTTTGTCAATGGATATATCAAATCCTTTTTGCTCACTTTCAGTGTATGCTTTTATTTCATAATTAAGTGTTTTTTTGTATGGGTTTTTAACATTTATTTCAAAAACAGCTGTTTCATCAGGCGTTATTTCTTTTATTCTTTGTTCACATATTAGATCTACGAATCTTCTTCTCTTTATGAAAGTAAGTATAATAAGAATTATTAGTAAAATTAGTACTAAAATTCCAATAAGAATCCAACCTGCATATTTCTTTGATATTTGGTTTAATCCAAGAGATTCTGCAGCATCTTCGAATAACTTGTAAATTCTTTCAAGAATATTTGGATTTTCAACTGTTGTATTAACTGTTACAGTTTTTGAAAATGAATCGCCGCTATGCTCTGAAAATATCTCAAAAGTCAATTTATCTGACGAAACATCACTATAATACGGTACATTTACTGTCACATTCACAATTGCTTCATTGTTTGTATCTGATGTTTTATCATAAACCTCTAATTCATCATCTATATAAGGTACATAGTATAATTTAAATCCATTTTCAGATGTAACATTAATAGAATATCTATCTGCGATGAATCCCTTGTTTTTGTTTCTGACAATGAAACTGTAATTAGCATTTTTTCCATGCCTAATTGTTTGGCCATCAGGTGTTATTACCTCTATGTCATGTTCTACTGCTTCTTCTGATACAATAAATGAGGTTATGTTACTATCAAATCCTGTGTTGCCTGAGACGTTTACAAATAATTCTATGTAATCTTTATCGTAAGCAGATACGTCAGTTGCATTTGATTTAACAATAATATGGATGGTTACCTCAGTATCTTTTGCTATTTCTGTTGATTCTGGATAATGAGCAAATTCCCATTCACCAACTTTTTCTTTTAATTCAACAGAAATATCTACATTATCATCATATTTGCTTGTTATGTTTAATCCGTAATCAGTGCCGCCCCCAGCATAAACCTTTTGTTCTACAGGGTCATCAAGTAGAATATTTTCGGTTTCTTCATATACAAAGGTTATTGAAGAGGGATAAGTATCAGAATCATGGTATAGCATTATTGATTTAAACAAACTGAAAATAGGGCCTTTGCTCATAGTAACCTCTAAGCTTAGATTCTTATTATACCATATTTCTTCATTTATATCTAAGAATTCAAAGGTTGTTG
>Ga0272442_10012408_pt1 | contig 10289 bp, 4 predicted proteins | sample SSMForm2O_FD_200262 | JGI IMG/M metagenome (GOLD analysis project Ga0272442, IMG submission 200262) | Marine sediment archaeal communities from Little Sippewissett salt marsh, Falmouth, MA, United States - SSM-Form-2O | ecosystem: Environmental > Aquatic > Marine > Wetlands > Sediment ... | reverse complement strand
AGTTATATCCCTGATTTTCCAGGGGAAATCCCGGTAAGGGATTACCCTGATTATCGAAAACGTGCAGCATGTAATAACTCAAGGCAATAATCTCAGGAACACCGTCACCGGTGATATCACCGGCAGAGATCCCGGCACCGGGAATGTAGTCCAGTTCCTGGGGAAATCCGGGATAAATGCTGCCATCACCGTCGAAAACATAAACCCAGCCTTGGGGATAGTTGCGAACATTGACCAGGATCTCCATGTCGGTATCACTATCAATATCCTGAAGGCAGACGTTGTTAGTTCCTCCACCAGCCTGCAGAACAGGGAAACCGGTACAGGGAGTACCATCCAGTTCGAAAGCATAAAGTTCACCTGTATTGCCGCTCGTGTTATTGCGGCTTGTACAGACAATTTCATTTTCTCCATCGCCATCAATATCACCACAGGCAGGGCTGCTCCAGATATAATAACTCAATTGTACCGGCCAACCTGGAACTGCTGTTCCATCTAGATTCAAAGCAGTTATTTTAGTACCAACACCGAATAATATTTCATCCTCTGCATCATCATCCATGTTTACATAAATAGCTCCGTTATGGCAATTGGAGTTTGTGTAACTTACAGGCCAACCCTCTGCTACAATCGGAAGATCCCGTTGTAATAAACCTGACTTGAAAGTTTGTATATCTTGATCAAGTATCAGTACCTTACCTTCCGGATCAGGGATAAATCTAACCCGTTGATTCTCTGGTAAATCAATATGGTTTATTATCTTAGAACTAAGACTGAGAGAAATCATCAGAAAAATATAACTAAATTTTTTCATGATAGGCTCCTAGTTTATTAATTTAATAACATAGTAGATTATGAGTATTGATCCTTTTAATGTCAAGTGGATTAGAGTAAGATTAACATTTTATGAATAAATGTTATATGAGTTATAATATTATTAGGAATTCAATAAATCCGGGGACTATTGATTATACGATATTGCGTACAAAAAAAATTAAATCTTTGGATAATTTTTAAATCATAAATTTGGACCAGGCAAAAGATTTAAGTGATAGGAATTAGATATTGGAAACTAGAAAAATCAGAAATAGTGAAAAATAAAGAGGGAGTTACGTGAGCTACTCCCTCTTTTATTAATTAAACTTTATTTCGCCAGCACCATCTTCCGGCTGTAATTACCCCTGTCGGTTTTCAACTTGTAGATATATACACCAGATGATACCAGATTGCCATTGCTGTCACGACTGTCCCAGTCTGTATACAGTTTCTCATCTTTACCCAATAGTCGATCTTTGAATAAAGTTATCACTTCCTGACCTTTGGTGTCATAGATTGTAAGGGTACCGGTGCAATCTTCCGGCATCATGTAACTGATTCTGGTATCGGGATTGAAGGGATTGGGATAGTTCTGGTGTAAACCGTAGATATCTGGGATCTCGGGAATGTTGGGATCTTCACCGTCTTCCGGTATATTCAGGGTTATCGGCCCATAATTGTAATTATCTCCATCGGTAGAGAAGCTTTGCAGCCAGTACCAGTAAATATTACCTGGATTTACTTCATACACATCATTATAGCTATATTCTGTTGGTGATGATGTGGTACCAGCTCCCGGGATCAGTTCGTCATTCAATTGAATTGAACTGTTAATATCATCGATTTCTGCTCTGAAGACATTCCAACCCAAATTGTTGGTCTCACTTTGGGTTACCCAGTTCAAGACTGGAAGATTATTACTGTATATTGCCGTAAATGAAGAAAGTTCAAGGGGTAGACTGGAGTCATTATCAATTACAAAAGCAAAGTCAAGAGTTGCCCCTGTTAATGGATCAAGGATATCATTCCAAGCCATATTATGATAATATTGAGCAGTAACTCCAAAATGATCCAGACTTGTTTTCCAACCCATACCAGAATCATCAGAAGTTTCGAACCATACTGCTAACCAATAAATCGTACCAGCTTCCTGTATAAAAGGATCTGAAATATCTTCTATGTTCAATTGCCAGTATTGTTGGTGGTCTGCCTGGTTATACCCTGATTCATAAGGATCAAACCATCCTTGTGTACCATACTCGGGACCAGACACAATAATACTTTCCCATTCACAACCATCACCCCACAAATAGCCTTGTTCTGATGGTAGTCCTGTATCAGGATCACTTGCCCATATTTCTATATTCACTGCATAAATTATGTTGGGTGGTGTATCTGATTGATAAGAGATCCAAAGATGAATATCTGTTATTTCACCGGACTCGGTGCATTGGAAATCATCTGCAATCATTTCACCATCGTAAAAATCACCTGACCAAACATCCCAACCATTAGGATCTGGTAGCTGTGGAAAGTGCATTTTATGAGGATCTCCTATATTCCAATCAGAGAAACAACTTATAAAAATAAAAATACATAAAAACAGAAAAATAATTTTCTTCATATTTCCCCCTCAGATTTAAAAAACAATAAGCAAGTTATTTGAAATATAGTGTAATATATTTATAAGTCCTTTTTCCGTCAATATATTTTAGCAATCATAAAAGTTGATATATTATTTTTATCTCTAATTAATTAAATTTCTCTTAAATTTTATTTTTTTATTATATTATTTTAAGATCAAAATAGTAATCCAGGGGGCAAAATTAAAAAAGGTTATTAACAATTTGTAGGTAGCGAGATATTTTTGTATTGATATTCCAACAGATTCTTCTGAAAATCGGAATATTCTCATGTGGATTTTATAAACAAATCCAGGCATGATTAGAAGTGCAATAGCTGTTATTGAATATATCCCGGTATTGATAACCATATTCCAGAAAAAGAACCACTGCAATTTGACCATATTCATCTGTTCCCCCTTAATTTATAATTTTTTATAACCATTATTAGTAAAAAATATGATCTCAGCTCAATAAAACAACTTTTTTCCATTAATAGTAAAACGATTACTAGTTATGCTTAAAGTGATTTTGAAATCCCGAAAAAAGACTGTCACGTTTTATGTATCCCGCCTGGAAAGATACCCGATAATTTTTTTGCTGATATTAATTAAATCTAAATTTATTTGAAAAACATTCAACCACCCTATTACAAAAAAATTATAACAATTCGGGGGATCTTGTTGAATTGAATATAGATTTAAAAATAAAGTTGTAAAACGGGATAAGAAAAAAAGTTGACTCGATTTGTTTAAATCTCGTTTTGAAAACGTATTTAAGGTATTATAACATGATAAACTAATTCTAATAAGGATGATGTTAAATAAGATAATACTATGCTTTGAAAACTGATTTTTGCATATGAGCTTGGGTAGATATAGAAGCTATTGATGGAAAATTTAATTACTTGCCCGTGAGGTGATTACGATAAACCCTATAAAAAATATGAAAAAAATATTAATAGTTATTAACGGTACAATGGGAGTAGGGAAAAGTACTGTTGCTGAAGCCCTTAAAAATGAATTGGAAAACTCCGTAATGCTCGATGGAGACTGGTGCTGGATGATGAATCCATGGCGAATTTCGGAAGAAAATAAAAAGATGGTCGAGAAGAATATTGTCTATATCTTAAACGGTTTTTTGAATAATCCTTCTTTTGAATACATTATTTTTACCTGGGTTTTACACAGAGAAAACATATTAACAAAATTGTTGAGTAGGATAGAACAAAATTTCAGATTACTTTTTTTCACTTTAACCTGTGAAGAGAATGAACTAATAAAAAGGATGAAAAATGATAATAGAGACGAAGATAATATAAAAAATGCCCTTGGAAGAATAGATTTGTACAAAATTCAAAATTCCATTAAGATAGATACAACTCTAAAAGATGTTATAAAAGTTGTTACTGAAATAAAAGATCGTATCTTATCATCATAGTATGAGGGAGTTTCTCAGATAAACGATTTTAAAGGTTAACTGATTAGATGGGAAATGCCCTTCGCAAGACTTTCAATCCTTGCGAAGGTTTTGTTTGGATTAAAAACAAATCATTGGATTTCTAGTCACCTTTAATCGATATGACAATATAAATGATTTTAATAATTAATCTGGACATTTTATCCTGATTTTATTTATCCTTTTATTTGAATATAGTAGAAGTTAGTAAGAACCTAATAATATTGAGAACTAATTACTGGAAATAAAGGATAGAGTAATAATTGATGAACATAATTCTGATCAGCACGGTAAAAAGTTGGGGAGGAGTAAAGACTTGGACCTTATCACTTACCGAATACCTGTGTAGTCAAGGTCATAATACAGCTATTGTCTGCCGGAAAGGTGACCTACTGACAACAGAATGCAAAAAGCGTCACCTAAAATGTTATTCTATGCGGTTTGGGGTGGATTTTTCGGTAATATCGATCTGGAAATTCTGGTGCTTATTCAAGGCAGAAAGTACAGATATCATAATAACTAATATTTCCAAAGGATTACGTACTGCAGGAATTGCTGCAAAGCTGAAAGGTGTTAGGCACATTAATCGTCTGGGTGCATTTACAGACCTTAAAATAAATCTAAAGAATCGTCTATTATATTCATTATTTGTGGATGCGGTATTTGTTCCTTCCCGGGTTATGTATGACTATTTTTACCAATATGATTTTCTGCGTACTAAATTGCGAATGTTCTACAACGCAATCAATGTTCCTCCTATAAATATTGTAAGCAACCCGGTTACTAAATTTGCCGTGGTGGCGAAACTCAGTAAAAGAAAACAGGTTGATAAAGTGATCCTGGCTTTCAACCGTATTCGTGATCTACCCTGGAAGCTGTATATTGGAGGTTTTGGACCTGAGCTGGAGTCATTGCAGAAACTGATTAGAGACTTAGACTTGGAAAAGCGAATAAACATTAGCGGAAAGAAAATCGAACCAACTATATTCCTCAGAGATAAAGATGCCGGGATCTTATATTCTGCTTCTGAGCCTTTCGGGATAGCTATTATTGAGTACATGGCTGTGTCCTGTGCCGTGATCGCTTCCAGGGTGGGTGGAATTCCGGAGATCATAGAGCATAACATTGAGGGGATCCTGGTTGATCCTCAAAACTCTGATGAACTGGAACAGGCTATAAGACTGCTGATCACTGATCCCCGTCGTCGGGAAGAACTGATCCAAAAAGGGCACGCTAAAGTTAAAACCAGCTTCGATCGAAAAATAATCTTCCCCAATATTGAAGAGGAATTGCTAAGGATAATCAGACCTAGTTCAGATTAGACTATTTGCTGCACTTATACTGTATGGGATCGGTTGGTGGGTTACTTAAAAGACTATCTAATTTCTAATATCTGATTCTGAATTCTAGACTCTAATCGCTGAGAGCTGACTTCTGATTGCCAAATAAAAACTGGTTGAAGTTATTGAGAGTGATTCGAACACTATTGCTCAATCTAATTGAAAAATTCAAAGGGGCTGTATAGCTGTTTCGGGAGATTGAAACATATTTTTGTTCAAACCACCCAAGCATTGCAGACTACTTGAAATGATGAAGGAATCAGACGAGAAGAGGATGTAGTTTGAGAAAGCCCTGGACCTGATCAAAGAAGTTAAGATCATATTCTATTTTAGTTTATTTTCACGCTCATTTTGGACAAGTTTAAGAAGAGAAGATCATTTCAATGAAGACTAAACACATAAAAGAAAAACTGGAAAAATTCTTCTTACATATTGAAAACAGCTATATCAATGAAAATAGTACCTAATTACTGAGTCCCATAGAACTGTAAAAAAAAATTGACCAATTTTAATTTTGTATAGAATTTTGGAGAGTTGAAGTTAACCTTAAAGTTTTTTACGTATTAACGTTTTTGAATGAAGATTGTTTTTTGCAGAGAGGATTTCAATATGAAAAAGTTTAGATTAACCCTTTTGTTTTTGACACTTAGTATAATAAGCTTGTGGAGTGAAGAAATTGTTAATTGTTCAACTGGAGATTCCCTCCATGCCAATGCAAACAATTCAGTAAATTCATTAGATCCTTTGGTTTATGATGATGTAGATCTAATTTCTGTTCGACAGGAAGAAAAAACAGAAAGAACAGATGGTTGTGAGTTACTGATAATCACACATCCGTATTTTATAGATGCTGCAAATACATTGGCTGCATGGAAAATAAGAAGAGGAATATATACGCAGGTTGTTAATACTGCAACGATAGGCAATACATCCAGCCAGATTGAAAGCTACATTGATTATGCTTATAATAACTGGACGCCCCCACCTGAATATTTATTAATTCTCGGAGATGTAGATTTTGTACCAACCTGCTATGTAACACCACACCCGTCCCCAGATCAGGGAAATATTCCAGGCGATTTTTATTATGCTGAATGCGAAGATCCAACTGATTATGTACCTAATATGGCATACGGCAGGTTATCAGTAGACACTGCAGTTGAAGCAAACAATCTGGTTGCCAGGATCATTAAATATGAGCGTGATCCACCTACAGATCCAGATTATTATACCAACATTCTCAATGTAGCAATGTTTCAGGATGGGGAAAACCTTGACCCGCCACCTGATGAGTTACCAGATACTATCGCAAATAGACGCTTCTGCAAAACAAGCGAAGATGTTCTGAATTTTATGGATTCACTAGGTTATACTTCACAACGGGTATATGTAACAGAAAATCCAGTTAATGGCAGTACTATATTTCCTACTTATTGGAATGATCTATCTCAGGTAAAACATAAATATATATTTGAAAACGATGACCCTCCTGCGGGGGGATTAGAGATACCAGGTTATTTACAAAAACCCTATTTTGCCTGGGATGGTGATGCGGCAGATATTACATCAGCCTTTAATGAGGGTAGATTCTTTGCTCTTTATAGCGGTCATGGCAACAAAAATGGCTGGAGTGGAGAAATCGATTTTAGAAACACAGATGTGGATGCTTTAACCAATGGAGAATTTTGCCCGATCATCTGGTCTATAGCCTGTCACACAGGATGGTTTGATCAGGAAACCGATGTGTTTGGCGGTACAAACGATGAATGCTTTGCAGAGCATTGGCTTCGGCACAGTACCGGTGGCTGTTGTGGTATTATAGCTTCATCCCGTAGATCATGTTCGGGTTATAATGACAGGCTAGTCTGGGGTATGATGGACGCCATCTGGCCAGACTTTTTGAACTGGGCAGCGGAGGATCCATACGGTGGTTCCGATCCAATTTATCGCATGGGAGATGTCCTGAATTATGGCAAAGAATACATGTTTGTCCGGTGTGATACAATGGGGACAATGAATGATGATATTGTTGAACTATATAACTTGTTTGGTGATCCGACTACTGAGATTTGGACTGCTGAACCGATGGAGATCGAATCAGCCGAAGTTACAACTCCTGTTGATATTGGAACTACATCAATTACTGTTCAGGTTTATCCTGCTATTGAAGATATGCTCGTGGCAATTTGTACTGAGAATAGTGACAATATTTTCGGGACAGCTTATACAAATGCTTCCGGTATTTCAACAGTTGCATTGAACCATGCTATTACTATGGAAGGACCTGTATTTATAACCATCACAAAACACAATTATAAACCTTATGAGTTTGGGACTCGTTGGGCAACCTGGGAAGGAGACAATACCCCATTCTGGAATGATCGAAAAAACTGGGATATTAATTTTATACCGGACAGTCAAACTGATATCATTATCCCAGATGGAGCACCAATTTATCCTGTGATTGCCTTATTGGATGCCGAATGTAAAAATATCACTGTCGAATCAGGAGCAACTATGCTAATTTCTCAGCAAAATTTAATTGTTGCTGAGGATATGACAATTCATGGAATACTGGAAATGAATCAAAATTTATCAAAATTGTATGTTAACGGTTCTATTATCTGGGAATCCGGTTCTTCAGCGAATATTATTGATCCAAGTGCAGAGATGTGGATTAAAGGAGTCTGGGAGTTTAAGGAAGGATCGAATGTTCATCTGGATAATGGTTATGTAGAATTCGACGGCAGTACTAACGGGTTTATTGTAACAAGGTCTGATGATTCTTATTTCAATCACCTTCGCAGCGATAAAAATGCTGGAGTTTCTCTGTATCATAGCGGGGTTTCAATAGAAGATCTTGTTATTAATGGTAACCTATATAATTATGAAGATTCCAAAATCAAAAGTGAGACAGACCACAGTATTATCCTGCGGGGATCTTTTAATAATTACAGCGGAGCCAGCATTCAACTTGAAAACGGAACCTTTATTTTTGATGGAACAACCCATGATATTTTCCTGAATACCGGGGATTATTTCCATGATCTGGCAATAAGTTCGTCTGGTAACACAAGTATGAATTCGGATCTGGCTTTAGAAGGTAACTTGCTTATCGAAAGTGGAACATTGGTAACAAATGATCACAATATCAGGATAGAGGGAAACTGGAATAATGCAGTTAGAGATGATGGATTCGAAGAAGGTACGGGCAGGGTTATAATCTGGGGAGGAAATTATCCTCAATACTGTTATTCAAATGAAAATTTTTATGAACTTGAATTGGATAAAACTTTGGGTGGTGCTTTTTGTATCGATGGGGTAGATGTAACTTGCGAAGCATACGACTGGACTGCAGGTGAAATCAATGTCATCTCAGGAAGTTTTACGGCAAATAATTTGCTTGATAATGGAATTAGGGGAGTGTTCTATCTTAATCCCAGTGGTGAAATCAACCTGAATGATCCTGGTGACTGGGTAGACCTGAACGGTGAACTTCACATTTCTGGTGGTACAATGACCGTTACCGGAGCTGTCAGTTATTGGCCCTATTCACATGAAGCTTCAATTGAGATGAGCGGTGGTATTCTCGATTTCCCCAGCTGTGGTATTAATCTGACTACAAATCATGATTTGATAGCAAATATTACGGGAGGAACAATAAGGACTGCACGTAATTTTACTGGAACACGGTCAGATTTTAATCCAATTGGTGGATTAATAGAGTTGTATGGAGCTTCTGATGCAGATTTGAGTATGGGAACGGGCAGCAATTTTTATGATGTCTTGATCAATAAAAATGTTGATGAAATAATTGAAGAAGATCTGAAAAGTAAAGAAAAGGAATCTATCAGCAGAGATCGATCCAGGGCTGAACTTACTCGCACAAACACCGTTACTTTTACCAGCGACCTGGATATTGATGGTAGTTTTATAATTGATAGCGGGATAGTGAATACTAACGGATTTGATATGAATGTGGCAGGAGATTGGGCGAACAATGTCGGCGATACAGGATTTATCGAAGGAACTCAAACAGTGACTTTCGATGGATCAAATTCTGCTGATATTCTGACAGACGAAACCTATTATAACTTGATTGTAAGCAAAACTTATTCTTCATATGATGGTATAGAATTAACTAATGATATTGAAGTCCAGGTTTTGGCTGATTTAAACATATCAGATGGAACCCTGGAAATGAATGACAATGCAAACTTGATAATAGTAAATAATGTCCATATTAATCTGGATGCTGGATTGAATGCGGGAGGTTTTGACACCGGATTAAATCTTCTGGTAGGAGGTAACTGGATTAATGACAACATCGATTACGATACAATTTCTGGATATACACCAGGAGGTGAAACCATTACTTTCAATGGCAGTACAGACCAGTTCATTACGACCCAATCTCCTCAAGAAGACTTCGGGCATTTAGTGATTGATAAACCAGATGGTGAATTCAGACCCAACGACAACATTCGTGTGATCCATGATCTGGATATTGTTACTGGTTGCTGGCATGACAATGTTAATATGCTTACCCATTACATAGAAGGAAATTTTAATGTAACAGCAGGGACAGCAGCCTGCTGGAATTCTACTTCAGGAAATACAGTTGTCTTCAAAGGTGTATATGATCAGACAATCTACAATCCTAGCGGATATCATTATTTCCATGACATCGTTATCGATAAAACTCCCTGGCTGGAAAGGGATTTTTATAACAGCAAAGGGGCGGAATTTACGGGACCGAACCAGAAAGATGTATTTATGAGTCGAGATGTTGTTGATTCAAGAAATATGACCGTAACTCTCAACTCAGATATTGATATGCAATGGGGTGATGGCCTTCTAATTAGTGAAGGCATATTGGATTTGAACGGAATGATTTTGAAAACCATGGGTTATGTTCAAATTAACAACGGAGGGACTCTGATCATTGATGAAGGTGCTGTACTGCAGGTTTCTAATGGCGATCAAGTGGCTGTGAATGGCGGAGGAATACTGAAAGTAACAGGTGCGCCCGGCAACTTAGCCACAGTTTCTC
>Ga0272442_10012407_pt1 | contig 10290 bp, 6 predicted proteins | sample SSMForm2O_FD_200262 | JGI IMG/M metagenome (GOLD analysis project Ga0272442, IMG submission 200262) | Marine sediment archaeal communities from Little Sippewissett salt marsh, Falmouth, MA, United States - SSM-Form-2O | ecosystem: Environmental > Aquatic > Marine > Wetlands > Sediment ... | reverse complement strand
CCCACTTCGTGGCCTTCCGCGGCTGCCCGACGGCGTAACGAACCTCCCGGTCCTTGCGCGAGGCGTCCCGACGCACCAGATCGATAGCCTTGCGCGTCGCCACCCGATGAAGCCACCCAGGCAGAGACCCCGTGACCCGGGCCGCGTCCTTCGTCAACTGCAGAAAGGTCTCCTGCGCCACATCGCCGGCGCGATCCATATCCGCCACGATCCGCCAGGCCGCGCCGTACACCAGCCCGGCGTAACGCCGCGTGATCTCAGCGAACGCCTCAGCATCCCCCGTCCGGGCGAATCGTTTCAGTAATACCGCTTCTGGTTCCACCATTCTCGTCACCTTTGGGCCAGACCTCTGCCACAGCCTTTATTATAAGGCGATGCCCGGACCGAAATGATTCAAGAAATGGCGGGCGCCGCACTTTTTCTTGGCAACAGGCCCTCCGCGAGGCGTCAGGGGCCTTCACAGCCGCCGCACAGGCGCCATTCCCGCTCAGTGACTGTACGACCGCTGTGCCTCGGCATAGGTCTCCAGCGTCGCCGAGATCATCGCCCCGACCGAATGACGTCCGGCCACATACGTCTGGGCCATCCCCGCCAGCCGCCGAGCGAAGTCCTGGTTGTCCAGCAGTCGAGCCAGACTGTCTCGAAGGCTCTGTGTCTCACCAGGCTCGAAGACCTGCGCCGTTTGGTTGGGAACGATCAGATCGTCAACGCCCCCGTGACAAGCCACCACCGCCATGCCCAGCCCCATCGCTTCCAGGAGAGCGACACTGAACGTCGTAGCCGGCTCCGGCTGCACGAAGATATCACCCGCCGCCAGTACGCTGCGCTGAGGCTCGAGCGGTGGCACGATCGTCACCACCTCCGAAAGATCGTGCTCAGAAAGAAACCGACGCAGCCGACGCTCCGCCCGCCCGCTGCCCATCACCACCACCGTGAACTCACGACCTTCCTTGACAAGCAACCGGACCGCGCGAAAAAGATTCTCGAAAGGCAGGACCTGGTCCAGCCGGTGCATCACCACGATACTACTCAGACGCTCCGGATCGGCAAAGCAGACCGGCTCGGCCTCCACGTACGTCCCCGTACTGATCTGCCGGACACGGTCCGCGAAACGGAAATGCGCCTTGACCACACTGGACCGCACTGTTTCCGTCGGCACGACAATGCTCCGACAGCGCGTCGCCGAGATCGGCAGCGTCGAGAACTTCTTCGCCAGCGTGTTGATCGACAGGACATACGGCACATCCAGACGCCGCGCCAACCGACGAACCCACGCCGCCCGGCTATCACAAAGACAATGCAGAACCGTCGGCTTGAACTTCTCCAGTGGCGTCGCAATCCGTTCGACCCCGAAATGCTCCATCAAAGGCAGGTCGACCAACGGATGCGTTAAGACCTCCGCCGGAGCCGCCACCAAACGCCCGTCATCAACGCCCGGCGGACAGACCAAAGCCGAGACGATCGACTCATTCGCCAATCCAACCAGAAGATGCGGAAGGCACGTCACCTGCTCAGCCATGCTCCGTCCCGACGCGATGAGCACCGGACGAATGTCCTTCCTCGCGCTGGCCGTATCCAATGGTTCGCCGTCCGACATCCTTGCCCACCCGATTCAAGCATACCTCGTCGCGCCCCGCCCGCCCGACACAGACGCCGGACCGGGCACCCCTTATTGTATCGCACAGGTCAGCCCCGAGTCAGCGCAAAAAACGCACCCCTCCCGGCGCAAGCAAAAAGGGCTGCGAGCAGCGCCCACAGCCCTTCTCAATCGCCTATCAGCAACCGGCACGCCTCACAACGCGATCACGACGCCGGACGGACGTAGATCTTCACCTCCGCCACTTCGACGTCCGTCGCGCCAGGCGTCAGCAGGTTGACCGCCACGTTCTCGCCCCTGACGCGCCAACTGACCATCGTCGAACCTGGCCCCACGGTCCCCGGATCAGGATCGAACCAGACCGTCCAGGTCCCACCGGCCGTCGAGGTCGAAGTCACCTCCAGCTTCACCTCCGCCTCGAAGTTCGTCTCGATCTCGTGCGAATAAGCCCCGTTCAGCGTAACGGGTGAAGTGACCCCATACGGCACATCGAACGTAATGCCGAACGCCGTGATCTCCACCCATGCAGGCCCCGGTGTAGGCCCGGGCCCCGGCGTGCTGCCGCCACGCTCGTACGCACCCATGTCGACCTGCCCGTTCTGCACGCGACTCTGCTCGGCTAGATCGATCGGATGGGTCTCACTCCCATTCCCGTCTCGGTCGACATCCGCCGCGTCAGCCGGAATCAGACCGTTGCTGCCCGCATCGATCGCCGCCGAAATCGCCTGCAGGCTGTAGTCGCTGCTCGAATCGATCCACTCGCCCTCAATGCTCCAGAGCCCACGCGTGACGAAGTATGGGTTCGCACTGAGATTCCCCGGACCGGACCAACCACCCTGCAATAGACTGTAGGACACACCGACGTTCGACGAATTCGCGCTCCAGATCAGCCCCGAACCCCCGTCGTTGTACACAATGCTATTCTCAATGGTCAGCGTCTGCACCGGAGGAAACGGGTTATCGAAATAGTTGAAATTGAAAATCACCCACTCCTCAGGCCACGGCCCCACATTGTCGGCCAGCGTCGAACCGCTCAGCAACACGCGGGCCGAACTGCCGCCCATGTTGCAGATCGCCGCGCCGCCGCCGGCCCCGTCGGTCCCCGCCGAGTTGCCCGTCATCAGGCAGTTGACCACACTGGTCGTACTGTCGAAGTTGTACAGGCCACCGCCGAAGAATAGCGCCCGGTTGCCCGAAATGTGGCAATTGGCCAGATAAGGCTCGGCCCCCAGCGCCGCCACCGCCCCACCATCGAAACCCGTGTTGCTTCTGAAGGTGCAGTGCAGCAACTTCGGCCGGCCGCCCTCGATGTACAGCCCACCGCCGTAATGGTGCGGATAAGCCCCGTTGGCCTGCCCATCCATAATCGTCAGCCCGTCAAGGACCGCGTCACCAGTGGACGTCATAACATGGTAGCTGTTGTCGTCCCGGTTCAGAATGCCCCACAGGTCATCCCCCGCAAGGTCGCCGCTGAGAATCGTCGGATGCAGCACGATGTCCCGAGCGTTTGGACTCAGCGCCCAATAGCCCCCGTAGCCACCACGCAGGATGACACCATCCGGAACATCGAATGACGCCGCTCGGTCGCCCGGAGTCTGTCCCCCGCCCACGTCCGGCCGATACGTGCCGCCGGCAACCCAGACCTCATCGCCCGAGCCCGCCACCGACAGCGCATCCTGAACGTTCCGATACGCCCGGTACCAGCTCGTCCCATTGGCAGGCCCCGTCGCCGCCCCGTCCACGTAGATCACCGTCGAAGCCGCCACGGTAAACGGAATGTCCACACCCAACGCCTGGCACCGAAACGTCCACTTGCCCGCCGTCAACGGACCGAACGTCCCCTCCAGTCCGCATACCGGCTTGTAGATCAGAATACACTGAGTCGGAGCCGGGCCCTGGAACCACAACAGGACCACCTTGTTGAAAGTGTCAATCGACAGCATGGGCGTCCCACCCAGAGACGCCTCCGCCGCGCAACTGTTCCCGTACGAACTCATGTCCAGTGGCCCGCTGTACGAAATCGAACTCGACGGGCTCGGATTCGACGGACTCAACGTCCACGACCCCGGACCCGACGTGCCCTGAATCCAAGACGGCTGGGCCACACCCATCGAACCACAAAACAGAATCAACAAAGTGACACACGCGACGATCTGGCCTGCTTTCATCTTCGTGCCCTTTCAACGAACCCCCGGTCTCTGACTAGCTTGATAGCGAAACGGATTGCTCACCGCGAGAAAATATCGCCGAGCAACCGGAAGGCGAGATACCTACGAGGCGCAGGATGTCCCATGGTACGGGGCCTCCCTGTCCCTCGTATCAGACTCCGCAACGCGCCCCGAAAAGTGTTGCCCTCCTTCCCGTAGAGACACCGCCGTTGCAGCAACGGAATCTCTCACCCCCAAGTATAGGCCATCGACCCCGGGCGTTCAAGTCAATTGGTCATGGGGACGCCTCGAAGGCTAGAAGCCATCCCAAAACCTGTTTTGTGGCGAGATCGAGCGAGAAGCTCGTGGGCAAGGCCGGAGGGGGAAAAGGCTCGGAGGCGTGCTGAGGCACGTCGAGAACCTTTTTCTCCGACAACGCAGAGTCACGGGCTTCGCAGCCGATCGCAGTAGAAAGAGGTGTTGGGATGGCTTCTACTGATATGTCCGCCCCAGATACTCGACAATCGCCTGTCTCACCTCCAGAGCGTCGATCAAGCCCATATGCCGATACAGCACCTCCCCCCCTGGCTTGATCAGCAGCGTGTAAGGAATCGCCCCCCGCCACTCCTTGTCGAGCGCATCGGCAAACGCATCCATATCCTCCCCCTCGTAGAGATAGTTCGTAAACGACGCTTCCTTCCCCTTCAGACCCTTGAGAACCTTGCCCTTCAGGCGCATGCTGTCGAGATTGATGCTCACCATCTCGAAGTCCCGACGTCGATACATCCGGTTCATTGTGACAAACTCAGGAAACTCGATCACACACGGCCCGCACCCCAGCGACCAGAGATTCACCACCCGCAGCTTGTCCGTGTCGTTTTTCACCAGCGCCTTGACACCCTCCAGGTCGATCCCCTCCAGACTCACCGGCTCCTTCGCCCATTCCACCAGCGATTGCTTCGCCGAATCGCGCTTAGACGCCCACTTGATCGAACACCCAAACGTCCGCGTCGTCTTGACCGCCACCGACTCACCCTTCAGCACCGCCTCGATCGCCGCCCGCGTATCGTGCGATGTCACCTTCTCCGGCTGCCGCTCGTTGTTGTCGATCCGCCCCGCAAAACGCAGCTTCCGCTCCGCATCGAAGACAAACACATGCGGCGTCGAAACCGGACCGTACGCCTTCGACACCTTCTGCGTCTCCCCGTCATACAGATAAGGGAAATTCCACTGCTTGTCCTTCACCCGGATCTTCATATCCTCCAGCGAATCCCCCACGTCCGTATACCCCAGCTCGTCCAGCCGCACCGCCAACGGATCGTTGGGCGAAATCGCCACCACCGCCACCCCCTTGCCCTTATAGTCCGCCACCAGCTTCTTCAGCCGCCCCTCATACGCCTGCGCCGTCGGACAGTGATTGCACGTAAACACAATCACCAGCACCTTCGCCTTGCCATAGTCACTCAGCTTGTGCACCTTCCCATCCACCCCCGGCAGCGCAAAGTCAGGCGCCTTCGCCCCAATCGCCAGCGTCTTAATCTCCTCCGCCGCCGCCCACCCAATACTCGTGACAATGGAAACGACAAGGATAACGGTCAGGATGTGAAGGATACGGTGACTCATGGGATACCTCCTGTCTGGAACGGGTTCTGGATGCCAATGAGTTTTCCCATTATACGCCTTCTCGGCCTCCCGGTTTAGAATTTGTCCCCTTTTCTCGCCATCCCGTCCCCCGCGCATGTCATATCGACCGGAGGGCCGGCCTAGCCGGCCCGCAGCGGAGATATCTCGCAGCGATCCCTGGTGCTCCCTGGTCCGTGGCATGGCTTCCGTCCAACGCGGTTCGAATACCGTCCGTGCCACGTCGCTCCAAGGCGCCTGTCCTGTTGTCACCGTGCTGACGACACACCCCGCCACCCCGTCGCCTCAATCCGTGCAAACTCCCCCGCAATGTCCTCCCCCTCATAAAACGACAGCCACCCCCGCAAAACGTGCCGCTCCCCGGGCTCCAGGTCGGGAAACTTCGGGTCCGAGTGAAAGCACGGACAATCCGCATTCCCCCAAGGCCGCTCGCACCCCTCCCACGCCGTGATAATCCACCGCCTCCCATCCTCCGACCGGCACGCAACATACGGATCGGTCAATACCTTGTTCTCATTCGTCTGCCCCGCAAACCCCGCCGCCATCTTCGGCATCACACAATTCTGAACCCGCAGGCCGCTGAGCCTCTCATCCGTCCCGTTCTCCAGCCACATTTCCATGCGCACCGCGTCCTTGCCGGGCTCAACCGTCACCCCAAACGCAATCCCATTGGGCAGCCTCCGCTCAATCGCCAGCCCCCCATCGTCACGGCGTGTCCATTCCAGCTTGGGCAACTCGATCCCCTGCGTCGTCCAGATCGTATCCACGTGCGTATGCGCCAGATAGGTCAACCCCAGGTTCGACCAAATCGCCTCCGGCACATCCACCACCACGTAGCTGTTCGCATCCCAAGGCGTAAACACACTGAACTTCGTCTCCCGCTGCGGATCGATCGCCCCTTCCAAAAACCCAATCCGCGGATGCCGCCCCCCCGGATAAGGCAACACCAACAACGGCCCATCCGCAGAATGCCCCGGACCATCGTCGAGCCAGATAGTCAGCCGGTCCTGCGCCACGCGGACCTCGTTGGCCGAAAGCCCCGTCGCCGCCGCTACCTCCGACGTCGTGAAACGATGATACCAGATCATATTCGACAGCCAGTATCGCAGCTCCACATCACTCCCCGGCCGCCGCCCATGCCCAACCCCCGACGAACCCGCCCCCTCATCCCCCCACTTCAACTCACCCACCTCCTCAGCCTTGACAAATCGTATGCTCCCATCCGCAAACAGCACATTGCACCCTTGGCCCTCGTGATTCTCCAGCGTCAGCAACTCCGCCCCACCGAACTGATTCCACCCAGGCTTGCTCTCAAACAACAGCACCACATCCCCGGCACTGCATGGATCAGCGTTTGGGTTCAGCGCATAGTGACACCGCCCTTCAGGACCCGCCGGACAGCGGAAAACCTGATGGAAAGTCTCGACTTCGTTGGGATCATCGGCTTCCCTCTCTGCCATCTCGACAAGCAAATCACACCACCTCTCAGGCGTCGGATACGCGTCCCCGTGGTCTTGTGCGTAGAAAGCCAGATAGATGCACAGACTCTTCAGGTTCGCCCCACACTTGTGCCGGTTCAGAAGCCCGGGGGGCCGCGTGTGGGACGGCCCGAACAGGGCAAACAGCACCGGAATGGACACTAGGATCAATAACGTGCCAGGCAACAGAGATATCCTGATCGGCCGCCGAGCTTCCTTAACGTCTCTCTCACTCATGTCGCTTCCTCCACAAAACATGAACCACCAGAAAAACACCACAAACCACAACAAACCAGTCCCCAAACCGGCTGTAGATCGTCCGCACGCCGCAGATGGGAATCTCCGCCATGACCAAACCGCGCCCGTCCCGAAAGTGATCGCAGACGTCCAGCACACGACCGTCCGGTGCAATAATCGCGCTAATGCCGTCCGAGGCAGCACGCACGATGGCAAAGTGTGACTCGATCGCCCGATGGATCGTGCTCTGGAAGTGAGCGCGCCGCACACGCTGCCAGTCGTTCGTGGGAATCACCACGACGTCCGTCCCCTCCCTTCCATATCGCCGGGAGATATCCGTGTAGTTGTCGTCGTGACAGATCATCGCCCCAACGCAGACCCCGTCGACGGAGATCACGACCGGTTCCCCATCGCCCTTCGGACTGTTCTCAAAAGGCGTCATGTGCACCTTGGTGTAGCCGGTCATCACCCCCTGCGTCGGCCCGATGAACGCCACGCGATTGCCCCCCCCGCGCACGTTCAGATAGCCGACCGCCAGATAGACATTGTGCCGCCGCGCCAGTTCCGCAAACCGCGCGAACCCCTCGTGCTCCGGATCGTCGTAGATGGCAAAAGCTGTCTCCGGAGACACCACCAGCCGGGCCCCCTGCCGGGCCGCTTCTGCCACCGGCTCGGCGTACAACCGGCCGAACCCCCTCGCGTGGCCCGGATCACCATGTTCGCGGTCGAACTCCCAGCCCACCGCCGCGACCTTCAACGACCCCACCGGCTCGCGAGCCAACGCCGCGCCATCGACAGCCCCGACGACAGCAACGACACCAACAACGGCCGCCAAACCCACACCGCGACGCCGACGATTCAGGACCAGCATCACCGCCAGCGACTGGCTCGCCCCCAGCACAAACATCACACCAGGCATCCCCGTCACCGAAGTGAAAGCGATGGCTCGCGGATACGACGACCAGCAGCGCACGAACGACTGGGCCGTCCCCCACATCGGCAGGATTGCGGTCGTCGCCCAATCCAACATCGCCACCAGGGCCCCGAAAGCAAGACAGCCCCGCACGCTCGTGGCGCGAACCCATCGCCAGGAAACCACGACCACCAGCATCAGCAACGTCACGAAGTAACCGATGAGGATCAAGCTTATCGCGGGCGGAAGTTGCAGAATGAGAATCTGAGGCGCAACGAAACCCACGCCCAGGAGCAACCCCGTCAAGAGGCATCTCCGCCACCGCTCGATCCGTTCCAAGGCCAAAAGAAGCGGCACAAACGCCACGGTTTGCAGAGGGGCCGCCACCGGAAACGCAGTCGGCATCATCAGCAGCAAGCCGCTGACAAGCCCTGCCACCGGCCACGTCTGCCGGTCCCACCTCAGCCACGGGCGCCCTCCGCGATTCATCCGCTCCCCTCCACGAGAATCTTCCGCAAAAGCGTAAGCAGCGTCCGCGTCTCGAAGTAGCTGGCCGCCAATCGCAAGTAGACCGTCTTCGGATCGCCGATGCGCACGGTCCCCCGCACATTGGCAAACAGTCGATTGACCGTCTCCCCCGGATCGGCCTTGAACGAGAAGACCAGATCCATGTCCTTCGTGCTGTCAGGCTTCGAGACCGCGATACTGCGAATCCCATGCCGGCTGGCTCCGATGCGCAATTCCGCCAATTCCAGCAGCAGCTTCACCTCCTCGGGCGCTGCGCCGTAGACGTCGTCCAGCTCCGCCGCGATCCGCTCCAAATCCGCCCCAGTCCGTGCCACCGCGATCTTGCGATAAGCGTCCATCCGCTGCCGGTCGACCGGGATGTAGTTCTTCGGAATGTACGTCGCGAACCCCAGGTCGATATTCGCCGTCGGTATCGCCTCGACCTTCTCGTCCTTCATCTCGTGCACCGCATTGGCCAGCATCTCGCAGTACATCTGATAGCCCACCATCTGGATATGACCCGACTGCTCGGCCCCCAGAATATTCCCCGCCCCGCGAATCTCCAGATCCCGCAGCGCAATCCGAAACCCCGCCCCCAGATGCGAATACTCCTCGATCGCCTTGAGCCGCTTGGCCGCGATAGGCGAGACGGGCCGCGTGTTCGGCATCAGCATATACGCGTACGCCCGATGCTTGTACCGACCCACCCGGCCCCGCAACTGGTGCATCTCCGCCAGCCCAAACCGGTCCGCGTCGTTGATGAAGATCGTATTGGCGTTCGGAATATCCAACCCCGACTCGATAATCGTCGTGCACACCAGCACATCCGTCGCCCCCAGCACGAAGTTGATCATCGCGTCTTCCAACTCCCGCTTACCCATCTGCCCGTGCGCGATATCGACCTTCGCGTCCTTCGCCAGCTTCTGGATCTCCCCAGCCTTCTTCTCGATCGACTGCACCCGGTTGTGCAAAAAGAACACCTGCCCTTGCCGGTTCAGCTCGCGATAGATCGCCTTGCGAATCAAATCCTGATTGTACGTCGTCACCTGCGTCACAATACTGCGCCGATCCAGCGGCGCCGTCGTCAGCGAGCTGATGTCACGCAGCCCCAGCAGCGCCATGTGCAGCGTCCGCGGAATCGGCGTCGCCGTCATCGTCAGAATGTCCACATTCACCCGCATCCGCTTGAGCCGTTCCTTGTGCTCCACCCCGAACCGCTGCTCCTCATCGATGATCAGCAGCCCCAGGTCTTTGAACGCCACGTCCCCGCTAAGCAACCGGTGCGTCCCGATCAGAATATCCACCTTCCCCGCCCGCGCCCGCGCCACAATGTCCTTGGCTTGCTTCGTCGCCTTGAAGCGATTCAGCACCTCCACCGTGATCGGGAAGTCCGCAAACCGCTCGGCAAACGTCCGCGCATGCTGAACCGAAAGCACCGTCGTCGGCACCAGCATCGCCACCTGCTTGCCCCCCTCCACCGCCTTGAACGCCGCCCGCATCGCCAGCTCCGTCTTGCCGTACCCCACGTCCCCGCACAGCAGCCGGTCCATCGCCACCCTCGCCCGCATGTCCGCCTTGATCTCCCCAATCGCCGTGATCTGGTCCGGCGTCTCCTGATACGGGAACGACTCCTCAAACTCCCGCTGCCAGTTCGAGTCCGGCTCGTACGTCAGCCCCCCCATCGCCTGCCGCTTCGCCTGCACCTCGAGCAACTCGGCCGCCAGATCGCGAACCGACTGCGCCACCTTCTCCTTCTGCCGCTGCCACCGC
>Ga0272442_10012406_pt1 | contig 10291 bp, 8 predicted proteins | sample SSMForm2O_FD_200262 | JGI IMG/M metagenome (GOLD analysis project Ga0272442, IMG submission 200262) | Marine sediment archaeal communities from Little Sippewissett salt marsh, Falmouth, MA, United States - SSM-Form-2O | ecosystem: Environmental > Aquatic > Marine > Wetlands > Sediment ... | reverse complement strand
CCCAGGAAAATGATGAGGTTGGTATTGAACGTCCCCTTACAAAATCTGAAGTAAGTGAATTGAAGGAATATTTGTCCCACAGTTAATTATCCGAACCGCTCTCTGACAATCCGGTAAAATTGTCGATGCAATATAAACAGACACCCTGATAAAGGAACAGCATTATACATCATGAAGACATGCACCGAAAAAACAACTATCGAAAAGCTTCTCCTCTCTCATCAGGAGGCACAATCACCGGAGGAACACCGGAGGATTATGATCAATCTGAGCACCAGTATTCGTGATCCGCGAGTTTTTCAGGAGGAACCAATTGTAAATTACAACACGGGACTGCACCATCAATCTATTATTATCTGGGATGCTTTCGAATCGGTAACAAATGGTATGTACAATCCCGAAGCGCTCCACAAGCTGGAACTCATTGATGATGAATCACCGTTTTTCCCATGGAAGAATCTGATCCTGGCCATTCTGGCATTTTACCAGGGAGACCGGGATAATCTTTTTCAATTACTGAAACAAATTCCTTGCAGTACACCGCCCGGTCGATTTCGCACACTATTGCGGGATTTCGAAGAAGGCAACGTCCCTAAAATAGTATCAAACGAGCTTTATACTCTTCTCGAGGATGATCACGATTATATCCGCTGTGCAGTCGATGAACTCAATGACTGTCTTGAAAATAATCACTCCGAGGCTTTTCTTGAATCCACTGGTTTTCTGGTTCGGGATATTCTTGCTTCCCACTCACACGCAGCTCGACGGCTTGTGATCTGGAGTATACAACTTGCCTCTCAGCATGAGTATGATATATCCAGCTATATTATTCAGCTGACCGGCATCTTCGGCCGTAAAGAGGCCCTTCGTCTGATCGCTGTAGGACTCATGCCGGTTGAACCTGAGATTTCTCTGCTCTTCTGGCTCAGGTACGGTATTGAAAGTGCAGCACAGGATACACTGTCCGCAGATGATATTGTTGCATTCATCTCAATTATCGCCGATACCCATAAAAAAATTCTCGAGGACAGTACGCTGCTGGATGAGCTTCGAGAAAACAGGGACTATACCAACAGTCTTCATTCTCTGGTATTAAAACTGGGAGATGAAATACTGCGTCTGAGTAAGGTCCCCGGACAGATTTCGCCGGATTTTGTCATGAATACTCTTTTTCCGGGGATTTCCGATTCGAGCGCTTTACAGCCGCTTGATCCGTACGATTGGCTCAAAAATGCCGGGCTTCTGAGCATCCAGATAATGCGATCGGAGAAGGAAGCCGATATTTATAGAAACACCGGCAGTGATGGCGATATGTCAGGAAGAGCAAAAAAATATCATCCCCAGGGTTCGGACCACAAGGGATGTAAACAACTGGAATTTTTCTTCGAAGAAGGAAGAATCAATGACCGCTAACCATGATAATCTTGATCCTTGCAGGATTCTGGAAAAAAAACAGCAGCTTCTTGAACCCGGAGCCCTTTCGGATATCCAGGAGCTGAAGCGTATTATAAAGCCCAAACCCCGCTATATCGGACCGGGCCCATGGCTCGAAATCCTGAAAGAATCGGAGGACAATACATGCAGACAGTAGAAGTTACCCTTGAGTCCGGAGAGATCCGGGAATATCCCTATGGTACCCCGGTGCATCAGATATTCGGCGGAGGTATGGACCCGCGGGATAAGAATCCCATTATCGCCGCGCTGGTGAACAATGCCCTCACCTCTCTCTCCTACAAGGTCGAAATCAATGCCGCTGTAAAGCCCGTGCAGCTGTACAGTCATTATGGGAACCGCGTGTATCGACGTTCCCTGAGCTTCCTGCTTGCCATGGCTTCACGGGAGCTCTTTCCCGATCGGCATCTGATTATCGGACACTCCCTCGGTGACGGATTTTACTATTACTACGAAGGGGTGGCTGAAGTATCCGATAAAGATGTGAAAGCCCTCGAAAAGAAAATGCACGAGATCGCTCAGAGGGCTCTGCCTATTCAGCGGAGGGTGCTTTCCTATGAGGAGACAATCCAGTATCTCAGCGACCAAGGTCTCACAGCAACCCAAAGGCTGCTCCATTACAGGAACGAACCAAAAATACCCGTCTATTCCTGCGGCGATTTCATAGACATATCTTATGAACCATTGGTACCCAACACAGAGCTTCTATTCATTTTCTGTCTGCAGAACTATGCCCCTGGATTTTTGCTGAGGTTCCCCTTGTCCAGGACTCCCGACCGGATAGATAGCTTCATGGACAACCCGGTCCTCTTCTCGATCTACAAGGAGTACAAGGCCTGGGGTAAGATTCTGGGGGTTAACTGCGTCGGCAGTCTCAATGAGCTGGTGGAACAGAAAAATATCCAGCACTTTATTCAGGTGGCCGAAGCTCTTCATGAGAAAAAAATATCAATCATCGCCGATCAAATCGTCGCGCGGAAGGAGGATGTTCGAGTCGTACTGATAGCAGGCCCGTCCTCTTCTGGAAAGACTACTTTTACCCGACGTCTCGCGATTCAACTGCGGGTCCTCGGTTTGAATCCCATAATTATCGGCCTTGATGACTATTATCTGCCCAGAGAACAAACGCCTCTCGATGAATTCGGCAAACCGAATTTCGAGGACCTGCACGCCCTCAACGTTGAACTGCTCAATCAGAATTTACTGGATCTTTTCGAAGGGAAAGAAGTGGAAGTGCCGATTTTCGATTTCAGAATTCAACGGCCGAGAGAAATCGGCAACAAGCTCTGCCTTTCATCGCGGAGCATCCTGCTGATGGAAGGTATCCACGGTCTGAACCCGGATCTCACACCTAATATTCCCGAGGGAAAGAAATACCGGGTCTATATTTCCGCCCTGACCCAGCTGAATCTCGACGACCACAACCGAATATCCACCACCGACAATCGCCTCATCCGACGAATTGTAAGAGATCACCAGTTCAGAGGCACTTCTGCCCTCGGGACCCTCGAGATGTGGGAATCGGTCCGCCGGGGAGAAAATAAAAATATTTTTCCCTTCCAGAACGAGGCCAACTCGGCTTTCAACTCCGCTCTCGACTACGAACTGTCGGTCTTGAAACCCTATGTGGAACCCTTGCTCAAGACGGTAAAGCCCCATGACGAAGTCTACAATGAGGCTTTGCGTCTTCTCTCTTTCGTGGAAAATTTCTCTCCGATTCCATCTCACATCGTACCGCAGACATCCATTCTGAGAGAATTTATCGGCGGGAGTGTGTTCTACACATAATATCTGTGATGCTGAGCTGAAAAAAGGTACCGTTTCGGGGACACTAAGCAAAAACTCGCCGCCGGAGTTCTTCCAGATCTATCCAGTCCTTCCACAAGCCGCGGATGGTTGGCTTTTTCAGTGCACTCTGCAATTTATCGAGAAAGTCCTCGCGGTCAATTTCCCGGGCCCCCATTTTTTCCAGATGATGGGTGTATACCTGGCAGTCGATCAGGCTGAAGCCTTTTTCCTGAAGAGCGAGAACGAGCAGAATGAAGGCTGACTTTGAGGCATTGCTCTTCAGTGAAAACATCGATTCACCGAAAAAGGCGTTGCCGAGCGAAACGCCATAGAGCCCTCCGGCCAGTTCTCCTCTGTCCCAGACCTCCACCGAATGAGCATATCCGAGGGTATGGAGACGCATATATGCCCGCTTCATCTCGGGAACAATCCATGTGCCTTCCTGTTCGCCCCTCGGTACTTCCGCACAGCCCTGAATGACGCTCGGAAAAGCCTGATCGACCGTAAATGAAAAGGCTGTTCTGCGCAGTTCCCTGCGCATCGATCGAGAAATATGCAGCTCCGGCGGTTCGAGAATGAAACGGGGGTCCGGACTCCACCACAGCACCGGGCTCTGGTCGTCATACCAGGGAAATACTCCCTGCCGGTAGGCTGAAAGGAGGATTCCAGGAGAGAGATTTCCGTGTACGGCAACTATACCGAGAGGGGAGGAGTTGTCCAGGGTGAAACGAATGTGCTGGTCGATTTCGAGGTACGGTACCTCACTCAGATTCAACATGGATCGTTGTTCCCCCTTCCCCGAGGTCAACAATCGCATGTCCTCCCTCCGTGAGTTCGCCGAACAGAACGGCGTCCACGAAGTAATCCTTGATTTTTTCCTGGACGAGCCGGGAAATATTACGGGCACCGAACTCCGCCGAATACCCGTTTAATGCGAACCAGCGGCGGGCTTCATCGGTAACCTCGATCGTGACCTGTTTCTCCTGCAGTTGTTGACTGAACTCGCGGATTTCCTTGTCCACTATCATCAGAACCACTTCTTCGGGCAGCCGGTTGAACCGAACTACCTTATCGAGACGGTTCCGGAATTCGGGATTGAACATGCGTTCCACTGCTTCGCGGATCGCCCCTTCAGTGATTATCCGGTCCCCGAAACCGATAAGCGGCTTGTCCAGGTCCCTCGCTCCTGCGTTGCTGGTCATAATAAGAACGATGTTTCTGAAATCAGCCTTGCGTCCGCTGTTGTCGGTCAGGGTGGCGTAATCCATGATCTGCAGGAGGACGTTGAATATATCCTGGTGAGCTTTCTCGATTTCATCCAGGAGCAGCACTGCATGGGGCTGTTTGCGGATTGCATCGGTCAGCAGTCCGCCTTCTTCGTAACCAACGTATCCCGGGGGGGATCCGACAAGCCGGCTCACGGTATGTTTTTCCTGGTATTCGCTCATGTCGAAACGGATCAGTTCCACTCCCAGAACCCGGGCCAGTTGCCGAGCCAACTCGGTCTTGCCAACGCCTGTGGGTCCGACGAAGAGCAGGCTGGCCACCGGTTTCTCCTTTTTCCCGAAGCCTGCCCGTGACCGTTTTACCGCCCTGGCAACCGTTTCCACCGCCTCATTCTGGCCGTAGACTTCACGCTTTATCTGCTCCTCTATATTCTGCAGGCGCTCGACTTCATTGGTGGAAACGCGCTTTTCCGGTATCCTGGCGATACGTGATATCACATGCTCGATGATCCGTTCGTCTATCCGGACAGGCGGAGTTTCAGGCTGCGGGGCTTCGGCCTGAGGATCGGGCTCTTCCGGAGAGCCGGGTTCGGTTTTTCCCGCCGGGGTGCTTTCTTCCCCTGATTCGGTCCGTTCCGCGGGTTTTACCGTCTCATCGGACTCCTTTCCTGTCGTCTCTTCTGTCTCTTCCGCCTGCTCTCCCGGCGTTGCCGGTTCGGATTCATCCGGCGTTGCCGGTACGTCCTTTTCCGCGCCTTCTCTCTCTCCCAATGGTCCGTCTTCTTCCCAGGGCTCCGTCAGCGGGCGGCCGAATTTTTTTCTGAAAGACTGCAACTGGGTATAGGCCCCCGCTTCATCGAGAACATCGATGGCTTTGTCCGGCTGATGACGGTCGTTCAGATACTGGTCAGTGAGATCCACGATAGCTTCCAGGGAGGCGTCATCGTAAAGGACATTGTGATACTCTTCATACCTGCGTCGGATTCCCTGGAGTATCTCGAGCGTCTCCTCGCGGGTGGGAGCTTCCACTTCGATTTTCTGAAAGCGCCTTGAAAGGGCCCTGTCCTTGTCGAAGAATTTCTTGAACTCGTCGTAGGTGGTTGCCCCGACGCAGCGTATTCTGCCGGATGAGATTGCAGGCTTGAGGAGATTGGATGCATCCATTGCACCGCCGCTGACCGCTCCGGCCCCGACAATCGTGTGAATCTCATCAATAAAGAGAATGACCTTCTGCTCCTTCTCGAGTTCCGCGATGACCTGTTTCATCCGTTCTTCAAAATCCCCGCGGTACTTCGTTCCGGCCAGCAGTCCGCCGAGGTCCAGAGCATAGACTTTATATCCCTGCAGACTGTTTGGAACACTGCCTTCGGCGACCCTGGCGGCAAGTCCCTCCGCAATAGCGGTTTTCCCGACACCGGCTTCACCGACCAGGATGGGGTTGTTCTTGAGCCGGCGGCAGAGTACCTGAATCGACCGTTCGAGAATATCCTCCCTGCCGATCAGTTTTTCCAGTTCACCCCGCTCTGCGGCGGCAGTGAGTTCGCGGGTGAATCTCTTCAGGGCTGTCTTTCTTCCCCTGCGGGGAGCGGAGGGCTCATCTTCGACATCTTCACGGTACTCTTCTTCGTATTCCTCCCGCTCTTCCGCTTCTCCGTCTTCCAGTTCTTCCAGGAGGGATTCGTCGATATCTCCGCCATGACTGATACTCCGCAGAAGATTGTACCGGTTTATTCCGGCCTGCCGCAGATAGTATGAACCAAAGGAGTTCTCCAGATCGAATATCGAAACCAGGATATCCGAAAGGTTCACGATCTCTTTCGATGAACTCTCGGTATGAAAGATCGCCCTCTCGATCACTTCCTGAATCCCGATAGTCTGAATCGGTTCCTGGTCTTCAATGGTTGGAATCTTCAGACTGATGTAGTCCTCTACATTCTTCTTGATTTCATCCGGATCGGCTCCGCAGGCTATCAGAATGAACTGTATGGACTCGAAAAATAGGGAGGAATACAGCAGGTGCTCCGGTGTAAGGTATTCGCTGCGGCGCTCCTTTGCTTCCAGATATGCGGCATTGATGACACTCTGTACATCCTGGGATATCTTCATTGACCGTTTTACTCCTTCTCAACCACACATTCCAGGGGATACTCGTGTTCCTTTGCCAGCTGCTTTACCTGTACTGTTTTGGTACGGGCAATGTCGTAGGAGTACACTCCGACGATTCCCCTTCCCTTTTTGTGCACATCCATCATTATGCTGGTCGCTTCAGCCGCCGCCTTGTGGAAGATCTTCTGGATTACCCACACGACAAAATCCATGGTAGTATAATCGTCATTCAGCAGTACTACCCTGAACATATCAGGTTCCCGGGTCTTCTGTTCTTCCTTCTCCTGAATGCTGGTACCATCATTCCATCGAATGTCTTCAGGCATTTACATCCCCTTTCTTCATCCTGTTCGAGTATGTCAAGCACAGTTGTATATCCTGTTCTGTGTTTAAAGAGTACTCAATCAAATTTGAAGCGTCAACCTATTCGGGAGGTGCAAAATAGCCGATTTCCCCTCTTCCGCTGCGTCCGAAAATGGAGACCTGGACTTCAAGGGGAAGATAGTTCCTTCCGAAGTTCGGCTCTCTGTTCGAGCGGAAAGAGAGGATATACCGTCCGGTCTTCAATGATCTGATGTTTTCGACCACCGGAGACACTCCTTCGGGATTGAAGGCATATACGTGAATTCCGCCGGTCTTATCACAGAGGTACTCGGTCTCCTCGGCGGCTGCGCCTTCCGGGTCGAGGGAGATGCTGTAGAAGGCGATATTGTTGGTCTGCAGGTAATCTGCCAGATGGATCAATTCATACGAATCAAAAGCATTCTCCGGAAGTCCGCCGGAGTTGATATACACCACAGCTCTCCGTTCACCGCTGTCGAGAAGAGGGGAGACTGCGAGACGAAGCCCCTGATCGAAAATCCATGTATCTGACAGGGCTCCGCTGAGAGCGGCGGCCCTGACCTGAGCTGCATCCTGTCCATCTTCGAGTCTCAGGACCGGCTCGTCTGCAGCAAAGACTACATGGATTTTTCCGTCCGGTAGCAGTTCTTCGGCGAACTGTGAGCTAATCTGGGCGATCATATCACTGTGAGCGCGCATGTGATTCGACCCTTCGATCAGGAGGGTCACCTCGGCGAATCGGGAGTCATTGATCGAGTATTCGAGGGCGGTACTATCCACCGGATAACGCCCTTCGGTGATGTAAAAATTCTCCTGCTGGAGTCCCACGAAGGGAGCGCCATTACGGCGCTGCACGGTAAGGTCGACGTAGACATTCGGAAAGCGTTCGGAGTTGACCTGATTTATCTGCACGAAGAGTCCGGCATACATCCGATTGAAATCAGCCTGCATTGAAACGATGCTGCGGTTGAAATCCGCAAGCAGGAGATTGTCATTGACGTCCCGGCTTGCGTGGATCATCCGTGCCGTTGCATCGTCGGGAATAACAATCGGGAAGAAAGTCTCGGTACCGATCTCGAACAGCAGCACCTGGGATTCATCCGATACGATGAGTTCTCCCTCCCGGTAAAGAGCAATGCCCTCCGGCCCCTGCAGGAGACTGCTGTCAATCGCTTTTATGTAGTTGCCGCTTTCATCGAAGACGATCAGCTGCTGCTTTTTCTTATCAGCTACGAATATGAAATCATTCCAGGCCTGGATACCGGTTGGTTCCCGGATACCGCCGAACATTGCCGTCTCTTTACCGAAACTGAGAATGAAGTTCCCTTCGTAATCGAATTTGGCAATTCTTCGGTTCCCCTGATCGGTGACGTAAAGATAACCCTTCCCGTCGTCTGTAATATACTGGGGCCCCAGGAGCTGCCCGGGGCCGGTGCCCGTCTCACCAAACCTTTTGACGACCCGGCCGTCTGGCCGGCAGTGAACGATACGATCACCCGAGAATTCTGTAATGAAGAGCCCCTCCCGGTTGATCGCGAGATCGAAGGGATGATTCAGCCCTTCGATGCCGCCGCGAAAGGTCCGCATGATCGTTCCGTTGGCGGAAAATTTTAATACTTCATTCCTGGCAAAGGCCGCAACATAGAATCCTCCGTCCCGGTCAGGTACTACCGAAGTCGGCCGGGTAAACAAAGTGCCGCCGTCACCAGTTCCTTCGAGCTTGTGAAATTCCACATACTTCGGAGGAACCTCGATACCGCTCTCCGCGCTGCGGCGGTACTCGAGCATTGAGAGCATCGTGTTGGAAGCCGCCCCCAGCTGCCCCTGCTCCATTAATCGGGACCACATGTCCAGTGCGGTCGATGTGTACCCGTTGTGGTAATAGGTTCTGGCCAGCCACTTCTCGGCGAGCGTGTAATCCGGCTTTATTGAGAGGCTCTTCTCGAAGGAGAGGACTGCCTTGTTGTAGGCCCCCTCGTGGAAGGCCCGCACACCGAACTGCAGCTCTTCTTCGGCATACACCTGTTCCATGTCGAAGTTATCCTGGCCGGGTATCACCGCCAGGGGCAGGATGAGTAAACAGACGATTAAGAGGCCTCTCTGCATGCTTCCTCCCTTCTACTCTTCAGGGGAAAATTCACCGACGACCTTGTCGAGATGCGTACGGATGATCGGATGGTCCTCTGCCATCTGATATGCCTTCTTGATGTACCGGTGGGCCTCCCGGTACTTCCCCAGTTTGAAATAGACCCAGCCGAGTGAGTCGAGATATGCCGGCTGCTCCGGGCGCAGCCGTACGGCCCGCTTGCACAGCTCCAGGGCCTCCTCGAGATTATTCCCCTGCTCGGCTTTGAGATAGCCGGTACTGTTCAACACATTTGCATTTTCAGGATCCAGTTCCATTGCCTTGAAAATGTAGTCGATACTATCATCGATCTTACCCTGCTGTGACAGAATGAATGAATAGACTGAAAAGACCTGTACCGATTCGAAGCCGCTTTCGAGGAGGTTTTTGACCTCATACTCGGCGAGCGAATACCGTTCGGTCTTGCTGTATATGATCGCAAGAAGAAGTCTGCACTGATAGAGGTGGAGAAAATCGGGATGGGTGGTGACGACCTGCTCGAGATACAGCAGCGCATCATCGTAACGCCCCATCCGGAAATAGCAGAGTCCGAGATAATAGGAGACGTCGGGATTGTCTTCTTCGGAATCACCGAGGGACAACAATACACCGAGGGCCTTCTCGTAACGTTTGGCTTTATAGAGCCGTTTGGCTGTCGCAATGGCATTACTCATCGTTTTCCATCCTGAATCGTGCTGCTTGGTACATATAGGTCTCTTCGTGGTTCATTGGATGCAGGTACACCGGTGATATGGAAATATGTCCCTCCTGAATGGCGTTCCAATCGCTTCCCTTCTCTTCTTCGGCATGAATCGCCTCACCGGAGAGAAAATAATACCTGTCGCCGTTCGGCGCCACATATTCGTCGGCCCGATCGCTGTATATCCGCCTGGATGGGTGGGTTATGGCGACAACGTACTCCTCTTCCGACTCCTGCGGAAAGTTAATATTTATAAAATGGTCCGAACTCCACAGACCGAGCAGAATATCGAGGTTCCTCCGGACGAAGCGGGCGGCATGCCGGTAAGGGAAGGGAGGCAGAATCGGAGCGACCGAAACCGCAATACTCGGGATGCCCACCAGGGCACCCTGCCTGGCGGCTGCCGCGGTTCCCGAATAGATGATATCGGTGCCGAGGTTCGGTCCGCGGTTGATTCCGGAGATAATAAGCTCAGGCCGAACCGGTATCGCTCCAAGAAGGGCGTACAGCACCGTGTCGGCGGGAGTACCATTGCAAGCGAACATTTGCGGG
>Ga0272442_10012405_pt1 | contig 10293 bp, 7 predicted proteins | sample SSMForm2O_FD_200262 | JGI IMG/M metagenome (GOLD analysis project Ga0272442, IMG submission 200262) | Marine sediment archaeal communities from Little Sippewissett salt marsh, Falmouth, MA, United States - SSM-Form-2O | ecosystem: Environmental > Aquatic > Marine > Wetlands > Sediment ... | reverse complement strand
CGCTCGCCATGGCGGCAGCCAGTCCGGCGCTGGTGTAGGTTTCGGGCACGACGTCGGCGCGGAGGAATCGTCGCGCCAGCGCGTCGGCTGTGGGTCGGCCGATGGTCGCCAAGCGAACCGCCGCCAACGCCCGACCGTCGAGGCCCAGCGCATCCATTCTGGCAAAGAGGGCTTCGACGCCGTTGACACTGGTTAGCACCAACCAGGCGTAGCGGTCGATCCCGCGCAGCGCCTCATCAACGGCGGTGTAGTCGTCGAGAGGCCTGATCTCGATCGCAGGCGCGGTCAGCACCTCGGCCCCCAGGGCCGCAAGGCGGTCGGCCAGATCACCGACCTGCTCAGCCGGGCGAGTGATGACGATCCGTTGGCCGAACAGCGGGAGCGTTTCGAACCAGTTGAGCGTGTTACGCAGGCTCACTACCTGGCCGATCACGGTGACGGCCGGCGCGGTGATGCCCGCCTGCTCGACGCGCTCGACGATGTCGGCCAGCGTGCCGGTTACGCATAGCTGGTCGGGGCGCGTGCCCCAGCGGATGACGGCGGCGGGGGTATCCGGGTGCATGCCGCCTTCGATGAGCTTGCGAGTGCTTTCAGCCAGTGTCCGAACGCCCATGTAGAGCACTACCGTGCCCATGCGGGCCAACACGTCGAAGTCGATTTGCGATTCGGGTTTGCTCGGGTCCTCGTGGCCGGTGGCCAGTGCTAATGTGCTGCCGAACGTCCGGTGAGTCAGCGGGATGCCCGCGTAGGCCGCTCCCGCGACGGCCGCCGTCACGCCGGGCACGACCTCGAACCGAATGCCCGCCTCGGCCAGGACACACCCTTCCTCGCCGCCTCGGCCGAACACGTATGGGTCGCCGCCTTTCAGTCGCACCACACGCTTACCGGCGAGGGCGTGGGTAACCAGGTCCTGGTTGATCTGCTGCTGCGACGTGCCGGGCTGACCGCCTCGCTTGCCGGTAAGGATCAGTTCGGCGTCGCGTCGGGCCAGGCGCAGCAGCGCCGAGTTGACTAGGCTGTCGTAGAGCACCACGTCGGCGCGGGCCAGTCGAGCGGCCCCTTTGAGACTGATCAGCCCCGGATCACCCGGACCGGCGCCCACCAGCGAGACCATGCCCGCCGGGAAAGGACCGAAACGCTCGGGATCCAACGAGTTGGCTGCGGAACCATCCACCAGAAAAGCCCACCGCAAGCTACTGTGAGTGTAAGCTCGTTACGCCGCGAAACATAGCATCGAAGCGGCCGACGATCTACTGTACGTGCAGGTCAACTCAATCGCTACGGCACGGGCAGGCCCAGTTCGGCCATGACAAGTTGCAGGTCCTCCCACGCTTTGCGCTTGTCGGGGGGATTGCGCAGCAGATAGGCCGGGTGGTACGTGGGCATCAGCTTGACCGGATCGCCGATCAGCGGCGTGCCGGACGGGTAGAAGTCGTGGAAGCGTCCTCGCAGCCGACCGATCGCTTCCTTGGTCTCCAGCAGCGTCTGCGAGGCCGGGGCGCCGAGTGCCACGATTACCGTCGGCTCGATGATCTGAAGCTGCTGCAAGAGCATCGGCGAACAAGCGGCGATCTCGTCGGCCGAGGGCGTGCGGTTGCCGGGTGGGCGGCACTTCAACACATTGCAGATGTAGACCTGATCACGCTTCAGGCCCATGGCCTCGATCATCCGCGTGAGCAACTGGCCGGCTCGTCCCACAAAGGGCACGCCTTGCCGGTCCTCTTCGGCGCCGGGTGCCTCGCCGACGAAAACCAGGCTGGTGTCGGCGGCGCCCTGACCGAACACGATCTTGTTGCGCGACTGGGCGAGATGACACTTTTCGCATCCGTCAACGTGCTGGCGGGCGAAGGCCGCGAGTCGTTCGCCCTTGGCTTGGTTGTCGGGCCCGACGATGTTCGGGGCTGTGGTAGGGCGTGGCTTGCCGGCCGGCTTTGCGGAGGCTGAGCGACTGTTGCGCAGCGACTGCACGGCTTGCTTGGGTATCGGTACCTCGTCTAGCCCCAACAGGGCGTCGGTTTCGAGGCTTTGTCGTACGGCGCGAGTGACCCGACGGCGCTGCTGAGGATCCATGCGTCACGCTCCTTGTGCGGCCAAGTGAGCCGCTCGACCCATATTACTGATGGAGGTGCCTGCTTCAAGCGCCTCTGAGCGGCCTGTCGGTATGGGGCAAGCAGGCGTCATGCCGCCTGGATGATCTTCAACAGCTCGCTGACCAGCGGATCGGCCCCGGCGATGTAGGGGGTGTCGGCCTGGAGGTCGGCTGACAGGTCGAAGCGGTCGCGGTCGGTGCCGGTCAGGTCGGTCACCCGCCCGCCGGCCTGGCGAACCAGCAGCGTGCCGGCTGCCATGTCCCACATCTTGCACTCGATGCCGAAGGCGGCGTCGAACCCGCCGGCCGCCACCATCGCCAGGTGCAGCCCGGAGGAGCCCAGGTTGCGGAGGGTGTGGTGCGCCAGGCCCGATAGGATCGGCCCGGCCGTCGGGCTGTCGCGCCCTGACGGAAAGGCCACCACGGTTTTTAACCCGCTGCGTCGGCTTCGGATGTCGAGACGGTGTCCATCAGCGTAGGCTCCGCCGCCGGCTGACGCCCGATAGAGCACGCCGGACATAACGTCGGCGATGGCTGCGGCGACGGGTTCGCCGCGATGGAGCACGGCCAGGATCGTCGAGAAGATGGGCGCGTGTCGCACGAAGTTGTGCGTTCCGTCGAGCGGATCGATCACCCAGCAGAACTCGGCTTGGGATGGCGCGGGGCGGTCCGTGGTTTCGGGCAGGTCCTCCTCAGCCACGACGGCGTGATCGGGGCAGCGGTCGTCCAGAGTCTTGAGGATGATCTGCTGAGCGGTCTTGTCGGCGTCGGTGACCCAGGTGTGGTCTTCCTTGAGCCAGGCATTGCTGCGGCGGAACCGCATGCGGACCTGTCCGGCCGCCCGGAGGGCCAAGTCGCCGGCGAGCTGCATGAGAGACTGATAATCGTCGGGCACGGTGGAACCTTTCGTCAGTGATGAGCCGACCGCAGGCTAGTGCCCGCTCGGTGGTGTGTAAAGCGGGACGGTCGGCGATCGACCGGCCGGCTACCGGACGTGCGTGATGGGCGAGGTACCGGCTGGTTGTGTTCGGCGGTCTGCGCCCGGTCCGATAGCCCGACGGAGGCGCCAAAAAAAAGGCCCCGCATGCCGAATTCCGGCAGACGGGGCTGTTGAAAGGGGACACGACAGCTTCCACCTAATCTATAGAATACAGGGGCCGTGAAATCAAACCGGCAAGTACAAAAGAAAGCATTCCGTCGTCGGCGCGCGTAGCGCCTGTGTTGTTTGGTCTTATTTTATCGATGTAGATTGACGCGCGACCGGCGCTAGGACAGTTTGCCGCTGCGCCACACGCCGTAGACGAGCCACAATCCCAGGACGAAGGCCACGAAGTAGCCGAAGAATCCGAACACGCGGAGCGAGACGACGCCGAGCACGGCGATGTCGGCGGCGGGCTCGACGCTGACGAGCATGGAGCTGCCGATAATGGTGGCGGCGATCACCACGGCGATGGCGAGCCGATTTCCGGCGCGATCGATCTCGTTGGCGAGGTGGTCGAGGTTTTCGTGCCGGATGTTGACCTGCATGGGTCCGCGGGAGACGCGGCGGAGTATGTCTCGGAGTTGGCGCGGCGCGTTTCGGAAGATGCTCAGCAGATGCCACCCACTGATACCGGCCGCCCGCAGCAGGCGCGGCGGGGCGAACCGGTCGGCGATCATCTGGCGGACCATCGGCTGAATGAGGGCAAACAGGTTCAGGTTGGGGTCGAGCTGCTGAATGACGCCGCCGACTGTGACCAGGCTCTTGCCCAGCAGGACGAAGTCTCGCGGCAGGCGGACGTCGTGGCGGCGCAGCAGGTCGGTCAGTTCGACGAAGATGGTCTTGAGCACGAGCCGCTTGAGGGGCAGCCCGTAGTATTTATCGAGCCACTCGCGCAGCTCGCGGCGGAGCATGCGCCGGTCGGTGTCGTCGGCCAGGGCGCCCAGGTCGGCCAGCACGTCGATGAGGACTTCGATCTCACGGTTGACGATCGCCAGCAGGACGAAGGCCAGGCTCGAGGCCAGATCGTCGTCGACGAGTCCGACGATGCCGAAGTCGAGCAGCCCGATGGTGTCGGGCGGGGTGATCAGCAGGTTTCCCGGATGCGGGTCGGCGTGGAACATGCCCAGTTGGAAGTATTGGGTCAGAAACAGGTCGGCCAGGTTGCGGGCGACGGCGGCGCGGTCGATTTCGCCATCGCGATCGGCCAGGGCGGCTTCGAGCCGAACGCCCTTAATCCACTCGACGGTGAGCACGCTGGGGCTGGTCAGCTCCCATTGGATGCCAGGCACCCGGGCCTTGGGTTGATCGGCCAGCGCCTTGCCGAAGCGGGCGGTGGCGGAGGCCTCGTTGACGAAATCGAGTTCTCGCTGGATGGTTCGTTCGAACTCCTCGACGATGCCCTCGGGGCGGTACACGCGCAGCTCGGGAATGTTCCGTTCGATGGCGGCGGCCAGCCACCGCATGATGTGGATGTCGAGTTGGATGGTGGCGTCGATGCCGGGTCGCTTGACCTTAACCACGACGTTGCGCCCGTCGCGGGCGACGGCGCGGTGGGCCTGGGCAATCGACCCGCTGGCGAACGGCTCGGGCTCGAAACGCTCGAATAGTTCCTCGACGGGCGCGCCCAGTTCGGTGGCGACGATTTGCCGCGCCGTCTCGGGGTCGAACGGCGCCACCCGGTCCTGAAGTCGCTGGAGTTGGTGGACCATCTCGGCCGGGAGCAGGTCGGGTCGGGCCGACAGCATCTGTCCGAGCTTGACGAAGGTGGGGCCGAGCGCCTCGCATACCAGGACGAATCGGTGCCCGATGCTGGCGGTGGGGGTGGACGGCTCAAGGCGTTCGACGCCACCGGCAAGCCTGCGCCCGAAGGGCACGTAACGCCGCAAGTGGAGCCGCTCGACCAGATGCCCGAATCCATGCCGGGTCAGCACGCCTGCGATCACCCGCAGTCGCTGCATGGTTCGAACGGTTCGGGGCAGGCCGACCAGAGACATCAGATCCCCTATCGCTTCAGATGAAGGGTGGCCACGCCTACTAAGCAGAACCGATGTGACAGCCAGCGTCAACCGGGTGCGGCTGTGAATCTGGGCAGGTCGAGGATTTCAGAACGGTCCGATGGGTGTTTGACGGTCGTGGTTGTGTCGGGGTATGCTTGGCGGGCTCGTTTGTGGCGCAAATTTCGGGTAGTCAGGAGAGTAAGATGGGCATGACGATTACGGAGAAGATTCTGGCGCGCCACAGCGGCCGAGGGCACGTTGGGCCCGGCGAGAACGTCTGGGTGGACGTCGACGTCCTGATGACGCACGACGTGTGCGGGCCGGGCTCGATCGGGGTGTTCCACGAGCATTTCGGCGCCGACGCCAAGGTGTGGGACCGCCAGAAGGTGGTGATCATCCCGGATCACTACATCTTCACAGCCGACGCCATGTCGCAGCGCAACGTGCTGCTGGTGCGCGAGTTCGCCCGACAGCAGGAGTTGCCTTACTACTACGATCCGGACTTCGTGACGGGCGACGGCATGCCCCGTCCGTATGCCGACCCTCGCAAGACGCCGTATCGCGGGGTGTGTCACGCGGTGCTGCCCGAGGAGGGTCACACGCGCCCGGGCGAGATCATGCTGGGCACCGACAGCCACACGTGTACGGCCGGGGCGTTCGGGCAGTTCGCCACGGGCGTCGGCAACACCGAGGCGGGCTTCGTGCTGGGCACGGGCAAGCTGTGGCTGAAGGTTCCGCCGACGATGCGGTTCGTATTCGAAGGGGACATGCCCGACTACCTGATGGCGAAGGACCTGATTCTGACGATCATCGGCCAGATCGGCGTGGACGGCGCGACGTACTGTGCGATGGAGTTTGCCGGCGAGACGGTCGAGGCTCTGAACATCGAGGAGCGGATGACGCTGTGCAACATGGCCATCGAGGCGGGCGGCAAGAACGGGGTGGTGGCCGCCGACGAGGTGGTCGAGTCGTTTGTCCGCGGGCGGACCGACAAGCCCTATGAGATCGTGGGCAACGACGCCGACGCTACGTTCGCCGCCGAGCATCTATTCCGCACGGATCGGCTCGAGCCGACGGTGGCCCGGCCTCACTCGCCGCAGAATCGGGCGACGGCGCGCGAGTTGGCGGGCACCCGGATCGACCGGGCGTATATCGGCAGTTGCACGGGCGGCAAGCTGACCGATTTTGTGGCGGCGGCGCGGATTCTGGCCGGTCGCGAATGCAAGATCGAGACGTTTATCGTGCCGGCCACGGTGGCGGTGGACGCGGCGTTGGACGACGAGCGGGTCAACGGCAAGAGCCTGCGTCAGATCTTCGTGGATGCGGGCGCGCAGATCGGACCGGCCGGTTGCGCGGCGTGTCTGGGTGGGCCACACGATACGTTTGGTCGGGCCAACGCGGCGATACGCGTCATCAGCGCGACGAACCGCAACTTTCCCGGCAGGATGGGCAGCAAGGAGGCGGAGGTATTTTTGGCTTCGCCGCTGACGATCGCAGCCACGGCGGTGACCGGCGTGGTGACCGACCCTCGCGACCTGTTGGGATCGTAACCGAGGCGGCGCGAGCGATGACCTCACTAGAACGGGCCCTTACGTCGTTGCGTCACGAGCAGCCGGACCGGGTGCCGGTCGACTACTGGTCGACTGGCGAGATCGACGCGAAGCTGTGCGCGGCGCTGGGGCTGGCCAACCGCAAGGCGATTCTCGATCATTTTGACGTCGATTTTGTGTATATCGAAGGCCCGGCGTACGTTGGCGAAGAGTTGGTCACTCGCGAGGACGGAAGTCGCGAGGACTTGTGGGGCGTGCCGCGAGTGACGGCGACGGCCGGTGCGGGCGAACGGGCGCAGCGTTACAGCCACGTGGTGCAGCCGCCATTGGCCGAAGCGACCAGCGTTGCAGATATTGAGGACTACCCGAAGTGGCCCGACCCGGACTGGTTCGATTATTCGGTGATCGGGCAGCAGTGCGCCGACGCGGGCGAGCGGTGCGTGATGTTCATGGGCGACCGACTCAACCGCATCGCCCAGTTCAAGCCGGCCCAATACCTTCGCGGCATGGAGCGTGTGATGATCGATCTGATCGAGTCGCCCGAGATTTTCCGGGCGATCGTCGAGCGGATCGGGCGCTTCTGCGGCGAATACCTGCGGCGGATTCTGGCGGCGGCGGACGGCGGCATCGACGTGGTGGTAACGGGCGACGACTTCGGTATGCAGGAAGGCATGTTGGTGGCGCCGCCGGTGTGGCGCGAGTTTCTCGAGCCGGGATTCGGGCGGTTCATCGAGATCGCACACGAGTTCGGCGTGCCGGTGATGCATCACACGTGCGGGTCGGTCCGGCCGATCATCGCCGACATGATCGACGATGGGTTGGACGTGTTGAACCCGATTCAGCCGGGAGCCAAGGGTATGGACCACACCGAGTTGAAGGCCGAATTCGGCGATCGACTGGTCTTTCACGGTGGAGTGAGCATTCAGACGAACCTGCCTCGCGGCAAGCCGGATGACGTTCGGCAGGAGGTCGGCGCGCTGATGCAGACGATGGAGCCGGGCGGTGGCTTCTGGGCGTGCACGGCACACAATATCCAAGCCGACACGTCGGTGGAGAACGTCGTTGCGATGTTCGAGGCCTATCGGGAGTTTGGCCGGTACTGACGCACTCGCAGGACGGGTGATACGACGGTTGGGTTTGGGCGGATGCGAGATTCGGGACGAGGAGACGGCGATGCAGCAGACGATTGAAGGACGGGTGTACGTTGTGGGCGACAACGTGGATACGGATCAGATCATTCCGGCTGAGTATCTGAACCTCAACCCAGCCGATCCGGCCGAGCGCAAGCAGTTCGGGCGTTACGCGCTGAGCGGTGTTCCGGCCGAGCAGGCGGGCCTGCCCACCGGCGGCGTGCCGTTTGTGGACACCGACAACGAGTCGAACACGGCGAGCAGCTTTCGTATCGTGGTGGCGGGGAGTAATTTCGGCTGCGGCAGCTCGCGCGAGCACGCGCCGCTGGCGCTGGACGAGGCGGGTGTGGCGGCGGTGGTGGCGCAGTCGTATGCGAGGATCTTCTTTCGCAACTCGGTCAACGGCGGCTATGTGTTGCCGTGCGAATCGGTCGATCGACTGATCGAGTCGTTCCGCACGGGCGATGAGGCGCGGGTCGATCTTGCAGGCAACTCCATCACCAATGTGTCGACGGGTAAGTCATTCAAGTTGCAGCCCTTGGGCGATGTAACGCCGATCATCGAGGCCGGCGGAATTTTCGGTTATGCCAAGTCGCAGGGGATGATGCCGGGGTAGGGGTTTGGGCAGACGGTTGCTACCCTCAACCGCAACACCGCGCAGGCTATGAGCGGGTAGTTGCGGAAACCGGCGCCATGTCGGGTTGAACCCGCGTACGCGGCCACGCTCGCATCAGCGTCGCGGCCTGGTTGCGTTGCGTCGACGGAATCGGCCTATCAGCAGCATGCCGATCGCCAGACCCAGCGGCGCGACCGGGCCGGTTGCCCCGCAGCAGCCGCCCGCCGGTTCGCAGGCATCACCGACACCGTTGCTATCGCTGTCGAGCTGGTCTGCGTTGGCGGTCGACGGACAGTTGTCGCAGTCGTCGATGACGCCGTCACCGTCACCGTCGGTTTCAGTATCGTCGGGAACGCCGTCGCCGTCGCAGTCGGCCATCAGCAGACACACGCTCAGATCCAAATCCTGGGTGCCCATGATGCCGATTCTGAATGACCCATCGCCCGTCAGCGACGTGAGCCAGGAGAAAAAGCACGTCCCTTCCAAGAGCCCTTCGACGGCAACCCACCCGTCGGTCAAGTCACAGCACGGCGTCAGATCGGCCGTGTACGTCGATACACCAATCCCGAAGTATTCCAACCCCGTGTCGGCCGCCGTGGGCGTGACCAGGTACGGCCCGCAGGCGACATCGCCGGGTTGGCCGCCGTCGTCTTCGTAAAAGGTCACGATGAAATCGTCGGGTGAGCGCGTGCAGGCTGCGCTCGCCGCGGGTTCGATATTGGCTCCCCACCAGGAGATTCCGCAAATGTTACCCGTCAGCCCGGAGAAGCTTTCCATCCCCAGATAGTAGCCCTGGCTGGAGGGCATCAAGCGCATCATCTCATAAGGTTCGGCAGGCGGCTGGGAGAACATGGAACTGGCCGCACACTCCGGCGCAGGCGGCAGCGGCGTGGTTTCCGAGATGCTGAGCGTGTAGTTTCCATCGTCGGGCGTATCCTTGCCGTCAACGACGATGTAGTAAGTCGTTCCGGCGTTGAGCGGCACGCCGAGCACCTGCGACTCATCCGACGACGCACAGCCGTCGTCGTCGCAGGCCACCTCATCGCCCGTACACGAGCCCTCATAGACATAGAGCACCGTGTCGAAGCTCGACCCGCACAGCGAGATATCCACCGACATGTCCGACGGCGGGGTGAAGGCATAGACGACGTCTCGGGCGCCGCTCGACCAGCAGCCATCGTAGTTGTCGGTTGCAGTCGCCGTGGTGTCCGTATCGCTGTACGGGATCACAACGATGGTTGTCGCCGTCGCGCATGTATCGCCGCCGGCCGCCATGACGTACACAGGACCCGCCAGCATCAGGATAAACGCCACCAGAGCTGTAATCGTTTTCATGTTACGTTCTCCTTGTGTCTGTCGTCACACCGCCGTCGCGCGGCGGCCGGAAATGCACATGCGCCGCCGTAACACACGGCGACTCGTATATGCTCCGATTAGAACTGAATCAGCGGTTGTGACCCGGCCCAAACACTGGATGTGCAACAGGAAGTGACCGGCCCATGTTGCACGAACTGCCTACGAGCTACTTGCGTCGCGGGCATACTGTACGAGCGCGAAGCCGCCCTAGCAACAGCATTCCAATCGCCAGACCCAGTGGTGCCACGGGGCCGGCCGCCCCGCAACAGCCGGTCGGCTGTGCGCGGCCCGGCATTTCGCAGACGTCGCCCACGCCGTTGTCGTTGCTGTCGGCCTGGTCGGGGTTGGCGACGAGCGGGCAATTGTCGCAGCCGTTCGGCACGCCGTCGCCATCGCTGTCGATCGCGCATCCATCATCCCCGACGGCGCTGACGCATTCGGCCGTATCCGGGCAGTCGTCGCACGCGTCGCCCACACCGTCGTCATCGTCGTCGTCCTGGGTGGGGTTGGCGTCGTCGGGGCAGTTGTCGCACAGGTCTCCCAGGCCGTCGGCGTCGGTATCGGTCTGACTCG
>Ga0272442_10012403_pt1 | contig 10294 bp, 9 predicted proteins | sample SSMForm2O_FD_200262 | JGI IMG/M metagenome (GOLD analysis project Ga0272442, IMG submission 200262) | Marine sediment archaeal communities from Little Sippewissett salt marsh, Falmouth, MA, United States - SSM-Form-2O | ecosystem: Environmental > Aquatic > Marine > Wetlands > Sediment ... | reverse complement strand
CGCCGTCGCCGAGCGTGATCGTGACGTAATCATCGGAGGTCTCCAGCTTCTTGACGAGCTCCGGCGTGTTGTAGACGTACTCGTCGACTTCCCACTTCTCGACCGTCTTCGCCCCGCCACCGCTGAGTGTCTTCGGCGCCATCTGGATGAAAACGATGATGAGGATGATGACGATAACCCAGACGAGGGGATTGCGTCCGGGCGATCGTCTCGGCATTTTTTCGGGTTCCGTCATTGTCTGCGTCTTCTCTTTCTGTCCGGGTCACCAGTCGGCTTCGAGCCGCTCGACGAGCTCCTCGGCGGTATCGCGAAAGAGCTCGACGTTGACGCTCTCGATGGTTTCATCGAGGTCGCGCTTCACCTGCTCGGAACGCACGAAGTGCCGGACCACCTTGATAGACTTGCCGCTTCGCTCGCGCCACGTCATGTCGACGACGATCGTGACCTGCAGCTCACGCACGCGGTCCAGCTCGTCCTCGGTGAGCACCACCTGTCTGTAATCGCGAATCTGCCCGGTGATGATCGTCTGTGCCTGGCTCTTGGGCACGATGCGCAGGTGCGTGCGCGAGTTGATCATGTTGACCAGCTCACGCGACAGACCCACCTCGAACCCGCGATACCACGACTGGTTGTCGAACATCTCGACGTAAACCGTCCGGTACTGCGTGTCGATGAGCGACTGACTGGAGTAGCCGCAGCCCGTGCAGATCAGCACCGCCGCAAGCAGCATCGTCCTAGTTCTTCTCACCGCTCTTCTCCGGTGTCGGGGTTGACGTCGTCTTCACGTCCTTCTTCGACGCGGGTTCCGACGTCGGCTCGGGTTTCGGCGCCGGTTTCGGTTTCGGTGCGGCGGCAGGCTGCGGCACGCGCTTGCGTGCCAGCGCCGCCCACTTGGTTTCGGGGTAGTTTTTCACGACGTGACGGTAGTACCTGCGGGCGGCGCGGGTTCGGCGCTGCTTGCGGTAGTACTCCCCGATGAGGAATTTCTTCTCCGCCAGGACGTCGTTGATTTCAGCGAGCAGTTTCTTCGCCGCGCCGACGTGACGTCCGGCAGGGTAGGCCTTGAGGTAGTCGTTCAGTCCTTCACGGGCCTCCTCGAGGGGCAGGGGGTCACGCTTCGGGCCGCGGTTGTCGAGGTAGCTGGTCTTCGCCCGCATGTAAAGCGCTTCTTCACGGTAGCGGCTGTCCTTGTATTGCACGGCAACCAGTGCGTAGGCCTCGGACGCCTCACGGTAGCTGCCCTTGCGCAGGTGGTACTGTGCCACGCGGAACTGTGCCTCGTCGGCACGCTGTCCGTAGGGGTTCTGCTCGACCATGTCCTGCAGGATTCTCACGCCCTCGTACTTGTCGCGGGCGAGGTACGCCGTGCCGATGGCGAGCTGCAGATCGCTGACCTCGCGGCTGAGCGTCGTCGCCGGAAAGCGCTTGCGAAACGCCGTGACCGTTCGGTCGGCGGCCTTCAGGTCGTTCCGTCTGAACTGTGCCCGACCCTTCAGGAGCGTCGCACGCTCCACCCACGGCCCCGCTTCGTACCGCTTGATGAGGTCGTTGCACAAACCGATCGTATCCTTCGTGCGACCCGCCTGGTAGACGCGCAGTGCGTTCTTGTATTCCACGCCCCCACCCTTGAGGTCGGGCTCCTTCTCCTTGGCAGCGGGCTTTCCGGGCTTGAGACCGGCGCCGGGTTTGAAGGTCATCTGACCCCACACGGGCGCCGTCAGCGCAAGCACCAGGATGAGCACAACCGTCCGTCTCGTCATCGGTTCGGCGTCCGTTCAAGTGAGGTATCTGAGCATGCGGGGCTCGCGCCCCAGAATGTGCATCCACTGTCGTGACAGCATCTTACGCACATCCCTCGCTATTGTACCACTTATCCTGAGCCTTTCAACCCTATTCAACGGCGAGACGGCCAATTTGTTGAGTGCGGCCAGGGCCCCGCGGCTGACGACAATCCGCTCGGGCACCGACGCGGTGCATTTTCGACAGACCGCTCCGCCCGAGGTGGCCGCAAACGCGACGTCACCCGAGGCGGCCAGTTCCCCCCCGCACCAGGCACACCCGTCCAGTCGCGGAAAGAGCCCGATGAGCCGGAGCAGTTTCACCTCGAACGCGTGGAGCACCACGTTCGGCCGGTCGGTCTCACAGAGCATGTGAAGCGTCCGCGTCGCCAGCTCGAAGATCGGCGGGTTCGGATCGTGCTCCTCGGTGAGCCCAACCAGAAGCTCTGCGACGAAGAACCCGGCGTACCCCCGAACGAGATCGCTGCGGAGCCCGGCGTACCTCTCGATCAGCCGGTTCTCGGTCAACAGATGCAGCCGTGCGTGCTGCCTCTCGATGAACACCACGTCGACCAACTGCAGCAGGTCGACCGCGACGGGACCGCCTTTGCGTTTCCGCTTCGCCCCCTTCGCCAGCAGACTCAACCGTCCGAAGTCACGCGCGTAGACCGTGACGATCTGCGAGGTCTCACGGTAGTCGGTGATGCGCAGCGTCAGTGCCCGCGTCTTCTGTGATGCCACGTTCGGTCCGGAAAAGAGGAGATGCTGTGAGCGCGTCGTGCGTGTCGTGCCGGCGGGGCAGGGTCAATCCCCGCCTCCGGCGCGTGCCGACGACACCTGCACACGAAGCTTCTTGACGCGACGTTCGTCGACCTCGAGCGCTGTGAACTGGACGCCCCGACGCCGGAAGGTCTCGTCCTTCTTCGGTATATGACCGAGCGCGCTCACCACGAACCCCCCGAGCGTGTCGTACTCGGCGTCCTCGGGAAGCTGAAGGTGCAGCACGTCGTTCACGTCGTCGATGGGACAGCGTCCGTCGGCTTCAATGACGTTTTCGCCGACGCGTCGCAGCAGCGTCTGCGTGCGGCGGTCGTATTCGTCGTCGATTTCACCGACGATCTCCTCGACGATGTCCTCGATGGTGACGATGCCGGCGGTGCCCCCGTATTCGTCGACGACGATGGCGAACTGGAGCTTTTTCTCCTGGAACTCACGCAGCAGATCGGCGACCGGCTTGGTCTCGGGCACGAAGTACGGACGTGACGCGATCTCGACGAGTGCCTTGTTGGGGTTGCGTCGGATTTCGCGGATGAGGTCCTTGATGTGGACGACGCCGACGATGTTGTCGCGACTGTGTTCGGTGACCGGCAGTCGACTGAACCCGTGCTGGAGCATCAGCTCGATGGCCTGCTGTGAGGTGGCCGACGCCTCGACACCGGTCATTTCGGTGCGTGGGGTCATGATCTCGGCAACGTCGGCCTCGCGAAACGAGATCACCGAACGGATCATCTCCCGCTCGTCGGGCTGAATGGTGCCTTCCGCCTCGCTCTCGGCCACGGCGTCGATGACTTCGTCGGCGAGCTCCTCACCGGGTGAGACGTCGGCGGGACTCGGCAGCAGACGTTTGACGAACTCGTCGATGAGTTCCTTGAGCCAGACGACGGGTCGTGCGAGGACGGCAAGCGCGCGGGCGGCGCGACCGAGCGAGAGGACGATCTCTTCGCCGCGACGGTCGGCGATGCTGCGCGGGATGAGCTCGCACACCACGAGCACCGCGACAACGGCGACGACGATTTCGATCGTCACCTGCAAACTCGGCGACGCCCCGAGCGACGGGCCGAGAAAGATCACCGCCGCCACCGCCAGCTCGCCCAGAAACTTCAGCACCAGGAGCGCGGCCGTCGTCTGCGCGAGACCCGGCAGCACCTTCGGCAGAAGGTCCCGACGACGCCGCTCGGCCGCCAGTGACTCCAGCCGGGACCGACTGCACAGGTTGAAGCTTGAATACAGCAGCGACAGGAAAAACGCCGCCGCCAACAGCAACGCACCGATCAGCCAAAGCGTGCCGCTCATGATTCGGTCTTGTCCTTTCCCGAAAGACTCTTGAGCACCTCCGTCTCACGACGCTGCATGACCTTCAGGTCCTTCAGCGTATCGTCGGTGTACCCCACGAGGTGCAGCATGCCGTGAATGGCGTAGAGAATGAGTTCGAGCTGTGGATCGATTTTGCGCTGACGTGCCTCTTCAATCGCACGACCGGCCGAGATGACGATTTCACCGAACACCGCCATGCTCTCGGTCGTGTCCTCCTCTTCACCCAGGGGAAAAGCGAGCACGTCGGTGGGGCCGATATGGTCGAGGAACGCCTTGTTGAGTTCGGCGATGCGGTGGTCGCTGACGATGGCCACACTGATGTTGACCTCGTGTCCGAGTTCCTCGAGCATGATATGCTTCAGCACGCCCCGGATTTTTTCCTCGGGCACCTCGAGCGAGCTTTGCTGGTTGAGAATTTCAATCGTCACCGTCGTTCCTCTCGATTCAGTACTTGATGCGGCCGTGAAAGACGCTGATCAGTCCCTTGGCGAGACTGTTTTCGATGCCGTGGAGTTCACGCAGCGTCAGGTTACACTCCTGGAGCTGTCCGTCGCGGAGCTTGTTCTCGATGATCTGGTGGATGAGCGATCGGATGCGTGCGGGTGTGGGGTCGCTGAGCACGCGCGAGGCCGACTCGACCGAATCGGCGAGCATGACGATCGCGGCTTCCCCGGACCTCGGCGTGGGGCCGGGATAGCGGAAAAGGTGCTCGTCCACCACCTCGTCGGGTCCGACGTCCTCCTGCGCCCGCTTGTAGAAATACTCCACGAGCGTGCTGCCGTGATGCTGTGCGATGATGTCGAGAATGCGACGGGGGAGTCCCAGCTCGCGACCGAGCTCGAGTCCGTCCTTGGTGTGTGCGGTGATGACCAGTGCACTCATCTGCGGGCTGAGCCGGTCGTGACGACTCTCCTGGTCGCCCTGGTTCTCGACGAAGTAGTGGGGCTTGTTGATTTTCCCGATGTCGTGGAAGTAGCTGCCGACGCGCGTGAGCAGGTCGTCTGCCCCGATGGCCCGTGCGGCGGCTTCGGCGAGCACCCCCACGGTGAGACTGTGGTTGTAGCTGCCGGGGGCACGCAGGGCGAAGCTCTTGAGCACGGGCTGGTTGAGGTCCCCGAGTTCCAGAAGCGAGATGTCGGTGGTGATGCGGAAGAGCGGCTCGAAGAAGGGCATGAGTCCGGTAATGATGAAACCGACGCCGATGCCGTTGATCATCCCCACCGCCGCCTGCTCGATGAGCACGCGCGGGTCGTGAAGTCGTCCCAGGGCCACGCCCGCGATCATCGCAACGTGCGCTAAACCCACCAGCACACCCACCTTCAGCAGCTTCGTCCGCTTGCGGATGTTAACGGTGTAAAGCGACGCCACCAGCCCGCCCGCCAGCAGCACCAGCAGCGGCCGGAAGTCGGCCTCCGTCGCCAGACCCACCATCAGCACGATGAACAACGTCATCGCACACGAAAACTTCCGATCATACGCCAACGACAGGATCATCGATGCAAAAGCCACCGGCACCAGGTACTGCGGGTGAGGCAGCCACCGCACGTAGAGCAGGAGTCTCGCAACCAGCACGATGAGCACCGTGAGCAATCCGAGCACGGCGAGGCGGATCTTCGACTGAAAGACGCGCGGCCGGTAGTGTCGCAGGTAGAGTCCGCCGAGGAGGAAGGAGACGACGACGAGGGCGGCGACGCCCCCGATGCGTTTCCACCGGTCGACCGTGCTCTGTGCGTCGAGAAACGCCGTCTGCTCGGCAATGAGCATGTCGTATTCGCGTGGCCCGATGCGGTTGTGCACGCTGACGAGGCGTTCGTTGGGCCCTTTGCGGACGATCTGGGGTAAGACGGTTTTCTCGGCCGCGTCTTTGGCCATGCGTGTGGCCGAGGCGTCGTATGCGAGCGTGGGACGGATGCGCTTCTTGAGCCACGCACGGAGCGCACCGGAGGTCTCCTTGAGTCCGAGCAGGGCCTTCGCGTCGAGGGCCTCGTCGATTCTCTGCTGCGCGGTCTGCACGTCGGTGACGGTTTTGAGTGTGAAGGTCCTGGCGGCGGCGCCGGTGACGGGCATTCCGGTGAGCGTTCCGTCGGCGCCCTCGGCGGCTCTCTGCTGCACGGTCATGATGCCGCAAGTTCGGAACTCGGCAAACAGCATCTCGAGCTGCGTGCGGACCTTGCTCTTTCCCGGCTCGGTTCGCAGCGTCGCCAACTCCGCGGCCGACTTGATCGGAAGCTGTTTCCGGATCTCCTCGAGGCGCTCCTTTGTCGTCGAGGCGGCTGCGATCTCATCGAGCAGTCCCACGAGCGCGGTGCGTGCATCCCACAGCGCCGCGTCGTCGACCATGTAGATGCTCGGTGTCGCCTCGCGTGCCCGTGCACGGGCCTCCCGCGTCTTCTCCTCATCCTCATACTCGAACGCGACCCGGGCACGAACGTCCTCGGTGGCGACGTCGCCCAGACTGAACCGCAACGGCGCACGACCGGAAACCACCACGAGAACCACGAGCGCCGCAAACAGCGCTCCCAGAATCACCGCGCTTCCCAGACCGGCTACAGGACGGCCCGTGACCCCGTCGGCCATGTCCGGGGGCTGAACCTTCTCCAGGCTCACCCGTCGCGTCCTGCCGCGCTGTCGCGAAAAGAGGGGCATCCTTCGTCTCCGCTCGGAAATCTTTCACCGGCACGTGGCACAGCCGGTTAACCGTCACCGTCCGAACGCTCGTACGCGTCTACGATGTTCTGGACCAGACGATGCCGCACGATGTCACGCGACTTCAGATACACGAACGCGATGCCGCGGAGTCCTGAGAGAATCGTCTGCACCTCCACCAGTCCCGAACGCATCTCTTCGGGAAGGTCGATCTGCGTGATGTCTCCGGTGACGATGTAGCGTGAGTCCTCGCCCATCCGCGTGAGGCACATTTTCATCTGTCCGGGCGTGCAGTTCTGTGCTTCGTCGAGGATGATGTAAGCGTTGTTGAGTGTCCGACCGCGCATGTAGGCGAGCGGAATCACCTCGAGCATATCGTTCTCCATGTACTTCCGCAGCTGTCCGAACTCCATCATATCGCTGAGTGCGTCGTAGAGCGGTCGGAGGTAGGGGTTGACCTTTGCGTGCATGTCGCCCGGGAGGAACCCGAGCTTCTCACCGGCCTCGACGGCGGGTCGTGCGAGGATGATCTTGCGGACCTCTCGCTTCTTGAGTGCCTGCACGGCCATCGCGACGGCGAGATAGGTTTTCCCGGTGCCCGCCGGTCCGATGCAGAAGACGAGGCTTTTTTTTCGGATCGCGCGGACGTATTTGCGCTGCCCGGGCGTGCGCGGGGTGACGGTCTTTCCGCGTGCGATCACCTCGATGGTCATCGGGTCCTTCTCGGCTTTCGTCGAGGCGGTCACGGCGATCAGGTCTTTGACGTCCTCGAGCCCGAGTCCGTCGTCTGCGTGAATGCGTGCGAGCATCGCGTTGAGCACCTTCCCCATCGCCCGGACCGGCGCCTGTCGACCGCGCACGATGAGACCCTCGCTGCGTGCGAAGACGTCCGCATCGAACGTCTCACGCAGCAGTTTCAGGTGCCGGTCGTGCGTCCCCAGCAGTCGCAGCGCCTCGTGCCGGTTCTTGATGGGAATTTCGATTTCCACCGTTTCAGCCCGTCCTGTCACTTCAGGACTACGCGAGATACCCCATTATAACCATTTGCTCGAGCATGTAAAAGGCCACGGGTCCCGCCACCAGCAGTGAATCGATGACGTCGAGAACGCCCCCGAGCCCGGGAAAACGCACACCCGAGTCCTTCGCCTCGAGGTCGCGCTTGAGGACCGACTCGGCGAGGTCGCCGAGGTTCCCGAAAAAGCACACGGGAATCGCAAAGATCACCGCGAGCTGCCAGGACATGCCGAAGAGCAAATGACCGCACACGACCGCCGCGACGACCGCGGCGACCGCTCCGCCCAGGTAGCCCTCCCACGACTTCTTCGGACTCACCCGTGCAAACGGACGGTGTCTGCCGAAGCTCCTCCCGACGAGATACGCTGCGATGTCGTTTGCCTTCACCACCGCGACCAGCAGCAGCACCCCCCACACGCCCACGACGTCCGGCTTGTAGAAACGGATGCGCACGATGAAATGTCCCAGTCCCCAGACGTAGACGATGCCGAACGCGGTGAGCGCCATGCTGACGGTGCCGCGTTCCCGCGGACTCAGCCAGCCCTGCAGGACGAAGAGTCCGCCGAGGAACACGAACGCGACGATTCCCATCCAGTGCATCTCCGGACGGTAGCTCAGATATCCCAGCCAGTCGGCCAGCACCATGAGTCCGGCGCAGATTGTTCCCCAGAGCGCGAACGGGGTGTAGCCCTTGTGACAGACGAGGTCGTAGAACTCCCGCACCGAGAGCACCACCGCACAGAAGATGGTGATCATGAACCCCGCCTCGATGCCGAGGACGTGGTCCATCCACAGCAGTGCGGCGACGCCGGTGATGAGGATAATCGTCAGGATGGTTCGGGCGAGAAGCATTACGTCTCCTTGACGGCGCCGAACCGTCGGTGTCGACCGGCGAACCAGCGAAGCGCCTCGTGAAGCTGCGACTCACGGAAATCGGGCCAGTAGACGTCGGTCACGTAGATCTCGGCGTAGGAAATCTGCCAGAGCAGGAAGTCGCTCACGCGCATGTCACCGCCTGTGCGAATCAAAAGGTCGACGTCGGGCATGCCCGCGGTGAAAAGATGCTCGGCAACGCTGTCGACCGAGACTTTTCCGGCCGAGATCGTTCCCTGCTTGACACTTCGGGCGATTTCACGGGCTGCACGGGCGATTTCGCGTCGACCGCTGTAGTTGAGTGCGAGACACATCACCATGCCGGTGTTGTCGGCGCTGGCCGCGACGGCCCGGGCGATCTCCCGCTGCAGGTACTTCGGAAACGCCTCGATCTCACCGATGGTCCTGAAGCGGATGTTGTTCTCCAGGAGGACCGGCAGTTCCTTGCGGAGGTACTTGCGGAGGATCTGGTAGAGCGCGGCCACCTCCGACTTCGGACGCTTCAGCCGGTTGTCGTAGCTGAGTCCGTAGAACGTGACCTGCTCGATGCCGCCGATTCGCGCGCATTCCTCGGTGACGGCACGCACCGATTGCACGCCTGCCTCGTGACCGCGTCGACGGGAGAGCTTGTGTGCACGCGCCCAGCGACCGTTGCCGTCGCAGATGACGGCGAGGTGCCGGGGCAGTGCACCGGTTTCGTTCGGTTCCTCAGGGCTCACGACGGCTCCTGGCCGGTCCGGATGGTCTGTTCGCGTTCGGGTCCCACCGAGATGATCTCCACCGGCGCCGACATGATCTGTTCGATGCGTCGGACGTAGTTCCGCACGGCTTCGGGCAGCTCCGAGAGCTTGCGTGCCGACGAGATATCCTCCGACCACCCGGGAAGCTCCTCGTAAACGGGCTCGGCCGCCTCCAGTGCACGGATGCTGCTCGGAAACTCCGTCACCGTCTCACCGTTCACGCGATACGCGGTGCAGATCTTCACCGATTCGAGTCCGGTCAGGACGTCGATCTTCGTCAGGGCGAGCGCGTCGAAGGCGGTGAGTCGCGCGACGTATCGACAGGCCACCGCGTCGAGCCACCCGCACCCGCGCGGTCGGCCCGTCGTCGCACCGAACTCCTCACCCGTCTCGCGCAGACGCTCGCCCAGCACACCCTCGAGCCCGGTGGGGAAGGGCCCCGCACCCACGCGCGTCGTGTAGGCCTTCAGCACACCGACCACCTTGTCCACCTTCTTCGGCGCTACCCCCGCACCCGCACACACCGCGTGCGCCGACGTGTTCGACGACGTCACGAACGGATACGTCCCGTGGTCGATGTCCAGCAGTGTCCCCTGTGCCCCCTCGAAGACCACGTCCTTCTTCGCGTCGATCGCCTCGGCCAGAATCGCCTGCGTGTCGCGGACGAACGGACGGATCTCGCGTGCGTAGCCGAGGTATTCCTCAACCACGGCGTCGGCCGACAGCCGTTCGCTCCTGTAAAGCTCCTCGAGCAGCACGTTTTTCTCGACAAGCGACGCTTCCACCATCCGCCGGAAGGTCTCTTCGTCCATCATGTCGATCACGCGGATGCCCGACCGGGCCATCTTGTCGGCGTAGCACGGACCGATGCCCCGACCCGTCGTGCCGATCTTCCGACCGGCTTTCAGCTCCTCCGACAGCGTATCCAGCAGTCGATGCCAGGGCATGATGAGGTGCGCGCGTTCGCTCAGCGCCAGGTTTTCCGGGGTGATGGTGACGCCGCGCGAGCGCATCTCCTCGAGTTCCGTGAGGAAGTGCTTCGGGTCGACCACGACGCCGTTGCCGATGATCGAAAACACCCCGGGTCTCAGCACGCCGCAGGGGAGCAGGTGAAAGATGAACTTGGCCTCACCCAGCACCACCGTGTGA
>Ga0272442_10012402_pt1 | contig 10294 bp, 7 predicted proteins | sample SSMForm2O_FD_200262 | JGI IMG/M metagenome (GOLD analysis project Ga0272442, IMG submission 200262) | Marine sediment archaeal communities from Little Sippewissett salt marsh, Falmouth, MA, United States - SSM-Form-2O | ecosystem: Environmental > Aquatic > Marine > Wetlands > Sediment ... | reverse complement strand
AAGAAGGATACGTGCAAATGAATTTGCTAGAATTCGATTGACGTGGCGGCGGCGCGAAACATGCCCCGCAGCTTGCTGCGGGGTGCGCCGCCGCAACTTGACTGGTTGGCTAAGCACCATAGGCAATAATCGTCATTCGATAGAGTGTAATGGGAACAAGTTCGAAATTAGAAAACCAGGTACAATTGTGCTTCTAGGGGACATTTTAGAACTTTGGGAACCCCGGGGAAATAATAGAAATGTTATCGTAAAAGATATACTGCTCCCTCTTTCAGTCTTAAGCAAGCTAGATTGTGATATTAATTATGTGGTAGGAAATCATGATGAAGATCTTTGGGAGCTAAATGAAATCTGGAATAACTACAAAGTAAAGTTTCCTTATGGAGGAAAGAGCAACTTTAAGATATTGGATAGAACTTTTCCTGAGAGAACCATAGGCACAGACGACGTTGATGGTATAAAAATTGGCGAAAAATATTATGCATTTCTACACGGTCATCAGTTTGATAGAGGGCAATACTTCCATCGTATCAGCCGGTGGATAGAAAAGAAATTTTACAGATTTATAAATAAGACCGTTCCCTATAGATTTGATCCGATAGATTGGATCCAAGACTTCGCCAATGTATCCTTTACCAAAAAAATTGGATTTAATCGCAATTTGGAATCGGCGATTTTTGGTATAATTTCATTAATCTTTATAGGTTTTACAATATACATTAAGTCAAACAGTATATGTGCTTGGAGCGTACTTGGGCTTCTTTGGATGTTGGTTTTTACTTTTGTGTTTATAACGACCTTTCCGAAGATTGCATCAATCTTTATGTCAGAGATCTGGCGAAAACAGACTATCGTTGAGAAATGTAAATCAATCGATAAAGTGGTGGATGACGATTATAGAGAAGATTATGGAAAACATATAAAAGCAGACATCATCGTATTTGGACATACGCATAACGCTGGCGAGTGCCAAAGAGAGAGGTTATTCATCAATACTGGCAGTTGGGTAACTGAAAAAGAGTGTGACGTTAATAACCGAAATACGTTTCTTTATATCGATGAAAAAGGCCACCACCTGCTTAAATGGGATTCAAAATCGAAATCAGTAACCTGTTTTGCTCCGCCACCTAAGGCAAATTCGCCTTAACCGTCATTTTGCCCCTATCTACTGATTCCAATGATCGCCACCCCCGGCCTTTTCCCGCCTCTTCTTCGCCCCCCCCAACTAGAGGAGGAGGAGGAAAAGATTGGAATTAGTTCGCCACCGCCTCCAGCTACTCCATATCCACAGAAGCCAACAGCCCAGGACCGATCCAGCAGCCTCTATAACCCCAGCTCCTGAGCTTTGGCATAGGCGGCGTCCGCCTCGGTGGTCCTGCCAAGGGCTTGGAGGGATGCGCCTTTGTTCTTCCAGGCCGTTGCGTCCTCGGGGTCAAGCCTGATGACCTCATCGTATGCCTCGATGGCCTCGATGTGCTTGCCCAGATTCCTCAGAGCAAGGCCTTTGTTGTTCCACGCGTGGACGTACTCGGTATCGATCCTGATGGCCTCGTCGTAGGCTATGATCGCCTCGTCATATTTTCCCTGATCATAAAGAGTGACGCCTTTGTTATTCCAGGCCTGGGCGTAATCGGAATCGATCCTGATGGCCTCATCGTAGGCCCCGATCGCCTCAATATGCTTGCCCAGACCGTAGAGGGCGACGCCTTTGTTGATCCAGGCGTTGGCATCCTCGGGATTGAGGCTGATGGCGACATCGTAAGCCTCGATCGCCCCAGTGTGATTGTCCAACTGATCAAGAGCGATGCCTTTGTTGTACCAGGCGTGGGCGTACTCGGGATCGAGACTGATGGCCACATCGTAGGCCACAATCGCCTCATCGTAATTGCCCAGGTCCCTCAGAGCAACGCCTTTATTGTTCCAGGCATAGGCATCCTCGGGATCGAGACGTATGGCTTCATCGTATGCCTGGATCGCCTCTTCGTATCTGCCCTGATCGTATAGAGCAAGGCCCTTGCCGACCCAGGCCAAAGCCGATTCTGGGTCCAACCTGAGGGCCTCTTCGTAACGGTGGGCCTCTATGAGGGGGGTGACCATACTATCTTCGCCGATATCTGCGAGCGCCGATGCGGCCCTTGCTCGAACATCTGGGTCTTCATCTTTCAGAACCTCGATGAGGGCATACGTGGCTGGTTCGCCGATTTTGACGAGGGCTTCTGCAGCCTTACTTCGGACCCCCGGGTCACAATCCCTCAAAGCTGCGGTTAGAGGATCGATGGCCTTGGGATCGCCGATCTCGCCGAGAGCTTCGACGGCCCCCCCTCGAACCCCAGAGTCTGCATCTTTCTGAGCAAGATAGGCGAGGGGCTCTATGGCGTCGGAATCGCCAATATCGCCGAGAGACTCCGCAGCCCTCCGCCGAACCGGCCCTTCCTCGTCTTTTACAGCTTCGATGAGTGCGTCGACGGCCTCGGCGTCCCCAATTTTGCCGAGGGCTTCTGCAGCCTCCCTTCGGACCTCCCCGTCTTCATCTTTTAGAGCAGCTATGAGGGGGTCAACCGCCCTGGGATCGTCGATATCGCCGAGAGATGCCGCAGCCAACGATCGGACCTTTTCGTCCTCGTCCTTAAGAGCGACGATCAGAGGATCGATCACCCTGGGATCGCCGATGGTGCCTAAAGAACGGGCAGCATTGGCCCTGACGTCGGCCTGCCCGTACTTCAGATCCAATATGAGATCGTCCACCTCGTCCGCCGTAGCGGGTGTCGCCAGCATCGCCAGCGTCAGCAGAGCCAAAATGAGTTTTGTTTCCGTCTTAACCCCCTCGTGGAGACCGATTCTGTCACAATCCACTAAAAATGCTTCGGTGCCGCCACCCCGAGTTGAATCTGGTCAGCTCCGGCGTTCTGCCACCCTCACCATGATCTCCTCTGCCTCCAGGACCCCTCGAGCCATCTCTACAAAATCCCAGCTCTCGGCCTTAGCTCGGTCTGTGTTTGTTTCGGATGTACTGTCAAGGGCTTCGAGAATTTTGCATTTGTTATTCCAGACCACAGCGTCCTCGGGATCGAGCCTAATGGCCTCGTCGAAGGCCACGATCGCATCGTCATACTTGCCCTGTGAATAGAGTGCCAGGCCCTTGTTATTCTAGGCCAATGCCAACTTGGGATCGAGCCTGATGGCTTCATCATAAGCAAGGATCGCCTCGGTGTAGTTACCTTGCATAGAGAGCATAGCCCTTGCTATTCCAGGCTAATTTTTTAACGAATAAATCGCAGCAACTTGACTTTTGTCGACCGACGCAATAGACTCCATCAAATCACATAAAAGGGCCCGCAGGGCGAAAAGTTTTGCAGGGTTCGGAAGCCGACCCTGCTTTCCTCTCCCGCCGCCATCGCGAAAGACCGTCCTGACGGCAAAAACAGACTGGTTGATATCAGATCGATCTGATCAGTTCAGTACCGTCTCGGCGGTCTTGCGGGTCTGTGCTTCTGATAACATTCGCTGCAGTATACCGGCCTCGATCCGTCGGGTTTGAAGGGGACTTTGGTCTCCTTTCCACAATCCGCACAGACCGCGTCGTGCATCTCTCTGGGGCCTCTGTCGAAGCCGCCTCTACGTCCACGTCTCTCGTCCATTATATTCACGTACCTTTTTTGGTCTTCGATTCCGAAGAACCGACGGAGCTAGCGAGATCCCCAAAGAGGTCATCTGCGCAAGCTGAGATAGTTGCTCCCGCCATGAAGATATACCTGTTGGTAGATCGGAGAGGGTTCCTCCTGCTGGCGGATCGATCCCGCACATCGAAAACCGCCATCGTCCAAAAGCCCTTTCTCTCGATCTTCAAATCGCCTGGCAGTTCAGATCCCGGATTTCTGCGAATATTCTAAATAGACCGTCGACCTCGTGAAAACCGGAACTATGACCGGGAGATTTGCCAGCACTTTGATCTTTGCAGCCCTCTTTTTATCCCTCCTGGCCGGCTGTATCGAAGATGAAGCGCCCCATGAACAAGAGGTTTCTGTCCACGGCTATCGAGTGGTGGCGGTCTACCCCCACGATCCTGGGGCCTTCACACAGGGGCTCGCTTACAGGGACGGCGTTCTTTACGAGGGTACCGGCCTTTATGGAAGGTCGAAGCTCCGCGAAACGAGGCTTGAGACGGGTGAGGTCGCAAGATCGCGGAGCTTGCCGTCCCAGCTATTTGGCGAGGGTATAGCCCTCTGGGAGGATCGGCTGGTCCAGCTCACCTGGAGATCCGGGATCGGCCTCGTATGGGATCTCGAAAACCTCACCGTAGTCAGAACTTTCGTATACCCGACAGAGGGGTGGGGGATCACCAGCGACGGTCGAAACCTGATTATGAGCGACGGATCCTCAGAACTCAAGTTCCTGGACCCCGAAAACTTCAGGGTGACGAGGACAGTCGAGGTCTTGGCCGAAGGCCAGCCCCTCCCAAGGCTCAACGAGCTCGAGTACATCGAGGGGCTCATCTACGCCAACGTCTGGGAGACCGACGAGATCGCCGTCATCTCTCCAGAGACGGGGGTGGTGGTGGCTTGGATCGACCTATCCGGCCTCTTGACCGAAGAGGAGCTGCTCCGCGCAGACGTTCTGAACGGGATCGCCTACGATTCCGAGAATGGTCGGCTCCTGGTGACGGGGAAGCTCTGGCCGAAGATATTCGAGATCGAGATCGTGAAGTCGGAGTGATTGAGGACGGTCGGGATATTCTGGGAAGACCCTGCTCGATATTGTTAAGGTAATTTTAATACCCAGCAGTTGTATCTTGAAGTTAGAGGATTAAATATGCTCCAAGATCGCACTCATAAAATCGCTCTCGGCGCCTGGCTCGTGATGGCAATCTTTCTTTCGGCCGGGCTCATCCAGGCGGCCGACGTATCCGACGGTCTCAATGAAAGCATCGAGGCTGCAGAGAACGTCTCTCTTGAGAATAACGCCACCATAGATGCGGCAGGAGAGGTGGAGGCGATAGATTCAGAGAACTTCACTGATTCGGTCTCTGAGACTGTGAACGATACCTCTACGGCCGAGATGGGAGCGGAGATGGAGTCCGCGACAGAAATGGCCCTCGAAACTGTCGAGATCGCTGATGAGAAGGAATACGAGGTCTCAAATGAGTCCGTCGCAGAAGTGATTCCCGAAGAGATCCAAGAGGCCGTTCCCGAAAAGATCGAAGAGACCGGAGAGGCTGAGGAGGAGATGATCAGCACCGTCTGTCTCAACGGCTGCAACTACACCACCATCCAGGCTGCCATCGAGGCCGCCGAGGACGGCGATGTGGTGGAGGTAGGTAGCGGAACCTACAACGAGAACGTCGTCGTGGATAAATCGATCACCCTCCGAGGAGTGAACACCGGCGAGGGAGTTCCCGTGGTGAACGCCCTTGGGAACGGCAGCACCGTGGTCCTAAAAGCGGACGGGATCGTCCTTGAGGGATTCTACATCACCAACGCCGGTCCCTACCCCAGCACCGGGATCGAGATCGTCTCCGACGATAACTTGATCGCCGGAAATGGGGTCTGGAACAGCGACTGGGTGGGAATCTACCTCAAGGGCTGCTCCAACACCACCATCTCCGAGTGCATCTCCTCCAACAACGGGAACGATGGCATCCTGATATTTAGGGCCCCCGGAAACTTCGTCAGAGATAACGTGGTGAGCAACAACGGCGACGATGGGATTCAGCTTCTCCAATCCGACAACAACCGAGTTGAGGGCAACGTCATCGGCAACAACACCGACGTTGGTATCTTCCTAGACACCTCTTCGAACGCCGTCGTGATCGGAAATACCCTCAGCTACAACAACAAGGGCATAGGGCTCCAGAACTCTGGAATCGATAGGGTCGGGCCCAACCGATTCGTAAACAACACCCTTGACCTGGAATTGGCCTAGATCGTCCCTCTGGAATCTGGGCTAATTCTATTTTTAATGTCTTCGAGAGGCAATACCTTCCATGATGCCGGACGACCCTAGATATTATATGGTGGCCCGAAGTAAATCTTTTGGAATTAAGTTGCTGACCTTGTCGATGTTTCTGCTCGCATCCTCGATCGTCCAGGCTTCAGACCAACAGAGTCCCCCGACCGAGGAGGAGTGGCATCTGGTGCGTTTGGTCAACGAGTACCGGGTGGAGAACGATCTCTCGGCCGTCCTGGTTACGAACTCACTGACCAACGTCGCCCAAGCCCACGTCGCAGTCCTGAACACTCGCCACCCCGATACGGCTACTTTTGGAACGGCCGACTGCAACCACCACGGCTGGTCGAGCCACGGCGACTGGACGGCGGTCTGCTACACCGGGAGCCCCAGGCCTCCGCGACGTGGAACAAGCCCTGCGAGATCACCGAGTGCTGTGATGGCAACGGCTATGAGATCGCATATTGGAACTGCCAGGAGGCAACGCCTTCTTCCGCCATGGACGAATGGATGAGCGGCACCTCCCATAGCGACACTATCCCCTAGCGAGGCATACTCTCTGGCACAGTCTGGCAAGCCATGGGCGTAGCCATCGACGGAGACTACGCAGTGGTCTGGTTCGGTAAAGATCCCGACCCTGTAGGCCCCATCCCCACCACCTACACCTCCGAGGCTGAAGCGGCATACGCAGGCCTGACCCTATCGGCCAAAATAGGTACGCCCAGGGGGAGACGGTCCAGTTCCTCCTGAGAAAAGCGACACCATGAAACGCAAGCCTAGAGGGGGGCGTACTATGAGATCAAGAAAGATGCCGATGGCGAGTGGAGAGCCTACTTCAAGACGAAACCTGATAATCGGCGCTTCAAGACGCCACTCATCGAGTTCGGTGGAGTGGCGAAGGGGATCCAGTGAGACCAGCGCCAGAAGGGCGATCCCGAGATCGTCGCCTCCCGGGGCGGGTACCGGATCAAGTTCTATGCACCGGAGGCCTTCGACAGCTTTTTGACCGCGGAGTTTGCTATCGTTTAGTCCATTGAACAAAAGATGTGCTTTTCGTCTCCTGGGAGAAGATCGTGATCCGGCCCCGGGAGACGTTAAAGGCCAGCAAGCGCGAATTCGAGGCTCGGATCAAAAGCTTATCATCTGGTCCAGCCGACATAGGAAATCGAAGATCTTGAAGGCCCGCGGCGCCACCGATATAATGATTAACATGACGAGGATATGATTATGTCAATGACATACATCAAGATAATCTTTTCAGTCCTCTTGACCGCCTGCCTAGTCGGCAGCGCAGGGGCGTCGGAGGCCTCGGCTGAGAATGAGAGCCCTTATCCGATGCAGATCGCAAACGAAAGTGCCAAAGAGGGGCTGGTATTCTTTTTGGACGAGGTTAAAGAGTACGTTCTGAATAATGGGAAGGACGAGGCACTGGAGGCCTTCAGCGATCCATCGGGGGAGTTTGTCAGAGGCGAACTCTACGTCTTCGCCTACGACTTCAACGGGACCCTTCTCGCCCACCCTCACCTGCCGAAGCTGGTGGGCAGAAATAACCTCGATCTGGTGGACCCGAACGGTGTGCCCATGATCAGGAACTTGATGAAGGTAGCGGAGCGGGGCGGAGGCTTCCTCTACAACGTATACCCAAACCCTGCCGCGGAGAACGCTGAGGAGCTGAAGCTCGTCCGCGTCCTCAAGGTGAACGACGGCCTCTGGATCGGCTCGGGGATCTACCTATCGGTCCAGCCGCCCCGCTTCAGCCCCCAGGATCAGGAAGCTTTAAAGTCGTTCGTGGATGAGGCGCTGAACTACTCCATCGAGAACGGGAGAGAAAAATCCCTGGAGGCCTTCAACGACCCGGCCGGAGAATTCGTCCGGGAAGACCTCTACATCTTCGCCTACGACTTCAACGGCACCGTCCTCGCCCTCCCCTTTCAGCCCGAGATCGTCGGGGAGAACCGTATCGGTGTTGAAGACGCCAACGGCGTCGCCTTCATCCAGGATTTCATCTCCCTGGCCAGAGGGGGCGGTGGCGAGTCTTACTACCTCTACCCAAACCCCGCTGAAAACATGACTGAGGGGCTGAAGCTCAGCCGGGTGGCGAAGGTGGACGAGACCTGGTGGCTGGGAGCGGGGATATACGGCTCCCGAGCTTCAGCTGAAAGCCTCTACGAGAAGAAGCCCGAGAGCAGGGAGGAGCTGAAGAGCTTCGTCGAAGAGGCGGCAAGCCACGCCCTGGTGCTGGGAAAGGAGAAGGCTTTAGCAGATTTCATGGACACCGAAGGCCTCTGGGTTCGGGGAGATGTCTACATCTTCGCTCACGACTTCAACGGCACCGCCCTCGCCCTACCCTTCCTGCCCTTGGAGGTGGGGACCTATCGTCTGGACGTCCAAGACGAGCGGGGAGTATGCATCGACCAGGAGATGCGCTCCATCGCCCTGAACGAGGGCAGCGGCTTCTACGAGTACCGGTGGAATAACCCCGTCACCAACAAGACCGAGCCCAAGGTGAGCTACGTGACGAAGGTGGACGATACCTGGTGGATCGGGGCCGGGATATACCAGCCGTAGCCCGAAACGGGTCCAGCGGCCGGGACGATCCCGGACCACTTTTTAATGGAAGTTCACATCGGATTTATTTATATTTCGTCGAAAAGATAGACTAGGCAAAGAAAACTGGAGGGGAAATTCATGCTGGATATACTCCGAAAGAGAAGGAGCGTCAGAAAATACAAGGACGAGGATATCGAGCCCGAGATCGTGGAGCTCCTGAAGGAGGCGGCCCTCCGATCGCCCACCTCCCGCAACTTCAGGCCCTGGAGGTTCATCTTTGTCCGAGACAGATCGAAGCTTGAGGCCCTATCGAAGGCGAAGCAGAGCGGCTCGTCTTTTCTTGCAGGAGCGCGGCTCGGGGTCGTCGTCTGCGCCGACGAAAATGAGTCGGACGTCTGGATCGAGGACTGCTCCATCGCGTCGATCATCCTCCAGCTGGCGGGCCAGAGCCTGGGGCTCGGATCCTGCTGGATTCAGATAAGGCTGAGGATGCACGATGACTCACAGACCTCTGAGGAGTACGTCCGGTCGGTCCTCAGCCTTCCCGAAAATATTAGGGTCGAGTCGATGATCGCCTTCGGTTACCCCGACGAAGAGAAGGCACTGATCCCGACAGAGGAACTCCAGCGCGAGAAGATTATATCGATCTGAGGGACTGAGACAAATGGAGCGGGAAGCTGTGGCTTTCAGCTCTGTTTATATACCCCTCTCCAAAATCTAATTTTTGAAACGCGATTAAAATCGCTTAAAAAATGGATTCTCATTATATTCCGCCTTAATACAAGAATAGTATCTAGGGATGCTTTTTAATGCCAAAGTCGACACCAAACACCAGTTCATCTGGGCTGTCGAGACGACCATCGCATCCCTTCATGATAGCCAGGTAGATTTGGCAGAAGTAGGAGAAGTCCGATATGGTGACAAAGCCTATTCTGGGGGCCAAAACCAAAGGATATGATGTATCGATGAAGAGGGCAGCCAGAGGACATCCACTCGGCATTTCCGACATCTTGCGAAACGAGAGGATCAGTAAGAGGCGATCTCCAGTTGAAAGATGTTTCAGTGTCATAAAGACATTAGGACTTACGCAGTCTGATTGCTGAACGTAGACTATCATGGATAAATCTATCACGATGGGGCCTAAAGATATATTTCATCCAGCTTGATGATACTTGATGTGCATTTGACTCCCAGATGACCCGCCAACTGTGTAACTCCTAGACGTATTCAAGTCGGGTCATGTCATGGTCACAACAGTAGAAAATGCAGCGATGGAGGTGATGTTCAAAGCGATTGGTTATAATTTATATAATCTCCATTATCTTGTCAACAAAGAGGTGGTTTAGCGTTAGCTGTTAAAAATCCAGGAAAGTATTAAGATTAGAGGATAGAACAGCAAACATTGGCCGTAATTTGGAGGAAAAACCGACATAAGGAAAGTTCAAATCGAAAATGTTGAGGTAAAGTCCTTCACAGAACGCTAATTTGCAGATAATCAGAGTCCTCACCAAATAATCTGTTTCCTATTCGGCGTTAAGGATAGTAAGTTGGCGATTCGATCAACTTATCCCAGAACCCTGATATAAAATGCCCTCCTTCTCTCCCCTTCATCTGACGAGGTCCCCATGTTCGACTACGCCGAGAGGTACGGCCACCGTTTCGTCAAGCTCACAGACAGCCGTGCGACCGAAAAGGAGTTCGAGTTCGACCAATTGCTCCTGATGCCCACGGCAAAAGGCTACCGGGCGCTTGTGGAGCAGGCAAAAGTTGAGATCGATCCGAGGGCGATGAAGTATCTATC
>Ga0272442_10012400_pt1 | contig 10297 bp, 12 predicted proteins | sample SSMForm2O_FD_200262 | JGI IMG/M metagenome (GOLD analysis project Ga0272442, IMG submission 200262) | Marine sediment archaeal communities from Little Sippewissett salt marsh, Falmouth, MA, United States - SSM-Form-2O | ecosystem: Environmental > Aquatic > Marine > Wetlands > Sediment ... | reverse complement strand
TCCCGTTCACGGCAGACAGTCATGACCCGGCTGCAGCGATCGCAGAATTTGCAGCCATCGGGCAGTGCGACCAGGCTGGGAACCATCCCCTTGATCTCGCTCAACCGCTTGGTTTCTCCGGCTGTCCGGCTCCCAAGAATGGGAATCGACTTCAGCAGACCGATCGTATAGGGGTGCAGCGGTTGCCGAAATAGCTCAACCGTCGACGCCTCCTCGACCACCCGGCCGGCATACATGACCACGATACGGTCGGCCATTTCGGCAATCACACCCAGATCATGGGTGATCATCTGAACGGCGGTACCGAAATCTTCCTTGAGGTTGAGCATCAGATCGAGAATCTGCGCCTGAACGGTCACGTCCAGCGCCGTGGTCGGCTCGTCGGCAATCAGGATTTCCGGGTCGCAGGAGAGCGCCATGGCGATCATGGCCCGCTGGCGCATGCCACCGGAAAGCTGATGGGGATATTCATTGATGCGCCGCTTGGGGGCAGGAATCTGCACCCGGTCCAGCATCTCGACGGAGGCATCCAGGGCCTCCTTGCGACTGGCGTTGCGGTGCAGGATAAACATTTCGGATATCTGGTTGCCGATGGTAAAGACCGGATTCAGCGAGGTCATTGGCTCCTGAAAAATCATGGCGATGCGATTACCGCGAATGAGGCGCATCTGCTGCATGGTCAGGTCCAGCAGGTTCATCCCGTCGAATTGAATGCGACCGTCCACGATCTTGCCGGGAGGATCGGGTATCAAGCGCATGATCGACTGGGCGGTCACACTCTTGCCACTGCCGGATTCACCGACGACACCCAGCACCTCTCCCGCCGAGAGGTGAAATGAAACCCCATCTACCGCCCGGGCGGCGCCTCTGGACGAAAAGAAATAGGTCTTCAGCCCGTTAACATCGAGAATTCTGTCTGCAGCCGATAGGTTCATGCCAGCGTTTCAATTTGTGAATGGTTCAGACCACTCGATTAAATGATGCTTAAGAGGATTTCTGGAAAATTTCGCTTGCGTGGACAGTTTTAGAATTAACCGTACCAACTGTTTATCAATGCGATGCACAGACCCGATGGGATGTGATACGGCATTTGAAAGTAGCGTCAGTCTACATCATATTTAACAAGGGTTAAACATTTTTTTTAACCACGTTCACCATGCGCTTTGTTAATTGGCCGGTTTGATTTGCAATCCAGACCAAAAAAAGGTATCCGAACAATAAGGAACAGCCGACCCAATGAGATGCACATTAGCAGGGGAATAAGATAAGGGATGGGACCCATGACCAAACCATTGAGACGGGAAGACCGGCGGCTTGATGACGAAGCCGCCATGGCGCTGCTGAAACGCGGCGAGTACGGTATTTTGAGCACGTCGGACAAAAAAAATCAGCCTTACGGTATACCCGTGAATTACGTAGTGATGGAAGATAACATCTTTTTTCACTGCGCCACCGAAGGTCAAAAGCTGGAAAACATCACCGCCAACAAAGGGGTCTCCTTCTGTGTGGTGGGCAAGACCGAGTTGCTGCCCGAAAAATTCTCCACCCGCTACGAAAGCGTGGTGGTGTCCGGCAATGCCGACGTCATCGAAGACAAAGTGTTGAAAAAAAACGCACTGCGTGCCCTGGTGGCCAAGTATGCCCCAGACCACATTGCTGCCGGGGACGCCTATATCGACCGTCTGATGGGCCAAACGGCTGTGGTGCGGGTCCCCATCGAATACCTTGCCGGCAAAGCCAGAAAGTAAAGCACCGACAACCTTACCGTTTGGATGTCCACAGCTTCCATGCGTGGTTGTCCGGTTGTTGCATAGACTGACATCTATTCGAATATGCTACATTTTTTTCCGACGAGGCCCCTTGCCTCACCGCCTGATGGGTCTTTATCCACCGCTTGCAATGATGAGTATCCCCCCAATCAACAGGGCGCCGGCTTCGCAGCAATCAGGGACTCCCTGTGAAACCCGATAAATGGCGACCCGTTCCAGGAAATTCATCGGGAGCCGACCACAAGCCTCGACAGGCTGCTGATTGCCCTGCACCTGATGCCACGGGTGCCACTGAGCGCCCACGTTCGGCACCCGGGCAATATCATCGTCACGACCCAAGCCCTATATATGGACCGGGCCATCCGGGGATACGATACGGTAAAAACCGCACAGCGCCTCGGTGCCGGCGTATACCTGAAAAAGCCCTATATGATCGACAGCTTGGGCAAGGCCGTCAAAAACGCCCTGGCCGGCACCAAGATGCCTATAAAAACATCTTCCCCGGGTTCATCAACCCCTTGGGATCCATCAGGTCCTTGATCTGCTTCATCAGTTCATAGCCCTCACCGTGCTCCAGCTGCATGAATTGACGTTTGCCGACGCCGATACCGTGTTCGCCGGTACAGGTTCCGCCCACTTCCACCGCCCGGTGGACGATGTTGTGGTTGATCGCCTCAAGGGACGCCCATGCTTCGTCATCGGCCGGGTCTCCCACCATTACCACATGCAGGTTGCCGTCCCCGGCGTGGCCGAAAACAAACCCCACGGCTTTTTTTTCGTCCAGCTGCTGCTGGGAAAAAAGGACCATCTGCGGATAGCTGGAGATGGGTACCGCCGCGTCGACGATCAGTGTCTCTCGCCCCGGATAGGCCCGGTGAATGGTCTCCCAGGCCTCGTGGCGAGCCCGCCACAGCTCCTTTCGCTCCCGTTCCTTGACGCCGGTTTTAAAGCCAAGGGCACCACCGTCCCTGCACAGCACCTCGGCCAACGCGGCGGTCTCATTCAATGCTGCTTCGCTGATGCCGTGAAACTCGCAGAACAGGGACGGCTTTTCGGCAAGCCCCAGGTCCTTTTCCCGGTTCATCAGCGCGATGAGTTCCGGAGTGAGCAGTTCCAGCGCCGCCGGAGCCAAACCCGATCCCATGAGTACCGCAACGGTTTTCGAAGCCGCCTCCAGAGAGTCGAAGGTCACCGTCGCGGCCAGGTGAACGACGGGAATACCGGCCAGTTTCAAGGTGGCTTCGGTTACCACCCCCAAGGTCCCCTCGGATCCCACGAAGAGCCGTGTGAGATCATAGCCTGATGAGGATTTGTGAGCCTTTCCGCCGGTGTGAATCACCCGCCCGTCGGGCAGCACGACCACGAGGCGCATCACGTAATCCTTGGTGGCACCGTACTTGATGGTCTGTACGCCCGAGGCATTGTTGGCGATCATACCGCCGATGGTAGCGTCGGCGCCGGGGTCCGGCGGAAAGAAAAGCCCCGACCGGCCGGTATGCTGGTTGAGCGTTTTTCGAAACACCCCGGGCTGGACATCGGCCTGGAGATCCTGGGGCCGGATGGCAATGATCCGGTTCATGCGGGTCATGTCCATCACCAGACCGCCACGCATCGGCAGCGGGTTGCCTTCGGTGCTGGTGCCGGCCCCCCATGGAGTAACAGGAATACCTTGTGCGTAAGTATAGGTAAGGATGGTGGAAACTTCCCCGGTGGTCATGGGCCAGATGATGCCGGCGGGTAGTTTGCCCCGGTGTGGCGAGATATCCTTGATGTGAAGCTCGCGGTTGGATTGGCCGGTGGAAAAGCGGTCCGGCTCCACGAACGCGGAAAGGTCGTCCATCTGGGTTTGCGTGAAGCGCTCCATCATCCTTCTCCTTGGTCTGGTCGGTTTAACGCCGGCTGCATGTAAGTATTGATGTGCCACTGTAAAAAGTTCCACCGCCGGTGTCAATCAGCAACGATTGCATATTGACAACGGTGGTAAAACCGATTTACTCATTCTTTCCAGATTCGATTCAGCCTTTCCTGTTTTCAAAGCGACAACCCGATTGAGGAGGATTTCATGACACCGGCGTCCCGGCAGGCACAGGAGGGACTGCGTGATCTGACCATGCTCAAATGGTATGTGATTCCGCCCATCGCCTGCACCTTTTGCATCTATACCCAGGAAGAGGAATCGGCGCCATGAACGGAAGCTGCGTTCTGCTCAACGGGGATTATTCTTTTCTCGGCCTGGTGGACTGGAAAAAAGCCATGGGCCTGATGTTTGCCGAAAAAGTCAGGGTCCTGAAGTTTTCGGATCGGGTGATTCAGGGAGTAAGCCGCACGTTCCGGGCGCCGGCGGTGGCCGTGCTGGTCAAGGTAGTCAGAAGCGTCTACCGGGGCCGGGTCCCCTTTTCGCGCCGAAACGTCCTGGCCCGGGATCGGTTTACCTGTGCCTATTGCGGATCCAGGGCCAAACCCATCACCATGGACCACGTCATTCCACGGTCGCGGGGTGGGAAGACCGATTTTGACAATTGCGTGGCCTGCTGCCGTGCCTGCAACCACAAGAAGGGTGCGCGCTTGCCCCGGGAAGCCGGAATGGCCCTGCGTCATCGCCCCTGGCAGCCCACCATCGCCGAGTTTATCCGGATCCGCCTTCGCCATTCCGGCGTCTACGCACTGCTGGTTGAACTGGGGTTGATGTGATGCAGTGGCGTCATGGACGATCGGTTGTCTACGTCGACCGACTTTCCGGTCCGGCAGTTCCGGCAAGCATCGGCGGCTTGGGGTCCAGGGACCTGAGCTTGGCCAGAAGCAGTTGGGGGTCGGCGTAGGGGGCCAACTGGTCCTGATGCACCTCCAGCACGGCGACCGCCTTGGCGGCAATGCGCTTGGCCCCGGTGAGATTCCCCTGCTCCAGGTGGACGTATGCACCGGCTGCCCGGATGACGGCCTGGAGCAGCTTTTTTTCGTCCCCGTCGGCGGTCATCCAGTGCTGTTCGAGGTACTCGTGGGTTTCAAAAAAAAGATGCTGGTCCCAAATGGCAACGGCAATGTCCAGCGGATGGTCAAGCTGATGGTTACGGACATCCGCCAGCACCTGTTCATATGCGGCCAGGCGCTGGTCGATATATTTCCGGACATATGGCGGCAGCGGGTCGTTTAGAAAAAAGCCGGCAACACGCCGCACCGGCTGCATCTTTTTTTGTTCCAGCACCTTCGTGAAATTTTCCGACAGCGCGTTGCGGACATTGCGGCACAGCCGGTTGTTGAAGGGGTCGAAACGGTCACTGTCAATCATGTCGGACTCCTGCTTGTAGTTGTGTCGGTGCAGAGCCTGGTGCCGGGGCTTGGAGCACAGGCAACGGATAATTGTCGGCCCCTGTTCATTGCAAAGCAGCTTCATCCTGAAGGCTCAATCGGCAGGTGGCCTGTGATTAAGGTTGTCATCGCCGTTCAACTGTTCTATTATAACCCTTACTCAGTCGGCATTTTCAACATCTTTACGTCGTCAGCACCAATGTAGCGAAAATCCCGCCGGTTTGACAACTATCGCAAGGGTAATCATTCTGAAGATGTTCCGCCGCAAGCAGCGGCGGATGCGCAAACGATCGCGTTTCAATGCTATCCGCTTTCCGGCCCCGACAACTCGACGAATCCGAACGAGCCGTGCATTCCAGTTATTAAGAAAGGATTGTTGCGTCAATGGAATTCACCTTTGCCCACAACAACATCAATGTCATGCCTTTCAAAGACGCTCATGAAAAATAATAAACCCGGGAGTCAACCAGTGGAACCGGTAAGTGGACACCTTGAGATACTGGACAAAGGATTCGGTTTTCTCCGAAACATCGATAATAATTATCAGGCCGGCACGGAAGACACCTTTGTCCCGGCGTATATGATCAGTAAATTCGGCCTGCGGGAGGGGACTTTCATCGAAGGCCGGGGGGAACCGGGAAATCCCGGCAACCAGAACTTGAAGCTGGCGGCTGTGAAACAGGTCAATGGCCTGCCCTTGGAACGGTATGCACAGACCCAAACCATGCACACCATGACCAGCATCAACCCCGACCAGCGGCTGCGCATGTCACAGGGGCCGACGGATCTCACCGGTCAGGCCCTCGACCTCATCGTCCCCATTGGCCGGGGGCAGCGCGGCCTGATCATCTCTCCGCCCAAATCGGGAAAAACCACCCTATTGCGCCACATGGCCAACTCGGTCACCGCCAATGACCCGGAAATGGACGTATTTATTCTGTTGGTCAATGAACGCCCGGAAGAGGTGACCGACTTCAAGCGGGGCCTGAAAGACGCCCATGTGCTCTACTCTTCCGCAGACCAGAGCATCGGCCAGCACATGCGAATGACCCGTCTGGCGGTGCACACCGCCATGCGTTGCGCGGAAGTCGGCCGGGACACGGTCGTCTTCATCGATTCGCTGACCCGCATGGCGCGGGCTTTCAACGCCGAGACGGAAAGCTATGGGCGGACGCTCTCGGGTGGACTCGGCGCCAACGCCATGGAAGTACCGCGCAAGATCTTCGGCGCCGCCAGGAATATCGAAGGCGGCGGTTCGCTGACGATCATCGCCACCATTCTCGTGGAGACCGGTAGTCGGATGGACGACATCATTTACCAGGAGTTCAAGGGAACCGGCAATATGGACCTGGTCCTCAGCCGCGATTGTGCCGAACACCGAATTTTCCCGGCCATAGACATCCGCCTGAGCGGCACGCGAAAAGAGGAATTGCTGCTGGAGAAGGATGAACTCAAGAAGATCGTGGACATCCGTCGAACCGTATCGCAGCGGGATGCCACCGAGGCCATGACGGACCTGCTGGAATACTTGGACCGTCACAGTCGCAATTAATCGCGTGAAACAGGGCTCGGGCAAATGGACGGCCAGTATCGAAAAAACATTCACCCCGGCACCGGGGTGAATATCGTACGCAAAGCAGACCAACGCAGCGGCCACCTCACCCGGGGTACGGTCGAAGCGATCCTCACCCGTTCCCCGCATCACCCCCACGGCATCAAGGTGCGCCTGACCGACGGCCAGGTGGGGCGGGTCAAGACAATCCTGTCGGAACCACAGGGGGGAAGCGGTTGACGATTGAAGCCGCCACGCACGGCAAGTGATGGACAACCTTCAGCGGGGATGCCGTCTAATGTTGACGAATTCGCTTTCCCGCCCGCAGGCAAGGCGTTGCGCGGGCAATCCCGGTTTATATGCGCTGTGGGGCTACTTCTTATCCTGTTTGTTTTTTTTCTTTTCTTTAGGGGTCTGGGCAGGCTTTTTCTTGGTATCTTTCTTCGTGTCTCGTGACTTCGACATGGTACGCCTCCGATAAGACGCTAAAGGGACAATAACCGCATTCATTCCAAAATGACTGAAGCCCAACAATAATACACCGTCGGATGGGGTCCTGCAATCGAGATTTTGCCGGGATCAGGATTTGCCTACATTAGAAAATCGTTAAATGTTAAATAAACAGGCTCCCCGTGGTTGCATTCCCCGATTCCGCGCTTACTATCTCCATCTCACCTCGCCGGTAAACGGCGGGCGGAGGTATTTTCGCTTGAGAGTGCTCTACATACCCAGCCGCTCGTATAGGTTGGGTTTTTTTTAACACCAACACCTTTTCAAAAGGAGAAAATGATGGCAGATCGTTCCCATATCACCCTCTACAGCGGCGGTCACAAAGGTGCCGAATCCGAATTCGGCCGACTGGCCGAAGCCTGGGGTATCCAGGAGGTCAACTTTTCATTTGAGGGACACAGCATTGAACGTTCCCGCGGAGTCCGTGAGCTGACACCTGAACAGCTGGACAAGGGGAACGTGAGCATGGAGATCGTGTCGGCCCGCATGGGTCGCAAGTTCGCCCAGGCCAACAAGATCCGCAAGGTGATCCAGACCATTTTTCACATGGTCAACAGCGGCTATCACGTAATCGCCGTAGGCTGGATCCAGCCGGACGATACAGTCAAAGGGGGGACCGGCTGGGGCGTGGAACTGGCCAAGCTGTTCAACCGGCCGGTGCATGTCTATGATCAGGATCGCAAGGGCTGGTTTGCCTGGGAAGGCAACTCGTGGACGTCAGGGGCGCCGAAAATCGAAAAAGACACGTTTGCAGGCACCGGCACCCGGCATCTCACCGACGACGGTAAAAAAGCAATCCGTGATCTCTTCGAAAGCGCTTTCGGGCCTGCATGAATCTGGGCTTACTAACGTGTTTACTGACGGCTGCCGGGTTTCCTGCTGCCGTTGCTGCTGAAAAGACGGCGGTTTAATCCTTTTCGCCGTACCGATTGACACTCACCTTGTCGAACTGAAGGGATGCTTTCGGATGGGGTGACGGCCGCTGGGCCGGATATCCGATGGCCAAGATGGCGGACACCGCCAATTCTGCCGGCAGGCCCAGAACGTCGGCCACGAATTCGCCGGCGGTTTTGGAGTCGTCGTAATCGCGCCTGCGCAGCTGAATCCAGCAGCTCCCCAGGCCGAGGTCGGTGGCCGCCAGGTGCAGTATAATGGCCACAATGGAGGCGTCTTCAACCCAGACATCCGATTTGTCCGGATCCACGCAGACCACAATAGCCAGCGGGGCGTTGGCCAGGAACGAGGCGCCGTGAGGTTTGGCCGTCGACAGCCGCTTGAGAGTCGCCGGGTCGGTGACCACCACAAATTCCCATGGATTGAACCCCCTGGAAGATGGTGACCGAAGGACCGCCTCCACGAGCTGGTCAACCTTTTCCGGCTCAACGGGTCTATCCTCGAACTTACGAATACTCCGCCGCGATCTTAACAGGTCGATAAACATATTCTCTCCTCCGGGATTCTATACATCTGATACACCCCTATACGGTTGAGAAACCCACCCTCACAGGCGTTCGTCCTCAGGCTTCCGACCCCCGTCATCCATCTTTTTTGAACCCTCCCCGCGGCAAGCGGCGAGGAATGCGCTCGCTATCGCGGTTCAAGCCCCGCAACACTTTTTATACTTCTTGCCGCTGCCGCAGGTGCACGGGTCGTTTCTCCCAATTTTCGGACCCTGGCGGACGGCCTGCACCGGCTGCGGTGCCTGTCCGTCCTTGAAATACCAGCGGCCGTCTTCCCTTACAAATTCAGCAATTTCATGGTGATCGAACGCCTTGCTGTCTTTGCGGTAGCGTGCCAGAAACTCCACCGTACCCACCGAATCGTCCGGGCCGCCCTTTTCTGAATTCCGCACCTCCAGCCGCTGCCAGTCCAGCTTCCTGGACCAGGCTGCCGTCCCTTTCCGATCCTCATCCTGGCGATTAGAAGGGTGAGTGGTCTCAAAAATATAGTCGAACTCCTTTTTCGCATGGGCCGTATACCGGGATCGCATCAACGCTTCGGCAGTTTCGGCAACCCGATCGCCCTTGATCAGGGGTTCACAGCATTCCGTATAAATTTTTTCACTTCCGCAGGGGCAAAGCGCCATCGTATTTCTCCGATCATTGGGTTGTTAAATGTGAAACCATCCATCAGCCTTCGGACAGAGTTTCCCGCCGGCTCTCCCGGGCGGCGTCTTCCGGCTGAATGCGCCAGGTGAACAGCGGCGAAAGAAGATATAGGATCATGTAGACCAAACAGAATTGCCCGAAAACGGGTGTGAACATGCTGATGGTCAGCATCAGCATGTTCACGCGGCCGAACCAGGGGTGGCGGCTCATGGTGCGCCCCAGGTGAATGTAACGGATGGGGTACAGATTCATGATTACACCGGCAAACAGCATGGTTCCGGTTGCAAAAAATCCCCAGAAAAGGATCCGCTGAGAATAGAGCACCAGGGCTTGATCGAAGATCACCAGCGGAGACATGACCAGCATGGCCGCCGCAGGTGTGGGCAATCCTTTGAAAAAACCCGGGATCGGTGCCTTGTCCAGGGTAAAGTAGACCAATCGTCCAATACCCATACCCGCATAGAAAACGGCGACCCAGCCCACGCGCAGGTGGGCGAAGCGGCCCTCGCCAAACTGGCTCAAGGTGATGTAGAAAATCCAGGCCGGTACGATGCAGAAGCTGATGGCATCGGCCAGATCGTCCATGATGCTGCCCATGTTGATTTTCTTCTTCGGCGGTTCGTCGGGAAGGGGTTCCGTCAGGCCCAACCGGCGGGCCAGGGCGCCGTCCAGCTTGTCAAACGTCGCGGCCCCGATCAGCATAAAATAGGCTTCACGCATCCGGCCCTGGTAGGCAAAAAAGACGGCGATGAGCCCCATAAGGGCATTCATGACTGTCAGGGCGTTGGGAAATACCGACAGGATCTTTCGTCGCAGCACCTGGTCTCCAAAACACAGCTCGTCCAGGCAGGCGGTACCGTATTTGCGGCAATAGCCGGCGATCGATCCCAGGTTAATGATGAAAAACAGAATCTCCACGAAAAACAGGATCTGCAGGGAAAGGTTCCCCATGTAGGAGATACGAAAATAGATCCAGGACTCGGGTCCTTCGGGAATATAAAAAGCGTATGCGTAGAGCATTGCGCTGACCGGTGCGGCCACGATGGTGCGCA
>Ga0272442_10012399_pt1 | contig 10297 bp, 9 predicted proteins | sample SSMForm2O_FD_200262 | JGI IMG/M metagenome (GOLD analysis project Ga0272442, IMG submission 200262) | Marine sediment archaeal communities from Little Sippewissett salt marsh, Falmouth, MA, United States - SSM-Form-2O | ecosystem: Environmental > Aquatic > Marine > Wetlands > Sediment ... | reverse complement strand
ATCGAGGGGGAAGCCCCTCTTGCGGTCGGAATTGTTGAAAAGATTCCGGAAGGTTTCCGTTTTCCTGAAAAGGATTCAGACGTTTCGGATGCAGCCCATTTCGAAGTGGACCGGGAAGCCGGGATGATCGCTTTTTCCGTGCTTGATGAAACGGAAATAAGGTACAGGGTAATAGCCTCACCTGCCGGAGGAAAAGACAGTTTTACGGGAGAATGGGTTGACCTGCTCGTGCAGACCCCTGAACTGAACGAGGGAAAGGAAAGGTGGGAAAGCGTAAGCGACCCTAATTCTATCCTGCCTGCCAGCGGAAGCAAAAGCCAGACAGGGTCTTCAACAGCTTCCGATTCCAGTAAAGCCGGCTCAGAAGAGTCAGGCAGCTCCGCTCCCGGTTTCGGGATAGGAATCGCTTTCTCTGGTCTGCTGATCTGTGCTTCGATATTTAAAATGAAAATAGGCGGAGGGAAAAATAAGACAGGGGGAAGAAAGTGATGAAATTGCCATCTGTTATGAGATCTGTTATGAAGTTGCCATCGGCGCCGAAACCATCATCCGGTTTGCTTTCCGGACTTTTGCTTTTCGTCTGTATCGGGCTGCTTTTCGTAAATCCCGCAGCTGCCTCTGCTTCCGAACTTCCCTGCGGGGGAGGGGACGGGGAGATTTCCGAAGAAGAACTGGGAGATGCGGTCTGCGCCTACATGCTCGGGGAAGGGAGCTATTCCCTTGACGATGTAGGGGACGCGGCTTTCATTTACACCTTCTGGGAAGGAAAAGCGAAGACGATCACGGACATGCACGACCGCCAGGTAACCTTTTACAGGCCCGTGGAAAGGATCATAACCACAAACCCGGACAATTCCAGGATTATCATAGCTTTCGGTGACCTTGACAAAATGGTTGCAACGGACGAGTGCACGCGGGGAGGCTGCATACTTCCCAGGGATGTCGACAATAACAAAATTGCCCTGGGTGCCTGGGAAGGCCTGCAGGTTTATGGAGGAGGGCAGCTCGATGAACTTCCCGAGACCAATACGCGCAAGGAAATCGATTACGAAACCATGGCTCTTCTGAAACCCGATGTGGTCTTCGATGCCCTCTGGTACAGCCGCGGAGACCTGGTGAAAGAAAAGGTCGGTTGCCCCTGCGTGGATGCAGGTACCGGCTTTACCTTTGAGGAAGACTACGCCCTCATGCGGCTTCTGGGAGAGGTGCTTGACCGGGAAGAGGAAGCCGAAGACCTTGAAAACTTTGTCCAGTCAAAGGTCGACATGGTAAAATCGGTCACTGACCAGTTTGACGAAAGTGAAATCCCTACCGTTTATTTTGCTCCCAGGGGTGCAAAGAAAGGGTTTTACGATTCCGTTGAAGGCAGGGACTTTACCAGGACCGAGCCAGTATACGAGCCCCTCGTCATTGCAGGTGGGGACAACCTTGCAAAGGACTGCGAAGGGGAAGAAATCAATGTGGCTCCGGAACAGATCGTTGCCTGGAATCCTGAATACATTTTCGTTGCCTGGAGCACCTGGGATGGGCAGACAGGAAAGGACTTCGTAATGGAAACCCCTGAACTTTCAGAAATCCCGGCAGTGAAAAACGGGCATGTCTACGACTGCTTCTACCCGTACTGCAGGGGAAGGCCGATCGACCGCAGCCTCCTGAACATGATGTATATGGCAAAATGCCTCCACCCCGAGGAATTCAAAGACCTTGACCTGGAAAAGGAAGGCAACGAGATCTACAGGAAGCTGTTCGGAGTAGACGGGGTTTATACCGCCATTGCCGAATACCAGCAGTTCGCCGAAGAGGTGTCCTGAAGTCCTAAATGCTGAGGTCTGCATTTGCTGAGGTCTGCACTTTTGGAATTCGTGAAGAAACGCTCGGAAATTAGACCCGGAACCCAGGAAATTTTGGAATTCGTGAAAAAAAATCGGAAACACAGAAATGTCGAGATGGTAGAGCATGGCAGGAGTCATTGAAAACCCCTTCAAGGGTGCGCTAAAATCCCGAACCGGAAATAATACCGTGCGGGAAGCATATCACAGGTATAAGTGGAGAAAGCTCTGTTTCATGGTTTTTCTCCTCTTCCTGGTTGCATTCCTCGCAGGGTATATAATCACGATCGGACCGCTTGATATTACCGTGCTTGATGTTTACCGCATTTTGCTCGACAGGTTTTTCCCGGGCCGGTTCGGAACTTCCGAGCTACCTTCCCAGGTTGTGTGGAATATCCGCTTTCCCAGGATTGTGGGAGGCATCCTTGCAGGTTTCGGGCTTGGGATTTGCGGCTGCGTTATGCAGGCAGTGCTTAAAAATCCCCTCGCAAGCCCTTTTACCCTCGGGATTTCGGCAGGGGCTCATTTCGGAGTTGCTGTTGCGGCGGTCATGGGGGTCGGAATCATAAGTGGTCCCTATCTTCTTGTAGGGAACGCCTTTTTGTTTGCAATGCTCTGCGCCTTTTTCATTATCGCGCTTGCAAGCCTTAAAGGGGCAAGTTCCGAAACCCTGATCCTTGCAGGCATAGCCGTAAACTATCTTTTCAATGCCCTGAGCAGCCTTTTCCAGTATTTTGCAACGGATGAGCAGCTCCGGGTTATGGTAAGTTGGGGCATGGGAGACCTTTCGGCTTTTTCCTGGAAGAATTTCCCCCTGCTCCTCGGACTTTTTGCCATCTGTACACCCCTGATCTACCTGAAGGCTAACGACCTGAACCTCATGGCGGTCGGGGACGAAAACGCGAAAAGTCTGGGGATCGACGCAAATAAAGTCCGGATGTTCAGCATGGTGCTTGCAAGCCTCCTTGTTGCGACAATCGTGTGCTTTACGGGCACCATCGCCTTTATCGGGCTCGTTGCTCCCCACATGGCAAGGATGGTCATAGGTTCCGACCACAAATACCTGCTTCCTTCTTCCGGAATCCTGGGCGCTTTGATCCTTATCTCGGCAGACGCCATCGGTATGAACATCGTAAGGCCGACAATTATCCCCACAGGAATTACAAGTTCGCTTCTCGGGGTTCCATTTTTCATGTATCTTATCCTGAAGAGGAAAAGGAAGGAGTTCTGGTAAGGAAGGAGTTCTGGTAAGGAAGGAGTTCTGGTAAGGAAGGAGTTCTGGTAAGGAAGGAGTTCTGGTAAGGAAGGAGTTCTGGTAGGGAAGGATTTCTGGTAGGGAAGGATTTCTGATAAGGAAGGAGTTCTGGTAAGGAAGGAGTTCTGGCAAGTAAAATGAGAGATCCGCACTGAAGCAAATGGTGGACTGCTAGCGGGAAATGAATTCCGGTATGAAAGGGAGTTCTGATAGGATGGTAAAAATACAGGTAAAGGATATGGCGTTTGGGTATTCAAGCGTGAATATTTTTGAAAATGTCTCATTTGACATTCGGGCTTCAAGCCTGGTAAGCATTGTGGGGCCTAACGGGGCGGGTAAGTCCACACTTTTAAAGTGTATTGACAGGATCCTTTCTCCAAAGGCAGGAAATATCACCGTTGAGGGAAAAGATCTCAGGCAAATGAAAAGGCTTGAGGTGGCAAGGACGCTTTCCTACGTCCCTCAGAGTTCCAACCGGGTATTTCCGAGCACCGTTTTCGAGACCGTGCTCATGGGGAGACGTCCGCACCTGGGCTGGTTCAGCGGTGAAAAGGATGAGGAAAGAGTCTGGGAAGCGCTCGAAAGGCTTGGAATCGAAGACCTTGCCCTTTGCATTTTCAATGAGTTGAGCGGGGGGCAGCAGCAAAAAGTCCTGATAGCAAGAGCTCTCGTGCAGGATACCGATGTGATGCTTCTTGACGAACCTACAAGCAACCTGGACATCTGGCACCAGCTCGATGTCATGGAACTGGTAAGAGGGCTTGTAAAAGAAAAGAAGGTCGCTGCTCTCATGGCAGTCCATGACCTGAACCTTGCTGCCAAATATTCTGACGGCATGATCATGATGAAACAGGGAAAAATAGTTGCCATAGGAGACCCTTTTTCAGTGCTGACCCCTGAAAACATCGCTTATGTTTACGGAGTCGAGGCCAGCGTAAGTACCCATGCCGAAGTTCCTTACGTACTGCCTTTGAAGCAGCTTGAAATAGCCTGAGATTAAGATTAGTTTGGGTTAAGAAGATTCTGGGTTAAAGCGTGCCTGGATAAGATTAGCCTGGATTACTATTGCCCGGATACCTCAGGTCATATCCTTATTTTTCGGTTTATTTTCATTTTTTCGCGAGCAAAGTTTTTCACTTTTCATTTTTCCCCTTCTTTTTTTCTTAAAAATTTCCAGGAATTAATTACTACTCTTTGTTAACACCGTTTACCCTTCTTAATATAAGAAAACTCTTTTATCATATTGAGTATTACAATATTTTGACAAATTAACATTTATAGTAATAATTCGTCCTTCAAAATAAATTTCTTAGTTAACTGTATGGGTAAAATTATGTCGGATGGTTTCTGAAAGGGGCGTTTTGGTTTTACGCCCTTTTTCGAGGCTTCAGTCTCCGTTTGTCTTTCGTTAGCAGTTTCCCTTAGCGGTAGACCGGATCGGAGTTTTCGGAATTATATCTCACCAGCTGCTACACATAACTGCTTTATTCAGAATAGAGGACCCCCCATGAATCAAAAAATCAAGTTCATTGCAGTAACTTTAATGCTTCTGGCCGTAATCGGTGCCAGTGCATGTATAGGTGGGGAAGAGGACGGAACTGCTAAAGGTGCGGATTCCGAAATCTCCCAGGAACTTACCGTAGGAATTGGCACGGATGTCAACAACTGGTATCTGGACAAGTTTCCGGATGGAGACGGGCGTTTTGTCTGGTCCCAGATCTATGAAACCCTGGTCAGGCTCGACCCGGACCTGAACATCGTCCCCGGCCTTGCCGAGTCCTGGGAAACGCCGGATGACGGTATGACCTGGATCTTCCACCTCAGGGAAGGGGTAAACTTCCATGACGGGACGCCTTTTGAGGCGGATGCGGTTGTTTTTTCCTACTCCACGCAGTCCTATGTCGCCCAGGCCGTACTCAAACCCATTAAAAGTGTGGAAGCCCTTGACAACCACACCGTGAAGTTCGTGCTGGAAAGACCCATGCCTCTGCCTTTCTACCTGACCCACGTAGCCTGGCCGGTAATGAGCCCGAGCTCGGTTGATGCCGAAGGAAACTTCGTAAGCCCTGTAGGTACCGGTCCCTTCAAGTTTGAAAGCCGGGCAAAGGACCAGGAAATCGTAGTTTCTCGCAACGATGAGTACTGGGGCGAAAAGCCTGAACTTGAAAAGGTAACTTTCAAGGTGATTCCCGAAGCTTCCACCAGGGTTATGGCACTCGAGACCGGGGAAGTTGACATGATCATCAAAGTTCCCGAATATGACGTTTCGAGGCTCGAAACCGAAGAAGGAATCGAAGTACACAGGAAACTTACCACCTTCACCGACTTCCTGCAGTTTAACTGTGAAAAAGCTCCTTTCAACGATAAAGCTGTCAGGCAGAGCATTGCCTATGCAGTGGATACGGAAACGATCACTAACGAGGTACTTGAAGGGGTAGGAAAAGCCGCAAACGGAAGGGCTTACTCCCCGGTCATGATGTACTCCAACCCCGACCTTGAGACCTATTCCCGGGACCCTGAGAGGGCAAGAGCCCTGCTCTCGGAAGCCGGCTGGGAAGATTCGGATGGTGACGGCATAGTTGAAAAGGACGGGGAACCCCTGCGTGTAACTCTCCTTGTCAGCAAAGGGGTCTGGGCGTCCAGGCACAACCCCATGGCCCAGGCAATCCAGAATGAACTTGCGGAAGTGGGAATGGATGTGGAAATCAAGCTCCTGGAAGGAGGGGCTGTTACCCAGCTTGAAAACTCCGGGGACTTTGACATAATCCTGCGCACCGGACACTTCGTCTGGGGCCCGTATCCGAAGCATTTCTTCGTACACCATTCCATGTCTCCGTTTTCACACTACCGGAACGCTACTTACGATGAACTCGTAAACGCAGCTGACATGACCGCAGATGAGGAAAAGCAGCAGGAACTTTACTATTCCCTGCAGGACTTTGTCATCGAAGAAGTCCCGGCCTTCTATCTGGTCCACGAGGAAAAAATCGTAGCTAGCAACTCCTGTGTTAAAGGGTACACGATTACCTCCGAGGATCCCTGGCTGAACCTTGACGGAGTGTACCTGGAAGAGGAATAACTTTAAAAAAATGAATTATTAAGAAGAAATGGTTTCAAAAAAGGAATGATTTCGAAAAATTAATAATTCGGAAGCAATGGTTTCAAAAAATGAATAATTTCGAAAAATTAATAATTCGGAAGGATTTGTTCGGAAAAATGAATAATTCATAAAAAACGAATTGCCGTGGAAAGGAGTGAAAATCCCGCACCTTTTCCACTTTCGTTTTTATTTTAAGCTTCTTCGTTTCTATTATATCTGAGGAAAAACCGGACCGAGAAAAATGTGGAACTATATCGCAAAACGCCTGCTCCTGATTTCGGTAGTGATCTTCGGGGTGACTCTGGTCAGTTTCTCCGCGATGTACCTTGCCCCCGGAGACCCTGCCGAAGTTATTGCTTTTGCCAGGTACGGGCAGGACCTGAGCGCGGAACAGATAGAAGCCGTCAGGGAAGCTGAAGGTCTTGAAGCTCCGGCCTATATACAGTACCTGAACTGGCTTGAGCATGTGCTGCATCTGGACTTTGGAAAGTCCCTTATTAGTTCTGACGACATCCTTGAAGAGATCCTGCTGCGCCTGCCAGCGACTGCCGAACTTGCCCTGGCAAGCCTCTTTCTCTCCCTGATGATTGCCATTCCCGCGGGGGTCCTGAGTGCGCTCAAACAAAATACCCTGCTCGACAACGCCTGCGTTTTCACGTCCCTGCTCGGGGTTTCCATCCCCAACTTCTGGTTCGGACTCCTTTTGATCTGGCTTTTTGCCCTGACCCTCCGCATTCTCCCGAGTTTTGGCTACGGGAGCCTGGAAAACCTGGTCCTGCCTGCCCTGACCCTTGGGACTTCCATGGCTGCGGTAACGATGCGACTTACCCGCTCCAGTATGCTGGATGTGCTGAAACAGGAATATATTGTTGCAGCCAGGGCAAAAGGACTTGATGAGCGTACGATCCTCATAAGGCACGCCCTCAAAAATGCCCTCCTTCCGGTCCTCACCTTTGCCGGGATGCAATTGGGATATCTCCTTGGCGGGACCGTGATCGTGGAAACCATATTTGCCTGGCCCGGGATTGGGAAACTGCTTGTGGACTCCATCTTTGCACGGGACTTTGCAATGGTTCAGGGCTGCGTGCTCTTTATTGCAGTTTTGTTTTCGCTTTCAAACCTGGCGGTGGATATACTGTATGCGGTACTCGACCCGAGGATAAGGTATGACAAACATGACTGAAGCAGGCAAAATGACAGTAACAGGTAGCATGACTGAAAAAGGCAGCATGACTGAAACGGGTGGAGTTGCATAAATATGTCTGAAAAAAAGCTCAATATCCGGGAATTCCGGAAAAACAGGCTTGCAGTGCTGGGAGTCCTGCTCATCATCCTGCTCTCTTCCCTTGCGCTCTTTGCCCCTTTTATCTCCCCCCATGACCCTCTCGAGCAAAAGCTTGGGAAAAGGCTTGAGGCTCCCTCTTCCGAATACCCATTCGGGACGGATGACCTGGGGCGCTGCATCTTTTCAAGGGTGGTCTACGGCACAAGGGTTTCCCTTGGGATAGGGGTTCTCGTGGTTGCTGCGACCTCAATTGCAGGTACGCTGCTCGGGGTGCTTTCAGGGTACAGGGGAGGCCTGTTTGACGAAATCGTTATGCGGGGAGTGGACATAGTCCTTGCGTTTCCGAACATTATTCTTGCCCTTGTTATTGCAGGGCTGCTTGGTTCCGGTTTTACCAATGTCGTACTTGCCCTTTCCCTTACCCAGTGGCCGGTCTACACGAGGCTTGTCAGGGGGCAGGTCCTGTCCCTGAAAAAAAGGGCTTTTGTGGAGGCTGCAAGGGCGCTTCGGGCTTCGAACTTCTATATCATGCGCAGGCATATCCTGCCCAACTGCATGGAAAGTGTGGTCGTGCTCGGGACCCTTGAAATTGCTCATGTAATCATCTTTGCGGCAGCCCTCAGTTTCCTGGGGCTCGGGATCCAGCCGCCTACACCTGAATGGGGTTCAATGCTGAAAGCCGGTATTCCCTATCTTCGCAGTGCTCCGCACCTGACCTTTTTCCCGGGCTTGATGATCATGCTCACGGTCATGGCCTTCAATTTCGCAGGGGACGGGCTCAGGGATTGCCTTGATACGGAGACAAATCGGGAGGTGATGGCGGGATGAGCCTGCTTTCGGTAGAAGACCTGGATGTTTCTTTCAGGACCACCAGGGGGCCCGTGAAAGCCAACGAAGGCATTTCCCTGGAAGTGGAAGAAGGAGAAATCCTTGCCCTGATAGGGGAGACGGGATGCGGAAAAACTACTTTTGGAAAAGCTATCCTGAGGCTGCTTTCGAAGAATGTGAAGCTCGAAGGCAAAATCTTTTTCCGGGGACGGGATTTGCTGGCTCTTTCCGAAAAGGAGATGAGGCGCGTGAGGGGCAAAGAAATCGGGATCATGCTCCAGAACCCTTCCCTTTCCTTGAACCCCGTGCTTACCGTAGGGGACCAGATAGCCGAAATCTACCGCTGGCATGAAAACTGCGGAAAAAAGGAAGCCGGGAAGAAAGCCGGGGAGATGCTCGAACTCGTGGGAATCGCCCCTTCGAAAAAATCCGAATACCCGCACCAGTTCAGCGGGGGCATGCTCCAGAGGGTCATGGTTGCCATGGGGCTTGCCCTGCATCCCGGACTCCTGATTGCCGATGAGCCCACCAAAGGGCTCGACCCGCAGACAAAGCAGCAGGTTGCAGACCTGATCTCAGGGCTTGTCCGGCGGGAGGGGTCTTCCCTGCTCCTTATCACCCATGACCTGGAAGTTGCGGAGAGGGTTGCCGATAGGGCAGCGGTCATGTATGCCGGGGAAATAGTGGAAACCGGATCAACAGGGGAAATCTTTTCCAGCCCGAAACACCCCTACACCCGTGCCCTTCTGGAATCTCTACCCGGAAAAGGGCTTCGTGCAGTCCCCGGGCAGAGCCCGAGTTTTGTTTCTCCTCCATCCGGCTGCAGGTACCACCCCCGATGCGAGTTCCGGATGGAAATCTGCTCCGCAATCCGTCCCCAGCTTCTGGAAATTGAGGGAGGACGGCAGGTAAGATGCCTGCTCTATGAAAAAGATGCAGGGCTAGATGAGGGGCAGGAGACAGAGCAGGATACAGGGCAATGTATGGGAGTGGATACAGGGCAAGATACGGGAGTGGATACAGGCCAAGATACGGGAGTGGATACAGGGCAAGATACGGGAGTGGATACAGGGCAAGATATGGGAGTGGATACACAGTGACGCTCTTAAAAGTCGAGAACCTGAAAAAGTATTATAATTCCGGGCTCTTCCGAAGGCAGGTGAACCGGGCTGTTGACGACGTAAGTTTTGAACTTGAAAAAGGCAAAACCCTGGGGCTTGTCGGGAAAAGTGGCTGTGGCAAATCAACTCTCGGCAGGACGGTCCTGAGGCTCCTCGAGCCCACGGCTGGAAAGGTCTTTTTCGAAGGCAGGGACATTTCCGGGCTAAATGGCAGGGAACTTAAGAAGCTCGGGACCGAAATGCAGATTATTTTTCAGCACCCTGAATCTTCCCTGAACCCGAAGATGAAGATTTACGACTGCATTGCAGAGCCCCTGAGGATTCACGGGCACTATGGAAAAGAAGCTGAAGAAAACAAGATTCTGGAACTGATCGATGCCGTTTCCCTGAACAGGGAACTGCTTTTTCGCTACCCCGGGGAACTCAGCGGAGGGCAGCTCCAGAGGGTTGCCATTGCCCGGATCCTTGGGCTTAGGCCCAAATTCATTGTGGCGGATGAGCCCACCTCCATGCTTGACCCCCTTGTCCAGGCCCAGATCCTCTCCCTGCTAAAAAGCCTCCAGGAAGACTACGGGATTAGTTTCCTGTTTATTTCGCATGACATGGAAGTCGTTGAGTGGATGAGCGATGAGATCGCGGTTATGGAGGGAGGAAAAATAGTTGATTTCAGGTGATTTTATTTACTTGTATTAAACCACGGAAGACACAGAAAACACGGAAGGATTGTGGCTATATTTCCTTTACTCCCTGTTTTCCGTGTTTGTCGAATAAGTCAGGGGGATTTCTCCCCCTTCCTCTTCTAAGAACCGGACTTGCACCTTTCAATGCATCCGGCTCAAGCATTCTATAACCCTTTATGTATCGGGCGACAGTCTTATG
>Ga0272442_10012396_pt1 | contig 10300 bp, 9 predicted proteins | sample SSMForm2O_FD_200262 | JGI IMG/M metagenome (GOLD analysis project Ga0272442, IMG submission 200262) | Marine sediment archaeal communities from Little Sippewissett salt marsh, Falmouth, MA, United States - SSM-Form-2O | ecosystem: Environmental > Aquatic > Marine > Wetlands > Sediment ... | reverse complement strand
TGAAACGCGAACGGGGCGCCCTCGTACTGCGCGTCCTGGCCGTAGAAGGCTTCGCCCTCGGCCGGACACGCAATCATCTCTCCATCACTGTTGTAGCAGTTGCCCTGCCCCGTATCGGCAATCGGATAGGTGACATCCGCAGCTGCTGCTTCGCCTACACCACTGTTGCCACCACCCAACCCTAATAGGGCAATGCCAACAACGAGCAATGCACAAAGCATCAACACGGAACTGAACGATCTGAATCTGTAGATTCTGGTTTCCACGATTTTCTCCTTCTCATTGTCCTTCTGAAGATTGGCAGACTGCAGCCACGGACATCATGCAAGAGGAAGATGAACGACAGATGAAACGCCAGTCGTCTTACGGAGATGGACGAACGATCGCTCCTGTTGAAGGGATGCAAGCGTGCTGGAGAATGGAAACAGGACTCCACGGGTCCGCTCTTCTTCTTGGGATGGGCTTGGATGTTCGACGTGCCCTGCCCGCCAGATGTGACCACCTTCGCCGCCGGCCTATTCATCCTGCGTTCATCTTCGAACCCTACGCTCTCCCCACAGCGCCCGGGTGCAACAGGAAATCCTAGCCCGGGCATCGTGGAGGTAATCATGACCAAATGGACCCTTTCGATCGCCATTATCCTTATCGGTTGCGCCTTGTTTCTGATACCAGGTGTCTTCTCGCAGCCAGGCATCGAGGGAAACGACGAGGTCTCTGCTGCCGTGGTTCCGCTTGAGACCGTCCTCGAAGAGCTTCTGAACCCAGGAGCGACAACTGAACAGCCAGCCGCAGATACGGGGCAGGAGCCCGATGTCTCGCCATCCGGTACTGGGGTCGTTGCAGCCGAAACGGCAGATGCATCTGAGGCTCCGGACTACGCAACCGTCTTCCCCGGAGTCACCGTCCAACGCATCGATTTCGCGATCGCTGCCGAAGATTGGTCTCTAATGATCGAAGAAGTTTCGGGCACAGAAATGGGGATGCCGGCCATGGGAATGCGCAATGAATCTCCTGCATCAGCGCAGCGCCCGCAGGCCAATGCACGCCCCCCCATGGGGGCTGAGCAGCCAGCCAGGCCAGGCGAGCCGCCAATGGCGGGGGCCATGCCCGGTGGGTTTGACATGTTGGCAAACCAAACGACTGATGCTTCCGTCAGTTACGTGCCGTGCACGGTTCGATTCCAGGGTCAGACTTGGGAAGACGTCGGCATTCGATTCAAAGGAAACTCAACGCTGCGTAACGCCACAGGTTCCGGATCCTTGAAATACCCGTTTCATCTCGACTTCGACGAGTTCGAAGACGCGAATCCGGCGGTTCTGAACCAACGCTTCTTTGGTTTCGATGATCTCTCACTCGGCAATCTATCCATCGATGCATCCTACGTTCGACAGTACGTCGCCGCTGAGATTTTCCGTACATTCGGTGTTCCAACGCCTGAAGTTGCCTTCTACCAAGTGTACCTTGACATCGGCGGCGGCGAGCAGTTCCTCGGCTTGTATACGATGACCGAGACGCCTGATGACGCATTCCTTGATGAGTTCTTCGGTTCGAGCAGTGGCAATCTCTACAAACCGCAAGGTGGATCCGCGAACTGGGCTAGCTTCGAGGAAGCTGATTTCGAGAAGAAGTCCAACGAGCAGGAGGCCGACTGGAGCGATCTCGAGGCTGTGTTCGAGGCGCTTCACGCCTCGCGCGATGATGCAGCCGCTTGGCGAGCCGGATTGGAGTCTGTCTTCGACGTCGACGGCTTTCTACAATGGCTCGCCATCAACCGGTTGATCGGCAACTGGGACTCGTATGGTCAAATGCCTCAGAACTACTACCTGTATACCTCTCCCGACGGGATCGTTCACTGGATCCCCTGGGACCTGAACGAGTCGTTCGCGCCGCGTACGGGGTCGTCAACGTCGATCGACCTTTCCAGTGTTGGCGACGGTTGGCCGCTCATCAGCTATGTCATTTCGGATCCCGTTTATCAGGACGTATACAACACCTATGTACTAGAGGCTCTCGAGAGTGTCTTCTCGCAGGAGTTCACCGAAACGCTGATTCGCGAGACCTTTGATGCAATCGCGCCCTTCCTTGTGGATGAGTCCGGCGACCTCTCCCCGTACAGCTTCAGCGGGACGCTCGCCGATTCGGAATCCGCGATGGGGGGTGTCGTCGAGGTCGCTGCGGCTCAGTCCTCGAAGGCGCACAACTACATCGATGCCCAGGACACCGAACTCGCGGACATCATCATCACGGAGATCCACTACAACCCGTCGCCGGAACAAGGGCTTGACGAGCGCTACGAGTTTCTCGAGCTGTACAACGACGGCGATATGCCTGTGGATCTCTCCGGATGGCAAGTCGACGACGGCGTTGTCTGCTCAATCCCAGACGGCACCGTCCTCGAACCAGGCGGCCATCTCGTGATTGCGGCCGATGCGGACTCTTACGCTCATCTTGATTGCCAGGTTCTTGCTTGGGAGGAGGGCAAGCTCTCCAACGGCGGCGAGACGCTGCGGTTGGTCGATGAGGAAGGGTTCTGGGTCGATTGCGTCGCCTACGACGATGAAGGCGTGTGGTGTGACGATGCCGACGGCAACGGCCCTTCGCTCGAGCTCGTTGATGCGAGCTTGCCGAATCACATTGCGGCCCATTGGCAAGCAAGCCAATCCTCTGGCGGGACACCGGGGACCTAGTATGAAACCAGGAATCGCAGAACGAACCGAAAGGACCGTTTCACCACTTCGTCGGATGCAGACGCGGGTCCGTAGTGAGCTTCAGTCCGTCGAGTTGCCGCGTGATATCCAGACGCCAACGACGGGCAGGCATGAGTTCAAGTATCTCATTCGATCCGAGCGCATCGGGCCCATTAGGGCGCTCCTTGAAGCGCACCTTGAGCTTGACAAGTACGGAGCACACCGGCCGCGGGATTCTTACACGGTACGGAGCATCTACTTCGACTCCCCGACCTTTCGCTGCTATCACGAGAAGCTGGCGGGAGAGAAAAACCGGCGCAAATACCGATTGCGGGGCTACAACAACGGTGATACACCGGGGGTGTTCCTCGAGTGCAAACAGCGCCGGGGGGAAACCTACACCAAGCGAAAGGTGCGCTTGCACGAGCAACAGATCGAGGGATTGCGTGGCCGCGTGGGACTCGATGCTTCGATGGACGAGCCAGGGAATGTATTGGGGCAACTCTTGCTGAGCATGGATCGATGGCAGTTCGCTCCAACGTCTCTCGTGGTCTACGACCGCATTGCCTATGTCTGGCCCGGCCAACAGGACACGGTTCGGGTCACCTTCGATCGGAACCTCCGGGCGCAGCTGTACCCAGAGATCAAAGAACTCTACAGCGAGGCCGAACTCGTTCCGCTTCTGTATGGGTGGACGATCCTCGAGGTCAAGTTCAACGAGATCGTTCCGCTGTTTCTTTCCCGGCTCATCAACGCCCATGGACTTCAACGCCAAGCTTGCTCGAAGTACGCACTCAGCATCGCGCAACTGCTCGGCGAAAACCCCACCAAGAAACAAGGATGGAATCATGTCAACGTTCTATGAAGTGTTCAACTTCGACTGGCAAACCACTCTGACCATCATCTCGATGAGCCTTGCTCTAGGGATGTACGTAGCACTTGTCTATCGGCTTTCCACGCCGCCTGGAAGCTACTCGGTATCGATCCAGCACACCCTGCTCTACCTCGCGATGATCGTATCCTTGGTGATGCTTGTGATCTCGAACCAACTCGCACGCGCCTTCACGCTTGTCGGCGCGCTGGCTGTCATCCGCTTCCGAACGCCCGTGAAGAGCGCCAAGGACGCTGCTTTCATTTTCCTCTCTCTGGCGGCGGGCATGGGCATCGGTGTTGGCATGTTCGGTGAGACCGCCGTTGGCGTAGGCTTGATCGGCATCTTCATGGTCGCAATCCGCTACTCGCGAATCGGAATGCGTGCCAAGGGCGAGACGTTGGTCAAGTTTACGGTGCCAACCGCCGAGCAGGGAGACGTTCGATACCACGAGAAGGCTTTCAGTGAATACTTGCGAGATCATCGATTGATCAACACGCGGAGTGTCCAGGATGGCGCGCGCCTGGAGATGACATTCCTTGTGAAGCCGAAGCGCTCATCCGATTTGATGGCGTTCTCGCGAACCCTCAGCGCACATCCCAACATCGACAAAGCCACGGTGATCATCTGTGACGACGAGGGGCTTGCTCAGAATGTCTTCTAGAGCCGGACGAAACGGGTCGCACAAGACAACGAACCAAGGGAAGGCGACGTGAGCATTTCCAACGCACGAAGGCATCGGCGGATTCCGGCGTCCCCCATGGATGTAGCCCATTGCTCAAACCAGTGGCCGTCCTGTTGCAGTCTGCCCTTTGACGGGGGCCAGATCGTGAGGCGGCTCGACCCACTGAGGCTCCGAAGAGCGCACGGCCTGCTCCGGCAGGCTATGCCCCAGCCCCTACCACCGGCGCCATTTTCGGAGAGTGGATCGGGTCAATCCGGTGGATCTACTTCCTCGAATGCGCCCGCTGCGTGGGTGTGTTCATCTTCTGGTTGTCTAGAAGCCTATACTTACGGCATGGAGGAGAGCGACATGCGAGTCCTGGTTGCCGATGACGACGAACGCCTGGCTGCGGTTGTCAGTCGAGGCCTGACCGAAGAAGGCTACGCGGTGGACGTAGCCCATGACGGAGAGGAGGCCCAGTACTACGCCGAGATCAATGACTACGACCTGATTGTCCTTGATATCATGATGCCGGTGCAGGATGGCCTCAGTGTCTGCCGCTCGCTTCGCGAAAACGGTCTCAGGACGCCGATCCTGATGCTCACGGCCCGGGATGCAGTGGCCGACCGTGTCGTTGGACTTGATACGGGAGCTGACGACTACCTGGTGAAACCCTTCGCCTTCGATGAATTGGTCGCGCGTGTACGCGCGCTCACCCGCCGGCAGTCGCCGCCACGATCTGCCGAATTGCGGGCCGGTGACTTGTGTCTGGATACGGTGACACGCCGGCTGACCCGTGGCGGCGTTGAGATCGTCCTCACCGCAAAGGAGTACGCCATCCTCGAGTACATGATGCGCAACCCCGACGCCGTGGTTTCTCGCGGAATGATCGAGGAACATGCTTGGAACAACGCCTTCGATTCCGTCTCAAACCTTGTGGATGTCTATGTCCGACGGCTGCGTTCGAAGATTGACTCCGACGAAGGTCCGAGCATGATCGAAACCGTACGCGGTGCAGGGTACCGATTGAGGGTTCCGTGAGCATGTTCCGTTCGGTTCGCGCTCGCTTCACAGGCTGGTATGTGGTTGTCCTTGCGGTCTTACTGATCGCGATGTGCGCCGGAATCTACGCTGCACTGAGGCACACGTTGGCTACGTCTCTCGACAGGGCGCTCGCCCATCGCCTGGAAGAGGTGATGGCCCAACCAGATTTCATCCGAATGATCACGGATGATTCGCCCCGTGCGCCGCTCGGGGAAATCAACGGGGCCTACGTCCTGTCAGAAGGAGCTTGGTCGGCCGTCGGATACCGGCTCAGCAACGACATGATTCCCACGTCAACACTCGATGCATCGGCCGCAGGTGCAGCGACCTATGTGACGATTGACCACGAAGACGGGCCTCAGGTCCGCTGCCTTCTTGCTGCTTGGGTGCCGCAATCCTCGCCGATTCCTCCCCCCGATCCGGCAATCCGAGAGTCGGCCCCTCCTCGCGAAATGCAACAGCCCCTCGATATTGAACCGGGAACAGCAGTCATCGTCGTCGGGCGACCGACCGACGACATGGTTTACGCATTGCGCACGCTTCGTATTACGTTGCTCATAGCGGCTCCGCTTACGCTTCTTCTGTCGGGAATCGGTGGGCTGTTTCTCGTCCGACGTGCCTTGAAGCCCGTGGACAAGATCATCGCGACGACGCGCGCCATAGAAGAGACGGATCTCGCGAAACGCGTGCCTGTGGAATCACGTGATGAACTTGGACGACTTGCACAGACGATCAACTCCATGCTCGACCGGCTTGAGAAGGCCTTTGCGCGACAGCGGCAGTTTACCGACGATGCATCTCATGAGCTGCGAACTCCGCTCTCCGTGATTGAAGCTGAGGCGACGTTGGCCCTCAGGCGAGAAAGAGACCCCCAGGCTTATCGGGATGCCTTGGCGACCATAGCCGAAGAATCATCTTCGATGCACAGACTCGTCAACCAGCTTCTGACCCTGGCCCGAGGTGATTCGGTGGATCGGGAGAACCCTGGTACCGAGGTCCTTGACCTCGGATCGTTTGTCGCAGAAGTATCTGCTGCATTGGAGCCACTTGCGAATGAGCGTGAGGTCGAACTATCTACCAAGGTGAACGTCGTCCACCTCGAAGGAGATCCCGTCCGGATTCGCCAACTGATCGTCAACCTGCTGGACAACGCGATCCGCTACACCGAACGGGGGGGACAGGTTTGCGCAACTGTCGCCGCAGAGGGTGCAAACGCCGTCCTACGTGTGCGGGACAGTGGCGTCGGCATTGCGCCTGAAAACCTCGATCGAGTGTTCGAACGGTTCGTACGTCTCGATTCATCTCGACATCGTGGAGGCGAAGCAAGCGGCTCAGGTCTTGGCCTGGCCATCTGCCGGCAGATTGTCTCCTTGCATGGTGGAACCATCGAGGTCGAAAGCACTCCTGGGAAAGGCTCGACGTTCACCGTCCGTCTCCGCCGGCGTGATGTGTCGCCCTGACCATCCTCGCAGGGTCCGGTCAGACGAGATGCCCGAATCGGAGAGGCCTACACGGTTAAGAGCACGCGCTTGAATCGCTTCCCGAATCCGGGGTGGCAACACGGCCACGTTCGGAGTGGCGTCGCAATCAAGACGTTACCTGCCCGGTTCGGATAGATAGAACTTGTCCACCATCCCACGGTTGCGTTTCGCGAAGCCCCAAGGATCTCGAGTTCAAGAAACCCCAGAAGCTGCTCACAGATCTGATACCACGCCTGTTCAGGGCGCTCTCTTTGCCAAGCCGTTGAGAGGATCTGCGTTCTGCATGCAGTCTCCCGGGCTCCGCCTTCATCAGAAGCGAACGGAAGGGTACGGCAGATCTCCCTCCAGCCACTCTCTCACGAATCGTTCGACATGCGTCTTGTATCGCTCTTCCACGCCGTCGACGCCGACGACTTCGTCAAAGAAGTGAAGCCGGGCATGCATCGGACCGATGGTTCGGCTGGTGTTGTACGCCCGCCATCCTTCGACATAGTCGTCCGCGATAAAGGATACCGTGTGCTCGTCTGCGCGTGTGTATCCCGGGAATCGCGCGGCGGTTTCAGCCATTCCGGGGGTGGCATAGATGATGTCCACCGTGACCGGAAGTCCGACCGTCTGCACGCGAGCCTGTTCGATGTGCCGGGCGCAGGAACGCGCCTGCTCGCGAAGCTTCTCGTGTGCCTCATCCACCGGGATGCAACGGGCGACCCCGCGGTGTTCCCCGACCTCTTTCACAACCACCGTAGGAACTTCCTCCAGAAGGGCCTCCACTTCGCGGGCTACGGCCGCTCCGCCCGAGACGAAGAGCACCGGCACTCCATAGTGGCCCAACAGCCACGCCAACTGCGAGGCTTCTCCCGCATCCCTTCCATTGATACGGAGCGCGGCGAACAGGGTATTGGTATGGCTGACGAAGCCGTCGCGGATCCCGGCCGCAGCATGCTGTCCAAGCAGGATCGCGCCGTCGTACGTCGAGAGCGCATCGCAATCGACCATCTCAGCAAGCGTTGTGACCCATCCGCCGCCAAGCACCCGGCAGCCCGGCGCGAGATCCTCTTCCCACAGGTTGCCCCCTCCGCAGTGCGCGTCAAAGATATCGAACGTTGCATCGGGAATGGCTTCCCGGACACCCAGCGCCACCGCATTGACGTCTCCGGTCGCCAGCGCCTTGGTCCGCTCGTAGGTCTCGCTGTCCAGCATTCGGTAATCATTGACACCCGAGATTCCTTCGATATCGACACAGACTAGAAGTTTCACCATTGATACCCCGCTTCTGCCGCGAGACATTGGGTCTTCCTCGTACAATCGTGCGTGGCGGCCTCGCGGTCCATTGGACTCAAACGCTGAGTTCGTACGCCTCATGGAGACAGATGAGCCAACAACCCGGCCCGATGCCGGGCCGGCAGTGGGCCCCAGTATACCCGCAGACGAGAAGGAATCACGGTGCCGCGAAGTGTGCTGCGTCCCGTTCCAACGGAGTCGAGACCGGTTTGCCTTGTCTTCCGGCGTGTAGACAGTCACCGGTTGCATCGGATATACCCGGATGCGGAAGAAAGGAGGAGCCATGATCGCGAGACGAGATCTCCTGGTTGTGTGCCTTGTTCTGCTGTTGGGTCCGGCTGCAATCGCGCAAGTGCCGAACGTTTCGGATGGGCGATCGATCGGTGTGGGAATACAGGTCGGACTGCCGTACGGAGGATTGCTCAGCACACGCGCCTGGTTCTCTCCGACGGTCGGCGCGGAGGCCATTGTGTTCGTCTTGGGCGAATCGGGGGATGTGGATGGAACCGTCACCGTCCGCGGCCTCTTTCGTGTGAGTGATACCGAAGTCGTAGATTTCTACGTCGCAACCGGAGGAACCCTTTCTCTGGAAGACGACCCGTTCGAACTTGCGGTACACGGAGGCATCGAGTTCGGTTTCCGTGCCGCCGCGGCATTGTCTTGGAACATCGAATTCGGCGCCAGCTACGCGCTCGATGGGACACTGAACATGGCAATCGGAACGGGCCTGCACTACTACTTCCCGAGCGACTGATCGGCGCAGACAATCACGCACAACGATGGAGCTCGCCCGTCACCCGGAGGACAAGAGCCAGCTTCTTCGATTGATCGGATCGGGATCCGACCGTACCCTCTTCTTCGGGAGGTTCACCGTGTCGATGTCCAACAAGCAGAAGAAGCTCATCACCAAGTGGATGCAGGAACACAACGTTCGCACAGCCTGCCCCGCGTGCGGCTCCGACTCGGGATGGGGAATGCATGAGAACATTCTCGGCGGCCTCGATCTCGATCTGAAGAAGAAACAGGCCAAACCATCCTCGTTCGGCTGCGTCGCATTGATCTGCAAACATTGTCACTACACGATGTTCTTCGCCGCCGCGCCCATCCTCGGAGGGCCACGCAGCGGATAGACCAGTGGAGCGCAACATGAAATCGACCCAGACGTGTTCTCAGGCAGAAGCGCCACTTCCGTGGGCACTTCAGCTGCCGGTCCATCATCGGATAACAAGCGGTCCCTTCTACAAGAGCGATCCGGGCCAGAGGAGGCCCCTTGAGCCATGACGAGAATGGGCCGATCCAAGATCGTCTTCCTTGGAACAGGCACGCCCAACGCCGATCCTTCCCGGTTCGGCCCAGCCCTAGCGATTGTGGTCGATGGACGGCCTTATCTGGTTGACGCCGGACCGGGCGTCGTACGACGGGCTGCGGCCGCGTGTGAACGTGGGATCCGAGAACTCAACATGGCCAGCCTGAACCGGGTGTTCATCACCCACCTTCACTCCGATCACACCGCCGGACTTGCCGATCTGATCCTCGGCCCGTGGGTCCTGGGCCGGCCGGACCCGCTCGTGGTCTACGGTCCTCCAGGCATCCGCGCCATGACGAGCCACCTCCTGGCAGCGTATGCCGAAGACATCCGCGAACGGACCGAAGGGATGGAACCGCTTGATCTGGTGGAACCGCTCGCAGCCCCGGTGGAGATCACTCCGGGAAAGGTCTTCGCCGAGGAGGGTGTCGCGGTCGAGGCATTCCGTGTCCATCACGGCGCTTGGCCGGCATACGGATATCGGTTCGCAACGCCCGACCGGGTGATCGTGGTCTCTGGCGACACCGCACCATTCGAGGGTATAGAGCAGGCCTACAGCGGATGCGATGTCTTGATCCACGAGGTGCATTCCGAGTACGGCTTGTCGAAGCGCGCTCCCGAGTGGCGGACCTACCATCGCTCGATGCACACATCGACCATTGAGCTCGCCAAGATCGCTGCGATCGTGAGGCCCAAGCTCCTCGTTCTTACCCATCAGATCTTCCACGGATCCGTCAGCGAAGATGACTTGGTCGCCGAGGTTCGGGCGCATTACGAGGGAAGGGTGGTCTCCGCGCACGATCTCGACGTCTTCTAGTGCTCCTCGCCCCGCATCTCACCGATCCCGCGGATCCAGGAGAGATCCACGCCTGCAGTAGGGTAGAATCGCGCCGATGTGTCGATGGCTGACAGGGTCCACGCTTGCCGCCCCGAGTGGTAGTCGAGAGCAACAAGACTCTCCGCTGC
>Ga0272442_10012395_pt1 | contig 10300 bp, 21 predicted proteins | sample SSMForm2O_FD_200262 | JGI IMG/M metagenome (GOLD analysis project Ga0272442, IMG submission 200262) | Marine sediment archaeal communities from Little Sippewissett salt marsh, Falmouth, MA, United States - SSM-Form-2O | ecosystem: Environmental > Aquatic > Marine > Wetlands > Sediment ... | reverse complement strand
CCGTATCATTTTGGTCTGGTTCATCAACAGATTGCTTTAATATCGTGATATATTCAGTTGCTGTTCCTTCACCACCATCATCATCTGTAACCTTTAAAACAAAAGGAAAAACACCATCCTTTTCAAATATAATCTGCCCATCCATTCCGTATATGATTTCACCATTAATTAACCAAACATATGAAAGCGTATCTCCATCTTCATCATAGCTATTAACACCAGAAAAGTTAACGGTTTCATTAGTATATTTCTCATTTGGAATATCTATAACTGCAACGGGGTTTTTATTCTCCGGTGGTGGGGTATATCCCCCACCACCACCACCAGAACTTCCGCCATTTTCCCCATTATTTCCACAATCTGTTTCAGGAATTCCACAGCCACAATTTCCAGGTTCTATTTTATTTGGGTCTGTTGGACATCCATCATCAACATCAGGCACCCCGTCTCCATCTGTATCGATTGTAGTATTGTAACCAACTGTTATAGAACTATTTATAAACGTTGCATGTGTCGGTAATCCATACCAATCAAATAAATAACCATCAATTTTAATATCAGTCGTTCCATTTCCTATTGCATCAAAAGTAATTGTAAACAAAGTAACATCGCCAAGAACTATCTCATAACCACAACATGTTGATATATCTGTAATGTTTCCATTTCCAAATGTTCCGTTATCGAACATTGACCAAACTGTTTCTCCTCTGAATATATCTCTTGCACTAATTACATTAGGATTCCAACTTATAGAATCAAAAACATAACCTCCTATAACATCTTCAGAAGATGCTTTAACTACAACATTAAACGTTTTTCCAACTTCAGTATAATCTTGATTTTCTATTATAACTTCTGTTGCATTTACCGAAATGGCAAATAAAGATAATACAATTATTGATATCAATATTTTTTTCATTTTATCACCATTTTGGTGTAAAAGGGTGTGGGGTGATATGAACCATAAGAAACGTTAACCAGAACAAACCACACCCGATTACTCTAAATATTCTTTACTAATCATATATTTTAAATCATCAACTCCTTCAACAGCAACAAACCTTTCACCATCTTCATAATCAATAATGCTCAACCATAAGTTATTCTGGTCTTTAAACACATGAACAACTTCACCAATTTTTGTATTAAATGGCTTAGGTCTACTTGTAACTTTAACTTTACGTCCCCTTATCATTTTCTCTAATCTCCGTTACTTCATTTCTACACTTTTCACAAACATATATTATTTTATCTTCTTTATCTTTTTCTTTATAATCCATCTCTAATACATTCTTAGCTCTTGGATTACAACAAATATCACAGAAACCCCTTCCAATAATATCTTTTGGTCTCTGACCTCTGCTTAACTTTTTCTTTTGCAAAATCATAACAACAAACAACGCAAATCCAAAGAAAATAACTGCAAATATCATAAACACAAAACTAGGTGGAATAGCACCGGGTGAAGCAATACCAAAGACACCAAATAAAGTAACAATCAATGTCCAAAATGTATCACGAAGCATGATAACAACTGCTATCAAAACTATTGCAACCACATATCTTCTTGTCTGTTCTATATCCATATCAATCTACCTTATGTTTTTTTAATATTAATACTTTATTGTTTTTTTAATAGTTTCAGTCTTGGTCAACATTCTCGGTTCCTCTGCGAGTTGTACTAAACCCACAATTACTGCAACATCTTTCCATTGTATCATAATTTATCTTATAGGTGTTTTTTCTACATGCTGGGCAAACTGTTAATAGTTCTGGTTTTTTCCATTTTAAATATCCCTTGTCTGGTTTTGCTTTTATTCAATCACTTCCATTTATAAGGTAAGTTATCTGGAACATCCCAGTTATACTTACCATAAAACTCCTTATCCTTTCTTAATAGGTTACTCTTATGAGCATCGTGGAAATCTTTTCTACCTAGCCAATTTGGTTTAGGTGCATTAACTATATTATCAAATAATACTCTATATAGTTTCATATTGTTTTTATAACCTCTTTTAATCCATTCTTCAACTATACAGTTATAATACATCTTAAGATAGTATGTATATCCTATCCACATTCTAACTGCTGGATGATTACCCCAAGGCAATTTAGATATATCATCTCCTGCATCGTGCTTTTCAAGTAAGTCTATTATCTGTCTTGCTTCTACTCTCTGTTTGCCTAGTCTTTTATAATCTAGACATTCTGCTGACTTCTTAAAATCAGCATAAGGTAAAAAAGTTTGCATTAATTATCCCTTCTATTAAAACATAAATAGTATAGGTCTTTGTCAACAAGTTCTATCTTTCCAAAGTTCATTCTATTTTTACCTCATCAATCATTCAATCACATCCTCAAACATTTCCTGCTCCTATACACACAAAACTTGATATAAAGAACCATGCAAAACTGAAAATTACCCACCACAACCCTATGTATAACAAAGGACTAAGAAATAACCCAAATACTAATATAACTGCACCTATGATAATTGAAATTATACTCCCAAAGAATGACATATATATAATTCCAGTACACCGATTTTCTTTATTCATTCAATCACATCCTCAAACCATTCTTCTATTTTTTTCAACACATCTCTACTATCTATATAGTTTCCATACTCTTCTCTTAGGTTATTAATTTCTTTAAAGAATCCTTCAACAGCAGATTTGACATCAGATTTCAAAAAATAACATCCTTTTTTATCTTCTTTAAATAAACCAATATTATTTTTCTGTCCTAAATATTGAAATATTTTTCCTCTTAATGGTTTACTCATTCTATTCCTCCTTTTTAACAATTTCATTTAATGGTTCTCCCATAATTTTAAATACAAAAAATAATATTAATAATGCAAAACCAATTTCTGTTGCATATAGTTCTGATTGGTCTACACAATTTTCTTTTATTAAATGCATCGTTGAAGATAAAAAAAATATTACACAAACAGTTGCACCAAAGTAAAGTAAAAACTTTGGAATTGCTTTAATGTTTATTGGATTTTTCATTTCATTTTTTGAACTTGTAACTTTCATCATCTATCACCTAATCCAATGGTCTTCCACACCATTGACATGCTGGTTTAAATCCATATGCGTTTATTGTAAATGTGTCTTCATCCCAAATCTGATTGCAATACATGCATTTCATAGTTCCACCATTTCAGGATATTCACATTCAGGACAGAATACTAAGTTAACACAATCGTCAAATACGATAACTTTGTATCCACAATATCTACATTCAAACGTTCTCTGTTCCATTTTTATATCACCTTTGTTTCATTCATTTCAACTAATTTGTCGCATATTAGTTTCATAACTTTCTTTGCGACCATTTAATATTCCTCACTGTTTATCACTTCATCTATTTCTTTTTCCCATTTATCTGAAAGTTCATCTAATACATCTGCAAGCGTACTTACTCGTATTGTTTCCATCGGGTCTTTTTGACATTTTCTCAATAAGTCACCGAGTGCGATATATGCATTACAATTTTGTCCATCAACAGCTTCTCCAAATATAATTTTTAAAATTTTCTTGTTCATCCTTAGTCCTCCTTTACTACTATATGTATAAAGGTTTCATCAAACTCTTTATCATAATCAACATAACAAATATAATTGAAACGGTCTGAGTCAGGTCTTACAAGCAAAGTATCTGCTTTAATTTTTAGCATTTTATCTATTTGTTTTTGTGTATAGTTTACTTTAAACTGGTGTTCATCTTGAATATATACTCCGATGAGTCTACCTTTTATTTTTATATCATCTTTAGGTTGGAACATTATTTCTTTCATTTTAATCCTCCTTGAAATCACGTTCTGCAATATCACTAACTACTTTTCTAAGAATATCTTGTGCTGATTTGACGGCACGTTTTTGCATATCATCAGTATGCCAAAACAATCGATTGAAATCATCTATATGATAATTCCATGCTTCGGTATATTCACTTGCCTTCATTTCTTCGTTTTTTGTTTGGTTCATGGTTCTTTTCACCAATCTTAGATTATTTTCATGGTATATAAAGGTTACTTGATTTTTAATATTTTCAAGAATAAGAAAAAAAGAGGTTAGATGGGTTTATTCTTCTTCCCGTCTAAACCTTAGACCTCTGCCACGACCATATCCACGACCTCTTCCTCTGCCGTCAAATGGTCGTTCACGAGGGTTTGTATATCCCGGAGAGTCATGACCAGTACAAAAGCCAAGACCTCTTCCAGTCTTCTGTCCTTTACCCCAAGGACCTGTTCTATCGCCACCTGGCATATTTATCACATTTCCTTATGTTTTTATCATATATAAACTGTTTTACAATTACTATTGTAGATATTGTTATTAACATTAATATATATTGTAAGTGTATAGAGCAGTGTAAAAATGGAAAATTAAACTTTTATATGAAGAGAGTTAATTTTACACCAAAGTGTAAAAATGAAAAAATGGAAAATTAAATTGTGTTTTCCATTTCTTTGTAGATATCATCAAGCTCTTGACGTTTTGTTCTTGCCTGCTCTTTAAGTCGGTTGAGCTTTTCTGTTCTTGATTCTTCTACAACTTCATCAATGGGTTCTGATTCTTTTTGTTCTTCCTTTTTCTGTTTTTTTATACCCATAAACTTTTCTTCATATTCTTCCATTGACATTGGATGCCATTCTTCATTATTCATTTTTAGGTCACTTCCTTTAATTTGCTATAATTTTTATAGTATTTAAATTTTTTTGGATTTTTAATATTTCTTACCATATTGTTATTTTTTAACTTCAGCCTGTATTTTTTCCATCTCTGACATGAATCTATGTAAATCATCAGTATGTACAACACCAATAATTTCCTTTTGTATCACCATTACTTCTTCACCAGTATAAGGATGAATTGCTTTAACTCTGTGTTCATATGTTATCGGAACACTACTACCAGTAAATGTATTAAAAAACCATTTGTCCATTATTTTTCCTCCTTCTTACCTGTTATCCATTCCTCTATAATTTGTGCCAATCTCCATCCGAAGTAACCCATGAAAAATGCAAAGAACCCACCAACGCTTAATGCGACCACCTGTTCAAAAAACTCTGGGTTATGCCAAAAACTGTAAATTATACTAAATCCAATATATAGAAATATAATAAAGAATATCCATTTAAAAAAACGAACTGTCGTCTTGACGGTTGTCTTATGAATGGTTTCAAAATGATTTTTCATTCAATCACCTCGTTCTATATTTACCTGTTCGTCTTGCTGACCAAATATAATTAGGATTAGGTCTATAAATCTTCGGGAAGCGAGTTTTACCAAAGATTGAGCCACCATATTCAATCCATGCTTCATTACCACGAACTGAATCCAATTTAAGATTATCTATAGCCCTTTGACTAACTCTCCCCTTTCTTGATGCTTTTGCGCCAAACATATAAATTGAAATGATTATTTTTGTTCTAACCTTATAATATACGTCAGTGACGCTTTGGGTATTTGAATGAACATTAACTCTGCATTTTCTTACATCTTTTAGTGTCTGAGCAAAATCCTCAACTGCTTGCCATTCTTCACCTCTACTAAATGCAGGACATAAATCGCCATAATCATCTAACACATTTGTGGTCCAATCAACACCAGTTCCGTCAAGTTGCCAATGTATAAACTCACGCCAAAACCCGGTTTGTTGAAAAAACACAGCATTAACCTTTCCCGGCTTTGCTTTTTCATATAAATCTTCATAATCAGTAAAAGAGGTAAATCCAATATCCAATTTATGACCAGTATTTAAATCATAGAAATCAACTTTTGATTCCTCTTGCCTCATTATATGCCATTTATTTCTTGGTAACTTCAAAAACTGCAATGGTGAATTATAGATGCTTCTCCAAAATACTTTCTCATTTGGATAATTTAAACAAGTGTCTTCAGCAAAAGAAAGATTAACCGATGATTTAGCACTACCTGGCATACCAGTAGCTTCAGTGAATACCGCACCGATATCCGGGTCTCTATTATGTATTCTGTCAAGAATAAGTTCCGCCATGCGAACTTGCATAGACGGACCTTCTTCAACATCAACTATAATATCGTCTTCATACTCTTCATCCATATCGTTTAGACGGTACATAGTCTAATGCTCCACCTCTTTCATATCTTTCTCTTTCTGCTGACCTTCTGTGTGCTTCACGCTGTGCAAACGGAAAAACCAACAAAAGGTTTTCTAAAAACAAATCCCATAAAACTGAAATATCAACTTCATACTCTTTTCTATTATATTCTAACTTTATTCTATTAGTATGTAAATATCCAAGTTTCTCACCAAAATAATGTAGAAAGCCAAGAGGAATAACACCATGTTCAACTTTTAACTGAATCCTTTGCATTGTCCCTTCACCAAACAATGCTTTAGACAGTTCTGTTAAATATTGCGTTCTTTCTGATGGCTTAATACATTCATTTTTTCTTCGGAGGTCTTCAACTCTTTTTCTCAATAAATCCTGATTTCTTAACGTATCTAAATACGTCAGGTGTTGTGCCTGTTCTTTAACTTCTCTTCGCTTCTGTTTTGCATCTTTCATTTTATTCATTTACAGAAAATGTTGCTGGTGTTGGTTTAGCTACAGGCTCTGGTCGTTCTTCTATTGGTGCCCTTGGTTTTGGCTCTGTTGGTTTTATAGCAGCCATTTCAGTATGTTGCGGTTGAGCAAATGGTATTTTCTGATAAGCACCGAGTATGCTTAATATTGATTCAAGCATATCTGTTCTATAATCCCATTCAATTACATATACTTCTTTTCTATAAACAAACTGTTTAGTTATATCATCTGGACATGTCATTGCCTTTTCTTCTGCTTTCTTCATCCCAGCTTTAACCAAATTAAGTTTATGTTCTTTAATCGCTTCAAGTTCACTATACATAGTTGGAACAAGTTTCAAAAGCATTTCAACCTCTTCCATTATACTATCAAACAATTCTCCATTCTCTTGGTCTTTAGCATGAAATATCTGACCAATTCTATCCATTATAAGTTCTTCCCAAGTTCTTATATATTTCTTTTCTTCTCCTACCATATTTAATCCTCCTTTGTTTCTTCTTTCTTTTTCTTAAACTTACCAAAGAAATCTTTAACTTTCTTATTATGTTCTAATCTTTTTCTTCTTCCGATTTCTTTTCCGAGTTCCATCTGCATTCTAATTCTTTCTCTCCAATCTTCCATAATATCACGGCTTAAACATATTCATCATTTGTGGACCATATAATATAAACACTAAACCACCAATCAACAAGATGATTGCAAGAACAACCATCATAAGCATCTTTGGATTACCTCTTGCTCGTTCTGACGTACCAAGAAGCCCTCTGACATCTTCTATTGTCTTTGCATGCCCATATCTAAGTATCGTCTTTATTGCAAGTGGACTTGTCTTCCAAACCAAATAATCTTCAAGCATGTGTAAATCAATTGGTCTGCCCTGAAATGTTTTCTTTAATACTCCTTCCTTTGTTGGAAAATTCTCTATAGATGTTGCCATTGCATGTGCATCTCTCGTAAAACCAAAACCTCTAAGCTTTCCGCCAAAACCAGAAAACGCTTTACGTCTTTGATAATATTCTATTTCTTCTTCTTTTTCCTCATCAACTGTCGGAACGAACTGTGCTAATCTTCTGTCTTTGCTTTCATATTTATTCTCAAGTTTACCCACTTATTCTACCCTCCTCAATTCTTCTTGCATGTTCTCTGGCTTCTGATAAACTTTTAAGTCCGTGCTTATCTTCCAATAGATTAACATATAAAACATAATCCAAATCCAATGTATGACCTATTGCTTCAGCAACAATTCTAACTGGATGGTCATGCATACGATATGACTTGACATCTGTAATTTGCCCATCAACCTCTTTTGCATATAGTTGTCCTTCCGCTTTTCTTACTGCTGGAAAAATATCAATATCGCCGTTCTTTCTTACATATAACCATAAAATCTTTTTTGGGCTACCTGGCGGAACAAAATGTATCACACCAGTCTTTCTTAATCTCATATGTAAAAACATAACTCCAGCAAATGCAATAAAAAGACCGAGAGCAAAAAATAAATATCTAAAAAAATCCGGTACAAATACTTGCATTTCAAAACCAAATAAACCTATTACTCCTGCCGTTATGCAACCAAAGATTGCACACATATAAGCTATTCCTATATACATTCTATATACCTCCAACATCACTCATTGTATATCTTTCTTCACTTGATGATTTTCTACCACCGCCAAATAATCGTGATAATCTACCACCACTTGACCTCTTTCTTGTACTTTCCATAATTTTTTGTATCTGTTCAGACCTTTGAATACCCTGACCATATAATGTAAAGAATCCACCAACACTTCTGCACAACTGAAGTGTCATTAAATATTCTCCCATATATTCTCTGGCAATATCATAAAATCCATTATCTAACAATACAATAATCTGATTATATAAAATTAAAAACTTAAAAACATCTCTTCTTTCTATTTTACTAAGAGCAGCAATCTTAGAAAACATTATCATAAAATTTTTGAAATTTTCTTTTTCTTCTGGTGGAATATCTGGTTTTAGTACAAACTGGGTAACAGTTAATGCAACATCCCTGTCTAATGTATCAACGTATTCCGGACTTCCCTGTTCCATTTAACTTCCTTATTTTCTATCTTTATAAAAAGTCAAAATCGATGCAACTAAAACTGCACAACCGATACAAAAAATAACTGCGCTCAATAGAAATCCTTGATAACCAAACAACAACATAACGCCACTTACAGATATCGAAAGACATACAATTGAAAAACAAACGCCAATAACGCCAATGAGCAAAAGTAATGGATTCTTTTTTGGATTCATTATTTTAAACATTGCATTTTGAAATACCTGACTTTGTTTTAAATTTGGATGATTATCTAAATAATTTTTCATTTCTGTTGTAATTGAAACAGAAATAGTTTTACTCTCACTTTCTTTTTTCATTTTCACCACAACATATCATTGTTTCTCATAATATATAAATCTTTGTAGAACCCTTTTAGATAAAACATTAAAAATTAATAATTTACATTATTGGTTTATTGTTTTTTAATAACCAAATAATAAAAAATAATAAATCAAAAATAATCGGAATAAATGCAAACATTAAAAGTATTATTAATATCATCTTCTGAGCGCCTTTACTTTAACATAATATAAGTTATATGATAATTCATATGCTGTTGGTAATGTAAAAGATATGTTTGTTTCATTTTCTGTATAATAACTTGGAAAGAATGTTTCAGATACGTTTGTTAAATTTACAACTATTGATGAAAAAGCAGAATCTGTTGCAATCAATAAATTATATTGTGATGCATTATCTATCAATGTCCAATTAAATATTGGTGTCGAGTCAAGTATTGTCGTTCCGTTTCCATATGAATTAATTGATATTATCTGTGGTCCATCTGTAGATGGACTATATGCAGGTTGATACCAAACCCAATCTTGTGCTGGGTCGCCAAAGTAATTTGTTTCTTTATATATCATAGCAAAAACACCATCAGCTACAGAATGACCTTCTGTTTCTCTTGAATCAAAATGTGCTTGACAAAAGTTTGGCTCTAATATTCCCCTTGTTTCATTAAACATTCTTGACCACATGTCTTCACCAAAATATGTTGATGCAACAAACCAACCATAAGCACTATTTAGTATACCTGCATAACTTCCATTATATGACATCCATATTTCTGCACGACTACTTACATCAGTTCCAAAGTCACCTGAATGACATCCTTCCGTATAAACAAACTGTGGTATGTCTGCATTTCTACAAAGTGTTGGTTGATATGTTCCACCATCAACATTAAACAATGTTCCACCGTGTCCTGCATGATAAATAATGTTTATTCCATCCCAACCGGATACATTTCCACTTACATATTCATCTGTTAAAACCCATTGCGCTTGTGTTATATTTTTATCATTAACCCAACTCATATTTGATGGAAACTCGTCACCAATACCTGGTCCAAAGATTCCTTCATCTTCCCACCAACCAGTCCAAGTTTGATTTGATATTGCATAAGAACTATCCTTACAAGGATTCATGTTGCCTTTCAAATATTCTCCCTTTGTATCATCATTACCATCTACATATGCCTTTGTTTTATTAATCCAATTGTGAATTTCTGTAACTGTTCCTGATACGGTTCTTCCAACCAAAACATCAAATCCCCAGTCTATTTCATCGTAACTTCTACCACAACATTCATTTTCCATCCAATAAGAATTTGAATTATTATTC
>Ga0272442_10012392_pt1 | contig 10303 bp, 5 predicted proteins | sample SSMForm2O_FD_200262 | JGI IMG/M metagenome (GOLD analysis project Ga0272442, IMG submission 200262) | Marine sediment archaeal communities from Little Sippewissett salt marsh, Falmouth, MA, United States - SSM-Form-2O | ecosystem: Environmental > Aquatic > Marine > Wetlands > Sediment ... | reverse complement strand
GAGGACATGGGGGGCACGGGCATGCCGGCATCCATCGGCGTGGCTGTTGGAGAGATCCTCACCGGGGCCAACATCGCGTTCTCGACCTATCCCGGCCTCACGCGCGGGGCGGCCCGGCTCATCGCACGATTCGGTGATGACGGACTGCGCGAGACGTTCGCGAAGCGCCTGTACAGCGGAGAGTGGGCCGGCACCATGTGTCTGACCGAAGCCCAGGCAGGTTCTGCGGTAGGAGATATCGCAACGGTGGCGGTCAAACAAGGCGACGAATACCGCCTATCCGGAAGCAAGCTCTTCATTACGGCAGGCGAACATGACCTGACGCCCAACATCATCCATCTCGTGTTGGCCAGAACTCCCGACGCCCCCAAGGGCTTCAAAGGGCTGTCTCTCTTCGTTGTGCCGAAGTTATGGGTCGAACGGGACGGCGGCCTGGGAGAGCCTAACGACGTGACCTGCTCGGGCATCGAGGAGAAGATGGGGATTCACGCAGCGTCCACTTGCGCCCTCACCTTCGGTGACAATGGACAGTGCCGCGGACTGATCCTCGGGGCCGAGGGTGAAGGCCTCAAGATCATGTTTCACCTCATGAATGAGGCGCGCATAGGAACCGGCTTGCAGGGCATGACGGCCGCCGGCGTGGCATACCTCTACGCACTCGACTATGCCAAGGAGCGGATCCAGGGCGTCGAGATCCAGAATATACGGGACTTCGACGCGCCCCGTGTGCCGATCATCAAACATGCCGACGTCAAGCGGATGCTCTTCACCATGAAGGCCAAGGTGGAAGGCATGCGGGCGTTGCTCTACCGCGCCGCTTACTACTCGGACCTGAGCACATGCCATCCGGAAGAGGCGATGCGTGACCGATATCACAAGCTGCTCGAACTGCTCACCCCGATCTGCAAAGCGTACTGCTCAGACACCGGCTTCGAAATGACCGTCATGGCCCTCCAGACCTATGGCGGATACGGCTACATAAGCGACTATCCGGTCGAACAACTGGTGCGCGACGCCAAGATCGCCTCGATTTACGAGGGCACCAACGGCATTCAGGCGCTCGACCTGGTCGGCCGCAAGATACCCAAGAACAATGGCGAGTACTACATGCTGCTCATGGACGAGATCGCCGCCACGATAAAGGCCAATAAAGCTCACCCCGTGTTGGGGTGTTTGGCCCAGCGGATCGAAAAGGAGCTCGAACGCGTGCGCACGGTCACCGGGAAGTTCGCCGAGCTCGGGCTCCAGGGCAATATCAACTTCCCGACCTTGAACGCCACAGCGTACCTGAACCTGCTGGGCAACTTGATCCTGGGCTGGCTGCTCCTCGACCAGGCCGTGATCGCCCACGACAAGCTTTCCGAGGTGCTCGTCGACAACGACGTCGACTGCGTCGAGTCCAGAAAGCGGCTGCTCGCCGAGAACAGCCATGCCCGTTACTACGACGGCAAGGTCAAGACGGCCGCTTTCTTCATCCGGAGCCTGCTGCCCGAGAACGTGGGCATCGCCGAGTGTATTCTCGAAGGCGACCAGGAGATCCTCGATGTTGAGCTCTAGCGGATTGAGCGCTGTGATGCGCGGGGAGACCGGAATCGTGGACTACCCTACCTTCGACGAGAGGAGCATGGCCGCGGCTGCATTCAACCGAATCAAGCAACACTGGAACGAAGTGAAGCTTGTGGCCATGTATCGCGACGGCCGGCATACCGGGCAGTGGGAGTCACATACCGTCAGGGAACAGGCCGAGGAGCGACACCATCTGACCACGGCGTGGGGCATGCTTGGCGTTAGGCCTCAGGAAAGGGTCGCCATTATGGCCCAGAACCGCCCACGCTGGATTTGCGCCGCCAAGAGCCTGCTTCCGGCCAACATAATCATGGTCCCCATCTATCCGACCTTGACGGCCCAGGACGCCGCATTCATCCTTCGTGACTCGGGCGTAAGATACATCGTGGTCGATACCATGGACCAAGCCCGGAAGGTCCTGTCCGTGTTCGGTGAGTTGCCCGATCTCGGGAAGGTATTCGTAATGGACCCGTTTATCGGCAGCACGGATGAGCGCGTCGGCCGGTATGACGACTTGATCGCCATGACCGAGGGTCGGGTGGACATGCAGGCGATCTTCCGTGGAATCCGCGAGATCTGCGAGGAGGACCTCGCCGCGATCCTGTACACATCCGGCACCACAGGGCCGCCCAAAGGCGCCGCCCTTACCAACGCGAATTTGCTGAGCCAGCGCGTTCTCTTGCCTTGTCTCGATTTCAGGTCCGATGACGTCTTCTTGAACCATCTCCCCTTCAGCCATTCCTTCGGCCTCACCTCGGACCTGTTTGCCAGCGGCCACGTGGGCGCCACGCTGGTCATCGCCGACGGAATCGCGCCACAGCAGATCCGACACGCCCTCACCACCATACGCCCGACCGTCCTTATGAGCGTGCCCAGGCTGTTCGAGAAGATCTACGTCAACGTCCACCGCGTCGTGTCCCAAAGGTCACCGAGAGTACAGTCCATTTTCACCGGCGCCCTCAACGTCGGCAAGCAGGTCTTCGACCTGAGGAACGAAGGCAAACGGATCCCCACGGTCCTCGCCCTCAAGTACCGGCTCGCCAAGAGACAACTGATGAAGGTGCGCCGGCGGGCCGGCCTCGACCGCGTACGCGTCGCGTACGCCGGCGGCGGGCCTACCAGCCTCGAGCTGTGCTATTTCTTCCAGAGCCTGGGCATCGACATCTACCAAGGCTACGGACTGACAGAGACCAGCCCCGTAGCGAACGTCAACCTGCCCGGGAAGAACAAGCTGGGAACGGTTGGCCCGCCGATCTCGGGCGTCGAGGAGAAGATAGCCGACGATGGCGAGATACTGATCCGCGGCAAGAATGTGATGAAGGGCTACTACAACAATCCTGAAGCCACGGCCGAGGCCATCGACGCTGAAGGATGGTTCCACACCGGCGACATCGGGACCTTCGATGAGGACGGCTACCTGAAGATTGTCGACCGGAAGAAGGAACTGATGATCACCTCAGGCGGCGAGAACATCGCGCCGCTCGCCATCGAAGCCGCCTTCAACACCGAGCCCTATGTCGAACGCGTCGTTGTCGTCGGCGACGGACGCAAGTACCTCGTCGCGCTCGTCTGCCCGAACTTCGAGGTGCTCTATGATTGGGCGCGCGAAGAGGGGCTCAACTGGAGCTCCGATGGCGAACTTGCCGCTCACGCTGAGGTCACGCGCCTGCTGGAGGAACGCGTGCGCGAGGTCAGCAACAGCTTCGCCCGGTTTCAACAGATAAAAAAGATCGCCGTAATGGACCATATCTTCTCCGAAGAGAGCGGCGAGTTGACTCCGACCCAAAAGGTGAAGAGGCGCGTGGTCGATTCGATGTATGCGGAAATCATCGACTCGATGTATCCGCGAGAAGACAGGCCCTGAGCGCCGGCGAGGTGGGAAAGGTTAAGATGATTACCGGGCGATTCGCAAGACACTGCGCCAGGTCTCGCGGCAGGATCCCCTGCGAGCACGGCGACAACCGGGCCCGGACGCCGGTCATCCGCGGCGAGTAGGGGCCACTGGAGAAAGGAACGGCCTTGAGTAAGCACGCAATGAGACCGCTCACGCCATTCGCTTTCCTTTGCGCTTTGGCGGGGCTTGTCCCGGCCTTGGCCGTCCAACCGGTCGCGGCAGAAGGCGGGCTCGACTCAGGCGCTCAGAAGACACCGGCCAAACGTGTCGTGATCGTCACCGGCCAGGACTATCCCGGGCATAAGTGGCGGCTGACCGCCCCTGTGCTGGCCGAGGCGCTGGGACAGGACGCGCGAATGCAAGTAGCCGTGGTTGAGGAACCGGAGTTTCTCGCGTCGCCCGCCCTGAACGAGTACGACGTGATCGTGCTGCATTTCATGGACTGGGAGCAACCGGATCCGGGAGCGGAGGCCCGCGCCAATCTTAAGCGCTTCGTGGAGGGCGGTAAGGGGCTGTTCATTGTCCACTTCGCATGCGGCGCCTTTCAGGAATGGCCGGAGTTTCGGAATCTGGCAGGGCGCGTCTGGGATCCGGAACTCAGGGGCCATGACCCGCGTGGGAAATTCCGCGTTGATATTACGAAGACGGAGCATCCCATCACACGAGGGTTGGAGTCCTTTGAGACGGTAGACGAACTGTACACCTGCCTGGTGGGCGAGAGGCCGGTCGAGTTGCTGGCTACCGCCCGCTCGAAAGTGGATGACAAAGACTATCCCATGGCCTTTGCGTTCTCGTATGGGAAAGGTCGAGTCTTCAACAGTCCGCTGGGCCATGATGTGCCCGCGCTTAGCCGACCGGCAGTTGCCGAGCTGTTTCGGCGTGGCTGCGCATGGACAGCGTTCCTGCCGCCGATCTCAAATGAAGCAGACGCGACGAAACGGAACGGCCATGAGAAGCCCGGGACGCACCTATCCCCGCGTCAAGCAGAATAGGCATTGCGTCCGCGTGTTTCCGCGTCGCCTTTGCCCGATTGACACTCACGACGTATAATGGACGGTGGCGCTTGATTTGGCGCCGGCTGCGGGCCAGCGAGGCCGGCTGAGGGCCGGCGAGGCTGGCTGCGGCCGCCAAACTCAAGTGTTGGACATCTGAGATCTCCTTTCGACGAGGAGGCGCCGGCTTCATGCCTGCTGCTATCGAGGTGCATGGTCTCACACGCACGTTCGGAGATGTGCTGGCAGTGGACCATGTGGACTTCCTGGTGGAGGCGGGTGAGATATTCGGTTTCCTTGGTCCCAACGGCGCCGGCAAGACCACCACGGTGAGAATGCTGACCGGCGTGATCGACCCTAGCGCGGGGACGGCGACCATCGGGGGACATGACATCCGCGCGGAGCCTTCGCTGTCGCGGGCCCATCTCGGTATTGTGCCTGAGGACGCCAATGTCTACCTCGATCTGAGCCTCTGGCAGAACATCATGCTCATGGCACAGTTGCACGGTGTGCCGCGCGCGGAGCGCGTACGGGAAGGCGAGCGACTGCTCGAGGCGGTGGGGCTGGCCGAACGCAAGAGACAGAAGGCTCGGGTGCTTTCAAAGGGGCTGCGCCAGCGGCTCATGCTGTGCACGGCGCTGGTGACAAGCCCTGACATCCTATTCCTGGATGAACCAACCAGCGGTTTGGACGTGCAGAGCACGCGGTTAATCCACCGGATCGTCCGCGACTTGAACCGTGAGGGGCTCACGGTTTTCCTGACGACCCACAACATGCACGAAGCAGAACACGTGTGCTCCCGGGTGGCCATTATCAACCGCGGGCGTATCGTCGCCACTGATACGCCCGAGCACCTGCGTTCTGCGATGCAGTCCAGCCAGTATTTAGAGGTGGTTTTCAGCGAGCCGCGGTTGGCCGATCCTGACCTCGAATCGCTGGCCGGCGTCTCTGAGGTGACGGCCGCGGACGGCGGCTACCGATTGTTCACTGAAACGCCAGGCCGGGTGGCGGTCGAAGTGGCGAGATTTGCCGACGCGAAAGGGCTCGAGATCGCCCACCTCTGCACGCGCAAACCCAGCCTCGAGGAAGTCTTCGTTCAGTTCACGGGCCAGTGAGACGAGGAGGCGCAGTGATGACGACGCACGCGGAGCCGGCACAGACCTGGCGGCGCCAGGTACATGGGGCCTGCGTGATCGTGAGGAAGAACGCCCTGCTCTACTACCTCAAGCCCCCGGTACTGATCTTCGGCGTCCTCTTCCCGGTCTTCTTCTTCCTGGCCTTCAAGATGGGCCGTCCCATTTCCGCCGAGGACATGGTTCCGGGCATGGTGGCGATGGCGCTGTGGTTCACGGCAAGCGCGGTGGGGCCGCTGGTGACTCCTTGGGAGCGGCGGGCGAGGACCTATGAGCGCCTGATCTCATCCCCGGTCTCACTGACGGCCATTCTGGCGGGTGACGTGATCAGCGGCATGATTTTCGGCGCAGGTCTCTCCGTAGTCGCCCTCCTTCTCGCACTGACCTTGACCAACGCATCCATTGCGAGCCCGGCCTTGCTACTGGCCGGAATCCTGCTCGGTGCTTTGAGCTTCGCCTCATTGGGCGTGCTGCTGGCGGCGCCGCCGGCCAGCAGCCCCTCCAATATCATGTTGTTGTCCAATCTCGTCCGGTTGCCCTTGCTTTTTGTCAGCGGGATATTCGTTCCCATCCACCGGATGCCGGTATGGGCGCGTTGGATTGCCCCCATCTCCCCGCTGTCATATACCGTGGCCCTGATCCGTAGCGCCTTCGGTCAGCCGGCCTATTTCCCCACTTGGCTCAGCCTGCCAATGCTCGTCGCGTTCACGGCCGTCCTGATGTGGGCCGCTCGTGCCTTCCATCGCCTGTGGCGGGCGAGGGGACTGTGAGGAGGACGGCGGCTCGGTCCTTGCACAGCGTCTGAACGAACCAAACGCGCCAATTACGCACGCCCAAGAACGCGGGGCAATGCGCGCGCCCTGCCCGGCGCATTCGGCTCTCGAGTTCGTGCAGGTGCACGTTGCGAAGCGTGGGTGTATAATTCGATTCATAAGGAATTCGTGTGCGCGCCAGCAGAGAGGGCGGCGTACGTGAACCTTGGTCGCCTCTTTTCGTCGGGAAGGGGAAGCGGTGTTACCGCACTTGGGAAACACAACACTGGAAAGCGCGACACATGCTGGAAAAGCACCTTCTGCGATGGCGGTTTACGTTCGTGTTGTTGGCATGCCTGGGCGTGTGCGCCTGGGCGAGTGCCGGCTCGACGGAGATTCCGCGGATTCTTGTGGCCGGCGACAGTTGGCCGGCGTTCATGCAGATCCTCCGCTCCTTTGACGTGGTCCTGCCGGAGTATGCAGGCCTGGGCGGCTTTGGCATGCGCGGGCACCGCACCACGGAGTTCGGCGTCCGTGCGAACGAGTTCAGTAGCGCGGCGTGGCTGGATGTGCTCACCGAGGAGCTCCTGGACTATCCCACCATCGACATCGTCCATCTTTCCCTCGGCGGCAATGATCTCCTGGGCAGTGGCTGGTATCCCGGCATGCCGCCCGGCGAGATCCAGGCGTTTATCGACAACGTCAATGCGGACACCGAGGCGGTGATAGACCACATTCTGGCCGTTCGGCCCAACATCCGCGTGGGACTGTGCGGATACACGTTTGTCAACGTCGAGTTGGGGGGCGCCACGATTCCGGAGGTAAACGCGGTGTGGAGCCAATGCGAGCAGGCCAAAGTGACGCTCGCGCAGAGCAAGCCGCGCGTCTTCTTCGTGCATAACCTCGGCCTGATGCAGTATCACTTCGGCATTCCCGAGGCCGACCCGCCCATTCCGCCCTACCCGGAGCCCGGACACGTGCCGCTGCCCGGCGGCTTCGACCAGGGCTATCTTCCCATGCCGGGCGGCGATCCCAACTACAACGCGCCGCTCGAGTCGCTGGTTGATGACATGATGCACCTCACCATGGAAGGATACGACGTCCTTGCGCGCAGGTGCATCGAGGAGTTCTACCAGCAGTGGCTGTCGTGGCCGGCGGTCCTCGAGATCCTCCGGCTCACCAAGGACGACAAGGTCCCGGAGCACACGTTTCGCATCACCTTCAGCGAATCCGTGACGGGCGTCGACCCGAGCGACTTCGCGGTCGCCGCCGTTGCCAAGGCCCCGGTTGTGGTGGCCGTGGACGGTTCGGGGGCCGAGTACACGGTGACCGTCGACCTCGACGGCGAACCGGGCACGGCCCACCTCGAGATCCTTGATGACGATTCCATCGTGGACGCCGACACCAATCCCCTGGGCGGGCCCGGTGCGGGCAACGGCGGCTTTGACTACAACGGACCTGTAGCCTATGCGGATCCGGACATCGCCTCAGACGATTTCGACGCGTGTCTGGAATCGGCGGACCGGATCCTCATGTGCGTGTCGTGGATGATGCCCGGGCAGAGCCTGCATCCCGACCACTGCGACGCCAACGGGGGATCGATCAGCATTGAGCCGCTGGCCATCGTCGGCAACGGCATGCTGGACAGTTGCGAGCTGGGCCTGATCCACGCCTGTCTGCACGACGAGTACCTCGATCTCAGCGCCACGGGCGGCGTCACACACGCCACAGCGCGCGATGCGTGGGCGAACAACCTCGCCCAGATGGAGTCCGATCTGGGGGGCGAGAACGGCCGCACGACCGCCATGCTGCCGGGGGCGGACACGCTCCTGGCCGGCTTCATGACCCTCGGCGATCCGGGCTCGACGGTGATTCCGGTGCTGCTCGTAGCGGGCGCAAGCCTCCTCATGGACCTCCCGCCGGGCGTCAGCGTGCCGCAGCCGGCCGACTACGTGATGCTGGGGGACTGGTTCGGCGCGGACGGCGACGCGGATGGCGACGGCTACACGAACCGCGAGGAATACGATTTCTTCATGCCGCCTGGCGGGAAGGACCTGTACGTGATGGGGGCGCTTGATCCGGCCGCGACCCCCGAGGCCCAGTGCACGAATTCCGAGGGCGGCACCTACGACGAAGGCGATGCGTTCTGCCTGATCGTGCCGGATTCCTCGGTCGATCTCGGCGGTGGATTCCAGTGGTTCAAGGATGGCGAGCCGCTCAGCAACGGCGGCGGCGTCTACGGAACCCAGTGGCGTGAGTTGCAGATCAGCCGCCTGCGCCCGTCCGATATTGGCATGTACGAATGCGTCTACAACGGCGACACCGAAATCTTCGGCCCCATACACCTGAGCGTCGAGCCGACGCCCGTGCCCGCGGCCAGCGCGGCCGCCCTTGCCGCGCTCACGTTGGCCACCGCACTCGCCGCCGGCCTCGCGCTGCGTCGCCGCCGGGCGGTCCCCGCGCGACACTAATCCACGGGCGGGGACTCAGGCGTTCGATTCCGCCAGATTCCTCTTGTATGATGGGCCTGCCTCCGCAAGCCTTCTATGGCCGTCGAACGGGCCATGCATGTATGGGCTTGCTCGTGTCACTACCGGAAATAGCCGTCGGCAGCCTGTCCAAGATGAAAGGGGTCGACCATGTGCCCAAAGCGGCTTTCGGTGCTGGTCTTGGTTGGGACAATGGCCTGCGTTTCTCTGCCAGCCACGACGGCAGAGCCGGCTCGGGACCTGTCGGAGGCGATAGGAGATTCGTGGCGATTCTCCTGGATAACGCCGTGGTTCCATCGGGAGGCCGCGTGGCTGGAGGGACACGTGGCCGAGGTCGCGCTCCCTTCGGAACGCCTGGCCCTCGAGGGGATGGGCAATGACTGGGTGGTCGCGGCGTGCCTCTTGCGCTCGAGCCGTGCCGTTGATGTTTCGGTGAAGCTGGAAGGGCAGGCCGACTTGGTGGCGGCGTGCGATCTCAACGTCGTGGGCGAGGCCACGGGGGCCGAACGCGAGGGACGTGCGACCTGGTGGCTCGACCCCCTGTTCGCCAACCCATCGCAACTGGGGGACCGCTCCAGCTACATCCACAACTGGGCGGCCCTCTGTGACTTCCCGGACGTTCATCTGCAGCCCGGCGCCCCCACCGTGCTGTGGTTGACCATCCGGACGCATGCGCTTGATCCCGGCCCCTGGACGGGGCGAATCGTTGCCGATGACGTGTATGGAGGCCGCCGCGCGTTGCGTTTCGATCTGCAGGTCCATCCGGTCGCGCTGCCGGTCGAGAATCCGATTGCCGGGCATGGGTGGATTCCTTGTTGGGGCTCGAGAGACATCGCCAAGACGGTCAAGGATTACGGTTTCAACGTGGCCGGCTACGGCGATTGGGAGATGCAGCACGAATTGGGATACCGCTATCACCGGTTCGTCCTGCCGGGGCGTGGGAGGAACATCGGGGGGGGAACGCCCGACACGGTGACCGACGAGCAACTCCTGTCCGCGCTGAAGCCGATTCGCGATACGATCAACCGCCTCGGGCTCGACGCCGGCCAATGGGGGCTCGAGATCTACGACGAACCTCTGGACCGAACCGCACCTGAGGTGGCGGCCTGGATGGCCCGTCTCCGCCGAGCGTGGCCGGAGGTCCAGTTCTGGGCGAATCCCGGCTGGGGACCTCGCGCCGAGACGAGCATGACGGTGACTGGAACCGTGGACGTGCTGGCGCCGTTCGTGGATGTGTGGTCGCCGTATTTCGAGGGGTTTATTCGGGGCGGCGTGCTCGAGGCCATGAGGGCGACGGGCAAGCCGGTGTGGTACTACTGGATCACGCAGGTCTGGCGGCGGCCGTCCACGGGCGGGCGGAATACGCCGTGGATCGCCTGGAAGTACGACCTGCAAGGATGGGGATTCTACGCCTTGCTCAACACGCAGGGAAACGTGGATCCATGGAGGGACAACGTCTATCAGCACATGTATCCGG
>Ga0272442_10012391_pt1 | contig 10303 bp, 14 predicted proteins | sample SSMForm2O_FD_200262 | JGI IMG/M metagenome (GOLD analysis project Ga0272442, IMG submission 200262) | Marine sediment archaeal communities from Little Sippewissett salt marsh, Falmouth, MA, United States - SSM-Form-2O | ecosystem: Environmental > Aquatic > Marine > Wetlands > Sediment ... | reverse complement strand
CAACACTGGGAAGCTTATATGGTGTTTTACGAGTAACATTTACATTGTATGGAAATACTCTTGAATTAGTAGTAAAGGAAATTTTTAACTCAAAGATACTAGTGACTAACACGATTGGATGGTCCATCTTAGTGCTTGCGATTTGTTCGATAATTATTGGTGTAATGATGGCATTACGTCAAACTGATTTTAAAAGATTAATATCATTTGCTGCAGTTGCAGAGATTGGATATATGTTTCTTGGGATTGGAACTAAATTAGCATCAGTTGGTTATAACAGCACAGGAACAATTATTCATCCTCAACATGGAATAACTGCGTTAGAAGGTGGAATATTTCATATTTTTAATGATGCGCTTGACGTTGGTCTTCTATTTCTAGTTGCAGGTGCTATATATTATGCAACAAAAGAAAGATCACTTGATAAACTAGGTGGACTAGCAAGAAATATGAAATACACAACGATCTTTTTCATCATTGGGATGTTGGCTGTTGCTGGCATGCCACCGTTCAACGGATTTGCTTCTAAATTGCTAATTTATGAATCGACTTATGCAGCTAATCCGATAATTGCCATCATGGCTGTTCTTTCAAGTATCATGCTTCTTGCAGTATTTGTCAAAGTACTTCACTCCGTGTTCTTGGGGCCTGCATTACCGAAGTTCAAAGGTGTAAAGGAAGTACCTAAAAGCATGTTATTTGCAATGGGAATACTTGCAACAATCATCATAATGTTTGGTTTATTCCCAGATATGGTAATAACTTACATTGTGGAACCTGCAACAGACGCGCTAATCAATTACAATGGATATATTACCTCTGCTTTAGGAGGTATCTAAAATGGTTGCGATAGAAACATTATTCGAATCGCTGCAGACAGGAAGTGGTTTTTGGCATCCGATTATATGGATAAGTGCAATCGTGATTATATTTCTTGTCACATACATCTTGAGAGGGATCGGCAAAAAAGAATACAAAAAAGGAACGGGACAAACACAGTCCTTCTTATCAGGAAATCCAGAATATGAAAAAGAACAGATGCACATTAAAGGAAGTAATGTCTACTGGGGATTCACTGAATCAATGAAGTGGATTTTTGATATCTTAAAAAATATGCATACAGGAAACACCGGTGATTATGTCCTCTGGTTTGTTGTCGTTATGGCTCTGTTATTCATATTAATTGGGGTGATGTAAAATGATAGGGTTAACTGAATTAATACAAACAGGCATGGTTGTTTTATTTGGTGCACTTGGATTGGTTCTATTTGGTATTTTCTTTGGCCTAGCGTATAAAGGTATTGATCGCAAACTTGCTGCTCATATGCAGGGCCGAATAGGGCCTCCAATACGACAGCCTTTTAGAGATGTAGGAAAACTGTTTGTCAAGGAAAATATTGTCCCTGAAAACGCGATTCCCTGGATATTCAATCTGGCACCATTAGTTGGGCTTGTGGCAACTATCTCAATCCTGCTCTATCTACCGATAGGTGGATTTCAGCCATTACTTGATGGAATCATCTCAACAAAAGGCGATCTTATCTTGATTCTCTATCTGCTGATTATTCCATCTCTAGCAATGGTTATCGGTGGTTTTTCATCTGGGTCACCATACGCAACCGTTGGTGCACAAAGAGAAATGGCAACAATGATTGCATATGAATTTCCGCTGGCAATTATTATCATGAGTATTGCATGGAGATTAAGTCAAATTAGCACACAGAATGTTTTTGCATTATCTACGTTTGCTACTACGCCCGTGTGGAGTGTTGTCGGACCTTTAGGGTTTATTGGCCTAATTCTCCTGTTACTCGTCCTTGTACTAGTTACCCCTGCTGAACTTTCTAAGATACCATATGACTCACCGGAAGCAGAAACCGAGATAGCAGGAGGACTTCTTACAGAATACTCGGGTAGAAACTTAGCAATGTTCTATCTTACTGATGGGGTGAAAACGATAGTTATGGCATCGCTGATTGTTGCTATATTCTTCCCATACAATTTATCCCCATTGTTTGGTTTAGATGGAATTCCTGCATTTGCTGTTAACATCATATTCTATCTAGTGAAAGTATTCCTGGTGGTGTTATTCTCAGTCACTTTAATCAGGGTGGCTGTTGCCCGTCTAAAAATCGATCAGATTGTTTATACCTATTGGATTCCTCTAACCTTGATAGCTCTTGTCGGACTGATCTGCGTTATGTGGGATTATACTGCAGTAGAACAATATGGTTGGCAGCCAGTAATTACAATGCTTGGATTCGGATAGAACATTACATAAGTAAATAGGCAAATTCTTTCTAACATAACTATCTTAAAGTAGTTCAGTATTCAAAAAGACGGATTGGAATATGGAGAATGATAAATCTTCTGAGAATATAGTCGCCTTACTGTTCATCATTATTCCCATCATTTTTGTCATTTTGGGACTCTGGTTTTTCCCATATCCAATATCAGAAGAAATAAGATTACTATTAACTATACCACTCTTTGGCAGCTTAGCAATTCTTGCTATTGGTTTTATTTTAAGAAAACAAAAGATAACGCATAAACTGAAAATTGTAGGATGGATAATTCTTGCTTTTTATTGGTCGACACAACCAAATACCCTGTATTTGGGGGAAGATCGTGATTTTGTCAACGCTTTTCTCTGTATTGTTGGTGTTTTTATACTATTTTATGTGGCCTATCATGAATGGCTATCAATCAAAAGGAATGAAGAGGTAGAGTGTCTTAATTGGTTCGCAGGCGTGGCGAGTATTGCTGGGCTTATTTACTTCATTGTAGAACTGACTCCATTAGCAGATTGGTTAATTAACGTTGTTGCAGCTCACAGTGGATGGCTTCTTAACTTATTTACTGGAATTGTTGAGTCGCAGCGAGAAGGAATCTATTATAATGGCATGAGAATAGTAAGTATCATCTTTGCCTGCACTGCTGTTCAATCTATGGTTATTTTTGTTGGCATGATTCTCCCTCTACAAAACGTTGGATTGAAAAAGAAGATGTATGGTCTGCTGGTAACTGTTCTCCCAATCTATTTCTTAAACATGGTAAGAAACGCAGGCATTACTTATCTGTTGGCAGAAGACGTTACCTCATTTTATGTAGCACACAACATTATAGGAAAGGGTGGAAGTTTGCTGGCATTAATAGTTCTTCTATTTGTTGTCATAAAAGTTATACCAGAAGTCTTTGATGAAATAATTTCATTAAGCGATCTTTCAAAGAGAAATGGTCCCTTGGAGAAAGGGATAAAAAAGATCATTAGGAGAAAAAAATAAAATGAAGCTTGCTAAAGGATCCATATCATGGATTTTATTACCATTTATTGTGGGGATTGCCTTTGTTGTTTTAGGAATTGCATTAATTGGCATTCTAAGGAGTATATTACTGTTTATTGCCGTTGTGTCCTTTTTATTAACCGGTTTTTTTCTCCTATTCTTTAGAGATCCGGAGAGAGAAATTGGGAACGGAATCGTGATTCCTGCTGACGGACGAATTAGAGAGATTAGTGATGTTACTGATTCTGACGTTGGTAAATGCACGCTCGTTTCTACATTCATGAACGTATATAATGTACATGTTAATCGAATGCCATTTGATGGTATTATTAAAGATGTGGTGCATCACCCAGGCAGCCATCTCCCTGCCTTTAAGAAAGAGTCAGAGCTAAACGAAAGAGTAATCATCGCTATAAAGACAGACATTGGAACGATAAAAATCATCCAAATAGCTGGAACCTTGGCACGCCGTATTGTTCCATATATCAAAAAAGGAGATACACTAAAAAAGGGAGAAAAGATTGGAATTATTCGTCTTGGTTCTAGAGTAGATATCTATCTGCCATTTAAATCAATAAAAACAATTTGTGTAAAAGAAGGAGACATAGTCAAAGCAGGAGAAGATACCCTTGCAGAAATCGATGCTTAGATTGTTGTCCATTGCTGATATCATTTCCATCTTAAACGCCTTGTTTGGATTTGGCGCAATTATCATGGCGTTTGTTGGTGAGATGCAGTTGTCATTCTCATTTATTTTATTGGCATTGCTTGCCGATGGATTGGACGGTATTGTTGCCAGAAAAACAAAGCAAGGACAATTGGGAGAGTATCTTGAGGCCATGGGCGATATGACTTCGTTGAGTATTGCCCCTGCGGTTTTTGTTTTTATGATTTATTATGAGAACATTTCCTACTGCATCTATTATCAAATTTATCTAATCATTGCGCTCATCGTGTTTTTGTCATTAAGTATCATAAGACTTGCATCGTTTCATATTATGAAAAAAGATAACTACTTTGTTGGCCTACCGGCCTCAGCTAGTACCGTTATCATTCTTATTCTTGCATATCTTGAGATTGAATTTTTGTATCTAATCCTTATAACTATTCTCATCTCACTTGCACTAGTGTCAAATGTACGGTTCCTTAAGCCAGGATTAAAAATTAATGGCGTAGCAGCTATTCTCATTATTCTAGCAATAGTTCTTAGTAAAAACTACCATGGTGTTGCTCCTCTTCTACTTCTTATCGCCATCCTCGCCTATGCAATTGCTGGACCAATCTATCTGTTGAAGCGTAAATAATGTAACATCAAATAACTATATTTTTGTGTAATAGTATCTACAAAAAGACAATAACAACATTTCTAAACGAAAAATGCATTACATGTCGCTGTTTATGGACGATATACCTAAGATTGGTATCACTGGAATGCCAAGCGTTGGAAAGACACAAACTCTTATCAAAATCATGGAGTTCCTCGGAGAAAATGGGTACATCCTTGAAGGAATGCTCACTGAGCCCATCATAAAACATAAAAAACGGGTTGGATTCTATGTAGAAGATTGGCAAACTAAAGAGAAAGAAGTATTTGCCCATCTGGATTTTGACTCTAAAGAAAAAGTAGGAGAATATGGTGTAGATATCAGTGCCCTGGAGCGGATCGGCGTTCCTGCCATAGAAAAAGCCATCAATGATGAAGACGTTAATATTATTATTATCGATGAAATCGGCAAAATGGAGATGCTATCTGAAAGGTTCTGTGAGGCAGTCATTGAAGCAATGGATTCTGATAAGCCGATTATAGTCACCCTTCATAAAAAATCACGAACGCCGCTGTTGCAGGATGTCAGAAGACGTGATGATATTCGTATTTTGGAAGTTACAGACGTTAATAAAAATTTACTTCCCTATAAAATACAAAAAATTTTGGCTGAAAAATTACCGCCACTATTTTAAACATGACCAAATCAATTATGAAACGTATTACTGAAGGTAAAACCAAGCTTTTTGTGTATACTAAAAAAACGTCACATAAAGGACCAGGTACTAAAGATAAGTTGCCATTTTATAATCCTGCAATGGAGCTCAATCGAGATCTATCCGTTCTTATTTGTCAATGGCTAGTGAATAATAGTAAGAAACATGTTTCTATTCTTGATGGGCTTGCCGCATCTGGTGTTCGTGGAACTAGATTTGCAAATGAAGTTGATGGAGATTTTGAAATAACTGTTAATGATTGGAATGCTGATGCTTTTGTTTTAATGGATAAAAACATTAAGGAATTGAAACTTAAAAATACAATAGCTTTGAATTGTGATCTCAACTCTTTGCTTTATGAAAGTAAGTTTGATTACATCGATGTTGATCCGTTTGGCTCTCCTGTTAGGTTTATTGATTCTGCGGTGAAAAGTATATCTCATAACGGTTTGATTGCCTGCACAGCGACTGATACTGCAACGCTCTGTGGTGTATACCCAAAGGTTTGTTTGCGAAGATACAGTGCTCAACCATTTCATTCTCCTGTTATGAAAGAAGTTGGATTGAGAATACTAATTGGCATACTTTGTAGGGAAGCAGGAAAATACGACAAGGGCATTCAACCAATTCTAAGTTACACCACGGACCATTATTTTAGAATCTATGTTCGAGTGAAAAACGGCATATCGTATGCCAATGAATCAATTAAAAATATTTCAACAATATCATCTGAAAAATTGTCTTTTTGTTCTGGCAACATTGTTAATATTGGCCCTTTATGGACAGGAGCATTACAGAAAAAACGACCCATACAAGAGATAAGGACTATTCTTTCTGAAAAACAACTTCGAACTAAACCAGAACTCTGGAAGTTGTTGGATGCATTGGAAGAGGAGTCTACTGCCCCTATGTTTTTTTATTCGGCCGATGATCTTGCTTCTATGTTGAAAACATCCCCACCAAAAATGAGAACCATCTTTGAACAATTAAAGAGTAAAGGATACACTGTTTGTAGAACTCATTTTAGTAATACCGGGTTCAAAACAAATGCACCAAGAAAAGAAATTGAAGCAGCATTCACGAAGAAGTAGTAGCGCTTACAATCTTTCTATTTCTTAAAAACAAGAATTTGAGAGTTTTTTTCACGATGATGCACGCTATTAATATTTGGATGCAAATACAGATAAGTTCTTGAAAGAGATCTGCCCACATTAATCTATCCTCAAAAGCACCTGGGTATTTCTCTTTTACTACTACACAGCCAAGGGCAGATGATAATATATTTTCCCCATGTTGGAAGGATTTTTCATCAAAAAGATGGAACTCTGTCGGCTCAATATATGGATCGATATCTGACATGACCCAATGTGCTGCCTCGTGTATAGGTGTAGTTACTATGATTAATACTATTGAAAGTAGAAGAGCAATAGTTACAATAAGCACTCTATTGTTGGTCAGATGAGAAGTATTATTTTGCCCCATTCATATTTTTAATGTAGTTTTATTATAAAAATATTGTTATATTTATTTTACTTGATTATATAGAAAGAGTCAAAAACACCACAATATATACCCTTGCTGTAAAGGGGAGGTCACTTAACTACCGGTCCAAGAAACCTATCTACCTCTAAGAAGGGACTGAAAAGATATGGGAGAAAAGTTACGCGTTGGTGTATTGGCATCAGGCGGCGGAACTGACCTACAGAGCATTATTGATGCCTCGGAAAAAGGCATCATAGATGCTGAAGTTGTTGTAGTAATCAGCGATGATAACGATGCTTTTGCGCTGAAGCGAGCTGAAAGGCATCACATATCTTCTCATTTTGTTAACCCAAAGGCAAAAAGTGAAGAAGAACACGAATGTGAAATCGACAACATTCTTAAAGGAGAAAAAGTAGAACTTGTTGTTGCTGCTGGATATATGAAAATACTCTCTCCTTCTTTTGTAAAGGAATGGTATGAAAAACTTATAAACATCCATCCTGCCCTTCTTCCTTCCTTTAAGGGTGCAAACGGTCAAAGAGATGCATTTGAATATGGAGTGAAGATATCTGGTTGTACCACTCATTTTATGGATGAGCATATGGACCATGGTCCAATCGTTCTTCAGGCAGCAGTCAAAGTCTATCCTGATGATCATCGTGATTCATTAGCAGCACGTATTCTAGAGGTAGAACATCAAATTCTTCCAAGAACCGTGCAGTTGTTTGCAGAAAAGAGATTGAAGATCGAAGGAAGAAAAGTAAAAATTCTTCCAGGAGAATCTTGGAAAGGAAAACTTCCCGCGATACCGGATGTTCTTTATCCTGAAGGATATTAACTGTTGTATACTATGAATTTTGGTGAAGCGTTGAAATGGCTCTATGGTTTTCAGAAATTAGGGATACAACTAGGATTAAAAAGGATTCAACATCTTATGAATGAACTGGGCAACCCCCATAATGATATGAAAATTGTTCATGTAGCTGGGACCAATGGCAAGGGTTCTGTTTGTAGACTGATTGAGTCCATATTGCAAGAGGGAGGATATTCAGTTGGCATGTATCTTTCTCCCCATTTGCAACGATTTTCAGAACGTGTGACTATCAATAATCAAGAGATTTCAGAAGATAATGTGGCTTCTCTAGTTAATGCTATTAAACCGATTGTTGATGAGATGATTAAAGAGGGAAATACACCAACATTTTTTGAACTTGTGACTGCAATGGCGTTTCAATATTTTCACAATAAAAATGTTGATTTTGCAGTCATTGAAGTCGGACTTGGCGGGAGATATGATGCTACCAATATAGTAGACCCTTTGATTACGATCATTACAAACGTTTCCTTGGAACATGAGAAGATTCTTGGAAAAAAGGTTAAAGATATTGCTGGGGAGAAAGCTGGCATTATCAAAAAAGGCGTACCTGTGGTTACGGCAGCAACTGGAGATGCGCTATCTGTTGTCAAGGAGAAAGCTGCAGATAATAATGCCTCGTTAGAAATAGTTGATAGTAAACGGTGGAAGAGAATACATGGAAGTATGACTGGGCAAGAATTTCTTATCAAAGGCTCATTGACAGAACATCATGTGAATACACCATTACTTGGGCAGTATCAAGGGGAGAATATTACTTTAGCAACAGCGACAATAGAACAGCTACAAATGAATGGAATGTATCTTACTGATGATGCAATTATCAAGGGTATTGAAAAGACTGTGAATCCCGGGAGAATGGAAATAGTTGGTACCAAACCTACAGTATTGCTTGATGGTGCCCACAATATTGTAGGAATAGAATTGTTAAAAAAGACATTAGAAGAAGATTTTGTTTATGAAAAATTGATTCTTGTTTTGGGCATATTATCAGATAAAAACATTCAGGAAATGCTGGACATTATTACACCTCTTGCAGACACAGTTATTGTTACAAAATCCCATAATAAAAGAGCATGTAATCCATCTAAATTGAAAGAATTGATAGGTGAAAAAGAAGTTGTTGTGAAAGATGAGATATCTGATGCGATAGATCATGGCAAGAAGATTGCAAAAAAACAAGATCTTATTTGTATAACAGGTTCTCTTTTTACTGTTGGAGAAGTTAAGGGGCTTCTTGTTAAATAATCTCCAAAAACGTTAATACAATCAAAAGGATACCGTAAGAGATAAGATGGTATTTTCATTAGAATGGGCCTTCCTTGGTAATGATAAGCATTCAGTATTACTCGGGTCGATATTTGGTGGAGTTGGATTATGCCTTTTGATTGGAGTGCCTTTGCTATTAATTTTAAGAGAGTACCAATATAATGCACCCCTTTGGCTCGGAGTGATCTTTGCAATAATAGTATTATCAATTGGAACATACTCGCTTTATAAGGCAGGGTGCAAAAGATTGGAGAGGGAAAATTAGTCCTTATATCTCCAAAAATGTTAATATCACATAGCTGATTCTTATGAGTGTGATGGGATGGATAAACAACAACGTGAAGTTTGGATTCTAACATTTTTTGTTTTTGTAGTAATAATGATTGTAGCTGCAATACTGGCTTCTGTTGAATTGTATTTTGGTATAATCTTGACTGAACATCTAAAAGAAGTGTTTTCAATAGTAGCGATAATAAGTATTTTAATTGCAATTTTAACTTTAAAATATATGTATAATAGAGGACTTCTCCATCCAAAATATGTGGAAAAATATAGATTCTTATTTGAATGGAAAAGGAAATAGTAGTGTGACAGGATGCAAATAGATTATAAGAAAAGACATATAGAAACTGAAAAAAGGTTCTACAAAAAAATGGATAGGCAGAAAACTTTTCTATTAACTCTAGCAATTGTTGGATTAGGATCGTTCTTTCTTTATATCCAATACTGGGCAACAGATGGTTGCAGGCCAATAGAATTGTGGTTCTGGACTTTGATTGTAGTTCTTTTATTTGTTAGCCTAACACTAATAGGACATCGTATGTTCGAATATGAAAGAAAAAAATGGATAGGAAAATAGGCATCTCTAAAAGTTTTAATACAATATAGTTGATTCTTGATAGATGGCAATAACTCCATTTTTTTGGATGAGAACCTTAGAGAATCATGGTTCCCGTGGTCTAGCCCTGGCTCTGATAATTGGTTTTGTCGTATATTTGATCTTTTACGTAATTCTTCACTTTGTATTGCCGTCTCTATTTGAATTATCTTATTATATAGAAGTTTTTGGCAATTATATAATAATGATATTAGGTCTTGTGATTTTCTTTTTATTATACTGGAGACTAGTTGTGAAAAATAAATAGGGGGCAGTCATTGAATCTCCAAAAATGTTAATAGGTTAAAGATGATATTCGCCGATTAATGTTTGAAAATAGAAGCGAAAAACAGCAAATAACAATATACGCGGTTATTGCGATAATTGTAGCTTTATTGTTGGGTGTTTTTCATTATTATCAGGGATTTCATCCTTATTACATAGTTATCGCTGCAAATATTGAATTCTTTTGTATTTTCTATATTTTGTATTTGCCATTGAAAGTAAGGAAGGCACGAGAAAAACAAGAAAGAAAAA
>Ga0272442_10012390_pt1 | contig 10304 bp, 10 predicted proteins | sample SSMForm2O_FD_200262 | JGI IMG/M metagenome (GOLD analysis project Ga0272442, IMG submission 200262) | Marine sediment archaeal communities from Little Sippewissett salt marsh, Falmouth, MA, United States - SSM-Form-2O | ecosystem: Environmental > Aquatic > Marine > Wetlands > Sediment ... | reverse complement strand
TTCTTTTGAATAAGGGAATTTGGAAAAACATTACACATACAGATGGAGATAACAAATCAAAAAATTGATAAATATTGAACACTATTTCATCGCTTCCGGCGAACTCGGGTAGTTCAAATTTGAGAAACGTGCATTACTGCTTCTATTAAGCGTAACAATTAAAAACTCTAAAACCACGAAGGCCAAACCCAATATCTTGGTTGGTTATTTTCGTTCATTTTTGTGATAAGGTCGAGGTATCATGGTTAAAATAGACCGGACGAAATTCCATAGAGTCCAATCTTGTTTATTTCATAGTATACGGTATCGCATATGCCAAAGCAAGAGGTGGAACTCCAGATGATTTTGGTGTGATACCATATGGTATTTAAAACTGGATATCATTACATAGGTGATGAAAGCCAGATCCGCATAATTACTTGTTAGCAACAGGGTAAAGGGAGGCACCATGCGACCGGAAGTAAAGAAAAATAATGTTGCCAAAGAGTTCGCAACGGAAGAGCGGTGTTATATAGCAGAAATAGCAAATGATTCAGGGGATGAGTATGTTTCTATTGCACGAGCGAGAGTCGAGCCCGGTATAACTACAGCTTGGCACAAATTAAAAGGGGTAGCTGAACGTTACATAATCATTTCTGGACAAGGACGCGTGGAAATAAATGATCTAGATCCAATTGATGTTTTTGAGAGTGATGTAGTACGAATCCCAGAAGATACGCCTCAACGAATCACCAATACAGGTCAAATTGACCTTATATTTTTTGCTGTGTGCTCGCCTCGCTTCTTGCCTATTTGTTATGTAAGTCTCGAATAGGATTTCAGAGGTAATGATATGGATAATGAAGAATTTATTACAAAAATTATTTTGGACGAAATGACCGGGAAAAACCAAGCAATTCATTCATATGACAAGATGATATGGACTGTTAGAACAGGATTTCTCACTCTTTTATTTGCCGGCTGGGGTATTCTAATAAAATCTATCATTGACAATTCATCGGGCACCCAAATTACCTTAAACCGTCTCTTAATAGCCATGCTCCTTGTTTCTGCTGCGCTAAGTGTCGGAGGCCTTATAATCGATCAAAACTATATCAGACGAAAATTTCGTGTGATATACGCGCTTGATTGTTTGTTATCAGCCCCCCGTTAAGAATGGTGTTCAAATCGCAAACAGTCACGATGAAATCAACAATTACATCCAAGTATCTGGTGACAAGGATGACACCGATTATCTAAAGGTTTCATGGTATAGTCCCGCATGGAAAGCAGATTTTTCGCTATATTTGGTAGCCGTTATTATATGTGCTACTGCTGTAATACTACTTTGGAAATAATTCAGCAACGAGGAATTTCTTGCACCCTGATTCAACAGAACACCGCTCTTTCCTCGTTTTTATTTATTGGGCCGGAGAAGCGAAGCGTTAAGGTACAGCTCCAATTAAGCAAAATTTGCGCTGATCTGTGATATCAACCATAGTATATGTAAAAATTCTATACTTTCCATGGAAGTGATACTGTAAACAAAACACAAGGTCTGACCGAGTCACGCCTACTGCTATCTAATAAGTGTTTTATCAATTGTCCCGCAGCAGTATCAGACACAGATTTGATTATCCAAATTATCGTTTGAGCACCAGAAAAATTTATAATGAAGGTTAAAAGGCGGGATAATTGATAAAACAAAGATGTACGAAGCCGCCTTGTAGGCGCCTCGGCACACTATTTTCAAATGGGGTTTGTAATCAGGTTTTCTTCGACCATTTGCTTGCGAGCTGGCCCTTAGGGGTCCTGGTAAAAGACGGACCAAACAAATATTTATAGTGTTGAGCTTAATCACGGCATCATTTGTGCCTCATCTTTTTAGCAGTTACAGCCATCACAGCCAGGATAAGGCGCACTTCACCTTCACCTGTCGTTTTCAAAAACGATTCAAATTTTAAACGACCAGGTTACGCCGCTTCAACAATACATAACCCGCTTTCTTTTTCTGACAGAGAATATAGGAAACCCGTAATCTGCGGTTAAAAACCTAAATCGATAACTGATATTGAGTTGAAAACGGATCTGCAGTGACTGGCAATATCCTTCGCATAACGCTTCGCATTTCCAGGCATAACCAATAAATTTCTTGACATAATTTTCCATAAACGTCTATCCTTCCAACAATCTCAATCCTCTATTTCCCAAGACCAATCCTCTGGAGCTTCATACGAATGAACAAAATCCACCTTATCCAGTCGCTGAAAGATTCAAACCACCTGTCCAAATCGGAAGCCGAGGCGGTCGTAAACCTGGTTTTTAATGAAATAGCCGACGCCCTGGCACAAGGGGATCGAGTTGAAATTCGAGGTCTATGTTCCTCTTTCATAAAAAATTACAGCCCATATCGGATGAACAGTTCATGCATTGTCGCCAGTGTGAGATCAGGAATTGCGCAACAGAAAAAGGATTCACCGGGTGTCATCAATGCGATGAATTTCCTTGTCATCATATTGAAAATTTTCCCATGGCAGTAGGTAGAAAGGTCATTTTGAGGGCCATTCCATATTGGCGAGAGGTCGGTACCGAGAAATGGATTCAAGACGAAGAGGCCCGGTATATTTGCCATAATTGTGGCAACAAGGTTTTCCGTGGCGCTGTAAAGTGTAATCAGTGCAAAGAGCAGTTGGATTTGGACTAATTTTCTATGAGCAAGCCAGATATGATGGTGATGCTCTCAATTATATCTGCAATACGAAACCAGGTCGCGCTTTTTTGTCAAAATATGCACCCAATTAAAACCACCTCCATTCAAATGTATGGATAAGGTTTAAGGATACTGAAATGCTCTATGAATTTGACGGAAAGCAACCAGTAGTTGGGCAAAGTTCATATGTTAGTGATATTGCGAGGGTTATCGGGGATGTGGTCATTGGAGAAAACTGCTACATTGGCCACGGTGCTATTTTAAGGGGTGATTACGGCAGGATTGAAATAGGAAACGGAACTGCGGTTGAAGAAGGTGCAATCATTCACGCTCCACCAAAAGATGTGAACAGTATAGGAAAAATGGTTACCATTGGCCACGGTGCTATTGTGCACGGGAAACAGATTGGCGATCAAGCCGTTATCGGTATGGGTGCTGTAATCAGCATTTGGTCTGAAATAGGAGAGTGGGCAATTGTGGCAGAAGGAAGCGTTATAAAACTGAAACAAATCATACCACCTAAAATAGTTGCTGCTGGAAATCCAGCAAAAATCATACGTGATGTCTCTGAGAAAGATAAAGAATTTTGGAATTGGGGCAAAAAGATCTATATTGATTTGGCTAAAAAGTACTTGGATATTGGTATGAGACCCTTAGACAATCGGCAACATTTAACTTCTTAAAATATTGTTTCATTCTTCAGCCCGACGCTATTATTGCATAACCAAGGTATTCATGGGCTACGTAATATTCTGCGCTTCTACAAAATTGCTGATACCCGTCGTAACATATCCAAATCATATCGGCATTTAAAACGATAATAAAATATTTTAAGATGTTCTCAATGTACCTCAACCCGAAGAAATTTTAGGATATATTCAAGGACTGGTATGTAATCACAAACTGGTTGAGTCGTTAACCAAAGATCAAGTATTAAATTCGATATTCAATTAGCAGGAATTCTCCCGACTCGGCAGGGCTTCCTCATTGACGATGAATGGCTTAATATCGAGGATCGGTGTTCCTTCGATCATATCCATGCAACGTACACGCAACACATTGTCTTTCCGCTCCAATACTTCCAGAACCGATAACCCAATCGGATTCGGTCGCTTGGGTGAACAAATACTGAATACACCCAACGGCAGTTTCCGATGAGGTGGGGCTTGCTTCAAAAGACCGTGTGAAAAAGGAGGGCTCTTATGAAAAAGAAACAGCACTACGATCCGTTGCCCGGTGGTGATATCAGAAAGCCCCTCGGTATAATTGGGATCGATAACCAGCGTGCCTTCGACATCCGATACCGTCCAGTGTCGAGGAATGTTTTCAGCATCCGTGTGTGCCGTTCCAATCGGTTTTAATGTAATTTGCATGGCGATCTTATTCAGATATTAAGTTTGAATATTCAGTCGTTTAAATTTGGTTCCATTCTGTCTTCTAATAAGCCAGCGGCTATGCTTAATCATAACTGGCACGCGTAATTTCATCACTCATGGTCGGTGCGATCAGTGGCTTCCATGCAGAGTCCTTCCAGGTACCAAGATGGGTATGCATATCAAGATATTTTTGGGGTATTGGATGGGTGCCCACAACCACTTTGATTCCATAGCGTTTTTCAAGAAAGGCCTTGAATGTATCGATATATGGACAAGGGGGATAACCAACCAACAGACCGGTAGCAAAATGAATTATCTCTGTGCCATTTTTTGCCATTTCGTCACCAGCATATTCTATATTGCCCCCAGGACAACCATCGCACGTTGTGAAACCGGTTAATTCAATTTCGGTGTCGGTGTATATGCTGAAAGCTCCTTCCTTGTTCCTCATCGCTCGAAAACACTTTCCACCTGCACAGCGGCGGTAACGATCGCAGATGATTATTCCAATCCTTGTCTTTGGCTTCATTTCAACTCCTTGAATTCATAATTGGTTAATCTTCACAGTATTCAGCCAGAGCATAGCGACAACAGCTTGAACAGACCTAAATAAATGAACGTATTCTAAATAACAAAGATTTCGCAGAAAGGTCAAGATGATTGACAACTTACTTGTACATAGCTGGGAATTGACACTTTAGCGTTTAGCAAAATAGTGGGAAAGTAAAATTTATGGTATGTAATCACCATCCTCTCGGTTCTTTGATTGACCTCATCATAGGGGGTGCCTCGGATTCGCCGTCAGCATAGATAGTGGCAAGGTAACAAAACTCCCTTCTCTTAGCCTCCTGACCCTTATCAACCTGTCTGATAATTATTTCCGTACTTATATAGCGTCTGCATAATTGTCATATATGGTACAAAAAGCAGACTTTTTCAAATTGGATTGGAAATTGGTGATATTGTCGAAAATAATTTGGAAAGATGGAATTAATTGATTTTTCAAGTAGATATGGTACAATTTGAAGGGAATTTTGAACGGATGAACCACAAGGGTGATTTTGGGAATTAGGCGTTGCAAAGGCACGGTCTTGCCAAAAAGCAGAGTCTATATAATAACAAAGTTGGCTATATAAATCGATTTCATGGTTGAAGTATCAAGAGAATCAAAACTTTCTAATATTCGTCGATGGAGACGATGTAGTTGGATTTTTTTCTTTACATTTATCCCGGCTGCTTTCCAGTTGAGACTGATCACAGAAATCACTGGTTGCAAAATTAATGATTTCACATCGGAGTTAACAAATTTTAACGCCTGGTAGTACGATTTCAAAATTTAAGCCAGAAATCCTTCAAATGACTTAGCGCTTCAAATAGAAAAATTGTTTATCAAAAAATAAAGCAGGATCATTTTTGATGACCCTGCTCAGCCGATGTCCCTCTTAGATTACGTTATTCTTTGTCGAAAAGATGCACGTACATCCGAGAAGGGTTTTAGATGTCCCCCAGACTTCCTTTTTAAAGTATAACCTTTGGAGGTCGTAAGACCATCCCGTGGCTTATTATGGCTTGTTGAAGCGGGGTTCGATCTATTATAAAATGCTGCAGGTTCTTCCCTTTGTCAAGAACTTAACGTAAACTGATAAAGATTTAACGGGATAAATAAACGTCAAAATCTCAGATATCTCCAACCTATATCTACCACCTTAATTATTACTTTAGGAAGGGATGTGGTATCCAAACCTTATCTTCCATCTTTACCAGCCCCTTGCATTGCTTTTCCAATAATTGTCCATCTATATAGATTTACCCAGATTTTTCCCATGACCGGATTCAGTTTTCATGCGGTCAACCTGATCCGTTGATCTTCCTCTTCAGTTTTCTATAACACTTAAAAGTAACGACCCTCCTTGGACTCAACATCATTTCCTCCCCTGTGGCTGGATTACGGCCCCTACGTTTCGCTTTTTCGTTCACGCAGAATTTTCCAAAGCCACTGATTAGCACATCCTCGCCGCTTGCGAGGGTGCGTTTGATGATTTCAAGAAGGGATTCTGTGACTGCAGAAGATTGGTTCTTTATGAATCCGATCTGCTCCATAATCGATTGGACGATTTCGGCTTTGGTATCTCACCGCATAAATAACCGGATAAATACAGACCGCTCATATAAGCAAGGCTTGTTAATTTAAACACCTACGAAATCCTGAAAAAGCCGTTCAATTATGGACTGATAAACCCGGATGGCAATTTTTTTTAGAATAGGCTATGTGGAAATCGAACCAGGTTTTCGATAGGCTTGACGCTAATGCAATCGAGATTGCCGCTAATGACCTGACAATTAACAAACCTATCTTTTTTATGCCATCCCGATCATTCCCGCAAACAGGAGCCATTACCGAAACGATCCTTGGAATCGTTGACCGGGTCACCTACCACAACCCGGATAACGGCTGGTCCGTGCTTCGCGTTTTACCGTTCAATAATCCCCATCAGCAGGAAACCGTAATTGTTCACCAAACGAAGGTGTTTGCCGGGGCAACGATGGAGTTTCATGGTGCCTGGACGGTTCATCCTAAATTTGGCCGTCAATTTAAAGCCGTAAAAACAGTTGAGAAAAAACCTGCCACCGCTGCGGCTCTTGAGAAATATCTGGGATCAGGCCTCATTAAGGGCGTCGGTCCCAAGACAGCCAGGAAAATTGTCAAACATTTTGGTAACAAAACGCTTGATATTTTTGAAGAGGAGATTGGAAGGCTTACGGAGATAAGGGGAATCGCTCAAAAGAAGCTTGAAATGATAAAAGATGCCTGGATTAAGCATCGTGCAATCAGGGAAGTTATGATGTTTTTACAATCTCACGGCATCAGCACCCTGTTTGCGGTACGTATCTACAAGGAATACGGCGATAATGCCATCGAATATGTCACTGAGGACCCCTACCGGCTGGCCAGCGATTTTTATGGCATCGGCTTTTTTTCATCCGATAAAGTGGCGCAAAGCATCGGCCTTGCTTTGGACAGCCCGCAGAGAATTATGGCTGCGATAAAGCATGTCCTGGCGGCAAGCCGTGAGTTTGGCCACTGTTACCTGACACAATCACAGATCCGGTCCCAGGTCAAAGAGCTGATCGACCTTGATCTTGGGGACCGGCTGCCGGATTTGCTTAAAGAAATGGAAAAAGAGAATCTCGTGATGGTCCGGGAAATCCAATCTCTGAGCGGGGCAATCGAGCCGTGCTATTATTCCAAGTCCCTTTATTATGATGAGCTCTATGTTGCCGGGAAAATTTCGGACATGGGCAACCCGCCCAGGGTTGATGCCGGAAGAGCCGAACGCTGGATTAACCGTTACACTAAGAGCCGGGGCATTTCTTTAAGCGATGGGCAGGCCGCTGCCATAAAAGGTATTGCCGGTCAGCGGTTCTCGATTTTAACCGGAGGTCCCGGTTGCGGCAAGACGACCGCGACCCTCGTGCTGGTTAGATTGCTTGAAGCCATGAAGCTGAGGGTGTTGCTGGCCGCGCCCACTGGCCGGGCCGCTCAACGAATGATGGATGTGATTGGCCGCGAGGCGAAAACGATCCACCGCCTGCTGGAGTGGCAGATAGGCAGTTTCAAGAAAAATGAGGAGAACCCCCTCGACGTTGAATTTCTCATAGTTGACGAATGCTCCATGCTGGACATTAACCTGACCGCCTCCCTCTTAAAAGCCGTTCCGCCTCACAGCCAGGTTCTTTTCATCGGAGATGCGGACCAGCTGCCTTCTGTCGGCGCTGGTAACGTGTTGCGGGATATGATCGCAGCCGGAACGATTCCCTGCTACCGATTGACCGAAGTGTTCAGGCAGGCAACAGAATCGCTTATCATCCGCTACGCCCACCAGATCAACAAGGGGGACATGCCCTACATCGACTCGCCATTTAAAAAACCTGAAATATGGAAAGACGGAACCGATTGCCTGTTTTTTGATTCGGATGAAGCCACCAAGGAACAGCTGGGGTTTATCGCCAGGGTCAAAAGATACCGTGAACCAAAAACCGGCGGATTCACAAATGCGTCAGATTCTAATCTTTATGAATTCAGGGTGAATGAACCGCTGGTTCCTTATGAGACCGAATTAACGATCCCGAAAAAATTCCAATACGTGGATATCGAAAAAATTTTCAAGGCACAAACCAGAGTTGGCGAATTAATGGCGGTTTTAGAAAAGGTACACCCATGGTCATCGCTCCATTATGACCTGTCGGCAACTGACGTTGTTAAAAAACTCTATTTGGAATGGATACCGAAATATTTTGGAAGCGATATTGAAATCCAGATCATCACACCCATGACCAGGGGGAGTTTGGGCACTCTCAGCTTGAATCGCATGATCCAGGAATCTGCCAATCCGCCACAACGGGGGAAAAGTCAGCTGCAGGTCGGCGAGAGGATCTTCAGAGTCGGAGATCGGGTTATCCACCGAAGAAACAATTATGATTTGGGGGTCTTTAACGGGGATATCGGGATTATTCAAAAGATCGACAGCGAAGAGCTGACATGTGTTGTGTCGTTTTACCCGGATCAACGATTAATAGAATATAAACGCGACGACATCACCGAACTCGACCTTTCATACGCCATTACCATACACAAATCGCAGGGCAGCGAATTTGGTGCGGTAATCATCCCGACCCTCACGCAGCATTTTAAAATGCTTTTTCGCAACCTGATATACACTGGGCTTACAAGAGCTAAAAAACTCGCCGTTTTGGTCGGAACTCGAAAAGCTCTTGCTATGGCAGTTAAGAATCAGGATACCAGCCAAAGGCAGACCTATCTTAAGGAACTCTTACAATCATTGTTCACCCCAACTGGTGGGGACAACCGCCTGCAATTCTCAAAGGATGGGTCGATCGTGATATGAGGCCTGGAATTGCTTACAAGTTCATTGCAGTGGATATTTGACAGCAAATTGAATTTTAAAAAATGAGATTAATTAAAAACTTGACAATGCCCAGAAATATATAAGCGTGTTTTGGGCTTTAAAATTAAATTAAGGAAAATATTTCGAAATGCAAAAAAAAGATAAAGATTCTGGTCTCGATGACTAAATTATTACACTAAAGAATGTGTAGACCAAGAAAATCTTGATACATTTATAGAATTAGCCAAAGATTTTTATTATTGCACAAAACCTGATGGTTACGAAGCATATTATGCCCTTCGAGAGTTGTTTGAACCAGGGACAGAAAAAAGAAAGATTATTGAATTTTTGATAGCGGAAGAGGAAGAGGCATACAAGAAAAATTCTCAACCAATAAAATTTTAAAAAAACTTCTATTCAAGTTTTGCCGACCAGAAGAGTATGGCCAAGAAGTTTACATGCGATGGAAAGAATATTTCCCCTGCTTTAGAATGGTCTGGTGTTCCAGAGGGAACCAAGAGTTTTGTATTGATTGTTGATGATCCTGATGCTCCTGATCCTGCTAACCCAAGAGTGACTTGGGTTCATTGGGTTATTTATAATATTCCAGCAACGGTTAGCTCTTTGCAGGAAGGTGTAAAAGATAAGGAACTCCCTATTGGAACACTGCAGGGCCTAAATGATTGGGAAAAAACGGGTTACGGTGGACCCTGCCCGCCGATAGGTCAACACCGATATTTTCATAAGCTTTATGACTAAGAAAAAAATCAACAACAATGGAGACTAAGTGTCGATAGAATACGACCCGGCTTGCCGGTTTTGCCTCGGCAACATAAAAGACAGAATAGTTGAAGAGTGGAATTTGGTTCTTGCATTTGAGGATAGATTCCCTGTCTCTGACGGGCATCTTTTGATCGTCCCCAAGAGGCATGCCCCCGATTGGTTCTCTATGTCTGAAAAGGAACGGCGGGAATCCGATGCCTTGATCAGGGTGTTGAGAAACAGACTCCTGGAATCGGACAAGAACATCACGGGTTTTAATATCGGCATGAACTGCGGTGTTTCAGCCGGCCAGACTATATTCCATGCCCACATTCACCTGATTCCAAGGCGTGATGGAGACACTCCGAATCCGACTGGTGGCGTCCGGGGGGTTATACCGGATAAGATGTGTTATTGTTTGGATGATTGAAGAAACTAACTTCACTGATAAGATAGGTTCCAAACATATGGTCAAAATTTTCCCCTTGTAAATCGGAAACGCATCCTAAATTTCAAAAATCATTTTAAATTACCTTCCAGAAAAACACACACAAATAATAATGGGCATCC
>Ga0272442_10012388_pt1 | contig 10305 bp, 11 predicted proteins | sample SSMForm2O_FD_200262 | JGI IMG/M metagenome (GOLD analysis project Ga0272442, IMG submission 200262) | Marine sediment archaeal communities from Little Sippewissett salt marsh, Falmouth, MA, United States - SSM-Form-2O | ecosystem: Environmental > Aquatic > Marine > Wetlands > Sediment ... | reverse complement strand
ATATCGGCGCGGAAGGTATGCAGGGGTATCTGCCCTTCCTTGTACTCCTCGGTTCGGGACATCTCCGATCCCCCCAGGCGGCCGGAAATCTTTATCTTTGCACCCTGGACGCCTGCTTTGCGTGCGTTGAGAATCGCCATCTTCATGGTCCGGCGGAAGGATGCCCGGGCCTTGAGCTGCCGGGCCACGTTCTGGGAGATAATCTGTGCATTGGTCTCCGGGCGGTTGATCTCCTTGATCTTGATCTGTATCTTCTTGCCCACGAGCTTCTGCAGCCTTTTGCCGAGCTTCTCGATGTTGGCGCCCTTGGCGCCTATAATGACGCCCGGACGGCCGGTATGGATGATTATGGTGATGCGCTGAGGATGGCGAATAATCTCCACGTCGGCTATCTCGGCGCCCTGGGTCTCCGGGCTGTCATCGATGGTTCTGCGCAGCTTGAGATCCTCGTGCAGCGTATCAGCATAATCCTTCGGATCGACGTACCACTTGGATTTCCAGGTTTTATTGATTCCCAGCCTCAGGCCAATCGGATTTACCTTTTGTCCCACTTTACTCTCCTGTCTGTGCTATTTCATCCATCACCACGGAAATGTGGCAGGTACGCTTCTGCAGACGATCCGCCCGGCCCCTCGCCCTGGGCCAGATCCGCTTCAGACGCGTGCCCTCGTTTACCTGCAGCTCTCTCACATAGAGCATTTCCTCGTCCAGGTTCTTGTTAGTGTATAGAGCGTTGGCAGCCGCGGATTGGATGACCTTTTTCAAGAGCCGCGCGCCCTTGTGGGGCAGAGCCTCGAGAAGGGCGATGGCCTCACCGTAGGGCTTCCTGCGGACCACAACCGCAACCCGCCTTACTTTCGTAGGTGAGATCCGCAAATGTTTGGCTACAGCCGTATATCCCTTTTTCGCTTCCATGCTGTCACCTATCTCTTTGATGTCTTTCTATCCGAGCCGCTGTGTCCCCTATAGATGCGCGTGGGAGCGAACTCGCCCAGCTTGTGGCCCACAAGGTTTTCCGTCACATAGACGGGAATCCATGTTTTGCCGTTATACACGGAAATGGTGTAGCCCACCATCTCCGGGAAAATGGTAGAACAGCGCGAGTAGGTTTTAATCATCCTCTTCTCACCGCTCTTGTTCATCTCCAGTATCTTTTTGTACAGGCTTTTGGCAATGAACGGGCCCTTTTTAACAGATCTAGACACTTGCTGGCTCCTATTTTCGTTTCTTCACGATAAATTTGCTGGAGGGCTTCTTCTTCTTGCGGGTTTTGTAGCCCTTGGTCGGAACTCCCCAGGGAGAAACCGGGTGACGGCCTCCGGAGGTTCGGCCCTCGCCGCCACCATGGGGATGGTCGTGGGGATTCATGACCACGCCCCGGACCTTGGGCCGCCGACCGAGCCAGCGGCTTCTGCCGGCCTTGCCCAGAGAGACATTCATGTGTTCCTGGTTGCCCACTTCCCCCAGAGTGGCGTAGCACTTGGCGAATACCAGCCGCATCTCACCCGAGGGCAGCTTCAGGGTCACGTAATCGCCTTCCTTGGCGACCAGGGACGCGCCCGCACCCGCAGCGCGGACCATTTGCCCTCCCTTGCCCATCTGCATCTCGATGTTGTGCACCACCATGCCCAAAGGGATCTTTTCCATGGGCAGCGCGTTGCCTATTTCCAGGGGAGCATTGGGGCCGCTGGAGACCTCGGTGCCGACCTGCAGGCCGTTGGGGGCCAAGATGTAGCGCTTCTCACCGTCTTTGTAATGAATGAGCGCAATATTGGCGCTCCGGTTGGGATCGTATTCCAGGGCGGCAACAATACCGGGGATACCGGTCTTGTTGCGTTTAAAGTCAATCACCCTGTATTTCCGTTTGTGCCGCCCGCCCCGGCGCCTGACACTGATCCTGCCGCCGGCTCCCCTCCCGGCCTTGCCGGGCAGTCCCTTGGTGAGCGACTTTTCGGAGTGCTTGGCGGTAATCTCCTCGAAGGTGAGTCCTGTCTTGTACCTCGTGCTCGAAGTAACTGGTTTATATTTTTTGATCGCCATATCTACTGCCTGCTTTCCTTGCTCTTCTGTTCAGTCCAAGGCATTCAAGCGCCTTCAAAAACCTGAATGACTTCTCCCGGGGGGAGTGTCACGATCGCTTTTTTCCAGGTTGCCGTGTAGCCGATACGATAGCGTACCCGCTTCGGCTTCCGCGCCACATTGATTACATTACAGCCCACGGGATGGACATCGAAAAGCTTCTCGATCGCCCGCATAATCTGCGGCTTGTTGGCCCGGGCATCCACCTTGAAAACGTATTTATGCTTCTCGCGCATCAGGTTGGTTTTTTCCGTAACCACGGGCGCAATAATGATCTGTTCCGGCTCTAACCTAACACCCATTTAATTCTCTCCATAAAAATCGTTCAACTTCAAAGCGGCCGATTCCAAGACCAGCAGATTCTTACCGTAAAAAACATCGTGCACCCTCAGCCTGTTGAAAGACAGGAAGTGCAGCCAGGGGATGTTGCGCCCGGCCCGCTTGATCAGGGGATCGTCTCCAGCCAGGATGATTACCGTTCTCTCCCCCCGCTGGGGTGCCAGGTTAGCGAGTATTTTCACCAGATCCCGGGTCTTCCCCGAATCCACCGAGAAATCCTCGACAATCTTCATCTGGTCGTTTTGATTTTTCAAAGACAGCACCGACTTGATGGCCAGCCTCTTGACCTTGCGCGGGAGCTTATAGCTGTAATCCCTGGGCCTGGGCCCAAAGGCGACCCCGCCTCCCACCCGCACCGGTGACTTCCAACTGCCCGCCCGGGCTCTGCCGGTGCCCTTCTGCCGGAAGGGCTTGGCGCCGGTGGCGATCACCTCACTGCGGGTCTTGGTGGACGCAGTGCCCACCCGCATGTTGGCGAGCTCATTTCTGAGCGCGTGATAGATCGAACCTTCGCTGACCTTTATATTGAATACCGCATCAGAGATTTTGATCGATTTCCGCTCGCTCCCGTCGATTCCGTAGACCTGCTTTTCCATGTCCTTCCCCTACTTCTTCTTCGCCAGGGTGACCAGCACCTGTCCGCTGTTTCTACCGGGAACGGCACCCATAACAATGAGCGTCTGCTGCTCCGTATCGACTTTGACGACCTTGAGATTCTGAACGGTTCTGTTCTCGCCGCCCATACGCCCGGCCATTTTGGTGCCCTTGATTACCTTGGAGGGGGAAGCCGCCATACCGGTCGATCCGCCGGCGCGATGGAACTTGCTGCCGTGCGACTTTCTGCCGCCGCTGAAGCCGTGCCGCTTCATCACGCCCTGGTAGCCCTTTCCCTTCGAAATACCCTGCACGTCGACAAAATGCACGCCCTCGAAGATCTCCACCCCCAGCATTTGACCCACTTCCACTTCCCGGCCGAAATCCCTGAATTCCTTCAGCACACGAGCGGGTTTAATTCCTTTCGGGAATTGTCCGGCATAGGGTTTGATCGCTTTTTTCCTTGTTCCCGCGCCCAGCACCACAGCCGAGTAGCCGTCTTTATCCTCAGCGCGGTTGGACACCACCACATTCGGCTCGACCTGGATAACGGTGACAGGGATGAGGTTTCCACTATCGTCAAAAACCTGGGTCATACCGATTTTTCTTCCAATCAGACCTAACATCGCATTCCTCACTGCTTGATCTCTACATCAACTCCCGCCGGCAATTCCAGCTTCATCAGGGCGTCCATGACTGCGGATGTAGGCTCAATGATATCGATTAAGCGCTTGTGCGTTCGCATTTCGAATTGTTCCCGGGACTTCTTGTTCACATGGGGTGAACGAAGCACCGTAAACTTGTTGATGCGAGTCGGCAAAGGGATCGGACCCGACACCTTTGATCCAGCCTTCATGACTGTCTGCACGATCGATTTCGCGCTCTGATCTATCAACTCGACATCGAATCCCCGTAATCGCACGCGAATCCTCTCTTTTGCCATGACTCCTCCTGACTGCTTCCCCGGGGTTCGCTCACCCGGTTGCCACAGGGCCTGCCGCGAGGAAAGTGTCTCTCTGCGGCAAGGCCCCGGGCCAATCCCGTGTGCCCGTAATGCCATCCCTGCCGGCACCGCCCGCAGGCGCGCCGGTACGCATACGCTGCGCTTCGCGCAAACCCCTTAAGGGGAATACAGCTTACTCAATAATCTCCGTGACAGCTCCCGCTGCGACGGTCCTTCCGCCCTCGCGAATGGCAAAGCGCACACCCTGCTCCACGGCAATGGTGTGGATAAGCTCGATAATCAGCTCCGCTCTGTCCCCGGGCATGACCATCTGCAGGTCATCCGGCAGAGTCACGGTACCGGTAATGTCCGTGGTGCGGAAGTAGAACTGGGGCCGGTAGCCGGTGAAGAAGGGAGAATGCCTTCCACCCTCTTCCTTGGTCAGGGCGTAGATCTGGGCCTTCATCTTCTTGTGCGGCGTGATGGTTCCGGGTTTGGCCAGAACCTGTCCGCGCTGCACTTCGGTTTTCTCCACACCGCGCAGCAGGGTTCCAACATTATCTCCGGCCTGCCCCTCATCCAGGAGCTTGTTGAACATTTCCACTCCGGTCACCACGGTCTTGCGGGTATCCTTGATACCGACGATTTCGACCTCTTCGCCGACCTTGACGATGCCGCGCTCGATACGTCCGGTAACGACTGTGCCGCGTCCGGAAATGGAGAACACGTCTTCGATGGGCATCAGGAAGGGCTTATCGGTAGCTCTTTCAGGCAGGGGGAAGTAGTTGTCCATAACGTCCAGAAGATCGAGTACGGACTTGAACTTCTCCGGATCCTCGAAATTCTCCATGGCTTCCAGTGCCGAGCCCTTCACGATGGGGATTTCGTCCCCGGGAAATTCGTATTCCTTGAGCACGTCCCGGATCTCTTCTTCCACCAGCTCGATCAAATCGGGATCGTCCACCTGGTCGATCTTGTTAAGATAGACCACGATAGCGGGAACGCCGACCTGGCGGGCCAGAAGAATATGCTCGCGGGTCTGCGGCATCACCGAGTCGGGCGCCGATACAACCAGCACCGCGCCGTCCATCTGTGCTGCGCCGGTGATCATGTTCTTGATATAGTCCGCATGTCCCGGGCAGTCCACGTGCGCGTAGTGACGGTTGTCCGTCTGGTACTCGACGTGGCGGGTATTGATGGTAATACCACGGGCCTTTTCTTCCGGTGCGTTATCTATATCCTCATACTTCATCAGCTTGTCACCGTATTTCTTCGCACAGTGCATGGTAATCGCCGCCGTAAGGGTGGTTTTCCCATGATCCACGTGACCAATAGTACCCACATTGATATGGGGTTTGGTCCTTTCGAATTTTGCCTTTGCCATCCTTTCCTCCTTGCTTCTACTTGCAATTCAAAAATTACATGTCAGAAGGTCCGTAAAAGCCTCGGGAATTATCTTCCCCGGACCTTGGCGACGATTTCACTCTGAACCGCCTGGGTGGTGGGTTTATACGCGGAAAACTGCATGGTGTGGGTAGCTCTCCCCTGCGTGAGGGTTCGAAGCCGGGTTGTGTACCCGAACATCGCCCTCAGAGGGACGAGGGCTTTCACCACCTTACCACCCTGCCGATCCACGATACCCTCGACTCGACCCAACCGGCTGCTCAAGTCGGAGATCAATTCTCCCAGATACTCCTGTGGAGTATAGACTTCAACAGCCATAATCGGTTCCAAGATAGTCGGTTTGGCTTCTGCAAGCCCTTTCTTGTACGCCATTGAGGCCGCGACTTTGAAAGCCAATTCGCTGGAATCCACCTCGTGGGCGGAGCCGTCCAGCAGAGTGGCGCGAAAATCCACCATCGGATACCCGGCCAGTACACCGTTGTCCATCGCTTCTTCGATGCCCTTGCGCACCGCCGGTATGTACTCCTTGGGAACGCTGCCCCGCACCACTCGATTTTCGAATAAAAATCCCGTTCCCTGCGGCAGCGACTCGAAGCGCATCACCACATGCCCGTACTGTCCGTGGCCGCCGCTTTGCCGGATAAACCTGCCCTCCACTTCCGCGTTTCCGGTGATGGTTTCCCGGTAGGCCACTTCCGGCCGCCCCACGGCGGCCTGCACGCTGAACTCACGGAACAGTCGCTCCACCAGTACTTCCAGATGAAGCTCACCCATTCCCGCGATGATCGTCTGCCCGGTATCCGGGTCAAAACGCACCTTGAAAGTCGGATCTTCATCCGCCAGCTTGCCCAGGGCCCTATCCAGCCTCTCCTCGTCGGCTTTGGTCTTCGGCTCAATGGCGATGGCAACAACAGGCTCCGGAAATACAAGGGATTCCAGTATCACCGGATTTCCCTTGCTGCAGAGCGTATCTCCCGTGGTCGTACGCTTCAACCCCACCACGGCGGCTATGTCTCCGGTCCGCACCTCGCGGATCTCCTCACGATCGTTGGCGTGCATACGCAGCACCCGTGAGATCCGCTCCTGCCGGTCGGCCGTGGAATTATAGACCGGGCTTCCGGCGGGAAGGCATCCCGAATAAACCCTCATGAAGGTGAGCTTGCCCACAAAGGGATCGCTCATGATCTTGAAGGCCAGCGCCGCAAAAGGCTCCTCATCCGAGGGGGCTATCGCCGTGTAATCCCCGGTATTGGGCACGATCGCCGTGACCGGAGGAACGTCCACCGGTGCCGGCAGGTAATCGCTGACCGCATCCAGCAGGGGTTGAATCCCCTTGTTCTTGAAGGCGGCTCCGCATAAAACAGGGTGCAAAGCACCCTTGAGCGCGGCTTTCCGTAAAACCTTCTTGATTCGTTCCAGGGGGATACTCACCCCTTCCAGATATTCCTCAAGAAACAGGTCATCCGCCTCGGCCAGCTTTTCCAGCAGCCTGACACGCTGTTTTTGCGCTTTCTCGAGCAACGCAGCGGGAATCTCAGCTTCCCGGTATTCCGCCCCCGGACCCTCGTCATTCCAGATCAGAGCCCGCATGGTAATCAGATCGACAATACCGCGGAAGCTGCTCTCACTGCCCACCGGTATCTGTATGGGCACCGCATTGGCCCCCAGCCGGGCATGAAGCTCTTCCACCACGCCGTCGAAGCGGGCCCCGGTACGGTCCATCTTGTTGATGAACACCAGCCGCGGCACCTTGTACTTCCCGGCCTGGCGCCAAACCGTCTCACTCTGGCTCTGAACCCCGGAAACAGCGCAAAAAACGCCTATTGCTCCATCTAAAACTCTCAAAGATCGTTCCACCTCGGCCGTGAAATCCACATGGCCGGGCGTATCAATTATATTGATCGAATAGCCCTTCCAGGAACAGGATGTCGCCGCGGCGGTAATCGTAATACCCCGCTCTTTCTCCAGCTCCATCCAGTCCATTTCCGCCTCGCCGGCATGGACCTCACCCATTTTATGGGTTCTTCCCGTGTAGTACAGGATTCGTTCCGTAACCGTCGTTTTCCCGGCGTCTATGTGCGCCATGATCCCGATGTTACGAATCTTCTTCAACGGGAAGCGGGCGGACATTCCTTCTCAGTCAGGATCTACCATCTATAATGCGAAAAAGCCTTGTTCGCCTCCGCCATGCGATGGGTATCCTCTTTCTTTTTAAATGCCGAACCGGTGGAGTTGTAGGCGTCCAGAAGCTCGTCGCTGAGCTTCTGGCTCATCGAGCGCCCCTTGCGCTGGCGCGCATACATGATGATCCAGCGCATACTGAGGGCATCGCGCCGGCTGTCACGTATCTCCACCGGCACCTGATAGGTCGAGCCGCCGACGCGCCGCGATTTTACCTCCACCATGGGTTTTACATTTTCCAGGGCTTTGGTAAATACTTCCAGGGGCTCCTTCCCCGACTTTTCCTTGATAATATCCATGGCCCCGTAGATAACGCGGTAAGCCAAAGATTTTTTGCCTTTCAACATCATGCGGTTCACAAACTGGGAAACCACGACGCTGTTGTATTTGGGATCGGCGCTGATCGGCCGCCTGGGCGGTATTCTTCTCCTCGGCATAGCGACTCCTTCTTAGGCCTTCGGTTTCTTGGTCCCGTATTTCGATCGGGCCTTCCGCCGATCCTCTACCCCCAGGGTGTCCTTGGCGCCGCGGATGATATGATAGCGCACGCCCGGCAGGTCCTTGACGCGTCCGCCCCGGATCAGGACCACCGAGTGCTCCTGCAGGTTATGTCCGATACCGGGTATATAGGCGGTCACCTCGATCTGGTTGGTCAAACGCACCCTGGCCACTTTCCGCAAAGCCGAATTAGGTTTCTTGGGAGTCACAGTCATGACCCTGGTACAAACGCCGCGCCGCTGCGGGCAGGCTTGAAGCGCAGGAGCCTTGTTTTTCTTCTTGATCTTCTTCCGTCCCTTACGGACGAGCTGATTGATTGTCGGCATCTAACTCCATCCTAATAATAATCATACCTGCCTGCACGCACATGTCGACGCGTGTGCAGGGAAATCTAACAATGAACATAAAAAATGTCAACCCCTTGGCACACTCTTACATCTTGGGGTTGAACCGTTCGTTGTGTATAAAAATTCTCGTCACACTGCCTGTGCAGAAAATATCGTCTGCACAACCGGTTTTATGGCCCCTCTTTGCCCGCAAGTCTTTTGACCGGGACAGCCAGTACCCACTCTTCCGGTAAGAAAAACATAGCATAGAAACGAAAACCTTGCAAGGGGAGGGAGGCGGAACGTCCTCCCTAACCCTCCTGCAGCACGACTTTGAGCTCTTCCTCTTTCTTCTTCTCTTCGATGATCCTGTTGATGGAGATGTCAAGGTCTTCCATATTTTCATCGTAGAGCTTGATGCGGTTGTAGCCCCGGATTCCGGTTCCCGCTGGGATCAGGTGGCCGATGATCACGTTCTCCTTCAATCCGTGCAGTTGATCCACGCTGCCCTGGATCGAGGCGTTGGTCAGCACCCGGGTGGTTTCCTGGAAGGAAGCCGCGGAGATCCAGGAGTTGATGTTCAGGGAAGCCTTGGTAATACCCAAAAGCAGCGGCATAGCGATGGCTGGCTGTCCGCCCTCGCGGATCACCTTCCTGTTCTCCTCGTTGAAGCGGTAGCGGTCGATCTGCTGTCCGTACACGAAATTGGTATCCCCGACATGGATAATCTCCACCTTTTTCATCATCTGGCGGATGATAATCCCGATATGCTTGTCGTTGATGTTTACACCCTGCAGGCGGTAAACCTCCTGGATCTCATTGACCAGAAAACGCTGCAGGGCGTTCTCCCCCAGGATATCCAGGATATCGTGGGGATCGATGCTGCCCTCGCAGAGCATCTCACCCGCTTCCACCTGGTCTCCGTCCCGCACCAACAGGTGCTTGCCCATGGGCACCTGATGCTTGTATTCGGCGCCGTAGGGATCGGTGACCATGATAATCCGCTTGCCTTTGCTGATGCCGTGGAAGCTGATTACACCCGAGATCTTGGCCAGCACCGAGGGATTACGGGGCCGCCGGGCCTCGAACAGCTCACCGACCCGGGGAAGACCACCGGTGATGTCGCGGGTCTTGACGCTTTCCCTCGGCAGCTTGGCAAGAATGCGTCCGGCCTTGATCTTCTCCCCTTCCTCCACGTTCAGATAGGCGGAGCCCGGCAGGTAATAGCCGGCTTTCTCCTGGCCCTTGCTGTCCATCAAAGAGATCCGCGGCTGCAGGGTCTCCAGGGTGAACTCGGTGATCTTTTTCTCGATCTTACCGGTATCCTCGTTGATTTCCTCTTTGAGGGTCGTACCGAGAATGATGTCTTCGAACACCACCTGTCCGCTGGCCTCGGCGATAATGGGCTCGCTAAAAGGGTCGAAATAGGCGATGGTTTCCTCAGCGGCTACCAGGCTCCCTTCCTTGACCAGCACTTCCGCCCCATTGCGAATCACGATCTGTTGATCCTGGGTGATCAGGTGGAGTTTCTTCTCCTTTTTCAGCACATAGGCGATCTCTTCGGCCAGGATTTTCTTGCTCTTCCTCTCCAGAACCGGTTTACCCTTGAGCACTTTCTGCCCGTTCTTGACCGTGACCTTGTCGCCTTCCTTCAGGTTGATGGAACGCAGGACCCGGCTCACGGTCATGCTTCCCTTGCGGGTGAAGAGCAGGTTGCCGTCTTCCAGCTTTACCGTACTGCCGCTGATCTCCTTGATGATCACCGGATAGCGCAGGTATATCCTGTTTTCCTCGCTGATCCTGGTGGCCGCACCGCCGATATGAAAGGTCCTCATGGTCAACTGGGTCCCCGGCTGACCGATGGACTGGGCGGCCACGATGCCCACGGCTTCGCCGATGTTCACGGTCTGGTTGCTGGCCAGGTTGCGCCCGTAGCATTTC
>Ga0272442_10012387_pt1 | contig 10307 bp, 12 predicted proteins | sample SSMForm2O_FD_200262 | JGI IMG/M metagenome (GOLD analysis project Ga0272442, IMG submission 200262) | Marine sediment archaeal communities from Little Sippewissett salt marsh, Falmouth, MA, United States - SSM-Form-2O | ecosystem: Environmental > Aquatic > Marine > Wetlands > Sediment ... | reverse complement strand
CATAAAAAAACTCTACAGAACCATATATTGATGACAATTTTTTTTATGTAACTGGTTTGGAAAAGGGTCTTTTTGAAAGTTCAATAGCCATTTTATACCCCGATGGATCCCTCGAAATTATTGTCTCCGAGTTGGAAGAAGAGCTGGCAAAGAAGGCAAAGGCAAATGTTCACGTGTATAAAGGGAGAGAAGATTTTCAGAACATTCTCAGGAATTCTCTTTCATCTATTAAAACGATAGGGCTAAATTTTTCTGGGATTTTACATAGAGATGCCAGAAATCTAAAAGAGAAGTATCTTGAAGCAACAGTCGTCAATGTAGCAGAGGAACTTGAAAAAACAAGACAGATAAAAGACGAGGTTGAAATCTCACTAATTAAAAAAGCATGCAATGTAGCCGATACAGCAATGCAGAAAATTCCAGATTTGTTGCATGAAGGCATGCATGAATTTGAGCTAGCCGCAGAAATTGATTATCTGATGCAGAAACATGGTGCAGATAAGGAAGCATTTGAAACTATATCCTCCTTTGGAAAAAATACAGCAGAGCCCCACTATACACATGGAGATGCCAGATTAGAGAAAGGTGATTTTGTTTTATGTGATTTTGGTGCTCGCTTTAAAAAATACAACTCTGACATAACGAGAACATTTGTTTTTGGCTGTGCTAATGAACAACAAAAGAAAATGCATCAGACTGTTTTGGAGGCGCAACAAGCTGCAATTGATACTGCAAAAACAGGGATAAAGGCACAGGACGTACATAACGCAGCTGCATTACATATTAGCAATACACAGTTCGCAGGACGATTTATTCATTCTACTGGTCATGGTCTTGGTCTTGCAGTACATGATTGTGGACTGACGTTAGGTCCAGGGAACAATATTGAATTACAAGACAATATGGTTTTTACCATTGAACCAGGCGTTTACATTCCAGGCTTTGGTGGAGTAAGAATAGAGGACGATATCGTCATAAAAAAAGATGGGATAGAACTTTTAACAAAAACATCGAGAGAACTTATAGAAATTTAGTAACAATTTCGCTTTAGGTTTCCATTACCTTTTTATGAGATTTGTTTATATCGACAGTGGGATTCTTATGAGCTGGAATGATGAAGTTGAATATATTAGAAAACAAGCCAAACTGAATAACGAATTTTTTGCTAATTCTTTGCCCATGATAGCAAGTGAGAACGTGCTGTCTCCACTCTGCAGGGAAATGCTCATTACTGATTTTCATGGAAGATATGCCGAAGGAAATCCCGGTAAAAGATATTATGAGGGTTGTAAATTTTTTGATAATGTTGAAATAAAAGCAATGGAACTGGCCAAAAAATTATTCAAATGTCATTATGCAGATGTCCGGCCAACTGCAGGGACAACTGCAAATATTGCAATATTGAAAGCACTCATGAAACCAGGTGAACCAGCTACAGTTTTGGATCTTGCCAATGGTGCCCATATATCTTTTGGAAAATGGGGAGCAGCAGGCATTAGAGGCATCGATCTTATATCATATCCATTTAACGATGAAGAGATGAATATCGACGTAGACGGGGCGGTTAAGCTAATTAAAAAAGTGAAACCGAAGCTTGCATTAAATGGACGATCTGTCTTCTTGTTTCCGAGCCCAATTAAAGAACTTGCAGAGGCTGCACACGATGTAGGTGCTTACCTAGTCTACGATGCTGCACATGTACTCGGATTAATTGCTGGAAAACAATTCCAGGATCCTTTGCGAGAGGGGGCTGATGTGATGAGCGGGAGTACACATAAAACCTTACCCGGACCACAAGGTGGAATGATTGTTTCGGATCATGAGGGAAATACAGACGAAGATAAGTCGTTTTTGAGAAAACTTAATTTTGGAGTGTTTCCCGGTGTGACATCTTCATACCATCTTCACCATGTTGCTGCAAAAGCGATTGCATACGCAGAGCACTTGGAATTTGGTGAAGCCTATGCTAAACAGATAATTAAAAACGCCCAACATTTTGGACAAGCATTACATGAGAAAGGATTCAAAGTATTTGGAGAAAAACTAGGATTTACCAAGTCTCACCAGATTTTAGTTGAAATCGGGCCGGGTAAAGGGAAAGAAGCATCCAAAAAACTTGAAGATGCAGGTATTGTCACCAACATGAATACCATACCTGGTGATAAGGACCCGATGAATCCATCTGGACTCCGATTGGGAACACCTGAACTTACAAGAATAGGTATGAAAGAGAATGATATGGATGAAGTTGCTGAATTCTACGCAAGAGCATTATTGAAAACCGAAGATCTGAAGAAGATAAAAGCAGATGTCAAAGAATTTAGAAAAGATTTCCAAGAACTTCACTACTGTTTCAAAGAAGGATTTAGAGGGTACGATTACCATAAGTTGGTTTAGAATGCATATTGCTTTAACTGGAACACCCGGAATTGGGAAAACGTCTGTTTCTGATGTTTTGCGAAGGAAGGAATTTCAGGTCATTGATATTAATAATGTTGCTGTTAAGAACGATTTTTTTGTCGGTGTTGATAAAGAACGTGATTCGAAGATAGCAGATATCGATAAAATAGACGATTATATAAAAAAGTATTATTCAAAAGAAGACATGGTATTCTTTGACAGTCATCTCTCACATCTTTTAGAAAGCGTCAAAAAGGTGATTGTGCTAAGATGTCATCCCAAGGATCTTGCAAAGCGACTTTCTAGTAAAAGATGGAAAAAAGAAAAAATTAAAGAAAATATTGAAGCAGAAATGTTAGATGTTATACTTTGCGAAGCGCTGGAACATCATTCCAAAGAAAACGTTTTTGAGATAGATACCACCAATAAATCTATAGATGAAGTAGCTTTTTCAGTCATAGAAATCATTGAAAATGAATTTAAAAATATGAAAAAATATAAAATAGGAAACATTGATTGGTCTGAAGAGATTTTAAGAGATTTCTAAGGATATGGGAGAAACAATGGTTCTTGATAAGCAACGAGAAAACGTCGACCCAATTTTGTTAGTAATTGCCAAGAGATTTAAAAAAGTGAATCCGAACACGTTAACCTGGATATCTTTAGTTTTTGCCCTTATTGCAGGAATCTTTTTTTATTTTTCATCTCCAGAACTTGAGTTGATTAATTTCTACCTTTACGGTGCAGTTTTATTTGTATTCTTAAATGGTTTGTTTGATGCCATTGATGGAAAGGTGGCAAAACTCACCAATAAAACATCAAAACGAGGAGATTTTCTCGATCATGCTTTAGATAGATATGCCGATGTTTTTATGGTTGGAGGTCTTGCATTAAGTGCATGGTGTAGATATCCAAGTATTGGTTTACTTGCAATTGTAGGAATGCTGCTTACAAGTTATATGGGAACACAGGCACAGGCAGTTGGCTATAAAAGAGAGTATTCGGGGTTGTTAGGACGGGCAGATAGAATTGTAATTTTGATGATTGCACCAATCATTCAACACCTATTACTACACTATCCAATTAAATTGCCGCTTGATTTTTCGTTGCTTGAATGGGTGTTGATCTATTTTGCTGTTGTTGGAAATGTCACCGCACTTCAACGTTTTTATAGTACTCTAAAATGGTTTTCAAACAATCGTAAGAAGCAGTTGCCAAAATAAAAAAATAAGCTTCAGGGTTCAGTCTTTTCTTGAATGTGCTACTACTGTTGGCATTTTAACATTTTGCTATTTTTCCAAAGAACCTTTATATATAGTTAATGTCAGAACATACCACGTTAATAATTAACATGGTAAATGTGGTATGGTAAGATGAAGAGGAGAATCAAAACAGTAGTGTTACTACTGACCGTTATAATCACAGTCGCAGAGTTGGCAATAATCACCAACGTTAGCGCAGGATCTGTGTCATCATCATCTAAAAACGTTATAGTTGTGGATCAAACAGGAAATGGGGATTATACAACAATTAACGAAGCAATTACAAATGCACCTGAAGGAGCAACCATCTCTATCGAATCAGGGGAATATAGTGAAATTATTAACATACAAAAGAAAGTCAGTCTTATTGGAGAGGATGAAGAACACGCAATCATCAATCCCATCTCTGAACAAAACAAATATGCAGTCCGTCTTGGGGCTCCAGGTATAGTAGTGCAAAAACTTAGCATTACTAATGGAGCCCCTGGCCTCTATTCTTGCGGCATTCGTGTTTCAGCATCAAATACAGAAATTCGTAATTGCCGATTTTTTGATAATCCTGTTGGCATAGCTGTTTTAACTTCAGATAACGTAATAGACGACTGTACGTTCTATGGATGTAAGGATGAGGGGATTGTATTAGTTGGAAGTGGTAGTTTAGAATGTGATAACAACAGGATTGAAAATTGTATATTCTACGACAACTGTGATGGTATAGAATTGCAGTATTCATCAAACAACGTAATAACGAACTGCGAGTTCTACGATAATACTCATACTGGCATAGACGCCATTGCTTCATCAAATGATAACAACATAATATCTAATTGTAACATTCATGACAATGAAGTTCATGGCATCTATCTATCATCATCTTCGGGCAACCAAATCATTGATTGTTCGTTTTCTGAGAATAGAGATGGAGATATCATCATGAATAAAAATTCAAAGAATAATGAGATTATCAACGATGAAGATGACAATCAAGTTGAAAAAGAGAATACAAAAGAAAATATCCTTACAAGGTTATTGAACAGACTCTCAGCACTTAATAGAAATCGTGCACTTCCCCTTCTTTTCTTGACTAAATTTTAAAGAAAGATATAAGTCCTACTAATTTATTCATTTTTTAACTTGGAGAGATAGAAAGATGGCTAAAGAAGACAAAATACACATAAAGCTTGAAATATGTAGAGATGAAGGCTCTAACAAGTTAATGATAACGACTCATTTTGATACCAATGCCCCTAACTTCTTTAAAGATGATAATGGTTATTTCTGGATGCCGACGATGGAGGAGAAAAATCTTCTCAACGAAGCATTTGAACTCATGCCTGCAAGTTCAATGACGCCTCCCACAACAAAATCGACTCCAAAATCACCAGAAGAACAAGAAACTCCACTGCCTATTAAAGAAGAAGTAAAACCGGAAGAATCACCATTGCCTGATAAAAAGGAAGAAGCTCCTCCAAACGATATGCCGCCTTTAGAAAAGACAAGCGAATCAGATGCTTTTGAAGTGACCGAAGAAGAATCTAAAACTGAAAGCCCACCTACCGATATAAAAGAAGAAGAGAAAGGATTTATTGTCGAAGCAGATGATGAAGCCATTGAAGCAGCGATTAAAAAACATGGGCCAGTAGCCAAAGATGACAAATCTATCGTTGAAGCAGATGAACAAACCATCATTGAAAAGGTTCTAAGTCAAAAGAAGAAAGGAAAATGGAGCAGTAGAGGACGTCGCTAATTTATCTTTCTTTAATTTCAAATAGATTATCCGAGAAGTCTCTTACAAAAACATAAATTTTTCCATTTCTATCCACAATTATTGGTTCTATGCCATACTTTCTACATCGTTCTATAAATGTCTGTTGATTATTAATCTCTATACATGTATGCTCGAAACTCATCTTCTTGCTTCTGTTTGTAATGAAAACCTCGAACACAAGTTCTCCATTATCGTAGACGTCAACATCAACTTCTTCATTCAAACCAAAGAACGTGTCAGAGAGTTTTTCATTAACTGTAAAAGTTCTTGTTAGTGGAATTCCTAATATACCTGTAAAAAAGATTTTTGCTTTCTCTCTATCGGTATAGGCCAATGCAACATGTTTGAACGAGGTATGTTCATCCATAGGATCATCAAAGAATCTAAATAATTTTGAGACTCTTTCCAAGTTTTTCAAACTTTTCTAAAGCAAAGTTTAGATCTTCTTTGGTCAGCCCAGCATTCATCATAGTTCGAATTCGTGCTTTATCCTTTGCAACCATTGGGAATACAATAGGAAGAGCGAAAACACCTTCATTGTATAAACCGTTACTGAGCTCCTTTGCTTTTGAAGATTCACCAACAATAACAGGGGTAATTGGCGTTTCACTGTGTCCTGTGTCAAACCCCATATTTTTTAATTCTTTCTTGAAATACTTTGTATTGTCCCAAAGATTTTTAACGTGCTCTGGCTCTGTTTCCAACACATCAATTGCCGCAAGTTGTGCCCCGGCAACTGCAGGCGGGTGTGATCCGCTAAGCAACCAAGTTCTTGATTTGTTTAAAGCAAAGTTTACAAGATCTTGACTACCGGCAACAAGGCCACCAACAACACCATAGGCTTTGCTAAACGTTCCCATCTCAACGTCAATCTTTCCTTCAATTCCAAAGTGTGCACCTATTCCTCGCCCATCTGGTCCAATTACGCCCTCGCCATGCGCATCATCAACGTAAGTCATAGCACCATATTCGACTGCAACATCTACGATTTTATCCATTGGAGAAATATCTCCATCCATACTAAACACTCCATCTGTAATGACAAGAATGCGCTTGTATTTTTTATCTGCATCTTTCAATACTTTCTCAAGTTCGCCAACGTCGCAATGTTTGTAAACTGCACGATCTGCTTTTGTAAGTCTCACACCGTCAATAATACTCCCATGGTTTAGCTCATCGCTGATAATAATATCCCCTTTGCCAGCAAGCTGTGGGATCAAGCCGGAGTTTGCAGCAAAACCAGTTTGATAAATAAGAGATGATTCAGTTCCTTTGAATTTTGCCAGTCGCTTTTCAACTTCCATATGAAGTTTCATGGTTCCTGCAATTGCTCTCACTGAACCAGAACCAGCTCCGAATTTCTTTGCGGCATCCATAGATTCTTTGATAATACGTGTATGGTTACTGAGATTTAGATAATTGTTTGAACACAGCATGATGACTTCTTTGCCATCGACCACCGAATGAGGCGATGATCCAGTCTCAAGAATGCGGAGTTTCCAATCAAAGTTGTTTTTAACAAGTTCGTCATATTCTTCCTTTAAAAATGCTGATGGGTTTCTTTCCATAATGAACTATGCCTCCTTTAAAATGTTAAAACTTCACTGGCTGCAATCGTCGAGGAATATTAAAAGTTGTTGGTTTGTAGTTTAACAACCCTGCTCATTCGATATCCGATTACAACCATCATAAATTCTTTTTCCATAAATTGATGATCTAGTATTTTATCTCCTGTATCCACGCGTAAAACAGGAGTTGAAATAAGTTTTGATGGTGCTGATACAACAACGATATTATCAAGTCCAATCTTTTTAATGACACGGGGGCTAAGTTGGAGGTTTCCCCTACCTAAAATAAATCCTTGGGCGCCTATTGGACTAAGGATCACCTTAGCCTTAGAATATTTGTTTAATAAGGAAAGTAACCCCTCTTCGTTAAGGTCTGTACCTATCAACTGATTTTTGTATACTGCATCTACACCAAGAAGTGTATTTTTAATTCCAATCTTGTTGGCGATATAATCAATAGTGCCGCCAGATCCAAAAAGGAACAAGAAATCGTCATGCGCCTCCATCTCATCGACAATATGTTCCGTTAGCTCATCCTTAATATCATTATCAGAAATCGATTCATAGGATGTTTTACCCACTTGCACGTAGGTAGGTTCAACAATGCCTTTTGCGATACCAAATAATTGTATATTCCATTCTCCATTACGATATCGATCTTCGTCAAGATCCATGATTTCTGCATCGCCAATGGTAAGCGTTTGATTGACAAACTCATGAAGCATTTTTGCAGTAGCGCTTGTTGTTATTCCAAAGACACCTGAATGCATCTTCACTCCAGAGGGAATGCCAAGAAGAGGAATCTTATTTGAAACAACAGAAAAGATATCACGTGCTGTACCATCGCCCCCACAAAAAAGAATGAGATCAACATTTTGTTTCAGAAATTGCTTACAAGAATTTTTTGTATCTTGAAAAGAGGTGGCCTTATCAGAGGCATTATAAAGAATGTTAATCTCTTTTATCCCTGCATTTGTTAGCTCGTTACCACCCATCTCTCCAGCACAGGTAAACCATTGGATCTTATCCTTTGTTGTACAGCGTGACAAAAATTCTTTTATTGTCTCCTCTGCTTTTTCAGGAGCAATAGGTTTGGCACCAAGTTTCAATGCTTTTTTTACAACTCCATCTGTACCTTTTAATCCTACCTTTCCACCCATACCTGCAATAGGGTTAACAACAAAGCCAACTTTTGATACCATGGTATTCTTGCTACCTAGAACCAAAAATAGATATTTAAACACTATAGATAGAACCTTTTACCAATAAAGATAAAGAAAAATTAAGCTGACAAAACTGCCAGCTTATTATGTGGATGACTCTACTTTTTCTTCAAATAAGGCAAACCAGTTCTCTTGTTTACACCGACTACCATGTTTGCTGGCTTGTCGCACGGCTTACCACTCTTTGGTGTTCTCTTACTGAAGAAATAAATGGTCTGAATTCTCCCACCCTTAAGTTTCACATCTCTTGTATATAACGTCCATCCATCATGTGTATAGGCCATAAACCTTTCACCTCCAAGGAAAGAAATGCTTCTTTTACATTTAAGTTTTTCCTTATTTTCTCCTGTTTTAGTCCCTAATTCCATTCTCACTAAGGGAAAACACAGCTTCCCCTTCTGGAAGGTGAGGAGAATCAATCAGTCGTGCAATCCGTTTTGGGCCCTTACTTTTCCGCAAATAAATCCTAAAAGTCGCTGTATGCCCAACGATATGCCCGCCTATCGGCCGAGTGGGGTCTCCAAAGAAGGCATCAGGTTTAGAAGAAACTTGATTGGTGACACAAACGACGCCGTTGTTCAAATCACCCCATCGCAGGAGATCGTGCATATGTTTGTTCAGTTTTTGTTGTCTGTCTGCAAGTGCCCCTCTACCCACATACTCTGCACGGAAATGTGCGGTAAGAGAATCAACTACTAGCAAACTCGGAGACATGTCTTTTGAAAGTTCCTTGACTTTTTCTACAAGAAGCATTTGGTGACTTGAGTTGTACGCACGTGCAACATGAATCTTTTTTAGGACTTCATCTGGATCTAAATCATAGGCTTCAGCCATCTGGATGATGCGCTCTGGTCTGAACGTGTTTTCTGTATCAATAAAAAATGCATGACCGTTTAAGCCTCCTTGGTCCTCGGGCAGTTGAACAGTGACGCACAATTGATGAGCAATTTGTGTTTTAGAAGAACCAAACTCACCGAATAATTCTACAATTGATTGAGTTTCAAAACCACCTCCGAGAAGTTCATCAAAGGTCTTTGAACCAGTAGTAACGCGGCCAACTTTTGATCGCTTTTCGAGAAGTGAGCTCCCCGTTTCAAATCCACCAATATCTGCCTCTCGCCTTGCTTTGAGAATAATCTTCGATGCCGTTGAATCTCCAAGTTCAGCTGCATCTGAAAGTTCCTTGGGCGAAGCAACTGCAATGCTCATAATATCGCTATAACCTGCCTCGCGTAGTTTTTCTGCTGTTGCTGGGCCAACGCCAGGTAACTCATCAATCGTTTCTATCTTATCTTTCCCCATGAAAATCCCTTAGAACATGGTAATTGATAAGTATTTATAAAAGTGTGGGGGAGTGTATTTAAACTATTATATCAGATATTAATAATTAGCTATTTTATTATAAAATTATTAATAACGCGTTGGACTATTCAATGTACTGTACCACTTAAATGAAGAGCAGATTGAGGAAAACAAAAATGGACAATGATTACTATCCGTGGGGCGGTGAATTTACTGCCTGTTCGCCAAATGGATGTATTGCGGTTGTGTTGCTTAATATAGATTACAAGCCATCTGATAAAGTTGCCATATACGGACCATTAAAAACAGAGAACATTGGCATTGAAAAAATCGTTGCAAATGTAATATCAAATCCGCACATACGATATCTTGCAGTTTGTGGTGATGACATCAGAGGGCATCGATCAGGCTCATCACTCATTGCTCTTAACAAAAATGGTATAGACGAACACCACAAGATCATTGATGCCCCAGGTGCAATACCTTACATTGAAAACTTAAATGAAGAGGCAATAAAACGGTTTCGGAATCAAATAGAGATTGTTGATTTGTTAGGACTTAAAGATAATGAACATATAGATAAAGTTATAGATGAGCACATCAAAAAATCACCATCATCATTCGGGGAACCTTACATTGCAATAAGGATTGCACCTGAGGCAACGGTAGTTTTAGATGACAAAAGAGCGTTACATTCAAAAATCGTTATGAATTATATGGGAAAGATCGAAAAGAGAGGTGAGTAAATATTTTCGTTTACTAAGGAACAACAAATCCTAGATAT
>Ga0272442_10012386_pt1 | contig 10307 bp, 7 predicted proteins | sample SSMForm2O_FD_200262 | JGI IMG/M metagenome (GOLD analysis project Ga0272442, IMG submission 200262) | Marine sediment archaeal communities from Little Sippewissett salt marsh, Falmouth, MA, United States - SSM-Form-2O | ecosystem: Environmental > Aquatic > Marine > Wetlands > Sediment ... | reverse complement strand
ACATCACAAAATAGGGCAAAAGTTTTAGAAGAAAAAAAATCACAGGGCCTGCAAGCTTAAGCATGGGTAGATTCTCGACAATTTCGCGCACCCGGCTCGATATCATCACATTAATACCGCCTGTCATAATCAACAATACGAGGCACAGCAGAATGGCTGGCAGATAATCACAGAACTTGCGACTTACACTACGACTTTTACTCACCGCCCATATCGCATTAAACGATGTCTCGATATTGCCCATGAGCTTGATAACCGTCCAGAACAAAAGCGCAAGGCCGATACCGGCTACCATTCCTCCTTTTGTGTTCTCAAGCATGGACCCGGAAAAACTGATCATATAGCTGGCAATTTCCTCCTGGCCCTGCATACGCTCCAGTATCTGGCGCTCCAGCAGTTTCTCATAACCAAAACCCTTGGCAAAGCCGAAAGCCATTGCAAGAACAGGAACAATCGACATCATCGTATAGAACGTAAGGGCGGAGGCGCGAAGAGCGCATTTATCCTCGTCAAAACCACGGACTGAAAGCACAACAACACGCGCAAATTTCAAAAACAGCGATCTGGTAGCAGAAAACTGCTCACGCTGAATATTCCAGATATCATACTTAACAAAACGGACAATACGTGCAAACATGTCGACCCTCCCGTCTAACCCCACGGTAAACCTCTTTACCTGACAGGATTTACGCCTGACAGGGCCCTGCCCCGTGCAAATACAGTGGAGGCAAAACGCTCTATACGCATATATTTGTTGCGTATAAACATACGCATATCAAGAAACTGTTCTGCATATCGCGCGGAACTTTTATCCGGCAGCAACGAACTGAATACAGCCGCGTAGCGGTTAAGCCCGAGAATACCGTCTGGAAAATCCTTCTCGGAGACCTGGCTTGCATGCTGTTCTATTGCTGCACGTTTGATATCTACGACGTCTGATATATCAACGGTTCGAACCAGCGGTGCCGGAGGAAGCGCGCTCCAGACACAGTAGCCCCAGACATCTTCTGGACGGGAAGCACTTCGTCGAAGGGCGCTCAAAACCATGCGGCTGATCACACGGTGGGTCGCATGCTGTTCAAAAGGTGACGGAAGGTACAAAACCCCCGGCATGATTTGTGAAATGACACCCATGAGCATGGAACGTACCCTGGCCGGATGCGTATGAACATCCTGCGAAGTAAATGGTAAAAAAAATGCACCGCGGGCCCGGACAATACGCAGCGCAGCGATGGCCTCATCTTTACGTAGCCGAACACGGCTTAATCCTGAATCCCCTCTGCGCACGCCATTGGTAACATACACGACGACAGCCGGGCGGCGAGACCGGGAAAGTAATGCCATCATCCCACCCGCCCCGATCACATCATCGTCAGGGTGTGGTGCGATAACCAGATTCAGCTGCTTATACCCGACAACGCGTTTAAAAGAACAGCCGGGCATTACGGGCTCAAATACATTTTCGACAGTATGCATGCGGAACCTCGAACCCTACAGGTGACAGGTCATACGCGACAACATGGTACGGAATACCGGCCGCACATGCATAATAGTGCAGCGTTCGTCGAAAAACAACATATACGTTGACCCCTGCCTTTTGACGGCATGCATCCAGTTACCGTAAAAACTGTTGCCGTGTGTGATGGACAACTGATCAACGCCATGGGAAAACGCCGGTTCCCGGATAATAAAATAAAAGAATTGCACGATAATCAGCACCGCCGTTTGCCAGGGCGCATGCGCCCCACTGACTCATGCCGACCCCGTGACCATAGCCGGTCCCTCTGAACCTGAATGTTCCGTCGTCATGGTCTACGACAAAACGTGTGCTTTTAAGTGTGGAAGGCCCTACTATCAACCGCAGACTGTTGCCGCTGAGCAGGACGGCTGTGCCGCGGCTCCGCAGCTCAACCTGCTGAACACGACCGGTTCCCGAGCGTTTCAGCACATTCATGCTATCAAGAACCTCTAATGCTATACCGTAGAGACGAAACCTTTCGATCATGTCCGCTTCACTCACTACGCACGACCAGCGAGTCCACCTGCCACTCAGGCTTGGCGTATCGACGATGCGACGCAAATACGGTATACGGGCACCCCATACATCCTCGACAGCCTCGAGCACACCACCGCTATTGGCATGATAAAGACCCAGGACAAGCTCGCCGGCGTTGAAAAGGACAACCCCGCGCGTGGCATCAACAGCCGAATTTGTAGCCGGATGTTCCCGTTCCAGCCCGCCATATGCCTGTGATGAAGTTGTCGACAAAACGTCATAGTCGCAATCCTGCCGTACAACCATGTGATAAAGTGCATACGTGCGTGCGGTGACGGCCTGCGCCTGCAGTACAGCTTTGGGCCATGACGCATAAACCTCGCGCGGCAACACTCCATACAGATATTGCTCAAGGTCGACATGATTCACCACCAGGAGTCTGCCGTTTTCTGCACGTATGCTCAGGCGGGATCGGTACCAGCGACCGTTCACACACAGCCTGTCGCGACGTGCTCCCCGTACGGTAACGGTGCTATCCCTGCAGGACATACCGTTCAGCAGCATAGTGCCGTTATCCGATATGACAACAAGTGGACTTTCATGATACTGACGCTCTTCTGCGCCAGCACCGTGGGATATAAACAGGCCGCTATCGCCCATAACCTCGACTGGACTACTGGTGTTTTCGATCAATACACGCACACTGCCGGAAAATTTTACAAGCTGCGCACGATCAAACCTGCTGCTATGCCGAAAAACCGGACCAACGTGCAGTGCATCGTAGTCCTTGTCAACAAGGTTATCTGAAACGTATGCCGGATACCGCCGGGCAAGTTTCTTATAGCAGGCCGCGGCTTCTTCTCCACGATTCATCACAGACAGGATCCGGGCACTGTAATGCAGGGCTTGCGCGCTATGATCGCCTCGTATCCTGATATGGCGGTTGTAATAATCCAGCGCCGCCTCACTCTCGCCGAGATATCTGTCATACAGCAAACCGAGGCCCCAAAAAGCTGCGGCAATCTCCTTATCATTCTGAGTGTTATTCGCACAATCACGGTAGAAACTGAGCGACTCAAGATAACGGCCATCGGCATACAATTCGTCAGCTCGCTGCAACAAAGCACCCCACTGCACAGCGGCGCCCGCCTGGCGAGGCAGCAGTGAAAACAGCAAAAAGAACAAAAATATAACATGTGGGCGAAATATCGAAATCATTCTGCAATCAGTAGTCAAAGCTTATAATCTGTTATGAAGCTACGCACAAACATGCCTGCGAAACGTCAAAAGATTTCCGTGTTGGAGACGTTGACTTTTTACACGGCGTTATTATTTTTACAATTGACAGTAAACAAAAAAACGAAAGAAATACGCTCATTATGTTAGCAGACACGAGAGGTCCAAGTAAACATGAAAGCATACCGGACGAAAAACCATGCGGACTGATAAGTTTACAATAAAAGCCCAGGAGATTCTGGCAACTGCCGAGCAGACGGCTGCCCGTTACGGGCATCAGCAAATTGAGCCCGAGCACCTTGTTATATCCATTTTGTCGCAGAAAAGTTCTATTGGAAAAACACTGTTTCAGAAAGCCGGAATCAACACGGAACAAATGCTGGCCGCTCTTGAGGCACACCTTGCCTCGCTGCCGTCCGTCAGCGGAGGACTTGACGTCTACATATCAGCCTCAACAAAAAAATTGCTTGATGCGGCCTGGCAGGAAGCACGTCGGCTGAACGATGAATTCGTAAGTATCGAGCATCTGCTTCTTGCAATATTTGACTGCAGCGGCTGTCATGCGCTAAGTCTTTTAAAGGAATACGGCGTAAACAAAAACGATATCCTGAACGCCATGAGCGCGATACGGGGTTCCCAGCGTGTCACCGACCAGAGCCCCGAAGATAAATACCAAGCCCTCCAGCAATACGCCAGGGACCTGACCGAACAGGGCCACGCCGACAAGCTGGATCCCGTTATCGGCCGCGACAGTGAAATAAGGCGTGTCATCCAGGTCTTATCCCGCCGGACAAAAAATAATCCCGTACTGATCGGTGAACCGGGTGTAGGGAAAACTGCCATAGTCGAAGGCCTTGCACTGCGTATTGTCAACGGTGATGTGCCCGAGGGGCTGCGTGACAAGAGGATAGTTTCGCTTGATATGGGTGCACTCCTGGCCGGGGCAAAATACCGCGGTGAATTCGAAGACCGTCTCAAGGCTGTTCTCAAGGAAGTCCAGGAATCGGACGGCAGGATTATCATGTTCATTGACGAATTACATACGGTTGTCGGCGCAGGCTCGGCGGAGGGCGCCGTGGATGCATCGAACATGCTCAAACCTGCGCTTGCGCGCGGTGAACTTCGCTGTATCGGCGCTACTACATTGAACGAGTACCGAAAATATATTGAAAAAGATGCCGCGCTTGAACGCCGGTTTCAGCCGGTTTTGGTCAAGGAACCAGGCATAGACGACACGATTTCCATCCTGCGCGGCCTGAAGGAACGCTATGAACTTCATCATGGTGTGCGCATTCAGGACGCAGCAATCGTCGCCGCTGCCACATTATCGAACCGCTACATAACCGACCGGTTTCTGCCCGACAAGGCAGTAGACCTGATCGACGAGGCCGCCTCCGCGCTGCGCATGGAAATTGACAGTTTGCCGGCTGAGATCGACGAGCTGCAGCGCCGCCTTATGCAGGCCGAAATTGAACGCGAAGCTTTAAAAAAGGAAAAAGACTCGGCATCACGCGAACGACTTGCACGCATTAATGATGAAATTGATACGCTAAAAAAACAATGTGCCGACAGCAAGGGCCAGTGGCAGGCTGAAAAAAGCACCATCCAGGCCATACAGCACCTTAAAGAACAAATAGAAGAGGCACGGATTGATGAACAGCGCGCCGAGCGAGCCGGTGATTTTGAAAAAGTTGCCCAAATACGTTACGGAACCCTGAGTGACCTGGAACACCGCCTGGATGAGGCAAACCAGCACTACCGCGCAGCAGGCGATGAAACACGCATGCTGAAGGAGGAAGTGGAAGAAGAGGATATCGCTGAAATTGTATCCAAATGGACCGGCATACCGGTGGCGCGCATGATGGAGGGGGAACTTGAAAAACTAGTCCACATGGAACAACGCATCAGCCAACGCGTTATCGGACAGGATGCGGCGATCACGCTGGTTGCCAATTCGGTTCGGCGTGCCCGCTCAGGCCTGCAGGATCCCAACCGTCCCCTTGGTTCGTTTATATTCATGGGCCCCACCGGCGTCGGTAAAACAGAACTCGCCCGCGCACTGGCGCAATTCCTCTTTGATGACGAACACGCGATGATCCGGATCGACATGTCGGAATACATGGAGAAGCATTCTGTGGCACGTCTGATAGGCGCCCCCCCGGGTTATGTCGGCTATGACGAAGGCGGCTACCTGACAGAACAAATACGCCGCCGGCCCTATGCTGTTATTCTATTTGACGAGTTTGAAAAAGCCCATCCGGATGTCTTCAATATTCTGCTCCAGATACTCGATGACGGCCGGCTGACCGACGGTCAGGGCCGAACCGTTGACTTTAAAAATACTATTATCATCATGACCTCCAATCTTGGAAGCCAGGTCATGCTGGAGCACCAGGGCGCGGAGCGCAAAAAACGGGCCATGGAGATACTGCGGGCTTCGCTTAAACCGGAATTTTTAAACCGCATAGATGAAATCGTGTTGTTCGACAGCCTTGAACGCGACCAGCTCAGAAAAATCGTTGAACTGCAGCTGGAGCTTCTCTCAAGGCGCCTGAAGGCCAGACGGCTTACATTGCATGTAAAGGAGGCGGCGTTGGATTTTATCGTCGACCACGGTTTTGACCCCGTCTACGGCGCCCGCCCCATGAAACGAGCGATTCAGCGCTACATACAGGATCCTCTGGCCCTTAAAATCCTCGGAGGGGAGTTTAAAGAGCATGATCACGTATTGGTCGATCACAAAAAAGGTAGCGAGGAACTGACAATTACATAGCCAGGGTGGCCTATATACTTCACCGATACCGGGCCGCACACATCCAACCTGCATACATGCACATGCAGTCTGTAACCATTGCCGCTATTTCACTTCCTAAATCGGCACCGTGACATCAACCGGCGAGACACGCCATATCTCGTCGGTATACTGCCTGATGGTCCTGTCACTTGAAAATTTTCCGCACCGGGCAACATTCAATATCGACATGCGCGTCCACTGTTTTTTATCCTGATAGGTGTTCATTGCCCGCTGATGAGCGTTAATGTAGGAATCAAAATCCGCCATGAGAAAATACTCATCCTTCAGTGTCAATTCATTGTACAGGGGCCTGAAAAGCCCGGGATCACTGGTGGAGAAAAAATCCGAACCAATAAGCCTCATAACCTCTTTGAGGAGGGCTGAGGCCTCAATATAATCGCGTGGATTATACCCGCTCCCGCGAAGGTTGGCCACTTCATCGGCATTAAGGCCGAAAATAAAAATATTATCCTTCCCAACCTCATCGAGTATCTCGATATTGGCCCCGTCAAGCGTGCCGATCGTTACTGCCCCGTTTAACGCGAACTTCATATTGCCGGTTCCCGAGGCCTCTTTACCGGCGGTTGAAATCTGCTCGGACAGGTCGGTAGCCGGTATGAGGCGCTCTGCCAGCGAAACACGATAATTGGGCAGGAACGATATTCTCAAAAAACCGCTGGTCACCGGATCGGCGTTAACGACATCAGCGATATGGTTGATGAAACGTATAATAAGCTTGGCTTTCTGATATCCGGGCGCAGCCTTGCCTCCTACGATGCAGGTGAGCGGTACCGTGCGGTATGCGGGATTTTCCTTCATCCTGACATATGTACCGATAATACACAGGGCGAACAATAATTGCCGCTTGTACTCATGAATGCGCTTGACCTGCACATCTATCAGGGAGTCTGGATGGACCTCGATCCACTCCATGTTCCAGACCGATTCGGCCAGACGCTGCTTGCACTGCAGTTTAACCGCTCGCCATTTTTCCTGAAATGCCGCATCGTCTGCATAGGGTTCGAGCTCTCTGAGTCGTTCAAGGTCACGAATCCAGCCATCACCGATCGCTTCCGTTATCAGTTCGGAAAGCCCCGGGTTCGAAACACGCACCCATCGCCGAGGCGTCACACCGTTGGTTTTATTGTTGAATTTCCGGGGCCACAACTCATAAAAATCACGTAAAATCGTCTCACGAATCAGACGCGAATGAAGTTCGGCAACACCGTTGACGGAATGGCTGCCGATAGTGGCCAGATAGGCCATGCGCACCCTGCGTTCAGCGTCTTCGGCAATAACCGACATCCTGCGCAAACGCGCCTGATCGCCGGGAAAACGGCGTGAAACTTCTTTCAAAAAAGAATGATTGATCAAATAAATAATTTCGAGGTGCCGGGGAAGCAGTTTGCCGAGGAGTTCAACGGGCCATTCCTCAAGTGCCTCGGGCAACACCGTATGATTCGTATACCCGAAGGTACGCACACATATGTCCCAAGCGTGGTCCCAGTCAAGTTTCTCCTCATCGATCAGGATACGCATCAATTCCGGTATGGCCAATGCCGGATGCGTATCATTAAGCTGGATCGCCACCTTATCGGGGAAAAGTCCTATATCGGCATTGTCGGCCTTGAAACGCCGAACAATATCCTGCAGCGAAGCGGAAACCAGGAAATATTCCTGTTTCAAACGCAATTCCTTACCCTCGAAAAAATTATCATTCGGATAAAGCACCTTTGTAATATTCTCGCTGAAAAGTTTGTTGCCGCAGGCAGACATGTAATCGCCCATATTGAAATCATCAAGGTCGAATTCTTCTGTAGCCTTGGATGTCCACAACCGCAGCGTATTTACATTGTTAACCTTGTAGCCGGGAACAGGGGTATCAAAGGGCATGGCCAGCGCCTCTTGCCCGCCGGACCATACCGTATCGTCTCTGCCGAAGGCATCCTTTTTGTGTTCTACGGTACCCCCAAAACGTACCTTGAAACAGTACTCCGGCCGTTCAATCTCCCATGGATTGGGAAGTGCCAGCCAGTTATCGGGCGTCTCAACCTGCATACCGTAGGAAAGCCGCTGATGAAAAAGGCCGAATTCATAGCGTAACCCGTAGCCTTGGGCCGGAAGTGCCAAGGTCGCCATCGAATCAAGGAAACATGCTGCAAGACGGCCAAGACCGCCGTTGCCGAGACCGGCATCAACCTCATAGCGCCGGGTTGCCTCAAGATCCAGCCCAAGTTGATCAAGTGTTTCCCGGCAGACATCATAGAGCCCCAGGTTAATAAGGCTGTTTTCAAGTGAGCGCCCGAGCAGAAACTCCATCGAGAGGTAATACACCCTCTTGGCATTTACATTATGGTAGGTCTGCTGGGTCGCTATCCATCGCTCAACAAGTCGCTCGAGTACGGCATAGGCGGTACTCAAAAAAAGGTCATAGCCGGTAGCACTGTATTGATCCTTGGCCAGACGATATTCGAGATTACTCATGATTGACGTTTTCAGTGCCTCAACCGTATTTCTCTTAAAAGAAACCGGCCACTGCTTTGAAGTAGTCGTCATGAACTATTCACCCCTTATATAAAGAAATTTTTTTCCGTGAAATACCAACAGCCCATGCACCCGGCCTTCAGCTGACGAAGCCGCAACGGCCATCTCAGCAGGTACCGTTATTAATCACCTGCCACAGGCGTATATAAAACGCAGACCACTGTAAACATGTGCGGCCGCTGTATGTACAACTTTAACGTACAGTGTCAGAACTTGGCACGGTGCTGCCTGCGCGGCGTCCGAATACCCGCACAGCTATGGTTTTCTGCTCTGGAATATCTGTTGTAATCATTATTCTTCCGCGTATAACACGGCGATTAAGGCCTTCGGGTAGACTGACAGCAATAAGGTACTCCCTGCCCGGCACCTTTTCCGTAAGTTTCGTGATGATTCCTTCGACAGTGCTGCTGACCTGCAAAACCTTGAAGGTCATATCCTCACGTGTGGAACGCAGGGTAATATGCCTGGTCACCGTTGTGCCGGGACGAATCGTGCCCAGCGGCAGGTGACGAGGCGAAACGCTGACAGGGCCCTGCACCTCACCCATCACGAACAGGGTCAAAACGCCCACCTTCTCGTTATCAGTCTTCACTACAACGCGTTCGCGAAAACGCCCCACCGGCATACCCGGCTTCACGCTGACCCTGAGCTGCCGGGATGGGTTACTTTCAAAACCGCCCCTGCTCAACTCAACATGTATCAGTTTACTCGCACACTGTACTGACTCAATATTCACTGTTGAGCTCTGGCTGCCGATGAGCCGGGCATAACGAGGCTGCTGACTGCCGATAGAGGCCGAAAGAGAGGGAAACACAATTGTAGACGGGCTGATCGCCAGCACCACCTCCACCGTAGCGCCCACCTCAAGGCGAAGCTTGCGTGCCGATGGATCATTGGTCACGACAAGTATGCTCTTCTTCTGCAAACCCTCCCGGCTACCTGGCCTGAAGCTGACATCGATTTTCCCTTCCCCGCCCGGGGGAATCCTGCCGGCCGAAGACAGCGCTGCCGTGCAACCTCAGCCAGCCTTGACCTTTTCGATCAGCAGAGGTGCGGCGCCGGTGTTTTTGAAAACAAACGTGTGCTTTAAAACGCCAGCCTTGTACTGTACCCTGCCGAAATCATGTTTTTGATTTTCAAAAACAATTTGAGGCGTGCCCGAAATCGTCACATTATCCGGCTGTGAAACACTATGTTTCCCCTGGGCAGCGCAACCGCACATACAAGCCACCGCTGCCCAGATTATAAACAAATATATCTTTTTTTTGGTTTGCATAATCATACCACCTTTCTCCAAATAAGATCACATCGTAACGGTTAGAGCTGAACGGTATCGCATTCTAGCACTAAAAGGCACAAATGCAAACGGTTCACGTCATCTATATTCTGATTGACAAATCCCTGGAATCGCGGGTAATGTATATATAAAAAAACAAACAGTACCATATCCGATAGAAACAAAAATACACATAAATTGCTTGAATAAATCTTACGTACACGCTTGGCTGAACATGACCGGACGGAACCGAGTAACGTTCATAGCGCACGTATGACCATTCGCAGATACATATCGCCCATTATGAGTTTCACCACAGGGGGAACAACCCTCTATGTACTTCTTTGCACAGTCCTATGCCTTGGCGCCTCCTGCAAGGACGAAAGAAGCGCTGATCGCCCTCGTGGAAGGCTCTACGTTCAGGAAAACGGTGACAACCTTGAAGTCCGCGCCCCTGATGG
>Ga0272442_10012385_pt1 | contig 10308 bp, 6 predicted proteins | sample SSMForm2O_FD_200262 | JGI IMG/M metagenome (GOLD analysis project Ga0272442, IMG submission 200262) | Marine sediment archaeal communities from Little Sippewissett salt marsh, Falmouth, MA, United States - SSM-Form-2O | ecosystem: Environmental > Aquatic > Marine > Wetlands > Sediment ... | reverse complement strand
CCAGACGTCTCCCTGCGGCATTCTGGACTCTTGCAGGGGCGGCAATCAACCGAGTCGCCAAGAAGACCAAAGGCAAGAAGCCCTAATGCAGGACGTGACCGCGCTTCTGTTTGCTGCAGAACCGGACCCGACGGCGGAACTCGCGCGCGGCATGAGGGGTGCCTCGAGGCGTGCTATACTCGCCGCTGGAGGCAAAGCCAGCAACTCCCCGAGGAGACAGGTCATGCGTTCTCGCTGCGTGTTGTACTTGTGTGTGCTGCTGGTGGCCGGGTTCGTGGCCTGGTCCGGCGCATCGGCTCGGGGGGAAGAGCCCGTGGATGAGCAGCGGAGACCAAAGGTAACGGTGAGGGTGGTCGAGGGGGGCGAATCCACGGCGAAGCCGGAAGACTGCCGCGGCGTCATCGTGGGCCCCGGCGTGAACCAGCCGGATCCGTTTCCCGGCTACGCAGGTTTCGTCGGCTGGGAGTCGCCGATACGGTTGCGCGACGGCACGTGGCTGGTGGGTTTCAACGCCGGCTACTGGCACGCCTCGCCCCCAACGCCGTTGCGCGTCCCTGCCGACGTGCTGAAGTCGTGGCGCGAGATGGGCATGCCGGCCGACGTAGACGCGCCCACGGGCGGCCGCGCCATGCTGACGCGCTCGATGGACGGCGGGCGCACTTGGTCCAAGCCGGAGACCCTCATCGACACACCGGCCGACGACCGCCACCCGAGCTTCCTCGAGCTGCCGGACGGCGCCATCCTCTGCTCGTTGTTCACGTATGTGGGCCAGGGCGACATGAAGGCGGACCCCTCGCTCGCCCACCACACGCGCATCGTCCGCTCGACCGACCGCGGTCACACCTGGCAGTTGACGCCACCGCTGCCGTCCCCATTCGTCGCCGACGAGTCCGACGGCCCCATGGTGCTACTCGACGACGGCTCGGTGCTCCTGACGCTGGACGGACAACCGCCGGACGGCGCGCCGAATCAGTCGGCGCTGCTGCGTTCGCAGGACGCCGGCCAGACATGGGAGTTGCTCTCCGTCGTCGCCACGGACCACGACCTATATGAAACCAACGCCGTCCAATTGCCGGACGGCCGCCTGGTCCTCATGGCCCGCCCGGAGGGCGACATCGCCTGGTCCGAAGACGGGGGCCGCACCTGGACCCAGCCCGTCACGTTCGGCATGCGCCTGTTCGCGCCGAGCCTCCACGTGTTGCGCGACGGGACGTTGCTGTGCCTTCACGGCTCGTACGGGGCCGGCGGGCTCCGCGCCATCTTCAGCACCGACGGCGGACACACCTGGGTGGCCCCCGCGGCCGACCACGGCTTCCTCATCGACCGGTCCTACGGCTACGGCAAGGCCATGGAACTCCCGGACGGTTCGCTCTTCATCAGCTACATCAGCACGGGCGGGCACCGGGCCGGCGACGCGCGCGCGAACGCCGTCTGGTGCATCCGCATGCGCGTCCGCCCGGACCACTCCGGCATCGACGTCCTCCCCGCCCCCAGCCGATCCGCGGCGCTCCGACAACTGGGCGACCTCACCGGACCGTGGCGCTTGTTCGTCGACGACGAGATCATCGCGGACAAGGGCAACGTCGTGCGGACCTACCATGCCTTCGAGAAGCACGCTGACAATCCGATCCTCGTGGCCGACAAGCCGTGGGAAGGAACGGCGGCCTACGTGTACGGCACGGTGCTGCCGGCGGAGGACGGCGACGGCTACCGCATGTGGTATCACAGTTGGGCCGGCGAGTACCGGATGCTCTATGCCACGAGCACGGATGGGCTGCGTTGGGCGAAGCCGGAGCTCGGCCTGGTCGAGTACGCTGGATCGAAGGCCAACAACATCCTGTTCCGCCGCACGCACGAGAATCACAATCCACAGGTCATCCATACGCCGTGGGATGGAGACGGGGACTGTCCCCAGCGAGTCCCCGAGACGGGACTGTCCCCGTCTTGCCCCTACAAGATGGTCTATTTCGAGTACGGCCGCACACCGCCCGACTACACCGTCACCGGCTACTACGGCGCGTGTTCGCCCGACGGCGTCCACTGGACCGACGTCGCCAAGGCCCCGGTCCTGCCGGATCACCCGGGCGACGTGGGCAACTTCGTCTGGGACCCCCTCGGGAAGCGCTACCTCGGCTTCCCGAAGAAATTCGCCGAGGTCCGCGGCTTCCGCAGGCGCTGCGTGGGCTACTCCGAGACCACCGACTTCAACTCATGGCCAGCGACGCAAATGGTGCTGACGCCGGACGAGTTCGACGACCGCTGGATCGCCGGTGACGGCCAGCACACGGACTTCTACGGCCTGTGCGGCTTCGCCTACGAGTCCATGTACCTCGGCTTCCTGTGGGTGTTCCGCATCACAGACGGCAAGAACGACGGGCCGATCTTCGTCGAACTCGTCAGCAGCCACGACGGCGTGCACTGGACGCGCCAGGAAGAGCCGCGTGCCCCGATCCTGCCTCTGGGACTCGACGGCGCCTGGGACGACGGCATGCTATTCACCACCAACCATCCGCTGGTCGAGGGCGATACGATTCGCCTGTACTACGGCGGCTTCGACACTACCCACGCGACCAACGGCAACGGCGCCATCGGCCTGGCCACGCTCCGCAAAGACGGCTTCGCCTCGCTCGATGCCGGCGAGGACGAGGGCGTCGTCACAACCAAAGCCGTGCCGGGCTGTATCGGCCGCCTCGCCGTGAACTACAGCGCGCCGAACGGCGCCCTCGCGGTCGAGGTCCTGGACCAAGCCGGCGGTGTGGTCCCCGGCTACGGCCGCGAGGACTGCGCACTCCTGAGCGGCGACAGCGTCGATCAACGCGTGACGTGGAAAGGCGCCGGCGAGTTGCCCCGGGGCGGGGGCCCGTTGCGCCTGCGGTTTATCCTGCGAAAGGGGTCCCTGTACTCGTTCGCCGCCGGCGGCTTGCCCGGGTCGGCCTTCACCGGCCCGATACGCTCTGAAGGAATACGGTAATCGTCGAGTGCGTGCACGGCGGCGAACGGTGCGCGTTCCCGCCCCAAGCCGGCCCTGTGGCGGCGGCCCCCGCCTTTGTGCTCTTCTCCGCCCTGGCTTCTGTGTAGCTGCACGGCCCACGCCCACGGACTGTTCGAAATTCCTTGCGTATGTCTGTGGAAATGCCTCTGCTATACTCGCCGTTGACTCGGACGACCGGATGCCCCGGGAGGAAGGCCATGAACAAGCGCGCTTTGGGCCGGACGGGCTTGCGCGTCGGCGAGTTGGGCTTGGGCGGCTTCTTTGTCTCGAAGGCGGGCGGGGAATACAGGCAGGCGAAGGCGGCCATCGACCGGGCTCTCGAGTTGGGCGTCAACTACATCGACACGGCCCCGACCTACCTCAACAGCGAATCCGTCATTGGCCGCGCCCTCGAGGCTGTCGAGCGGCCGGTGGTCTTATCGACCAAGCTGGGTGGGCGGCCAAAGCCGTTCCGGCCCAAGGGCAAGAAATGCCTCACGCGGTCCGTCGAGGCCAGCCTGCGGCTGCTCAAGCGCGACCAAATAGACATTCTGATGATTCACGAGCCGGACCGGCCTGGGCAATACGACTGGTGGACGGATGGCGATGCCTTCGACGGCCCGGTGCTCGAGGTGCTGGACGATTTGAAGCAGCGCGGCGTCATACGCTTCACGGGCCTGGGCGGCACCACGGCATACGATCTCGCCCGCATCGTTCGTACCGGCAAGTTCGACGTGGTACTGACGGCCTTCAACTACAGCCTGCTGTGGCGCGCGGCCGCGCGCGAAGTCCTGCCTGCGGCCAAGCAACTGCGCATGGGCATCATCGTCGGCTCGCCGCTGCAGCAAGGCGCCTTGGCCAGGCGCTATGACGACGAGATCGAGAGCGGCGCCGCGTGGTTGAGCGCGCCGCGCCGCGAGCAGTTCGTCGAGTTATACCGCCTGCTGGACGAGATCGACATGCCGATCGCCGAACTCGGGATTCGGTTCTGCCTATCCAATCCGGACGTTTCCACGGTGTTGATGGGGGCGCGTTCGGCCGAGGAGGTCGAGATGAACGTGGCCTCCGCCAAACGAGGCCCGTTGCCGAAGGGCCTGCTGAGACGCTTGGACCGGATAGCGGCGATGGTCCCCTTTCGGCCCTTCGAGGAGCCTTTCGGGCTGCCTTTCAAAGGGCGCTATCGCGGCGCGGGCCAAGCGGGACGCTGATGAAGGCGACCCGCGTCGAGCGGCCGGGCATTTTGACCGTGTGCGACGTGGCCGGATGGAGTGCAGGCGTTCGGCCTAGAGGACATGGCAAACGCGCTTCAGGCCCTCGGGGAGAGGCGGATGGTACAGGCGCTCATCAGGCTTACTTGTAGCGGTAGGTGATGCGGCCCTTGGTCAGGTCGTAGGGCGACATCTCGAGCTTCACCCGGTCCCCCGGCAGAATCCGGATGAAGTACTTGCGCATTTTGCCCGACACGTGGGACAAGACCACGTGATCGTTCTTGAGCTTCACGCGAAACATGGCGTTCGGCAGCGCTTCGACAACCGTGCCTTCAACCTCTATGGCTTCCTCTTTTTGCATGTAGCTTACTTCGTTCCTCGAATATACGCCCCGCGCAACGCGAAGCACAGAATTGCTGTGTTATTGGCTAAAGTAGCAGATTTCACGGCTTCGGGTCAACTGAATCCAGGAGGGGGTTCTGGAAATCGTAGCGGGACCTTGTGCGCTGACTACAGAGAGAGGAGCATAGACATGTCGAACAAGGCGCTGCAGCGAAGGCCGACAAGCGGCGCCGCCGAGTGCTGAAGGGGTGCGGATGACGATTGGGCGTGGAGATGGAGATGAAGATGAAGAGGGGGCCGGGGCGGGCTACCTCAGGAAGTCGGGGATATCGATATTGATGGTCTGGGGCTTGCCATTGCGGATGATGCCGACGCGCAGGTTCGAGGCGTTCTTGTGCTTCTCGGCCAACCGCATGATGGCCGCTTCGCTGTTGACCGCATCCCCGTTCACCGACTGGATGACGTCGCCGTCCCGGAATCCGAGCATCGAGGCGAAGGGGAGCGAGGAGATGTTCTCGGCCGTCACGCCGATGACCGCGCCTTGCTCGTTCTTCTGCCAGCGCGGTGCGGCCTGCTTGTAGAGGGGATTCTCCTCGAGCTGAGGGAAGACCGGCCGCGGGCCGATGTCGTGGTCGCCTTTGAGCGCCAGGACGGGCGGCGCCTCGTCAGCGGGGCCTTCGCCCGGCTCCGGCGGGGGCTCCGTCGCCGCCAATCTCTTGAGCGCGTCTACGCGGAAATCCCACGGCGCCAGCGGCGCGGCGTCTGCCCACAGCCCCTTCTTCTCGCTGATGGCCTTGGCCGCGAGACCGCACAGCTTCTTGTCGGCGATCGCGTCTTTGTCGTAGTACCACGCCATGCCGGCCGTCAGGAGGGCATGGTTCACGTTCGTTCCGTCCGGCAAGGTCACCGTGTACGAAGGGCGCGTCGGGGGCTTCGGCTCAGTCGCTACCTCCTGGGCCTTCTTGGGCTCGACGAGCACCGCCGCGACCTGCTTGTTGAGCACGAGGTTTTCGGTGTACTGCTTCGCCTCCGGCGCGAAAGGCTGGCCCGGTTCCGGACAGTCCACCGCGTTGAGCTCGATGGTCCTCGGCTTCTTGTCCACGAGGACCTTGAGCGTGTCCCCGTCGACCACCTCGACGACCTTGCCGTCCAGCCGCTCGCCGGAAGCCGGCAAGGCCACAACCACGACCGCGCCAAGTACCATCAATGCCCTGAGTGCTTTGCCCGACATGATTCACCCCGCAAGTGCAATGCCTCTAGCCTTCTGTCCAGCCCCAATAGTATACCGCAAAGGCGGCGATTACAACGTCGGCCGCATAGCCCACGCCATCGCGGGGCCTCGCAGCGCCCCGAGGTTGCGGTGACAGCGAATGAGCAGGTAGTCTCACCGACGGAGATGGGCAAGGTGCGGCACGAAGAGGACGCAGCAAGCATGACCACCGATCCACAGGAGCCGCTACGCGCTACAAAGCGTGGGCAGACCATTGGCGTCCGAATAGGCCCCGTTACGATTGGCGCCGGCGCCCCCGTCGCGATCCAGTCCATGACCAACACGCCCACCGGCGACCTCGAAGCCACCGTGGCACAGGTGTGCGCGTTGGCCGAGGCCGGCTCGGAACTGGTCCGGCTCACGGTGAACGATGAAGCGGCCGCGGCCGCCGTACCGGAGTTGGTGGCGCGCGTGCGCGACGCTGGCCACGACGCGCCCATTATCGGCGATTTCCACTACAACGGCCACCGCCTCCTCGCCGAGTATCCCGAATGTGCGCAGGCGCTAGACAAGTACCGCATCAATCCGGGCAACGTCGGTGGCCGTCGCAGCCGCGACGCCCACTTCAACGCCATCTGCCGGATCGCTGTCGAATACGACAAGGCGATCCGCATCGGCGTGAATGCCGGGTCGCTCAACGCCGACCTCGTCAGCGAGAAGATGGCCGAGAACACCGACAAGGCCCGCGGCAAGACCTCCGAGGAGGTCTTGAATGAATGTATGATCGTGTCGGCGCTCGAGTCGACGGCCCTGGCCCTCGAGTGCGGCGTCGGCCCGGACCGCATCGTCATCTCCTGCAAGAGCGCCTCCCCGCGTCATCTCATCGCCATGCACCGCGAGCTCGCCCAACGCACGCGGCAGCCCCTCCACCTCGGCCTGACCGAGGCCGGCATGGGCCTCAAGGGCCTGGTCTGGTCGTCCGTGGCCATGGGGGTCTTGCTCGAGGAAGGCATCGGCGACACGATCCGTGTGTCGCTGACGCCGTATCCTGGCGGCGACCGGTGCGATGAGGTGCACGCCGCGTGCGAATTGCTTCAAGCCTTGGGCCTGCGGTCCTTCACGCCCACCATCACCGCGTGCCCGGGATGTGGGCGCACCTCGAGCACCGCGTACCAGGCCCTCGCCGCCGAGATCGAGGCCTATGTCCGCGAGAAGATGCCGCAATGGCGGCGCCGCTACGTCGGCGTCGAGGACCTCACCCTCGCCGTCATGGGCTGCGTCGTCAACGGCCCCGGCGAGTCCAAGGCCGCCAACATCGGCATCAGCCTGCCCGGCGCGGGCGAGGAACCTCGATGCCCGGTCTACGTCGACGGCAGGAAGTCCGCCACCCTCACTGGCGACCCGAGCGAGTTGAGCGGCGCGTTTCGCGAGATCATCGACAACTACATCGCCGCAAAGTATGCGCCCCGCGCCGACGACGCGGCGCGCCGGTTGGACTCCTGAGCGCCGATGAATAAGCATGTGCTGTACAACGAGATCCTGCCGAACGTGACGAAGCCGTCGCGGTATCTGGGCACGGAGCTCAACACGGCGCACAAGGACGCGCCCGACGTCGATCTGCGCGTGGCCCTCGTGTTCCCGGACCTCTATGACCTCGGCCTCGGCAACCTCGGGCTCCACATCCTCTACGCCATCCTCAACGACCTCCCGTGGTGTTGGGCCGAGCGCGCCTACGCCCCCGCCCCAGACATGGAAGCCGTCCTGCGGGAACGCGGCCTCGACCTCTTCGCTCTGGAATCCAAGGCCCCCCTGGCCGCCATGGACCTGCTCGCCTTCTCGCTCCAGTCCGAACTGACCTACACCAGCGTCCTCAACGTGCTCGACCTGGCCGGCCTGCCGTTACGCTCCCAAGATCGCGGCAGCGCCCATCCCCTGGTGGCCGCGGGCGGGCCGACGGTGGTCAATCCGGAACCGCTGGCGCCGTTCATCGATTTCTTCGTGATCGGCGACGGCGAAGAGTCCATCGTCGACGTCGCCGAGGCGCTGCGTGGTATGCGGGGCGCCCCGCGCGATGAGAAACTCGATGCCTTGGCCGAACTCGAGGGCGTCTATATCCCCCAACGCTGCCCTGTTGAGACGCTCGGGGACGGCCGCGTCCTGCCCCGGCAAGACGCACCGAGGATTATGCGTCGCGTGTTGGGTGACCTGAACGCCGCGCGTTTCCCTTCCCGCTACATCGTGCCCTTCGCGCAACTCGTCCATGATCGCGTCGGCATCGAAGTCTTCCGCGGTTGCACGCGCGGTTGCCGTTTCTGCCAGGCGGGTGCCGTCAACCGTCCCGTGCGCACGCGCAGTCTCGAGACCATTGATAGGCTCATGGAAGACGTGCTCAGCCGAACTGGCTACGAGGAAGTGTCGCTGCTGTCACTGTCGACCTGCGACTATCCACGCGTGCGCAGCCTGCTCGATCAGTCGGCCGCCCGCGCCCACCCCAACCACGTCTCCGTTTCGCTGCCGTCGCTGCGCTTGGACACCTTCTCGGTCGAATTGGCCCACGCCGTCGCGGGCGTGCGGCGCACGGGCCTCACCTTCGCCCCCGAGGCGGCCACGCCGCGCCTGCGCGCGGTCATCAACAAATGCTACGCCGACGAGGAGCTGTTCGAGGTGGCGGTCGAAGCGTTTCGCCATGGCTGGCGTCACCTCAAGTTCTACTTCATGATCGGGCTGCCCACCGAACGCGACGAAGACCTCGAGGCCATCGTCGACCTGTGCGCCCGCGTCCTCGATAGGGCCCACACGGTCGAGCGACGCGCCCGGCTCGTCACCGGCGTCTCGACCTTTGTCCCCAAGCCGTGCACGCCGTTCCAGTGGGCGGCCCAGATTGGCCTGGACGAAATCCGCCGGCGCCAACGGATCCTCGAACAGGGCTTCAAGAAACACCCGCACATCAAGTTCGGCCGCCACGAGGCCGAGGCCACCTTCATCGAAGGCCTCCTGGCGCGCGCCGACCGCCGCGCCGCCGACCTCATCGAGGCCGCTTTCCGAAAAGGGGCCCGCCTCGAGTCATCCTCCGAGCATCTCGATTTCCCCGCGTGGCTCGAGGCCATCGACGAGGTCGGCTGCGACGTGCCTGGGGCCTTCCGCCAGCGCGACCTCGACGAACGTCTCCCTTGGGACCACATCGACGTCCTGGTGGCCAAGGACTGGTTCCAAAAGGAATGGCGCCGCGCCATGGCCGCCCGGCAGACGGCCGATTGCCGCAGCGGACGTTGCGAGCAGTGCGGCGTGCAGGACCACGCCCCGGAGTTGTGCCGTCAGATGCGGTCGCAACACGAGGCACCCGAGTCGCAAGCCGGCGCCCTCCGGCCGCCCCTGGCCGCGGACGAGCCCCCAGCGGTGCAGCGGCTCCGTTTCCGCATTGGCCGCTTCGGAGCAGTCCGCTTCCTGTCTCACCTGGAACTCATGAACGTGTGGATACGCGCCCTGCGGCGGGCACACGCCCCGCTCGCTTACTCGCACGGCTTTCACGCCCATCCCAAGGTGACGTTCTCGACCGCGGCCCCCGTCGGCATCGAGTCCGAAGGCGACTACATGGACGTGATGCTCGCCGAAGCGGTGGAGCCGCAAGGCCAACTCGAAGGGCTCCGCGAGGCCCTGCCGCGCGGCGTTCACGTGTACGATGTCGCCGTCGTCCCTTTGAAGTCCCCTTCGTTGATGAGCGTCGTGACCGGTTTCGACTACACGTTGCACACCACGGCTTCAGCCGTCGCGGTACAGGAGCGGATTCGCGACGTGCTTGCCCAACCCACGCTGATAGTGCAGCGCCAAGGCCGGCCCTCGGGCCGGCGCAAGAGCAAAGCCCCGCGCGCGGTGGACCTGCGCCCCATGATCGGCGGCCTCGCGTTGCGCGAGGACGACGGCCTGGTCATCGACTTCCGCGCGGTGGCCGTCAACAACCGGCTCCCCAAGCCCAGCGAGATCCTCGAACTGCTGGGCCTCGACAGCGCGGCCACCCGTATCGTGAAGCGCGCCACCCACCTCGCTCAGACAGGCGAAGGCTAGCTGCGTCAGCGGCTGTAGGACGCGCGGTCGCGGATCAAGGCGTCCCAGTTCTTGTTGGCGGCGTGCGAGTAGAGCGCTTCAGGCACCAGGGGCTTCTCGAGCTCGGCCGTGGTCGCCTCGGTGATGGCGCCGTTCTCGACGAGTTCCCGGCCCGCTTGGCGCAAGCGCTTCTCATACCGCGCGATCAAGGGCTTCAACATGACGTGGTCGACGCCGAGGAGTTCCCCTGCGCCGCGGTAGATCTCACCGGCCAATTCCTGGCCGAGGTTTCGCGCGATTCGTCGGAACAACAGCCGCAGCACCTGAAAATGGCTCTGCTCGTGGAATCCGGAGTTCGAGATGACGACCATCTTCTTCCACTGCACGCGCCCGTCGCGCATCGGGTGGCGGGTCTCGCCGTGTTCGTCCTTCTCGAAGTGTGGATCCGCCACGGGGATGAGGCGGTCCATGAAGGTCTTCATGATGCCCGATACGTTGTCGATATACAGCGGCGTGGCAAAGACGATCACGTCCGA
>Ga0272442_10012384_pt1 | contig 10308 bp, 6 predicted proteins | sample SSMForm2O_FD_200262 | JGI IMG/M metagenome (GOLD analysis project Ga0272442, IMG submission 200262) | Marine sediment archaeal communities from Little Sippewissett salt marsh, Falmouth, MA, United States - SSM-Form-2O | ecosystem: Environmental > Aquatic > Marine > Wetlands > Sediment ... | reverse complement strand
ATGCCGGTCAGTGGCGAGCAGTTCCTCAGGTCCGGGCGGTTGGCCGTCAAGGCCTGCGGGCTGTCCCGTTGACGCCGGAATTGACGGCTGGGTATGGGAGGCAACCGCCGCCGGGTCTCGACCTTGGGCCGGGAGAGAGCCATACGAAAGAACACCGGATGATGGTCCGGTGCTCAAAGGCGGGGCGAGGGGTGGGAAGGCTGGCGGCGCGTCGTGGCCGGTGATGCCGCCGCCGCGTCAATCGCGTTCCAGGAGCATGTTGACGGCGTTCCCGCCGCCGAGGCAGAGGCTGCATATGCCGCGCTTGGCGTCGAGACGCTTCATGTGGTACAGGAGCGTGGTGAGCACGCGGGCGCCGGAGGCGCCGATGGGGTGGCCGAGGGCGACGCCGCCGCCGCCGAGATTCGTCTTCGCCAGGGGCAGGTCGAGGACCTTGATGTTGGCCAGGCACTGGGCGGCGAAGGCCTCGTTGAGCTCGATGACATCGATATCGTCAAACGTGAGTTTGTTGCGATCCAGCAGGGCGCGGATACCCAGCGCGGGAGCGTCGAAGATCTCCTTCGGTTCGACGCCGGAGGTGTAGTAGTCGACGATGCGGGCCATCGGCTGGACGCCGAGCTCGCCGGCCTTCTCCTGCGAGGCGACGATGAGGGCCCCGGCCCCGTCGGAGATCTGGGAGGCGTTGCCCGCGGTGACGGTGCCCTCGGGGCTGAAGGCGGGACGGAGCTTGGCGAGGGACTCGAGGTTCGTATCGCGGCGGAAGCCCTCGTCGATGGTGATTCCGCCCTCCGGACCCGGTTTCTTGCGGTTGCCGACCTGCTCGCCGGTGAGCGGGACGATCTCGTCCTTGAACCAGCCCTCGTCGGTGGCCTTGGCGGCGTTCTGGTGCGAGCGGAGGGCAAACTCATCCTGCGCTTGGCGGGTGATGCCGTGCTTGCGGGCGATATGGTCGGCCGCGTCGCCCATGGCCCAATCCTCGAAGGCGCACCACAGGCCGTCGTTCTGCATGAGGTCCTTCAGGTTGTCCTTGCCGAATTTCACGCCGTTGCGGAGCTTGAAGAAATGGGGGGCGTCGGTCATGTTCTCGAAGCCGCCGGCGAGGGCGAGGTGAATATCGCCGGCCTTGATGGCCTGGGCCGCGATCATCACCGATTGGAGACCGGAGCCGCAGACCTTGTTGCAGGTGTAGACGTTCAGGGAGCCGTCAAACCCGGCGCGAAGGGCCGCCTGGCGCGCAGGATTCTGCCCGAGCCCACCCTGGAGAACACAGCCCATGATGCACTCCTCAACGTGCTCCTTGGCGGCGGGCAACTGCTCGAGCACGGCCTGAATGGCATAGGCGCCGAGTTGTGGAGCGGGCACCCGGCCCAAGGCACCAAAGAATTTCCCGGTGGGAAGACGCTTTGCGGCGAGAATCACTGGCTGGGTCATGTCAGGACAACTCCGATCAGAGAAAGGTTGACTGCGCCGTGCGCACCGGCGGACAATTGAGGCGATGCGGGCGGCCGGAGGCATCGCCAAGCGACGGAAGGGCGAGTAAAATACCGCCTCATGAACGGCCGCATGGGGCGGCCTCCACCATCTCGGACGAATGCCGGAATTCGGCAGAGGCCGGGTATGGTAATCGATTTTTGCCCCTCCGTATCCGGGGCGGGAAGGAAGTCGGATTCCCATGACAGTCGGAACTACTGAGATGCCCGATTACACAGTCACATCAAGCCGATACGCCGTCACGGAGAACCTCACCACGCTCCAGGCCCACATTCTGGCCGAGGAGTCGCTGCACGAGCAGGCCACCGGCGACTTCACCTGGATCCTCTCGGCCATCTCCCTGGCGGGGCGCGCGATCGCGAACAAGGTGCGCCGGGCGCGCGTGGACGACGTGCTCGGCGAAGCCGGCGCGGAAAACGTCCACGGCGAACGTCAACAGAAGCTGGACATCATCGCCAACGAGCTCATCACCCGATGCCTCGGCGACCGGGCCAACGTGGGCGTGATCGCCTCGGAAGAGGGTGAAACGCCCACCATCCTCCGCTCTCGCAGCGACGGCGGTCGGTACTGCATCGCCTTCGACCCCCTCGACGGTTCGTCGAACCTCGATGTGAGCGTGGGCGTCGGAACCATCTTCAGCATCTTCCGCAACGATCAGGAAGAGGTCGAGACCGGCGAGGGCCTGTTCATGCAGCCCGGGCATCGACAGGTCGGAGCCGGGTACATTCTCTACGGCTCCTCGACCGTCTTCGTCGTCACCACCGGCAACGGCGTGAACATGTTCGTGCTCGATCCCGCCATCGGCACCTTCGTGCTCGTCAAGCGGAGCATCACGATTCCGCACGAACAGCGAATCTACTCCGTCAACGAGGCTTACCGGGACAACTTCCCCAAGCCGTATCAGGACTACCTGGAATGGGCGCACGAGAACGGGTATTCCAGCCGGTACATCGGATCGATGGTCGCCGATGTCCACCGAACGCTGCTCAAGGGCGGGGTGTTCCTGTACCCGCCCACGAAGAAGCACGCCAAGGGCAAGCTGCGGCTGATGTACGAGGCGAACCCGATGGGCATGCTCATCGAACAGGCCGGCGGCGCCGCCACCAACGGCCACGGCCGAATCCTCGACATCCATCCCAGCGCGTTGCACGAGCGTACGCCGGTCATCCTCGGCAGCAGCCGGGAGGTGGAGCACGTGATGCGATTCATGGAAAGCGGGGGCTGATCGCCCCGGCGGCCGGGGCATACCGCGAATCTACGGGAGCGGACAGGTCCATCCGCTCCCGTTGTCTTTGCCCAAGGGTGCCGCCGGAGCTTGGTGCGGCGGGGTGGGGCCCAAGCTCACCGGGGGGAGGGACGAACCGGGGAGGGTGGCGAGACCGGGCAATGGCGGTATCATCCGGCTTCTGGATCAGTTGGACACGCCCGACCGATAACCATATCGAGTGTGGATGGGCCGCCACGGAGCGGCGGTCAGAAAACAGAGGCCGGTTCGGCTCGGCAGGCTCGGGCCAACGCCATGGGAGAGTGAGTGGATGGCTCACAAACGACGACTGGGGTGGATGACGGTCGCGGCGGGTCTCATCGTCTCCGCTGCTGCGCACGCCGTGAATGACGGGCAGGCCGCCTCGCTGGAAGAGCAGGTCGGGGCGATGCGGGCAGAACTCCAGCAGCTTCGCGAGGACAACGCCCGGATGCAGGGCGAGATCGACGAGCTGCACGCGGCCACCAACGACAACTGGCTCACCGAGCAGCGGGCAGAGGAGATCCGAGAGCTCGTTGCGGACGTGCTGGCCGACTCGGACCTGCGGGCCAGTCACCTCCAGAACGGGCTCACCGCCGGGTGGAGCGAACACTTCTTCCTCGCCAGCCCCGACGGCCGGTTCAAGCTTCAGTTGCAGGGCGAGATGCAGGTGCGGTGGTTGTACAGCTACCACGACGCCCCGGACAAGCACCGGCAGGGCTTCGAGCACTCCCGCGTGAAGCTGACATTCCGAGGCCACGTGTTCAACCCGGATTTGCAGTATTACATCCGCGGCCTGTTCGCGCGCGAGGGCGGGTTCGGCCTGATGGACTCCTGGATTCAGTATCGCCTGAACAACGACTGGCAATTGCGCATCGGGCAGTTCAAGCTGCCCTACACCCGGGAGGAACTGGTCTCCAGCACGAAGCAACTCGCGGTGGAGCGGTCGCTGACGAATGAGAACCTCAACGTCGGACGGTCGGAGGGAATCATGTTCACCTACGCCGCCGACGATTGGAAGTTCATGGTCGCGACGCACGACGGGGGTGAGGACAACCTCGGCGGGTACGGGTCCCTCGCGGGAACGATCGGGCTGAACACGCCGGCCATGGGCGAGGACGTCGAATGGGCCGTGACCATGCGCTATGAGCGGCTGTTTGCGGGCAACTGGCAGCAGTTCGACGACTTCACGAGCCCGATGAACGAAGAGTACGGCATGCTTTGGGGCGCCGCTGGGCATATGCAGCAGAGTGAATCCACCGGAACGTTCACTTTCGTGCGCGACGAACCGCGGTGGTTCGCCTGCACCACCGATCTCTCCGTGGAATGGGGCGGCGCGAACCTCTTCGGCGCGTTCTACTTCTCCTACAACGACCACCCCGATTTCGGCCACTTCTACATCTACTCGCTCCTGGCGCAGGGCGGCGTCTACTTCACGCCCAAGCTGGAGGTCTTCGCACGATACCAGTACGGCTGGTGGGAGTTTGAGAGCCAGGACTTCGCCGACCTCCACACGGTCGAGTTCGGGTGCAATTACTACCTGGACGGACACGATCTCAAGTGGACCACCGATATCGGCTTCGGGATCGGCCGCGTCGAGGCCAACTGGGACAACGAACCCGCCGGCTGGCGAATCGACCCAAACCATTCCGAGCCGCAGATCGTGTTCCGCACGCAGCTTCAGTTGCTGTTCTGACCCGGGCGCGGCGTTGGCGGCAACGGGGTGGCGCCTGGCAATACTCATGCATTGTGTGAGCAACACATGTTCGTGTGAAGCACGACGCGGAGCGTCGCGCCACCATCGAAGCACGGTGCGTGGAGGGAGAGCCGGCCGCAGACGGGCGGAGAGGACCGGCCCGATCCCGTCAGGCTTCGTTGAGGTCGCCCGCTACGGGCGGATCTCGACGGTGCTCACGCCTTCCATGAGCATTTCCCAGAGCAGTTCGATGTGCTCGGGCAACACGCGCACACAACCCATGGAGCTCTGCCGGCCGATGGAGTCGGGCTCGATCGTGCCGTGGATCCCGTAGCCGAAGACGCCCTGAAGGCGCTCCTCGTCGGGCATGAGGCCGATCCAGTGCTCACCGATCGGGTTCTCCGGATCATCGGGCAGGTAGCGCCGACCGGTGCGGGGGTTGACCCACTCGGGGTTGATGAGCTTGGACCCAGGGCGCACGCGGAAGCGCCCTTCGGGCGTGGAGTTGTATTCCCCGAGGCCGACGGGAAAGCTGGCGACATAGGCGCGATCCGGCTCTTCACCCAGATACAGATCCAGCCGGTACGAGCGCTTGTGAATCACCGCGTGAAACGGGCCGGTCACCAGCTTGAGACGCTGGTTGGGCCGAATGCGCTCCGGGCGCACGATCTGGTTGATCCGCTGGATGAACCGCCAATCAACCTGAATGCCCATTGTCCGGGGAATGCGCGAGAGAACATCGTTGGGTTGAACGAGATAGGCGACGACGAACGGATCGCCCTCGACGATCTCGGGACTGAACAGCAGGCGCTCGCTCAGGTCCGAGAGCGTGCGGCGGACGCGATCGGCGGTCTGAGCGTCGAGATGACCCGAATCGAGGACAGCGGTAAGTTCGCGCCGGCCTTCGATCGGTTGATTCGTGGAGAGCAGGTCGAGGCCGCGGCTGACGCGTTGAAGCGCGCGGCGGGTCTCGGCCGAGGTGGGGGCTTGAGGCGGCCGGACCGTCTCGCGGCGATCCGGCTCCGGCTCCGCCGGCGCGGTCACGAAGGGTTGCGGCTGCGCCGGCGGACGCTCCGGCGCGCCCATCTCAATCTCCCTCACCGATCCGCCTTCAGCTTCGCCTTCGGCCGGGGAGTCCGAACCGGCCGCAGCACCGAAGGCGCCGGCCGGGGAGTCCGTCTCGCCGAGGTAGTCCCGCTCGGGCGCATAAAGCGGCCGGGACTCCGATCCGGCGTCATCGGAAAGCGCGGCGACCGGTTCATCAGTGCCCGACGATGACGGCCCACGGTCACCCCACGGCCACAGCCGGAACTGCACGACCACGACCGCGGCGGCCACCAGCACGAGGAGCAGGGCAATGACCGTGCGTGGCCGGCGCCGACGCCGCGATCGCCGGTACATCACGGTCCGTCGGGCGACGGGGCGACCGGTCTGACTGGGCAATGCCATCACGAGAATCCTCCACGCTCGGCCGACAAAGCAGGGATCGGCGGTTCGCGGCCCATCATAACCGCGCGGCGATCAGCCCATGTCGCCCATCGGCATCGAGCGTGGGCTGTGCGGCAAAAGTGGACGATCTGGGGGTAATCAGTGCCGCGAACGCAAGCGACCGGCCCGCGTCACCCGCCGCTCCGTCACGATCACATCCAGTCGCAGATCGCGATGAGCTTCGGGTATGTCATCGATGATCTGCGCATCGAAGGCGAGACCGACCGTGGTGGCCGAGCGACGCAGGCGAGAGAGAAACCGCCGGTGGCAACTCCCGCCGCGCCCGAAGCGGTTGCCCTGCGCGTCGAAGGCGAGACCCGGCACGACCGCCAGATCAATGCAGTCGGGAACGACCAGACGTCCCTCGCGCGGCGAGCGCAGGCCGTGCTCGTCGGTTTCCACGAAGTTGTCATCGAAGCTCGCGACCTCGATCGCCGACATGTCGCGCCGCGACCAATCGACCTTCGGCACGCAGACCGTCTTCCCCGACTGAAAACAGCGAATGGCGGCCGGCGTGGTGTCAACCTCGCTCGCCAGCGGCATGTAAAGCAGAATGACCAGGGCATGCCGGAACGCTTCGAGCTCGACGAGCCGGTTGCACGCGGCGATGGACGATTCATGCCGGGCGGCGCGGCTCATCGCCCTCTCGATCCGTTGCATTCGATCGCCAAGTCCAGCGGGATGATCGTCGGCGGGATCGGTCATGGTTCCGGTCTGCCGGAGCGCGATCGCGCTTCGGGCCATGCCATTCATCGGACGCATCCGCGGCCGACTATTGTCCATCCTCGCCGCGTAAATCCTTGAGTCTGCGGAGAATATGCTCCTCGAAACCATGACCGGCGGGCCGGTAATAGGATCGATCGACGCCCAGATAATCCTGCTCGACGTGGCCGGAGGGGGCGTCGTGGGGGTAGACGTAGCCCTCGCCGTGGCCGAGTGTCTTGGCGGCGGCGTAGTGGCTGTCGCGGAGGTGCTTGGGCACGGGGACGGTGCGGCCGTCCCGTACGTCCTTCGCGGCGGTCCAGATGGCCATGGCCGAGGCGTTGGATTTGGGGGCGCAGGCCATGTAGATCGCGGCCTGAGCGAGGGTGAGCTGGCACTCGGGCATACCAACGCGCTCGGCAATCGTCCATGCCGCGGCGGCGACGGAGATGGCCCTCGGATCGGCGTTGCCGATGTCCTCGCTGGCGAGAATGGCGATGCGCCGGGCGATGAACCGCGGATCCTCGCCCGCTTCGAGCATCACCGCCAGCCAGTACACGGCCGCATCCGGATCCCCGCCGCGCATCGACTTGATGAACGCGCTGATGACGTCGTAGTGCTCGTCGCCGGTGCCGTCGTACACCAGCGCCTTGGCCTGGATCGACTCCTCGGCGCAGGTGAGGTCGATAACGATCGGCGCGGGCGATGAAGCGGCCGAGGCCGCGCGGTCTTTCCCGACCTGACTGAGCACCGCCACCTCCAGCGCGTTGAGCGCTCGCCGCGCATCGCCATCGCTGAGGCGCGCCCAGTGCGCCACCGCATCGTCATGAAGGCGAATGCGAAGTCGCCCGAAGCCGCGATCGTCCTCCACCGCCCGACGAACGAGCGTCGCGATGTGCTCTTCGCTCAACGGCTCGAACCGGAATACGGTCGAGCGGCTGATGAGGGCGCTGTTGACGGCGAAGTAGGGGTTCTCGGTGGTGGCGCCGATGAGGATGATCAGCCCCTTCTCGACGTTGTTGAGAAGGACGTCCTGCTGGTTGCGCGCGAAGCGGTGGATCTCGTCGAGGAAGAGGATGGTGCGGCGCTGGCGGTCTTCGAGGCGGCGCACGGCCTCGTCGAGGATGCGGCGGATCTCCTTGACGCCGATGAGGGCCGCGTTGGCGTGCTCGAAGTGGCAGCCGACGTGGTGGGCGATGACCTCGGCCAGGGCGGTCTTCCCGGTGCCCGGCGGGCCGAAGAAGATCACGCTGGTGAGGCGGTCGGCGTCGAGCATGCGGCGGAGGAGCTTGCCCGGGCCCAGGAAGTGCTCCTGGCCGAGAAACTCACCGAGATCGCGCGGCCGCATGCGCAACGCCAGCGGTTCGGCCGCACGCCGCCGCCGCTCGCGCTGCTCGGCCCAGAGGTCGGACATGTGGGGGATTGTAGAGGTGGTCGGGGAAGGGGGAGGGACACGCAGAAAAGCAAAAACGCAGAAACGAGGCAGGAAGGCACGGAGGATGGAAAACCGAGATCGGGGGTTGCGGGATGGGCGGCGGAGCAAGCCGGCCTGTCCTCAGGCCCGGGTGCGTGCGGGTCTTCGCGGGCGCCGCACGCGCAACCCATCGCCGGTGCGTCCGGAGGAACCCGGGGTCGAGGACGACCCGGCTTGCTGGGGCCGAGGACGACCCGGCTTGCTGGAGGCCCTTGCGCTGGGGATCAGTGAGCAGGAGGAGCGCCGGACCCGCGTCTTCCTCCCGGTCGTCGTCAGACGCGGCTTCGGGGGCCGGGAGATCCCGATCAGGTGGCGAACGTGAGGCGAGGGGTGGAATGTGTGCACCGCGCGGGGGTGTTGCCGAGGAGCAGATGCGGCGATAATGCCCGATCCGGCGCGCGGGACGCCTCGTAGGAGATACGGCCCCGTCCGCTTCTGCCGCGAAGGATGACTGCCCCATGTGTGGAATCGTCGCGTATATCGGCTACAAGCCCGCCACCCCGATCCTCATGGAGGGCCTCAAGCGGCTGGAGTACCGGGGGTACGACTCGGCCGGGCTGGCGGTGATCAACAGCAAGCTCCAGGTGGCCAAGTCCGTCGGCCGGGTCCGGGTGCTGGAGGAGATGCTGGACCGGCTGGAGGGATTCGGCGGGACCATCGGCGTCGCCCACACGCGCTGGGCGACGCACGGCGAGCCGAGCGATGAAAACGCCCATCCCCACACCGACGGGACGAAGAACGGACACGGCATCGCGCTGATCCACAACGGCATCATCGAGAACTACGCTGTCCTCAAACATTACCTCCGGGAGCGAGAGCACGAATTTCAATCGGAAACCGACACGGAAGTCCTCACGCATCTCATCAGCGAGCTCTACGACGGCGATCTCGAAAAAGCCGTGCAGGGCGCGCTGCGGGAGGTGACGGGGGCCTACGCCATCGCGGTCATCTGCGAGGAGGAGCCGGATGTGCTGGTGGTGGCCCGCAAGGGGTCGCCGCTCATGGTGGGGGTGGGCAAGGACGAGTACATCGTGGCGTCGGATTCGAGCGCGATCGTGGCCCACACCACGCAGGCAATCACCCTGGAGGACTACACCGTCGGACGGCTGACGCGCGATTCGTTCCGGACAACGACGATCGACAACGTCCCGATCACGGCGCAGATCCGCGAGTTGGAGTTTGACCTGGAGCAGATCGAGCTCGGGGACTACGAGCACTTCATGCTCAAGGAGATCTGCGAACAGCCCCGGGCGATGCGGCTGTGCCTGAAGGGGCGAATCGACCCGCGTGAGGGGCAGGTGGTGCTCGGGGGGATCTCGGAGTACGCACGGGACCTCGTCAAGGCGCGGCGGGTGATCTTCCTGGGGCAGGGCACCGCCCTGCACGCGGCGATGATCGGCGAGTACCTTGTGGAAGATCTGGCGAAGATCCCCGCCGAAGTCGACTTCGCCAGCGAGTTCCGGTACCGCAACCCGATCGTTGAGGATGGCACGGTGGTAATTGCCATCAGCCAGTCGGGCGAGACGGCCGACACCATCGCGGCCCTGCATGAGGCCACCCAGCGCGGGGCCCTGGCGCTGGGCGTCGTCAATGTCGTCGGCTCCACGATCGCGCGCGACACCGATGCGGGCGTCTATCTTCGTGTGGGACCGGAGATCGGCGTGGCGTCGACCAAGGCGTTCATCGGACAGGTCATGGTGACCAGCCTCCTGGCGACCTTCATCGGCCGCCGCCGCTTCCTCTCCGCCGATTACGTCTCCCGACTGCTCCGCGAACTGGCGACGATCCCGGATCGCGTGGAGAAAGTCGTGGCCCTGAGCGATGAGATCAAGGACGCGGTGCGCAAGTACGTCGATCGCGAGAACTGGCTGTTCCTCGGCCGGGGATACAACTACCCGGTGGCGCTGGAGGGGGCGCTGAAGCTGAAGGAGATCAGTTACATCCATGCCGAGGGCATGCCCGCGGCGGAGATGAAGCACGGCCCGATCGCGCTGATCGACCGGGGCATGCCGGTGGTGTTCGTCGCCACCCGCAACAGCCAGTACGAGAAGGTGCTCTCGAACATCGAAGAGGTGCGCTCGCGCGGCGGTCACGTGATCGCGGTGGCCACGGAGGGGGACGGGGACATCCGCAATCTGTGCGAGGATGTGTTTTACGTGCCGGAGGCGCCCGAGCCGCTGCAGCCGATGCTGACGGTGGTGCCCCTGCAACTGC
>Ga0272442_10012383_pt1 | contig 10308 bp, 7 predicted proteins | sample SSMForm2O_FD_200262 | JGI IMG/M metagenome (GOLD analysis project Ga0272442, IMG submission 200262) | Marine sediment archaeal communities from Little Sippewissett salt marsh, Falmouth, MA, United States - SSM-Form-2O | ecosystem: Environmental > Aquatic > Marine > Wetlands > Sediment ... | reverse complement strand
AATAGCCAGGATGATTTGATCAGATGTCATTCTAATAGGGAAGTCAAAATGTGCATATTGAGCTAAAGCATGAACTTCAGCATCGGTACGCCCGGAACCTATAACCGTTATTTTGGTTTTAGCGATTTCTGAAAGAGCTTGTTGGAGTACGAATTGTACTGTTCGCTGATAAGGCTGGATCTGCCAACCTGAAAAACCAGAACCGTCATAGGCTATTTTAAGGCAAAATCTTTCCATAATAGATCACCAAAAGAACTTCAGAGCAAATAACCAATCCCAAAGGGATGTCGGAAACCTTTAATGTCCAAAACTCTTTTGTTTCTTCCTTGTTGTCAAAATCTATCTTGATCTCGTGCATAGATTTGTAGGATAGAGAGAAACTTTCAGATATAATATTTATCATGTTTGTCTTGCCGGTTTTTTTTAGGATTCGATAATTCTCAATGAAAACAGGGATAAAACTCATTGTTGCCGCCAGGTAATATGAAATGTCCTGCCAAAACTTATTAGTAATCCGAGAAGTGCCGTTCAAGAGTTTTTGGGGTGGTGTGGTTCTTGATAAATAGACGGAACAGAGGAGCAGGTAGCTGATTTTAAAACAGATTAGCAAAGAATAGGGAAAGGGGATTTCCAAAAATATACCCAACAGGAAAATCGAGATATATAAAAAGGTAAATTTAATATTTAATCTTAACCAGTTCAAGATCAGGGATGGATGAAACAAACAATAAAACAGCAAAATTAGAAATAAAATAAAAATCTGGGATAGGTTTAAAAAAGCTATCATGATGACATTGATGGCTACCAGAAATAATTTAAGTAATATATTTTGAGATTCGAAATTAAAGGCTGACCTAAAGATCATTCATACTCGATTTTTACTGGTAGTCGCAGGGATGAGTCAACAGCTTCACCTGCCTTGTAAGCGGGTGAGAATTCCCATGTTCTGATTTGCTCCAGAAGATCCAGCTTGACCTTTGTAGAATCTTTGGAAGCGGGATTAAGAATGCTGAGGCTGTCCAGTTGTCCCCTGGAGTTAACATAAAGTTCCAGAAACATATTGATTATATTACCAGCTTTATCGGATTCAATTATGAGATCATTCTTAGTGATTATGGTCACGTTTTTATTTTCTATCTTAGGCTCAAGCTCTTCCGATTTTTCTGTTTTTAAGGAATCGATTATTTCTTCCTCGGTCAGCGGTTTGATCTCGGTTTCCTTGTCTTTTTCCTGATCCTGAGTTGAATCTTCTTCTTCAGGTTTCTCTGATTCTAATTCAACTACGATTTTTTCTGTTTTAATGAAATGTGATCCTGAATAGAATCTATCCAGATTATCCTTGTATTCGTTATCAACATCCTGGTTTAAAAGGATGTTAAAATATTTTTTAGCTTCCAGGCTGTCGTTCAGTAAGAAATAGTTTAGATAACCTAAGGTGTATAACGATTTTAAATAAAAGTTATGCTCTCTATTCTTTATTATCTCTTTAAGAGCTTTGACAGTATGGATAGGATCGGATTCCAGTTGGGAAATAGCTTGTTCATATTCCTCAAATTCTGATTTTTCCGTATAGCTGATAAGTTCATAATCCTTACCTTGAAGCAGCATATCGGCAGCATAAGTATATTTGTTATCAGGTAAGGTGTTCTTTAATATTTCAAATTCAGATTGAGCATTTTCTTGATCATTTAAAATTTTAAGATAGATCCAGACTTTAATATAAATTGCTTTGGGGATAAAATCATTCTCATATTTTTTTATATTTTCTTCGATCTTGGTGATACGATTTGTAATTTCTGTTTTAGGATCAAGATGAAGGGAATCTTGTTTTACTGCTAAGGAATCATTTAGTTCCGGTAGGGAATCAGAGACTGTATACAGACTGTCACTGATAATAGCCAAACTATCTTCAAAGGCATGATCCGGGGATTCTTCGACGTTTTCCAGTTGTTCAAGTGCTGAATAAAGCGAATCAAGCTGGGTTTTCAGAATGATATCCTGTTCAATGATATTGTTATATACAGAAAGGGCTGAATCGGGTTGTTCCAGAACATCTATATAGAATTCGGCCAGTTTGAATTGTTGATTAACAAGATCTTCGACTGGTATACTGTAATCTGGATTATTATACTGAATTATCTGACTTGCCACTGCGCTCCTGGAAATAGAGTCTTCAACATATTCAGAGCGGTTGTATTCGGTTTTCACGTTATTGTAATATTCTATTGCCTTCTCGTAATCCTGTAACTGAATGAAATAAGTTTCAGCCAGGTAGTAAGAAGCTTCAGCTGAGATTCTGCTTTTTTTGTTTGTTTCGATTAAATTCAGAAATAGTTCGATAGAATCTTCATATTTTCCCACCCCAGCCAGGGATCGGGCTTTCAGTATCTGAGCATCGGGGATCCTGTCGGTACGATATTCCTTTTTCAACAATTCAAGAGAAGTGTTGTATGCCTTCTGGAATTCTTCAAGTTCCAGATAATTTTGGATAATGTAATATCTGGCGTTCAGTTTTAATTTTTTTGCTACTCTGGATTTCAGTAAGGGAAAGAATACTGCATTTGACTGTTCGTAATTCTCTGATTCATGGTAAGTCTTACCACTGGCAAAATAAGCATCTGCAAAAAGATCAGATTTAGGGAACCTGGTGATAATGGTTTGCAGATTAGATTGAGCTTTTACATAATTTTCTTCTTCCAGATAGAAATCTGCCAGTACTTTCATAGCTTTAGCATAGTAATCAACAAAATCGGGGTTATTAATGTAATCGTTTAATTCACTGAATGCTTCCTCTTTCTTGTTGAATTCATACTTTGCTTTTGCCCTGTAGATATATGCTTCCGGAATAAATTTGCTTTCGGGATAGAACTTTATTAGATCATCAAGTTTTTCTATCGTCTGAATATAATTTGTTCCGGTGTAATAAAGGCATCTGGCTAATAAGAATAGTGCATCATCCGCCCATTTACTGTCTTTATATTCGGTAAGGATCACACCACACTTTTTAATTGCGTTGTTATATTTCTGAACAGCATTGGGTTTTGCTCTTCCTTTATCATCTAATTCAATTTTTTGAGCTTCTCTAAACATTTTTTTTGCGTTGTAAAAGGTATTAAAATAAGCACAGGACGATATAAAGATAAATAATGCTATACTCAAGAAAGTTTTAGTTTTCACGACAGCAGATCTCCATTTATTGCAAGTTTATTCTGTCTTGGGCAATATTAACTACCAGACCGGAATTAACAAGCTTTTTCATTGTCTCGATATCAGTATTCAAGATCCTGTCTTTTCCCAGGGTTGCTACCTGTTCCCTGATAATCAGCTTGATCTTTTCTAGGATGGGAGAACTTTTATAAGCACGGTTTTCAATAGCCTGAGCTGCTATCATCAGTTCAATTCCCAGAATTATTTCGGTATTATCAATAACTTGTCTGGTTTTAAGGATCGAAGTCATCCCCATACTAACGTGATCTTCCTGATTAGCTGATGTCGGAATCGAATCCACTGAGGCAGGATGTGCTAAAACTTTATTTTCTGAGATAAGTGCTGCTGCTGTTAACTGGGCGATCATAAACCCAGAATCGAGACCTGGGCGAGGGGCTAGAAATGGTTTTAACCCTCTATTCAATGCGGGATTAAGAATCTGTTCGCATCGTCTTTCCGCTATATTTCCAAGTTCGGAAACAGTAAAACTCATAACATCACCAGCAAAAGCCAGTGGTTCACCATGAAAATTTCCACCTGAGAGTACTTTATCTGCTTCGGGAAAAATAAGCGGATTATCAGTAACAGAATTAATCTCAATTTTTAGAATATTTTCGACATATTTAAGTGCATCTCTAACAGCTCCATTGACCTGAGCCGTGCAACGCAGGCTGTAAGCATCTTGAACCTCTTCACAATTTAAATGAGAATCCCTCAATTCACTGTTCTGGAGTAGCATTTCGATGTTCTGTGCTGATATGAGTTGTCCCGGATGAGGTCTTAATCTGTGGATGAGAGGATCAAATGCCTGGGGTGAAGCTAACATGGCGTCAAGGCTCATAGCTGCTGAAATATCAGCAGTTTTACAGAGACTAACTGCTCTGAGGTAAGACAGTACGGCAAGCCCTGTCATTGCCTGGGTACCATTGTTAAGAGCGAGTCCCTCCTTGGCTTTGAGAATGATTGGCTTTAAACCGACTCGTTTAAGAGCTTCGGAGCCTGAAAGAATCTCTTGATTGTGTTCTGCCTTACCCTCACCGATAAGGATCAAAGCTAAGTGGGATAGGGGTGCCAAATCACCGCTGGCACCAACTGATCCTTTTTCCGGAATTAAAGGATGTACTTTTAAATTGAGTAACTCAATAAGTAGTTCCAAGGTCTCAATTCTGATCCCTGAAAATCCTTTAGCCAGCATATTTGCTCTTAAAAGCATGACTGCTCTGGTCTCTGATATCGACAATGGTTTACCAACTCCGGTTGAATGACTAAGAATGAGGTTTTTCTGAAGCTCATCTATCTGATCGGATGGAATTCTAATATTGGTAAGTTTCCCGAAACCGGTAGTCAAACCGTAAACAGTTCTCTTCTGTTTGATTATACTATCTACATATTTCCGACATTTAATAACTCTTTTCCTGGCTTCGAGAGTTAAGCTGACTTTTTCTTGGGAAACTGCTACCCGCTGGATTTTCTCCAGAGTCAGATCATTTCCGTTAATTTCGACGGGCATTGGATCTCCTTGAAATAATGACCAGGTAGAGATAGATCCTTTACCTGGTCAAATTCTATAAGAAAGTACATTAATAAGTAGCTAAACTACCTATCTCACTTTCTACCGCATGTAGGATATCTCTATTCTTCACGGTTTTCATCATATTATTATGATCATTGAAAAGAGGGCGGTCTTCATCAAGATGTGCGACTATTTTTCTTACTGCCTGATGAGCTGCCCTGGTACCAGCACCGAAGCTAAAATCTCTGAAATCAAGTGCTTGAGCAGCAGCAATGAATTCAATACCCAGAATGCCATAAGCATTATCAATGATCTGACGGGTTTTGAGGGCGGAATTCATCCCCATACTGACAAAATCTTCCTGGTCGGCAGCAGCCGGAATCGATTGAATGGAAGCTGGCATAGAAAGAATACGTTGTTCTACTATCATCATATCTGCTGTATATTGACTGAGCATATGTCCTGAAAACATACCAGCACCTTTGGTCAAAAAAGCAGGTAATCCAATACTGAGAGCCGGGTTCAATAATCTGTTCAAACGACGTTCGGAGATAACACAGGCCATGGTTATAGCAGCTCCCATCATATCTAGAGGTACACAGATCGGTGATCCCTGGAAATTAGCTCCTGTTAGAACAACTCCATCATCAGGCAGGAAAATAGGATTGTCTCCCACACCGTTAAGTTCAATTTCAAGCTGACTTTTGGTCCATCGTATCTGATCACGGGCAGCGCCAAGAACCTGAGGGGTTGATCTCATGCTGTAAGCATCCTGTACCTTTACCTTCATACCCTTTAAGAGATCAGAACCTGTTATCATCTTCTTTATATTTGCTGCTGAAGTAACTGCTCCCTGAAATCCCCGCAATTTGTGCAAGCGTTGGTCATAAGGTTTCAGGTTTGCCATCAGAGCTTCCAGGGTCATTGCAGCAGCTATCTCAGCTTGTTTAAGAAACCTTTCTGCTTCGTAGATCTGAATTGCTGCCATACCAGCCATGAGGTTGCTTCCGTTTATAGCAGCCAGACCATCTCGAGCCTTAAGACCAGGAATTGGTATTCCAGCCTTGTCCATAGCAACTTTTCCGGGTAATCTTTCACCCTTATAATAAGCTTCACCCTCGCCCATTAAAAGCAGAGCGATCTGACTCATAGGGGAGAGATCACCACAGGCGCCAACACTCCCCTTCTGGCATACAACAGGAGTTACTCCTTTGTTAAGCATATCTACAAATGTTTGAGTAATAACGGGACGTAGACCGGAATAACCATTTGCGTGAACATTTATCCTTGAAACCATTGCAGCTCTTACATGTTCCAGAGGACAGGGTTCACCAATCCCGGCAGAATGATTATAGATTAGATATTTCTGAAATTGCTTTATCTGTTCTTCGTTCAATACAATTTCGGAAAACTCTCCGATCCCTGTATTGACCCCATACATGATCTCCCCTTCTTCGATTTTTTCCTCGATGAAGGTTCGGCATTTTTGGATTCTCCCAACTGCATCGGGGTGAAGTTCAACTTTTTCTAATCCGTATGCGACTCTGTATACATCTTCAATTTTTAGATCTTTGCCTGTAATAACAACAGCCATGCTTCCTCCGGTATATTTTATTTGATTTAGAATTGGTAATTGCAGGTCAGGTGGGCTTGCATTTCCCTGTCGAAATACATACCCAATTTTAATTTCCTGAGCTTGGAGCTTATCCTGAAAGAATTAATTGCACTGAGTACGTGATTAACAACAATCGTTCCTGTCAATGCTTTGGCAATGTCATTGAAATCAGTAGCATCTTGTCTTTTCTTGTTGTATTTTGTTTGTTTTGATTCCGAGTCCCAGTTCCAGTAAAATTCTTCATTATAAATATTATTTTGAATATATTCGTCGTACATTTGAGGATCTGGATTACTACCATTAGGGCCATAAAGCTCTTCGGCTCTCATTACGATATGGGCGTTGTACCCTCCGGATTCAAAACCGGAACTTGCGTATTTTGTAAGGTGAAATAAAAATTCGTCACTGTAATGGAGATCAGGGTTTATATGGGCATATTTTACTGCATGAAAGAAAGCCTGATCAGTAAGGAGGTCTTTTTCTTGCTCGCAGAAGAATTTTGAACTCCACAAAAGTACCTCAGCTGCCATGAAAGCATATCCTGAGTTGTGATCTACCGAAAGTTCACCCCAGCCTGGTAAAAGGGCTGATTTCAAAAATGAGATCCTGGGATTTGGTTCTTTAGCAAATAGCAAACTGGTGAAAATTATTAACAACCAGATCAGAAATCCTTTTTTAGAAATTGTATTCATAAATTATCTCCATTCCTTTCTTATTCCAGTCTGGGTAAACAGAAAGTCTGCCAAGATAACCAATACTTTTATTGATTTTCTTGGTTGAAATAAAACTATCGAGAATGCTGATCAATCGATTTAGGAAAGCAGCAGCATAAGTGAATTTTGTATAGATCTCAAGGTCTTGTTTATCCGAGCGTAGTTTGCGGTATTTCTGCCAGTTGCTGTCAGTTTGCCAATGCCAGGATTGCTCCTCGGTAATCAGGTTTTCAGCCAGATATTCTTCATAAGCTTGCGGATCATAATAATCGGGATAAAGAGAATTAAGATAATAATCCCGCGCAATTAAATAAACTCTCTGATTATAAATATCACTATCATAATATTGCTGGATAGTCTGATAATACTCATCGGGAGCATTTTCCGGAGCACCAGCTTTGGCAGTGGCAAATTGTTTGTAAGATTTGACTGCCCATTTTGTTTCCGCATCAAAACGCAGGTAAGCAAGCAGGATAGCAATATCTGTGCCCATGAATATGCTTGCTTTAGTATATTGACCGGTATAAAGTTCACCTGCACCTGGCAAGACAGCAGAAAGCAACATAGCTTTGGTTACAGAGTAGTTCTGTGCACTGAGTCCTATTGTGAGTATGAGCAGTAAAAGAAATATTATGATTCTCTTCATCCGTTAAAAACCCTGGCTGACAAATATTGCCGGAGAAAGTTCATTATCAACGAATATTGGTGCAAATTTAATCTTGAGATTATTATCGGAAATATATTCTAGATTGTATTTTTTGGTTACTCTCAGGGCATCCAATGCACCCAGAATATGATTGGCTACAATCCCAAAGCTTAACAGATTTGCTGTGTTATGAAAATCCTCGGCATCCTGACGCATTTTTATATATTCAGATCGATAATAACTGTATAAACCCTGATTCGAATAATAGTCATTCTGATTTTGCTGGTAAAGATCGTATTCCGGGTTCACAGGTTCATTGCCAACCCATTTCCAGGGATTGCCATCATCATTGTTCTCAAAGATCCAGTTTGGTCCGAATTCTCCCTCTCCATCCAGGGCATAGATATTATACCAGTCGGTCCAACCAAAAATATAACGATCGTATTTTCCAATGTCTTCATAATAATGCTGAGTGTTAGTGTCATCGAGATGGAAGTGATCTTCATAAAAAGGATTATATGTGCTGTTCTGAAGATCTGTCTGACATTCGATTTGATGTTCCCTGCTGTAGTAAGTATCAGCATATTCTTTGTAATCCTCTTCCTTGTCATTGCCCTTTTTATTGTAGCTGAAATATCCCACCCAGAGACCTATTTCTATCACGGGGAAAATGTAAGTTGTGATACTCTTTTTATTAGCATAGAATTGCCCTGCTCCTGGAAATATAGCAGAAAGAAGCATGGCTTTTTGTACCGATTTCTGATCGTATTTTACCTTTATAAGATCGGTATCAAATTCATCTTCGCCAAAAATATTCAAACATAAAATCAGGAAAACTGTTATTAAGATAATTTTTCTAAACATATCCAGCTCCTTATTAAGTGATTTATTTAATTCTCTATTGCGATCGGGATCTTCTTTTGCTCTCCTGCTGATTGCACGATCCCGAAATATAAACCGGAAGACATTTTAGAACTATTCCAGATAATATCTTGAAATTTTGAATATTCATTGTCAACATTTTTGGAATAGACCAAATTACCGGCGATATCAAAGATTTTTACTTTAATGGATCTTTTGGCATTTGTTATCCTTAATCTTACTTCTCCCTTCCGGGATGGGTTGGGATAAGCGAAAGCTGTCATTTTAACATTCGGTTCAATAACAGGCTGAATATCTCCGTAGAATATTCCGTAATCATTGTGCCTGAAACCATTCCAGATCAAAGGATCTTGACTAATATCAGCTATCCGGGATGAAAAGAGATTTCCCGAGGAATCCGTATAGATAAAAAACAGATTATTGCTAACTTCATCCCAGAAGAAATAATCATTTAGGTCTGTTGCATTAAGAAATATCGAATATTCGGCTCGATATTTTCCTGTGTTATCGAAAGCAATATAACCGCTAGATCTACTTTTGAAAACCAGGATGTTTTCTTGATTAATACAAATAATTCGGGGAAAACTTTCAACCTTGATTTCACTGTTGTTAATGCTGCCAGGAAAACCTGGTACAAGTGAACCGTCCAGTGACAAAGCAAAAACCTTTTCACCCTGACCAAAAATTAGATAAGGATTATCATCCTGGAAAATATTTCCCAATGCGAGCTGAGAATAGTCACCTTCTCCCCAGGGTGATGAATCAAATATCTGGTCAAGAGTTTGATCCGAGAGTCTGAAAATATTACCCTTCGAATCCTGAAGGAATACTTGATTTGCAGAATTTTCATTATCTGAAAAAATAATTGGATCATAATTCTGATCAAGATCAGGGAAATCAATACTCTTAGCTATTTCGTTTATTATTGGATTCAATAGATGTATTTGATCTTCTGCTAAAACAATGATTTCTTCTTCAGAGTATGAACACCTTGCATCAGGAATATCGAAAGAGCTATCATCTAAATAAAGTGAATCTTCAGTACAGACAACCAGGACTTGAAGATCCTTCAGATAGAGGGGAGAATCTACTATCTTAGAAGGATATGTTAGTACTTCATAATTGTATTGAAAATTAATATTTGATATAATGTGCAACTCATTATCATGAACGATAAGGAAATCTTCAGCATCATCTGCATTAAGGTCGGTGGTTATAATCGGAAGTGTTGGTTCAGGTAAATTAATTTCATAGGGAAATTGATACCATTGCAAGTTATCCTCTGAGTTTATAAGGTAGGAGAAATATGTTTCTGTTGGAGTGATGGTGATAAATTCCAGGATTTCATTGGCAAAATAACCTGAGTTACCCGGTTTACTTATAGCCAGGATCGAGTCATACTGAGCAATGATGTCATTATTATCGAAAAAGAGCGTTCCGATCTTGAAGGTCATTGTCCTTTCTTGATTAAGATCGATGCTATAGCTGCTGATATTGTAGATAGAAAAGAAAGATGGCAATCCGGAATTTGTGATCAAAGCTGGTGATGTAACGGCGGAAAGGGAGTCGTTGTGAGTAGCTTTTGGTTCTTCTCCTCCTGTTTCCGGAATATCCCAACCATTGAAAACAAACGATTCGTTAATTACTACAAGTTCAGGACGGTATTTAGAAAATGCCTCTAAATCCGATCCTCTCCAAAAATAGGAATAGGGGTTCCCTATATCCATTATGT
>Ga0272442_10012382_pt1 | contig 10309 bp, 10 predicted proteins | sample SSMForm2O_FD_200262 | JGI IMG/M metagenome (GOLD analysis project Ga0272442, IMG submission 200262) | Marine sediment archaeal communities from Little Sippewissett salt marsh, Falmouth, MA, United States - SSM-Form-2O | ecosystem: Environmental > Aquatic > Marine > Wetlands > Sediment ... | reverse complement strand
ACACCCTGGGGCCTAAGGGAGTGGGAGCCGTGTTCTTCACACACAACGAGAAGGTCGGGTACTGGGTAAAGATCGACGATCCTCCGACAGACCTCAGCATGAGGGTATTATGGTCCGACCCCGACGGGATCACCTACGACAACAACGCCGTCGACGTGATACAGCTTGATGGAGAGGAGTGGGGCATCGTCTTCGACTCAATATACATCGACGGTACATCGGCTGCAAACAAGAATGGCGTATGGACCGTCAAGCTGAGCATTGACGGCGTGGTCGAAGCAGCGAATCAGTTCCAGATACTCGACTACGATGAAATCATCTCCACCTTCGCAGACTTAAAGGAACAACTGGACGAGATACAAGCAACCAACGAAGAAACACAGGAGACGAATCAGGCGCTCCTCGAACAGCTAGCCGAATTACAGGCCGACTACAACGACTTGCTTGAAAACCCGCCGAACTCGGAGGCACTAGAAGATCTTCAGGACCAGTACTCCGTTCTGTACGAGGACTACAGGGACATGCAGGTTAACTTGAGCACCACCAAGATGATGATGTACGGCGCGGTCGTAGTGGCCATAGCGAGCGTGGCGATAGCCGTCTACTTCGGAGCCATAAAACGCTCATAACCTTTTTTCTCCTTGTTTACGGGTAAAACTCTAATACCTCGACTCGTTCAGTTAGGCGGCGTCTTGTTTGGCGAATGTCATTGTGCTGTTTGATAGGTGGATGAAGCCTGACGCCGAGGAGATGTGGCGGAAGGCTTTTTCCGAGGAGATGGGCGACGGCTTCGGAGGCCACAACGTGTCTTTCGTAGAAAACGTTGAGGGCGACTTCGAGTGGAGCACCGAATCTAGGGATGGAGTGAAGGAGGCAAAAGGGGACTCCGCGAACATCAAGAAGCATATCCGAGACGCTGACGTTGTCGTCACTGGTTACGCGCCGCTCACCATGGCCATCATGGAGGAGGCTCCCCAGCTCAGGGTGATCGGCGTCTCCAGAGGAGGACCCGTCAACGTCGACGTGGAAGCCGCCACGTCGAAGGGAGTCATTGTGTTAAGGGCCGTGGGCAGAAACGCTGTGAGTGTGGCCGACCAGACGCTCGGAATGATTCTCTCCGAGTCGAGAAACATTTCAAGGCTCCACCACTCCCTCAGAACCGGACGCTACTTCAAGGAAGTCGAGGAGATTGGGCGGCAGAGACACATGTCGAGTTTCAGGTGGATGGAGCTCGAAGATAAGAAACTTGGGTTGATCGGATATGGCCAGGTGGGCAAGAGGGTGGCAGTGAGGGCCAAGGCGTTCGGTATGGATGTGATGGTATATGATCCATTCGTGGATTCGGAAGCATTGAGGAGGGACGGGTGCGTCAAGGCTAGTCTAGACGATCTCCTTGCTTCCTCCGACTTCGTGTCTACACATGCACGGCTCACCTCCGAGACGAGGCACATGATAGACGATGAGGCGTTGAAGAAGATGAAGCCCACGGCGATCCTGATCAACACGGCCCGGGGGGAGATTATAGACGAGGCGGCGCTATTAACGGCGTTGAAGGAGGGCTGGATCGCGGGCGCGGCGCTCGACGTGTTCGAGGACGACCCCATAAAGAGGGGTAACCAGCTTTTATCCCTCGACAACGTGACGCTTGCCCCCCATTCTGCCGGGAGGTCGCATGAGACGGAGATAAGGGGATACAGCCAGATAGCCCGCCAAGTTGCATCGTACATATGCGGGGAGGGAGTGAACCCCGTCCACGTGGCTAACAAGTCGGTGTTAGGATAGCAGCGGCGTCGCAATAGGAAAAGAACGCTTTAAACGGCAACCAGACCCAGATATGAAGTGATCGCCTTTGGATACGGAAAAGTTGAGACAGAGACTGGCCAAAACCGGGAGGCAGCTTTTCGCCGACGGCCTCACATACGGCGCCTCGGGCAACATCAGCGCAAGGATGGAAGACGGGTCCAAGTGCCTGATAAAGCCCTCAGGGTACAGGTTCTGCGACCTGGAGCCGGAGCACTTCATAGTGGTGGACATCGGCACCCGGCAGGTGATCGACGGCGACGCCAGGCCCAGCATAGAGACGCCCTTCCACACCAGACTCTACCAGCAATGGCCCGAGGCGGGAGGCGTGGTGCATATACACCCAAAATACTCAACAATACTGTCCATCGCCGGGAGAGAGATCGTGCCCATGGGCCTCGACCTTTATAAGGCTCCTGCCCTCGCCAAGGGCATATCGTTGTCCAGGTTCGCGCCCCCCGGCTCGGAGGAGCTCGCCGACAACCTGGTCGAGGCGATGAGGGACCGTGTGGCTTGTCTCATGCCTCACCACGGCGTCACAGCCATCGGTAGGACCATCGAGGAGGCGGCGGTGAACGCCAAGGTGGCGGAGGCGTTGGCGGAGCTCCAGTACAACGTGATGCTCGTGGCCGAGCCCGAGCCACTGCCCGACTCCATGCTGGAGAAGCTCGTGGAAACCGCCAGGGAAAGAGGGTTACTCGTCTAAGGCGCTTTCCTTCTTAGATTTCGCGAGCCTGTGGACGAGGGTCTCCCCCTCCTCGAAGTCTTCCATCGGCTCAAGCTCTATCAGCCCGGACTCCGCCGCCGAGTTGAGGGCTTTCTCCCCGCGATCCGTCCTCACGATCACGGTGGACCAGCCGTCAAGACTACCCACGTTGCCCACGGATACGTCGCTGAACTCTGATGTGAAGTCGTCGCATATATGGCAGCATGGGCGTATGAGGGCCTTGACCTTCTTGAGCCTGGCCCTGTGGGCTACCTCGTCGCCCTGGTGGGCGTAGAACCTACCCTTCTTGATCTCGAACTTTGTTACCTTGCCGGGGTCCACGCCGTTGGACCTAAGGTAGTCCATTAGGTCCCCGTAGTTGAAGGTCTCCATGCAGAAGAGCCCGACCTTGAGCCCAACAGAGTCCGTGAACCTCTTGTTCCTAGACTTGCCCTGGGTGAGCCTGCTCAGACCCCTCATCTGGCACGCCGTGCCTACCACCGCGATGTTCCCCAGCTTCTCTTCCTTCACCGCCCTCTTGACGCCGACCAGCGTCGGGCTGGGCGTATACTTGGTGCCCGCGTTCTCGACGACGGCCTCCACTTCCTTAGCTATGACCGGCGTGGGCACCCATATCTTGTCCTCCTCCAGCCCGGCGACTATGACGGCGTCGCCCCCGTCCATGAGGAACTGGTAAAGCAGCGATGTCACGACGCCCCCGTCCTGAGCCTTCACGTGGATGTCCTCTCTCTTCGTCCTCGCGACGTACGCAGCACTGTAGACGCCTGTGAGCCGTTCATTCTCTCTTCGGGTGCGGCCGTGGATGGCCTCATCCATCTCGTCTACGCTGAAATCCGTTCTTGGGCAGTTGGCGTAGCATAGACCGCACTCTATGCAGTCGCCTACGACGCGGGGCAACCCCTCCTCCAGCTCAATGACGTTCACCGGGCAGACGGCGACGCACGTTCCGCACGAGACGCATAGGTTCTTGTCGACCACGTCCTCGACTAGGTCTGTGAATGTCTTCTTTTCTTGGGCCAATGGAATCAATAGAAGAACAGGTTAGACGTTTAACAAGTTTTCTGGAAAACGGTCAGTAATTACTGAAATTATCGCCGAATAAAGTTTCTCAAAAGTTTTTATATGAATACTATATTGATTGACAGGTCTTGAGGGTGTCGGTAACTTGAAGTTGGACGCTATTTTCAGGCCCAAGTCAGTTGCGATAATAGGAGCATCCAACACCCCTGGCAAAGTCGGGTACGTCCTAGCGAACAATCTGCTCAAGAGCGGGTACGAGGGGGACGTCTACCTGATCAACGTGCGGGGAGGCGAGATCCTCGGACATCAATCCTACAAGTCCATACTGGACGCGCCCGGCGAGGTGGAGCTGGCGGTCATAGCGATACCCTCCCAGTACGTGATTTCCACGGTCGAGCAGTGCGGTGAGAAGGGCGTAGAGGCGGTCATAGTCATATCCGCCGGCTTCAAGGAGACTAGCCACGAGGGAGCCGAGCTTGAGAAAAAGCTCGTGGAAACCGTGAAGAAGTACGAGATGAAGCTGCAGGGACCCAACTGCCTTGGAGCCATAAACACCCACGTGCCCTACGACCTCAGCTTCGCTTCAACCCTGCCCAAGAAGGGAAGCATAGGCTTCATCACCCAGAGCGGGGCATTGGGCACTGCGATCCTCGACTGGATCATAGCCGAAGAGATAGGGTTCGGCAGCATCATAAGTCTAGGCAATAAGGCTGACCTCGATGAGGTAGACTTCATGGAGGCCATGGTCGAGGACCCTGACATCAAGGTGATTCTGCTCTACCTGGAGAGCATCGAGAGGGGCCGAAGGTTTTTGGAGGTTGCGGAGAAGGTCGTCAAGAGGAAGCCTGTGCTCGTGGTGAAGGGCGGCACGAGCAGCGCCGGCGCCAAGGCTGCGGGCAGCCACACGGGCGCCCTCGTGGGGAGCTTCCTGGCCTACCAGAAGGCGTTCGACAAGGCGGGGGTCATACTCTCGGAGAGCATGGAGGATCTGTTCAACTACGCCGTGGCCTTCACCCAGCAGAGCCTTCCCGAGGACGAGGGCATAGCCATAGTCACTAACGCGGGAGGCCCAGGTATACTTTCCACCGACCTGGTGGAGAAGCTGGGCCTGAAGATGGCGTCGCTCTCGGGGGAGACGGTGGAGAGGTTGGAGGAGAATCTTCCAGAGGCGGCTTCCACGGGTAACCCCATAGACATACTTGGGGACGCCCTCCCTGACAGGTACGCGGTCGCCGTAGAGTGCGCGTTGCAGGACCCGAACGTCCACGCCTTGGTTGTTCTGTTGACGCCGCAGGCGATGACGGACGCCCTGACGACGGCCAAGCACGTGGCCGATCTATCAAAGAAGTACCCTGACAAGCCTGTGATATCGGTGTTCATGGGCGGGGGCTGGGTCACAGACGCATCCGAGCACCTCAAGGACAACGGCGTCCCCTGTTACAACTTCCCGGAGAAAGGCATCAAGACGCTGGACGCGCTTTACCAGTACGCGCGCCAACTGAAGCTACCTGAGCTGAAGCCCCCGGTGTTCGAGGACATCGACAGGGACGCCGTTCAGAGGATTTACGACGGCGTGAGGGAGGACGGAAGGACCGTGCTTTTCCCCCACGAGGCCGTGGCGGTGGTGGAGGCGTACGGCGTGAACGCGCCGCCTAGCAAGCTGGCGACGAACGCCGAGGAGGCGGTGGACTTCGCAGAGGAGATAGGGTACCCGGTGGTGATGAAGATCGTCTCCCCGGACATAATGCACAAGACGGACATCGGTGGCGTCGAGCTGAACCTCAACAATGCGTACATGGTGAGGATCGCGTTCGAGGAGATAATGCGTAAGAGCCGAAAGGCGCAGCCCCTCGCCAAGATATACGGCATCACGGTGGACAAGATGGTGCCCAGGGGAAGGGAGATGATCATAGGGATGAGCAGGGACCCCCAGTTCGGTCCCATGGTCATGTTCGGCCTCGGCGGCATATACGTTAACTTCCTCAAGGACGTCTCCTTCAGGCTCGCCCCCATGAACGAGAGGGAGGCCCAGGAGATGATGGAGGAGACCCGCAGCTACACGCTGCTTGAGGGCGTCCGCGGTCAGGCCCCCGCCGACATAGACGCGGCGCGGGACGCCATACTGAGGATAGGGGAGCTGGTCTGGGACTTCTCTGAGCTGTCGGACCTGGACATAAACCCCATACTGGTCTACGACGACGGCAAGGGTGTCAGCGCCCTCGACGTCAAGATGACGCTGAAGGACTAGCCTGTAACGTGTTTTAAAGCCTGGTCCGGGTCGTACTCCAGGCCGTGTTTTCGCCTGAAGTAGTACACCACGTTGCCTATGTCTCTCTTCAGGAGCTCCAAGGCGTTGGGGTGATCAGCCGACACGTACTGGGGCCAGTCGATTATCCACACCATTCCCTCTGTGTCCACCAGTACGTTGTACTCGCTGAGGTCGGTGTGTATCACCCCGGCCCCATAGGCGAGCCTAACGTCCTCTAGTATGTCGTCGAGGAACAGCCGGGGCTCCTCCAAGCTTATGATGTCCGAGAGCTGTGTTCCTTCGATGAGCTGCATGGCTATTACGTGCCTGTTCTGGTCCAGTGGCTCCGGAACCGAGACACCGGCCTCGTGCATGGTCTCTAAGGCGCTGTACTCGGCCTCCGCGGCGAGCCTCGACTGGTAGAGCCACGAGATGTGCCGCCTGTCCGCGACGTACTCCCTCTTGCGTCTGGTGTCGCGGAAGCTGGTCCTGCCGAGCCTGTGAAATTTCACGGCCACCTTGACTTCACTTGGGGTGACTGCCTCGTAGACGTCGGACTCCTTTCCTATGCCTATGGGTGGGCCCAGCGCCTCCAGGGTCTCGGCCTTGACGAGGGCGTTGAGGGCCAGGAGGTCGTAGCCGTTGTAGTTCATCATGTAGCCGGGGTAGGGGTCCTGCTGCCTGTACAGGAGCTCCAGCTCGTCGAGCCTCTTCATCCGGTACTCCAGCTCGTTCTCGTTGAGGCCGCTGTACCTGACCACGTCATCGAAGGGGACGACCTCGTGCTGTATCATCCCCAGCTCTATGGCCTGAAGTATCCTTAGGTCGTAGCTCACGATCTTGGTGATGGTTTCCGCTGCTTTCTCGGCCGAGGACACAGAAATAGGGAAGGGCTCGCTCTATATATTTGGGAGGTTAGAGTTCCAACCTGTCCTTCAAGGCGCTGGATATGGGTATGCCCACGACGCCGGCGACGATCATCTGGACCATGTTGAACGGGAGCTCGCTGAGCGTGGCGGCGAACCCGTACATGAAGACCTGGACGACGTAGTAGCCTTCCACCAGAAATATTCCAGTTTCAAATATAGTATCATGGACGCTGGTTTTGACCCATAATCGGTGGGGAACGCTACAGGAGAACCTGCAGATCGTCGAGGGCCTCTAGAACCCTGCGGCCCCTGTCTGTGACTTCGAGGACCTTCCTCTTACCTGAAGCCGTGGAGGAGATGAGGCCGCGGCTCTCCAGGTCGTTCAGGTGCTGGTAAACGGCTCCCAGCGTCATCTCGCTCCCCATGCTCTTCCATATGGCGTACCCGTAGGTGGGCTGTTGCGCTATCTCCCGGAGTATCCGCTCCTTCGTCGCAAGCCGTGACCCCAGCCGGGGGGCCTTCCTGTGCTTGGTCAGGCTGCTTAATATGTCGTCGGCCTTGAGCCCGCTGCTCGTTACGAGGCAGACAACGTTGTCCCCGCTCTCTATGAGGCTCCTCACGTTGGCCGTCTTCAGCGAGGCGACTGGGGCCGCGGACGCCGGCTCAGCGAATATGCCCTCAAGCTTGGCCATCTCCTTGCCGGCGGAAGTCATCTCCTCGTCGGAGACCGACACGGCGTAGCCGCCTGAATCCTTCAACGCCTTCAGGGCTAACGCGCCGTAGATGGGCTGGGCGACCCTTATGGCAGAAGCCTCGGTCTCGCCGTCGCCAACGTCCACGGGCTTCTCCTCCCCCATGGCGTAGGCCCGAGCTATAGGTGAACAGCCCTCGGCCTGGACCCCTATTATTCTGGGCTTCCGGTCTATGAATCCTAGCTGCTCCTGCTCCAGGAAGCCTTTCCAGAGGGAGTAGAGTGTGGCTCCACTGCCCATAGCAAGTATGACCCAGTCGGGGACGCCGTTCTGCTCCACCAGCTCATATGATATGGTCTTCAAGCCTTCGACGGACAAGGGGTTGAGTTCCGTGGTTGCCTGGTACCACCCCAGCTCCTCCTCGAGCCTGCGTGCCCGTTCTATGGACTCCTCTATGCTCTCCCCGGACTCCACGATCTTGGCGTCGTAGACCATCATCTGGGCCAGCTTGCCCATGTCCACGGCCTTGGGGACTATGAGGTTGCAGCTCATGTCCATGCGGGCGGCGTAGGCTGAGACGCTGGCGCCGTGGTTCCCGTTGGTGGCGCAGACCAGCGTGTCGTAGCCTCTGCTGGCGGCGTCCGAGACTATGAGGGCGGCCGAGCGGTCCTTGAAGCTGTTCGTCGGGTTACGGCTCTCATCCTTGAGGTACAGGTTGTCGAAGCCCACGGCCTCGGCCAGCCTCCTCGACCTCTGGAGCGGGGTGCCGCCCTCGCCGAGGCTGACCATGCGGGAGACCCTCGGCATGACCTGCCTGTACCTCCAAAAGGTGAAGGAACCGCTGAACCGTACCTTTTCCTCCCCCGGGACAAGGCTGTACTCCAGTAACCCTCCGCAGCTACTGCAGGACGAGCGGGGGTGCTCCTGGTCCATGGCCTCCCCGCATTCGAGGCAGACAAGCTTCAGCTCGGGGCTCATCATTTACCATATGTTCGGGTCCGGTTTTATTCTTATGCTAATTCTTTTATTGGGTACCATGTATCAGTTCACGTAATACCTTTGAAGCTGTCCGAACTGAGGCCCGGGATGGAGAACATCGAGTTGGAGGTCGAGCTGATGAGCCTGGAGGAGCCGCGTATGGTGACCACTTACAGCGGCCTGGAGCACACCCTCGTCGAGGGGATGGTGAGTGACGGCTCAGGTGAGATGGGGCTCACGGTTTGGAACGAGAAGATCGAGGAACTCGAAGGCATAGAGGCCGGGGACACTCTGAGGCTCGTCGGCTGCTTCATAACGTCCTTCAAGGGTGAGCTTTCCGTCAACGTGGGCAGGGACTCAGAAATTCAAAAGCAGTGACCTTCCATGCAGGACGAACTACTGGATATGCTCATGGAAGAGTCTAAGAGACGCCAGAGGATGAACGGATGCCACGGCTTCGAGCACACCGAGCGGGTCGTTGGGCTCTGCAGGGTCCTGGGCGATAGACTGGGCGCAGACCTGTCTGTGCTCATACCGGCGGCGATACTCCACGACATAGGGCGAGGCGAGGACGGCCACGCCGAGAAGGGAGCCGAGATAGCTGGAATCATCCTCAAGGAGAACGGTGCCCCCTGCGATAAGATAGAGAGGATCGTTGAAGCCATAAGGGTTCACAGCTTCAGCGGGGGGCTGGAGGCGGCCTCCCTTGAGGCCCAGATACTCAGCGACGCAGACAAACTGGACGCCATGGGGGCCATCGGCGTATACAGGGCTGGGCAGTACAGCGGCGAACACGACAGGTCCCTGGAGGACTATGTGGGCCACTTCCACGAGAAGCTCCTAACCCTCAAGGGCCTCCTATACACGGATGAGGCTAGAAAGTTGGCCGAGAGCCGTCACAGGTTCATGGAGTCCCACCTGGAGGAGTTCATGAAGGAGCTGAAGACGGAGGCCTAGGGTCCGCCCCATCGCCTGTAAAGGTTGTTAGGAACGCCAATCGGGTCGAGTATCTTCCCCGAGATGAAGCTCGCCAGATCATCGATGGACTCGGGGTGGTGGTAGAAGCCGGGCATGGCTGGCAGTATGACTGCGCCGAGCCTGCTGAGCCGAGCCATGTTCTCCAAGTGGACCGCGTGTAGCGGCGTCTCCCTGGGAACCAATATGAGGGGTCTACGCTCCTTGAGGTGGACGTCCGCCGCCCGGGTAACCAGGTTGTCGTTGTAGCCGTGGGCAAGCGCTGCCACCGTCTTCATGGTCGCTGGGACTATGACCATGCCGTCCACCCTGAAGCTGCCGCTGGCGAGAGGCGCCTCCAGGTCGTTGGGCTCGTACGTGAAGTCGGCTAACTCTGTGAGCTTTTCTGTTTTGCTCAGCTCGTGCCCCGCTACCGTCTTCCCCGCCTCGGTGACTATAAGATGAGTCTCGATCCCAATGCTCTTCACCGCCTCGAGGAAGTTCTTAGCGTATATAGAGCCGCTGGCCCCCGTAACCGCCACTACAAGCCTCACGACTAAGTTCACCTGGACGGTATGAATTAGAATCTGCGCGTTATAAACTGATTCGGATTCAGTCGCCGCCCGGCGGCGGCGTCTGCGGATCTATGCAGATGTAGAGGATGTTGTTCCCCCTGATGAAGACGTCCCCGTAGGAAGCGACGACCCCAGAGTGGTCATACTCCTTAGCTCCTTTGAGCATCATGTTCATGTACCCGTCAGCGCGGGTCATCTTTCCCCAGTACTCTCCCCTGCCCTTGAGGGCGACGGCGACGTTGCTTCCCACCGATTTAATCAGTACGTTTAGCGGCTTCTTTCTTGGCTCCAATTCGTTTACACCGTTTCTATGTATTGAATAGTGCGTATATGCTTTATATAAAAAGCTTCTGAAACAGACAGTTATTTTATTCACTTTTTTAGCGTTATTCAGATATTATCATCCAGTCGTTTACGTTTTCGTTGTCGATAACCTTCTTTATTTT
>Ga0272442_10012380_pt1 | contig 10310 bp, 23 predicted proteins | sample SSMForm2O_FD_200262 | JGI IMG/M metagenome (GOLD analysis project Ga0272442, IMG submission 200262) | Marine sediment archaeal communities from Little Sippewissett salt marsh, Falmouth, MA, United States - SSM-Form-2O | ecosystem: Environmental > Aquatic > Marine > Wetlands > Sediment ... | reverse complement strand
TAACGAAGAACAACAAAGAGATTGGGAAGATTTGAGGTACGAAGTTCAAAGAGTAAGTGGAATATATAATCCGTTAGAATTTCAAAAAGGCGTGGAAAGAATTGGAAGAATGAGTGAAGAATACGAAACTAAATATAACGAAAAGTTCTGTATTCATATAAATCCTCGTGAGGATTGGGATATTGGATTATGGTAGATTACATAAGAAACAAGGAGGAAAATCAAAAATGATTTTCCCAAAATTACATAATTTACACAGAATACACAGAATACATGTAAATCATGTAACTTTCCTTAACGCTGTAATTAAATCCAATTCAGACGGGGGGTTCTCGGTAGGGTGCAACTCAACAGAAGCGAGGTTAATATGAAAAAGCAGATTAAACCAATAACAATAAAAGAAAAAAACATTGCCTTTGAATTTACTGGAAAAAATGATAAAAAGATTATTTCTTATCACCTAAATAAAGCTCTAAAAGGGCAATATGAAAATGATGTTATAGGATTAAAAATAACTTCTGAAAATGAAAGTGCGAATATGGATATTTTAATGACACCTTATGAAGCATTTGTAATATCTAATGCTTTAAATCAAGCAATTCTTATTCATAAAGAAACTAATAAGAGGTGGTTAAAATGAATAAGAAATTAGTTTTTCTTTTCGCAATTCCGATTGTTTTATTATTTAGTTTTTTAGATACTTTATTACTTGGAAATATGAGTTGGAAAGAATATATTTTTCAATGTGCTTGGGAATATTGTATCTTTTGGGTTGGTTTTTATTTTGGTGAAAAATTAACTATGAAGAATATGGAGGAGTTTATAGAGGAAAAATGAATAACAAAAAACCACTAACCGAACAAGAAGAACTAAAAAAAGCATTAGAATATTTAGAAGAAAGCAGATTCGCCTTTGCTTGTTTTGTTGATTATTTTAAAAGATATGTTGAAAAAACATTACCGAAAGATAAATAAATACCAAAAACATAAAATATTATGAATAAAACTCTCGTAATTGTTTTGATTGGATTACTTATATTCAGTGGAACTATTGTAGCACAATCATTCTTAACTATTTCTTTAAAACCTGCCACAATAGAAAAAGTAACTCCAACAGGAGAACCACAAGAACAAACAATAACCTATAATTGTGGAAAAGACCAAAAGACAGTAACATTATCAGAACCTGACGGGAAAATAGATGAGAACGACCTTAAACAAGCAATAGAGTGTGATGTAGCAGTAACTAATATTCAATACGAAGGAAAAACATTACAAGAAAACAAGTATGGGGATAAGGGATTTGATGAATTAGAGTTAAAGATGAAAGAATGTTCAAAAGATGGGAATGTTTGGAAAGATGACCATTGTGAAGAATATATTGAACCTAAGGTTGAAGAATATAAAGAGGATCTTACTGAAGAAGATTTGAGAGATCCTATTATTTCTGAAGGTGAATAGTTCGCACAAATACATTATACGAACCTTTTACACATAAATATTTTTCATTAATAAGAATTATAAATGAATTTATTTTATTAGTTATGTGTGATTGATGAATCATCCTCCTCTAACTGAAGAGGCACTGGTGAAATCACACACTCTACTTCTTAATAATTCGTTTAACCGAATAACTTTTAGAAAAGTATTTAAACTATGAGTTCATAGAATAATTATGAAAACAGAAATTAACTATTGGAAGGTTAGTGCAGTTTGCCTAATGATCCTAATAATCCTTTTTATTGCTATGGATACTTATCAACAAAAAAGAGAAGAAAAGGAATACAAAGAGTTAATACAATTTGCATTGGAAAAGGCAAAGGTTAATGAAAAGTTTTTGGTTTGTGATTTAGAAATGGAGGGTTGTAATGTATTTGTAAAACAAAAAGTAACAACCCCTAATGAATGACAATAAAAGTTTAAATAAAATAAGATTTAAAAGAGATGATGGAAGCGAATGGATTTAAGCGAAGATTAGAAGAAGCGAAGGAAAGATGTGAATACTTAAAGTTAATTTTTCAATATCCTGCGTCAGACAGGGCTATAATTAAACGAGGTTATGTTTTACAGATTTTTGATAATTCTTTTGATTTTGATGAAGATCTTGATGGTAATGTTACTTATTCTTATGATTATATTGTTGAAATAAAAAAAGAGGAAGTAAAATGATGATTAATATTAAATATTGCAAAATCTGTAAAAGGGCATTTGATATTAATACAATTAGAGATATTTGTCCAGAGTGTTATTATTCATTAAATAAAGAGGTAAAAAAATGCCAAAGGAAGCAAATATCGTTAAAGATTTGAATAAATATGTAAAAGTTAAAGAAGGAGGACGAGTTTATATTGATTCTGGCCTACAAGAAATGGAGGTAGGAACATTTGAGAAAAAAGAGGAAAGTCTTGAAGAATTAAAGAGTATTTTAGGGGATGTTTATGAAAAAATATTGGAAGTTTTAAAAGAATATAGTGATTTACGGGATGAATATTATCATTTAGTAGCTACATGGATAATTGGAACATATTTTCACGATTCTTTTAATACATACCCTTATTTATTCCTTAATGCCATGAGGGGAGGTGGAAAAACAAGATTATTAAAGATTATTTCTAAATTATCTAAAAACGGTGAAATTATTGGATCTCCGACTGAAGCAGTTCTTTTCAGAATTCCAAAAGGAAGCACTCTTTGTATAGATGAATTTGAGGGCATAACCCGAAAGGGAAATGAAGGATTGAGGGAAGTTTTGAATGCTTCTTATAAAAAAGGTATGAAAATTAGAAGGATGAAAAAGAAGAAAACTGAAGATGGAGAAACTCATGTAGTGGAAGAATTTGAACCCTATAAACCGATCTGTTTAGCCAATATTTGGGGTATGGAAGAGGTCTTAGGAGACAGATGTATTACCCTAATTCTTGAAAAAAGCAGTAGAAAGGATATTATGCGAATAATTGAGGATTTTGATGAAAAACCTGTTTTCCACTACATTTCCACTACATTAGATCGTGTTTTAGTGAAGTTATGTAGTTATTTTAGTGTATATGGGTATATAAAAAAGTGGAATTTGTATATAAAATCAAAGTATTATACACTACATACATTAACTACACTTAATACAGATATAACAGAAAATACATCTGAAATAGAAAAGGAATTTGAAGAATTTTTGGATATTTTTAATGCTATTGATGAAACTGGAATCAATGGAAGAAACCTTGAATTATTCTTCCCTTTGTTAATAATTGGACACTACATTTCTTCATCAGTTTTTGAAAAAATTTTACAAATTGCTAAAAGTTTAACAAAAGAGAAAAGAGAAGAAGAAATGATTGAAAGTAAAGATGTAGCACTAATAGATTTTGTTTCTAGACAAGATTTTAGTAGAAATTATAGAAGTATTAAATTGGTAACGAATGAATTTAGATTGTTTTTGGGAGATGATGAAAAAGACGAGTGTTGGTTAAATACTAAATGGGTTGGTAGAGCATTAAAAAGACTTGGATTGGTTTTAGATAAAAGAAGAGTTGGAGAGGGAATAGAAGTTACTTTGGCAGTAGATAAGGCAAAACAAAAAATTAAAGATATTCAATTAAAATGAAAACCAAAAAAACCAAAAAAACAAAATGTAACCAATGCAAAAAGCACATAAAAGGCAAAATAGCATGGATTAATGCAAAACCACATTGTAGTAGTTGTTTTAAACAAATAAAAGAAGGAATTGAATTTAATTATCCTTTTCTAGATAAATATCCCTTTGAAAAGAAAAATGAATCCATTTAACAATCTCTCTCAAAACCAAAAAGATGTAATTGAAATAACTTACCAATTTTGGGGATCTGTCTTAACTTTTTTCTTAGGCCTCAAATCTTACAAATTAGCTATGATACCTTTATCTTTGGGTTTTATAGTAATGGTATATAGATCTAAGAGAAAAACGCACCAGAACCCTTAAAAATGGAAATTAGAGGTATTATAGAATGACTGATGAAGAAACTAATCAAAATAGAAGAAATACAGCAAAAGAAAAGAAAAAAGAGAACAAAAAATATCCCTATAAAAAAACAAGAAAAATTAAGTTAAATTTGTCACTTAATAATTAAAATAAAAGTATTTAAACTATGAGTTCATAATATAATCATGAAAATAAAAAATTGGTTACTTGGTTTGTTCAAGAGGACAGAATATGTCCAAATGAATGGGAAGAATCTTTCTGAGGTTCTTCAAAAAATAAATTTTTATAAAGAGGTCGAAAAGGCCTCCTTTTCTTTTTAACATGGAAACAACAACAGTTACTATATTTCAGAAGGATAGGGATAAGATAAAATCACTTCAAGATAAAATAACTAAAAAGAGAAAATCAAGGCCTATTTCAACTCAAGAAGTAGTAAAAACTATTTTTGATCTTTTAACTAAACATAAAATGTGGAGTGAATTAGAATGAGAGCAAGTAAAACAAGAGAAGAATTAGAATCATGTGGTTTTAATAATCTTAGATGTGGGCTTATGGGAAAAATAAATGGTAATGATGCTATGTTGTATATGCCTATTGATGAAGAAAAGACTAAATATCAGTTTGTATATCATGGAAAGAAAGATTATGTTTTAGAAAAATTCGGGGGAAGAAGAAATGAGTGATCAAAAAGAGATAGCAAAATATTTAGAGTTAATTCCAGAATCAGAAGGTTATTCTTGGAAAGAAAAGTTTTTGTTGGTTAATATTGAAGATTCACCAGCCAAATTCTTAATGGAGGGAAAATTAGAATGAGATTTGGAAATATGGAAGTAACAGAAGAACAATTAAAAGAACTTCAAAAGATAAGAGATTATGGTTTAGAATGGAATAAAGAACAAAGGGAGGTAAAAAAAGATGTGGAAAAGCAAAGAGGATAGAATTGTCTTTGAAGTAGTCTTTTCTTGTGAAAATTGTTCCTGTAAGTGGTCAGATGGTTTTACTAAAGAAACTTATGTTTATGATGGATCAATTTTAAATCACAAAAAAAAGGATATTGGTTATAAATGTCCAAATTGTGAATGTGTTAATACATTTAAGGTTATTGAAAGAAAAAGAGTTAGACAAATCTCAGATGATGTTAATATAGATGAAAGGAGGTAAAAGCAAAATGGATATAAGTGAATATACAAAACAAACGGGATCATTCCTAAAAGCTGAAGATGTTATCAATAATCCAGAAGCTTTATGGGAGATTACTGCCGAAGGAGAGATAGTAATTTCAGAGAAGTTCGGAAACACAAGACTCCATCTTCCAGTTAAATCTGGAAATGAAGAAAAAATTTTTGATGTTTCAAAAACCAATGCAAGATCTATTGAAGATGCTTTAAAAACTAAGGATACTTCAAAATGGATTGGTAAAATGTTATTACTTGAAACTTATCGAACTAAAACATCTGATGGCAAGATGGTTGATGCTATCAACATTAAGGAGGTTCGATAAAACCAAATAACTAATGGATTTACCCCCCCAACTCTAACATCACCTGTGGGGGGGTTTCATACTCACGACTTAATGTGAGGGGGTTGAAATTTCAACTTTTTCGTAAAAGGAGAATAGAGTTTTGACACACCTCTTCCCTCGTTCTCCTTCTCCCTTCATAATCATCATGGAAAATAGAAGTTATAGATTCAAGAAAAAATGTGAGAATTGTGGAAGGGAATATGGTTCAGATTATCCTAATGATAATGGTCTTTGTTATGATTGTGAGATGGAGAAGAATAAAATGAAGGGATTAAATCCCTCAGAGAGATTTTATATTTAAAATGGAAAAAGTGAAAAATGTTGCAATTTATGTAAGAGTTTCAACTCAAGATCAGAACTTAGATAATCAAATTAATCCTTTAGTAGAATATTGTAAAAGAATGGGTTGGAATTATGAGATATTTCAAGAGAAAGAATCTACAAGGAAATCAAGACCAATTCAGTGGGGATTGTATAATAGACTTCTTAGGAAAGAGTTTGATGGATTAGTTATTTACAAATTTGATAGGTGGGCTAGAAGCACAAAAGAGCTTATTGAACATATTGAGAATCTAATATCTAAGGACATTCAAATATTTTCTTATTCAGAGAACATAGATTTAAGTTCAAGTATGGGTAGGGCTATGCTAACTATCATGAGTGCATTTGCTCAACTAGAAAGAGATCTTATCAGAGAAAGGACTTTAGCAGGATTAGCACGTGCTAGAGCACAGGGAAAGAAGTTAGGAAGACCAAGAACACGTAAGTTACGAAACGGGGTAGGAAAACAGGGGGGGTTTTCCCTTGTTAAGGAAATAAATCATAAAACGGACGTTTAATATATGATAGCCGACATATCTTTTATTATAAAGATAAACACACAATAAAACAAGAGAGTGTTAGGAATTAGGGAGTTATCATCTTATTTTCCTCTCCTGTTAAGTTACGGGAGTTTTGTAATTTAATTCCATTCAATAGCATAGTTTCCCAAGCATTTCCTTTTATTCCTACTCCAACTTTGTCCGCAGGAGTTAAACCTTGTCTTGCGTTTTTTCTTACGAAATTATGAAAAACCTTAAAGCCATCTTGATATTTCTGAACTTCTTTAACTCCTTGTCGGACTTTATGAAATTCTTTTTGTTGTTTATGGTGGCTTTCTATTGCATTATTATTAACAACCTTTCTCTTCCCTACTATTGAAGTAAATTTAACCTTTCTTTCGTTCCCCCAATTTCTAAAAGTTTTTCTACATCCATCTTGATAACCCTTAAATCCGTCTGTAATAATTTGATAAGGTATCTTTCCGTTTTGTTTATATGCTTCTGTGAAAACTTTTTGTGCGTCTTTTGAACTTCTTGAACGTCCCGAATTTACCGACGCTAAAAGGAATTTGCTTTTATTATCCATAACATTCCAAACATAATCATAATTCTTGTTGGGTTGGTTCTTATCTTTTTTTCTGTTTGTCATAATCAAAGTTTCGTCTGCGTTCCAAACTCCTTTAATTTGAGGTTTAATTTGTTTAGAGTATTTTTCCATAATTTCGCCAAATCTCAAAATCCAATCTCTAATAGTTACATGGCTTATTTTTAATCCATAGAAATTCTTAAACTGCTCTCTAATATCTCTGTAACTTAAACCTCTATAATAACAATCCATCGCCAAACAAACTAATTTCGCATTTCCCTTAATGTATTTAATCGGGCTTAATACAAATCTTTTTTTACAATCCTTACAGATATATCTTTGTTTTATGCCCGTCTTTGTTTTTCTCTTTCCTGACTTAATTAAATTTTCAGATTGACATTCTGGGCATAAATATTTTTGTGGCTCATTAATAATAAATTCAATTTCCTTTTCAACTTCGGGCTTAACTTCATATTTTGCTTTGATTTTTTGGAATAGGATAATTGCTTTAATATGTTTGCAGTAAAGCCCTTTTCCTTTACATCTTCTTTGAAAATCCTGACATTCGCAAGAATAACTATCTATATGGGTTACCTTATACTTTTTCTCTGAATTTTGGGAAGGAACTAAATAAGTAAATTCATCTATGCTTTCAGGGTTGCCTTTCTGTAAGATTGCCCTCGCTCTTTCTTCTCTCCAAGAAGAAAAGTTTTTGATATATTCTTGTGTGTTTTCCATATACTACTATAATACTAATAGTATTTAAATATTGTGGTAGTAGAGTATTATAGACTACAAAACAATAATATTTATAAAGCAATAATACAATAATACTCTATGGAAAGAAAAACTACAAGCATTAAGATAAGTCCTGACTTGTGGGAAGAGGTGAAAATTTACTGCATTAAGCAGAAAACAGACATTTCCACTTGGCTTGAGAAAATCATAAAAGAGAATTTAAATAAGAAGTAAATATATTTGAACAACAAACCCAACAACAAGATTTATATAGTCGAATGGTATGTAATTATATGGAAAAAAACGAACTTGGTGATGGGTGGGTACAAGTAATTAGTGGAAAGAAGGGGGTTACTCCAACAATAGCATTTTCAAAAGGAAAAGCTAAGTATATAAGATTTAGCCGTTCATTTCTAAAAATGGCTGATTTATCGTCGCCGTTATTTGTTTCTGTTTTTGTAAAAAAGGAAGATAATAAACATTTGATAGCATTTAAGTTTAATGAAGAGAGAAGTAACGGAATGTTAAATGTATCAATAAACAAGGCAGGAACAGGTTATATTTCTGGTGCTGGAATATACGCACAAATTGGACTATTCAAACCACTTAACGAAAAAAAGGTTTTTACACCAAAAGAAAAATATATAAATGATGAGAAATACTATATTATTGAATTTGAGTAAAAAAAATTAGGTGTAATCAAATATCATATTGAAAACGGAACAATCGGGACTTAGGGAAGTGGTCAAACCCAACAGCCTGCCAAGTTGTGACTTAGTGTCTTCACGGGTTCGAATCCCGTAGTCCCGACCGTTTTCATCCACGCGTGGCGGATAAATATGATGTAATTATCAAATAGTTACAATTTTTAAATCTTTGCTATTTAATAGATTACAATTAGAACAATTACAAGAATAAATACTTTTCGTCACCCCTCTCTTTTTCATGTTATTATCAACCAATGCTTCTTTATAAACTTTTTCTATTTTTCTCATGGATTGGTATATATATCAACATATATATACTTTTCGGTTTTAATGACGAGGGATATTTTTTTAATTTTGATAAAATTTAAATAGCAATATATGCAATAATATATATGAAAAAAGAGGAAGAGGTGAAGTTAAATAAAATTATTTCTAAAATTAAAGAAACTGACGACCTATTAAAAAATATTACAAATGAGTTTCATATTGGAGAAGCAAAAGGATTCGGAACATCCAGTCACATCATACTCCCAATAAAAAATAAAGGAGATAAGTTTATTTTAATAAAAATAACCGAAGAGCAGGATAAAGAATTAAGAAAGAAGAAAAATAACTCCCTCGCTTAACACCCCTTTCCATCTCCCTAAAACTTAACACTCCCTCGTTAAGTTTAAAAATTAAGTTAACTTAATTATTTTATGGATTTTTCAAGAGATGGTGACGCTCCATTCAACATGGCTGTTGCAACGCTTATGAGATTAGATAAAATTTTACAACATTTTACCACTATTGAACTAAATTTTCCGTCGGATAGTGCTGAAAAACAAAAAATTAAATTAAATTTAACTAAACAATTTTTGTTGAACTCTACAACCTTACTAAGCATGAACGAAGTTAAAAAATTTAGAGATAGAATAAACAATATTTTCATCCAAAAAAAATTTGTGGTAAAGGGTGGTATTCAAAAACACATATATGTTTATGATGAAAAATTAGAAAAAGAAATTGATGAAATTTTGGAAGAAATTCAAGATTGTTCTAGAAAATACTATATGCCTAAAGGAAAAGACTTATCCTCAGCTGTGGCGTTTTAACTAAAAGTTATGAAAATTAAAAATGGTAAAAATTTTAGAAGATAAATACCCTCTGGGTTCTGTTAAACATCAGAAATCTGCTGGTCGTTATATTGATGGTTATCTATACGATAATCTTAAACTTTTAGCAGAAAAAATCGTTGATGATATGACTTTTTTGGCTGTTGGATTTTCATCTACTCTTGAAGTTGGAACTGGAAAGAGTGTTTTATTCACGCAGATTGGAGAGGCATGGTCATACTTAATGAAAAAAATTCATAATATAGATGTTCCTTTCACACAAAAAAATATTGTGTGGAGGCCTAAGGATTTAATAGAGAGATCTTTCAAAGTTCCAAGATATTCGTGCATACTCGTAGATGAATGGGAAGATGCACATTATTGGAGTGAGTTAGGTATGACGCTCAGACAGTTTTTTAGAAAGTGTAGGCAGTTAAACTTATTTATATTAATAATTATTCCAAATTTCTTTCAGTTTCCAATGAACTATGCTTTAGGAAGAAGTATATTCTGTATAGATGTTAAATTTGAAGGAAGATTTGAAAGAGGATATTTTAATTTTTATGATTTTAATGCAAAAAGAAATCTATATATTTTAGGTAAAAAAACACAGAACTATCATGTAGTTAAGCCCACTTTCTTTGGTCGTTTCTCTGATGGTTATGGAATACCCGAAGATGAGTATAGAACAGCAAAAGCAGAGGATTTAAAGAATATAGATGCTGACGAGGACAAGTCACTGAGTCCTAGACGATTAGAGTTCGTAACAAGAGCAGACACTATATGGAAGATATATCAAAAAAGGAAAATAGTAAAGCAATTAGGGGATTTACCAACCTCTTTATTAGCTGAGGCATTCGGTGTTGCAGAAAGAACACTTAAAGAATG
>Ga0272442_10012379_pt1 | contig 10311 bp, 8 predicted proteins | sample SSMForm2O_FD_200262 | JGI IMG/M metagenome (GOLD analysis project Ga0272442, IMG submission 200262) | Marine sediment archaeal communities from Little Sippewissett salt marsh, Falmouth, MA, United States - SSM-Form-2O | ecosystem: Environmental > Aquatic > Marine > Wetlands > Sediment ... | reverse complement strand
GAGGGTCCAACGCGGCATGGGCAGGAGCGTGAGTCGCTCGAGGCGGCGGTCGTCGCGGAGGTGGACGTGGGCGACGGCGGTGCCGAAGAAGCTGGTGAAGAGAATGACCATGACGATGCCGGCGGCCTGGGCGCGGGCGGGCATGGCGACGAAGATGAAGGGCAGGGCAAGCAAGGCACTGACGCCGACGCGGAGGGCGAATCGCCTGCGGTTGGCGAAGGTGTCTGCAAGCTGGAGGCGGAAGAGGTTGCCCGGCATCATCGGTCGGCCCCTTGAGAGTCGGCCTTCTTAGTGAGGGCCTCGTAGAGTGTTATGGAGTGGACTTCCAGGGAGCGTACGCGGCCGCGGTGGGCGACGATCCAGCGGAGCAGCTCGGCGGGCAGTTGGGGATCACTCTGGACTTCGGCGGTGATGCGGTCTGCCTCGCAGGTGAACGTCTTGATTCCCTTGATGTCGGGCGTGGGGTACTGTTGAGGTTCTTCCAGGAGAATTTCGATGCGGCTTTGCGCGGCGAGCGATCCTATCAGGTCCGGGACGGTTCCGCCGGCGGCGAGCTTGCCTTCGCGGAGGAGGATGGCGTCGGTGGCGGCGCGGGCGACCCAGTCGGGATCGTTGTCGGCGATCCAGGTGGTCTTGCCCCGGGCGCCGCGGTCAGCGATCCACTGGGTCAGTCGCTGGAGGAAGGCGGCGTCGGCGCCGGCGGAGGGCTCGTCGAGGATGAGCAGGTCGGGATCGTGGGCGAGTGCTTCGATGATGCTGAGCTTGCGACGCATGCCGAAGGAGTAGGCGGCGACGGGTTCGTCGGCCTGGGCGGCGAGATCCGCCTCGGCGAGCAGCTCGTTGACACGCTGGTTGAGGTCGGCGCCGTTTAGCCCGGACTGGCGGGCGAAGAACCAGAGGTTTTGTTTGCCAGAAAGCGTCTCCCAGTGGGCGGGGGCATCAAGGGCGACGCCGGTGCGACGTCGCAGGTGAGGCGGCCTGGGATGGTCGGGGCTGCCGAGAACCGAGAGGGCGCCTCGATCGGTTCGGTCGAGGCCGGCGACGAGACGGGTCAGGGTGGTCTTTCCCGAGCCGTTGGGGCCGAGGACGCCGAGGCAGCGGCCTGCTTGAACGGCCAGGGAGATGCCTTGCACGCCGCGACCGTTGCGATGACGTCGAGTGATGTCGGTTGCGGTGATGGGTTCCATGGCGGCTACGTGAATTGAAGCCTTGTGGCGCGCGTCACCCGGACGAGTCCGGCCGGCTCTGTGGCGACGATGTCGTAGATGACGATACGGTCGCCGACTTGACAGGTCTGGTCCATGAGCTTGCCTTTGGCAATGTGGCGATGGAAGGACGGCGCGAGGGGCTTTCGGCTTTGCAGGGTAATCGATTCGGCCTGGGGCGGGGCGGTCATCTGTCGTCTCCTCGGGGGCCCATGCCGAAGCGGGCGGCGACGGCGTCGAAGTCCTGGGCGGAGATGCGGCTTTTGCCCAGCTCGCGTATGTGGCTTTCGACGGCGCGCTTGGCCATGCTGCGTACGAAAGAGGGCACGCGTTTTAGGCGGGCCTTGGCGTCCGGTTCCCAGGTGAGGGCCTGACCGGACTCGATGGTCTCGACGGCGTGGCGCGGCGGCTCGGGAGCGGGCAGTGGGGCGTCGACACCACCGACGAGCAGGACGTTTGATTTGGTGGTTCGTATGATGGCCTCGGCGTTGGAGCCCAGGCGGGAGCAGCGCTCGCGGTGGTGGCCGTAGCGGCTGACGACGATCAAGTCGGCGTGGGAGTCGCGGGCCTGGGCTTCGAGGGCGCCGTAGGCTTTGCCCGTGATGAGGAACGTCTTGATGTCGGCGCCGTCGGTGGCGAGACGTTGTTCGGCGTCGCGGAGGAATCCGGCGTAGAGCTTGCCCAGACCATCGTTGATGATGTCGTCGTGCAGCTTTTCCTGGTCGGCGAGGCCTACCTCTTCCTGGCGCTCGGGCGAGAGGGAGTGTGCCATGGTGCTGAAGATGTGCGTGTGAAAATCCGGGTCGTAAGCGGCGGCCAGGTGAATCGGTTTGTTCAGGGTCTGGCCAAGGGCGACTGCCTTGGCGGCGGCCTGCAAAGCCGCGTCACTGCCGTCGAGTCCGACCAGGAGCGGGCTGTCGTCGGGTGGGCGGCGGGTGACAAGCACGTCACAGGGGGCGTTGCGGAGGACGCGCGAGGTGGTGCCACCGAGCATGCCGTCATCGATGGCGCCGAGGCCGTGGATGCCGAGGATAATGAGGTCGACGCGTAGGCTGTCGGCCACTTGGAGGATGCCGACGTAGCTGCGTCCCTCGGTGGCGACGGATTCGACGGCGACGTCGGTGGTCTGGGACAGGGCGAGGAACTCTTCGACGTAGCCTGTGGACAGGGCGCGGAAGCCTTCGTCCATGAGCTTGTCGTGAGCGGTGCGCAGGTCGGTGAGTTTAGCCTGCTGTTGGTATTCGGCGGGCAGGCCGGGCTCCATGTCGGCGAAGCGGTGTCGATGAATGGCGGCGCCGTAGACGTGACAGGCGGTGACACGGGCTCCGGTTGCGGTCGCCAGCGCCAGGGCCACCTGGCCCGCACAGCGGGAAGGCTCAGAGCCATCGAGCGCGACGAGCATGTGGTCGTACATGACGAAAACCCCGTTTTTGGGAGGCGAACCGCGTTTTGGAGAACTGCCAGTGCGTTGCCTCGTATAGCAAAGCAAGGTTGGCCTTGGAGTGCAAGGCGAAACTGGTACGGTGGGACTTCCAATTTGTTCTGGATTGGCCTAGACTTCCCATCGTGTAGCCAGGCGATGTGGCTTTGGTAAGGGTGCGATGGGGTCCAGGACCGAACAGGATACGCTGGGACCGGTGGAGGTGCCCGAGGGCGCGTACTACGGCGCGCAGACGGGGCGGTCCTTGCGGAATTTCGACATCGGGACGGAACGGATGCCTCGTGAGGTGGTGGTCGCCTTTGGTATTCTGAAGAAAGCCGCCGCTCAGGTCAATTGCGAGCTGGGTCTGCTGGGCGCCGAGACGATGGGGTTGATCGTCCGGGCGGCCGATGAGATCATTGAGGGGCGGCTCGACGAACATTTTCCGCTGCGGGTCTGGCAGACGGGCAGCGGGACGCAAACGAACATGAACGTCAACGAGGTGATCGCGAACCGGGCGATCGAGATGGCGGGCGGGGTGTTGGGCAGCAAGCGCCCGGTGCATCCGAACGACGACGTCAACAAGTCACAATCCTCGAACGACACATTCCCGACGGCGATGCATATCGCGGCGACTTTGGCTATCACGGAGAAACTGCTGCCGGCAGTTGATGCGCTGGCGGCGTTGCTGCGGGGCAAGAGCGACGAGTTCGCGGATATCGTGAAGATCGGGCGAACGCACTTGATGGATGCGGTACCGTTGACGTTGGGGCAGGAGTTTTCCGGGTATGCGGAGCAGGTCGAGCGCGGTCGGCAGCGGGTGGCGCAGTGTCTGCCTCGATTGGGCGAGCTGGCGTTGGGTGGCACGGCGGTGGGGACGGGTCTCAATGCGCATCCGGAGTTCGCGGTGCGAGTTGCTGAGAGGATTGCGGATCTGACGAAGCTGCCTTTCGTTACGGCCCCCAATAAGTTCGAGGCTTTGGCGGCTCACGATACGATGGCGGAGACCAGCGGGGCTTTGAAGACGCTGGCGGTGTCGCTGATGAAGATCGCCAACGACATTCGCTGGCTGGCGTCGGGGCCGCGGTGTGGGATCGGGGAGCTTGTCCTGCCGGCGAACGAGCCGGGCAGCTCGATCATGCCGGGGAAGGTCAATCCGACGCAGTGCGAGGCGCTGACGATGATTGCGGCGCAGGTGATGGGCAACGACACGACGATTGGGGTGGCGTGTGCGTCGGGCAACTTCGAGCTGAACGTATTCAAGCCGGTGATTATCTACAATCTGCTTCAATCGGTGCGGTTGCTGGCTGACGGGTGCCGCAGCTTCGGGGAGCGGTGCGTGGCCGGTATCGCGGCCAACGACGCGATGATCGAGAAATACACGCGTGATTCGCTGATGCTGGTGACGGCATTGAATCCGCATATTGGGTACGACAAGGCGGCGCAGATTGCCAAGAAGGCGTATGCCGAGGGTACGACGCTGAAGGAGGCGGCGGTGTCGCTGGGTTATCTCAGTGGCGAGGAATTCGATCGCTTTGTTCGGCCGGAAAAGATGACTGGACCGCGGGGGGGCAAGGATTAGCGCGTTGCTGTCACGGGCGGTGCGGCGGTAGGATACAGGTCCACAGTTTGCATGGGGAGCTGACGCCATGAAGGACACGATTGCCGAGCAGATCTTGAGTGAGCACCTGGTCGAGGGCAAGCTGGCCGAGGGGGAGGAGATCGGACTGGTTATCGATCAGGCACTGACTCAGGATGCGACGGGGACAATGGTTTACCTCGAATTCGCGTCGCTGGGGATTCCGACGGTGAAGTCGAGCACGGCGGTTAGCTACGTGGATCACAACATCATTCAGACGGACTCGCGGAATGCGGACGATCATCGCTTTCTGCAGTCGTGCGCGGCTAAGTATGGGGTGGTTTTCTCGCCGCCGGGAAATGGTGTGTCGCATCACGTGCAGCGTCAGCGGTTCGGCATTCCGGGGCAGACATTGCTGGGGTCCGACAGTCACACGACGACAGGGGGGTGTCTGGGCATGCTGGCGATGGGGGCCGGCGGTGTCGAGGTGGCGATGGCGATGGCGGGGCATCCGTACTATATCGTGACACCGAAGATCTGGGGGATCTACGTGGAGGGTGCGTTCCAGCCTTACGTGTCGGGGAAGGACTTGATTCTCGAACTGCTGCGGCGGTATTCGTGCAAGGCCGGTACGGGCAAGATCATGGAATTCTTCGGGCCGGGCGTGAAGAACCTGGACATGAGCGCGCGGGCGACGATTGCGAATATGTCCGTCGATATGGGCTTCACGGCGGCGATCTTCCCGTCCGACGAGGAGACCAAGACGTTCCTGGCGCAGAACGAGCGCGAGGACGTGTGGCGCCGCCTGGAGACAGGCCCCAATCCGAAGTGGAACGAGCTGACGGAGATCGATCTGGGGCAGATCGAGCCCATGGTGGCGTGTCCGTCGAATCCGGACAATGTCAAGAAGGCCTCGGAGCTATCGGACATCGACGTGCATCAGGTCATCATCGGCTCGTCGTGCAACGGCAGCTATCGCGACTTCATGATCGCGGCGAAGATCATGGAGGGCAAAACGCGTCACCCGAACGTCAGTTTCGAGATCAACACGGGCAGCCGGCAGACGCTGGATAACGTGCTGGAGGCGGGGGGGATTACGGCGCTGGTCGAGGCGGGGGCGCGGGTGCACGAGTCCGGATGCCTGGGGTGCATTGGCATGGGGCAGGCGCCGGCGACGGGGACGGTTTCGCTGCGGACGTTCCCGCGCAACTTCAAGGGTCGCAGCGGGACGAAGGACGACCAGGTCTATCTGTGTTCGCCGGAGACGGCGGCAGCCTCGGCGCTGACGGGCAAGATTACCGACCCGCGAACGTTGGGGGCGCCGGTGGAGGTGACGTATCCGGCGAAGTTCAAGTACAGGCCCGAGTGGTTCATCCAGCCGCCGAAGGACCGGTCGGCGGTGGAAGTGGTTCGGGGTCCGAACATCAAGCCTTTGCCTGATTTCCCGGCGCTGGGTGAGAGTGTGGAAGGGCCCGTGCTGATCAAGGTGGGCGACAATATCAGCACGGATATCATCATGCCGGCGGGCAATCGCGTTTTGCCATACCGGAGCAACATCCCGGCGATCAGCGAGTTCGTGTTCGAAGCCGTCGATCCGGAGTTCCCGGCGCGGGCGAAAGAGAAGGGTGGCGGGATTGTGGTCGGTGGGGACAACTACGGGCAGGGCTCGTCACGGGAGCACGCGGCGCTGGCGCCGCGCTATCTGGGTGTGCGCGCGAAGATCGTCAAGAGCTTCGCGCGGATTCACAAGGCGAACCTGGTGAACTTCGGGATACCGCCCTTGGTGTTTGCGGACCCGGGCGATTACGACAGCATCAAGCAGGGTAGCCACGTTTTGATTCCTGGTATCAAAGACGCGGTCGCCAACGGCAAGTCGGATATTGCCGTCACGGTCGATGGCAAGAAGATCATGGTGCGGTTGGACGTTTCCGATCGCCAGCGGCGAATTCTGTTGGCGGGCGGGATTCTCAACCTGGCCAAGGAAGGGAAGTAGGCGGAGAGGGAGAAAGGACGTCATGGGTCAGTCAGTGAAACATGAATTCGACGCGGTGATTGTGGGTTCGGGAGGCGCCGGACTGTACGCGGCGCTGGAGGCCAGTCGAGCGAAGGGGAGCCGGACGGCGGTGGTCTCGAAGCTGTTTCCGATTCGCAGTCATACGGGGACGGCCCAGGGCGGGATCGGCGCGGCGCTGGGGAATCTCGAAGAGGACAAGCCCGAGTGGCACGCGTTCGATACGGTCAAGGGTGGCGACTACCTGGTCGATCAGAAGGCGGCGGCGATTCTGGCCGACGATGCGGTGCAGGCGGTGTACGATCTGGAGAATCGGGGGCTGCCTTTTAGCCGGACGCCGGAAGGGCGGATCGACCAGCGTCGTTTCGGGGGGCATACCCGGAATTTCGGCGAAGGGCCCGTGCGGCGGGCGTGCTACGCGGCCGACCGAACGGGGCACATGATTCTGCAGACGCTGTATCAGCAGTGCATCAAGAACGATGTTTCTTTCTTCGACGAGTTCCATCTGGTTGACATACTGATTGACGGGGCCAAATGTGTGGGGCTCGTGGCGCTGGAACTGGCGACGGGCACGCTGCACGTTTTCCAGACCAAGGCGGTGCTCATCGCGACCGGCGGGTTCGGTCGGATGTTTCGCACGACGTCCAATGCGTATGCCAATACGGGTGACGGGCCGGCGGTTCTGGCCCGGCGGGGTGTGCCGCTGGAGGACATGGAGTTCTTCCAGTTCCATCCGACGGGCATTCGCGGGATGGGGATTCTGATCACCGAGGGTGTTCGTGGCGAGGGTGGGATTCTGCGGAATCGTAAGGGCGAGCGGTTCATGGAGACTTACGCGCCGACGCTGCTGGACCTGGCTCCGCGCGACATGATCGCTCGCGCGATCATGATGGAGATCCGTGGAGGCAACGGCGTGCTGGGCGACCCGTCTGAGGATGATTATGTCCATCTGGACGCGACGCACCTGGGCGCTGAGATGCTGGAGAAGAAGCTGCCTGATATCTCGGATTTCTGTCGGACGTATCTGAACGTCGATCCGGCCGAGAAGCCGATTCCGGTGCAGCCGACGGCGCACTATGCGATGGGCGGTATCCCGACGGATCTTGACGGTCGGGTCGTCGCCGATGGCGAAGGCGGCATCTACGAGGGGCTGTATGCGGCCGGCGAGTGCGCGTGCGTTTCGGTGCACGGCGCGAATCGGTTGGGGACCAACAGCCTCGTGGACCTGATTGTGTACGGCCGGCGGGCGGGTCGACATATGGCGGAGTTCGTGGGGCAGGCGGATATGGGGGCGTGCCCGCGTGGGGCGGCGGAGCGTGCTGAAGAGATCGTGCGTCGTCCGAGTAAGAAGGGGGGCGGTGCAAATGCCGAGAAGATTCGGTCGGCTATGCGAACGACGATGATGGATGCGGTTGGGATTTACCGACGCGGCGACGAGATGGCTAAGGCAGTCGAGGCGATGCAGAGCCTGCGCCGGGAGGCGGAGGACATCGGCGTCAGCGATACGAACCGGGGTTACAATACCGACCTGCTGGAACGATTGGAGTTGCAGAACCTGCTGGATCTGGCGCTGGTCACGGCGGCATCAGCAGAGAATCGCAAGGAAAGTCGGGGGGCTCATGCACGGGAGGACTTCCCCGAGCGCGATGACGATGGGTATCTGGCGCACACGCTGGCATGGCTGGATGGCGACTCGGTGCGCTTTGGCACGAAGTCGGTGGATCTGTCGATCTGGGAGCCGAAGCCGCGGGCGTACTGACAGCGAGGCCGGGTAGGAGTATGGCATGAAGATTGTTCTTCGCATCAAACGATTCGATCCTGAGAAGGACAAGACGGCGCGGTTCGAAGACTTTGCGGTTGCGGTCGAACCGACGGACCGGGTTCTCGATGCCCTTATGTTCGTCAAGCGGAACATGGACGGGACGCTGTCTTTTCGCAAGAGCTGTGCGCATGGGATATGCGGGTCCGATGCGATGACGATCAACGGGGTGGAGCGCCTGGCGTGCAAGACGCTGGTTCAGGACGTTGCCCAGGAGGAGGGGGCGGTGGTGACCATCGAGCCGCTGCGGTCGTTGCCCGTTCAGCGGGACCTCATGGTGGATTACACGGAGTTCTTCGAGGCGTATCGTATCGTAAAGCCTTTTCTGTTTCCGAAGAAACCGGCGGAGCGGGGTGAGTATGTCCAGTCACCGGCCGAGCGGGCGAAATTTGACGATCCGACGAAGTGTATTCTGTGTGCGTCCTGTCAGTCGGCGTGTCCGGTGGTGGCTGAGGGAACAGACTTCATCGGTCCGGCGGCGATTGTGCAGGCGTCGCGGTTCGTCTTCGACAGCCGGGACGAGGGGATCGAGCCGCGGCTTGACGTGCTCGATGCGCCGAACGGGGTGGGGCCGTGCGAGAATCATTTCGAATGCACAAAGGTGTGTCCGCGGGGGATCAAGGTGACCAAGAATATCAACCTGACGAAACGCGCGATCAAGACGTTCAAGGAGCAGAGCGATTAAGATACATGAGTACCAGGCGCGGGAGCTGCTGAAGCAGTACGGCATTGCGGTGCCACAGGCTGTCGTGGTCGATACCGGCCCGGAGGCGGGGGAGGCGGTTCGCGCGTTCGGCGGGGAGGGCGTGGTCAAAGGGCAGGTGTTGACGGGCGGCCGCGGCAAGGCGGGGGCGATTCGGCTGGTGTCGTCGGAGGACGAGGCCGAGTCGGCGACGCAGGAGGTCCTGAAGCTGTCGGTTAAGGGTCTTGCCGTGCAGCGGGTGTTGATCACGGAGAAGCTGGACATTGCGGCGGAGTACTACGCGGGGGTGACGGTCGACCGGGAGGCGAAATCGGTCGTGCTGATCTTGAGCGCGGCCGGCGGCGTGGATATCGAGGAGATCGCGGCGACCGAGCCGGAAAAGATTCGGCGGTTTGCCATCGAAGACACAAGCGCTTTGGATGACAAGGCGTTGACGCCGTGGCTTTCGGAGTCGTTCGCCGATGCGGGGCTGCTTGACCAAGCGATAGCTGTAGCAAAGAGCATGGTCCAACTCTTTCGGGAAATGGACTGTTCGTTGGTTGAGATCAATCCGCTGGCCGTGGTGGCAGGGGACCGGCTGGTGGCGGCCGATGCGAAGGTTGTCTTTGATGACAACGCGGTCCCCGGGCATCCTGAGATCGCTAGGCTGAGGAATCCCGAGGAGTATACCGAGGACGAACTGGAGGCCAAGGAAGCGGGCCTGAGTTTCGTGAGTCTTTCGGGCGAGATCGGCTGCATGGTCAACGGGGCGGGTCTGGCGATGGCGACGATGGACGGTATCAAGCTGGCCGGCGGCAACGCGGCCAACTTTCTGGACGTGGGGGGCAGTTCCAATCCGCAGAAAGTGCTCGATGCCATGCGGATTCTGCTGCGAAACGAGGAGGTGAAGGTTTTGCTGATCAACATCTTTGGCGGCATCACACGGTGTGACGACGTTGCCAAGGGTATCGTGATGGCGCAGGAGAAGCTGGATGTCGCCGTGCCCATTGTGATTCGGCTAATCGGCACGAACGAGGAAGAGGGGCGGGCCATACTCGAAAAGGCGGGCATGATCGTCGCGCGGAGTATGACCGAGGCCATTCGGGACGCCGTCAAATGCGCCCAGGGAGGATCGCGTTCGTGAGTATCTTGATCGACGAGAAGACAAAGGTCATTGTCCAGGGAATCACGGGGCGGGACGGCTCTTTTCATACGCAGGCGATGCTGGAATACGGGACGCGGGTGGTCGGCGGTGTCACGCCGGGCAAGGGCGGGCAGAAGGTCGGGACGCTGCCGGTGTTTGACACGGTCGCTGAGGCCGTCGAGGAGACGGGGGCGACCTGCTCGGTGATCTTCGTTCCGGCGCGTTTCGCTCCCGATGCGATCCGTGAAGCAGCAGACAACGGCATATGGCTGGTCGTCTGCATCACGGAAGGCGTCCCTGCCCTTGCGATGGTCGACCTTTATCACGAGCTTCGGCGCAAGGACGTGCGGCTGATCGGGCCTAACTGTCCGGGGATTATCTCGCCCGGCAAGTGCAAGGTCGGGATCATGCCGGGGGCGATTCACAAACCGGGCGGTGTGGGCGTGATCTC
>Ga0272442_10012376_pt1 | contig 10311 bp, 5 predicted proteins | sample SSMForm2O_FD_200262 | JGI IMG/M metagenome (GOLD analysis project Ga0272442, IMG submission 200262) | Marine sediment archaeal communities from Little Sippewissett salt marsh, Falmouth, MA, United States - SSM-Form-2O | ecosystem: Environmental > Aquatic > Marine > Wetlands > Sediment ... | reverse complement strand
TCAGGGATGGTGCCGGACTGGGACGGACGCTCCGGTTCGATTTCTTTAACAGGTTCGCTGCCGACAACGCTGAGCCTGACTTTACCTACCATGCTTCGCGCGCGTTCGTAGATGTCGTCCACCGTCAATCCGTAGTGCTTTCTCAGTTCCTTCTGCGTTCCGTGCTGGATGAATTTATCGGGAAGACCTATGCGTACAACTTCCACAGGTGTTACATCTTCGGCGTCTTCGGTTCCACCATCGAGAAGACCTTCCAAATCGAGCAGCTCGAGAACCGCGCTTCCGAAGCCGCCCATCAGTACATTTTCTTCCACGGTGATTACCCGACCGGTTTTGATGGACCACTCGATAATGAGTTCGCGGTCGAGTGGTTTCACATATCGCGCGTTGATCACGGTGGCTTCGATTCCCGATTCCGCAAGCTTATCCGCGGCTTCCATGCATACGGGAACCATGTTACCAATTCCAATGAGGGTGATGTCCTGACCATCGCGCAGGATCTCGGCTTTCCCGATTGGTATTTCGCGGAAGCCTTTCAGCAGTTCCACTCCCTGCGCATTTCCGCGGGGATATCTCAGGGCGATCGGACCGTCTTCATACTCGATCGCTGTGTAGAGCATATCCCTGAGCTCGTTCTCATCCTTCGGAGCCATCACAACGAAATTCGGGATCATCCGCAGGTACGAAAGATCGAAAACTCCCTGGTGAGTGGCGCCGTCGGCTCCGACAATCCCGCCTCGGTCGAGCGCAAATACAACCGGAAGTTTCTGAAGCCCGATATCGTGGATACACTGGTCGAATGCTCGCTGAAGGAAGGTGGAATAAATCGCCGCGACCGGTTTCATGCCCTGGGTCGCCAGTCCGGCGGCGAATGTGGTCGCGAACTGCTCGGCGATTCCGACATCGAAAAATCTCTCCGGGATACGGTCGCGGAATTTGTCGAGCCCGGTGCCCTCGGCCATTGCCGCGGTAATCGCCACAATCCTGCGATCGGTTACTCCAAGCTCCAGGATCGCGTCGGCGAAGATTTCCGTATACGACGGCTTCCTGTTATTCGTTTCCTTTGCCGCGCTCTTCTCGACTTTCGTGACATTCGGGTTGAAAGCGCCCACTCCATGATAACTGGTTGGTGCGCCTTCCGCCGGGATATAGCCTTTGCCTTTTCTCGTATGCAGGTGAATCAGGATCGGCCCCGACTCCGACCAGTTTTTCGCCGAGCGGAGTACATCGATTATGACCTTCAGGTTATGACCGTCGAACGGGCCGAGGTAGGTGAATCCGAACTCCTCGAACATGACTCCTTCGCGGGTCGGGGTGACGAAATAGAACAAGCTTTCGCCTGCTGCGTCGATGCTTCGGGCGATTCTCTTCCCGATCAGCGGAATACGTCTTAAAGCCTTGAGCGTTCCGGCCTTGATATTCCGCACGGTAGGTATAGTGCGAAGGTAGGAGAGATGACGGCTCATACCGCCAACATTCGGGCTGATCGACATCGCATTGTCGTTGAGAATGACAATCAAACGGGTGGGGAAATTACTGGCGTTGTTAATGGCTTCAAACGCGATTCCGCCGGTCATCGCACCATCACCGATAACCGCGACGACATGATGGTTTTCACCTTTGAGATCGCGAGCCTTCGCCATACCCATCGCGGCGGCGATGCTGGTGGACGCGTGACCGACCATGAAGGTATCGTACGGGCTCTCCTCCGGATTCGGGAATCCGGAAATACCGCCGAACTGTCGGAGCGTGTGAAAACTCTCCTTGCGTTCGGTAAGGATTTTGTGAGGATATGCCTGGTGGCCGACATCGAAGACAATGCGGTCGCGCGGCGAGTCGAATACACGATGGATGGCGACTGTCAGCTCAACCGAGCCGAGATTGCTCGCGAGATGTCCACCGGTCTGCGAAACCGTATGGACAATGAACTCGCGGATGTCACGACAAAGTCCCCGTAATTCGGAAACGGAGAGTTCCTTTAAATCCTTCGGGGAGTTAACACGCGTCAGTATTGGATAACCGCCAGACCCAGGCATAGAAATCTCACAAAGCTGCTGAATTCACAGTCATGGAATTATACCCCGATGAACACAGGATGGCCAATGCGGGGCTCCGCTCAAGCCGCTAATATGGCATGGGTATTCTGCCCATGTTTCTTGGTTGCATGCGCTTTCAGCACATGCCGGGAATAATAATGCACGCTCGGGATGAGCGTGCGACGAAGAAACATGCGCTTAAAGCGCGTGCTACATTAGTCCCCCAGCGCCATTATATCGGTTCCGTATCCGATATAAAGCCAGCGATCGTCACCGATCACCGGCGGGGTTATGTAGGGCAATGGACGCTCGTAACTCCAGAGGCTGAATCGCCTCGGGACGAACGGAAATACACTCGATGTGCTGATCGGGCTGAAAGCCCGGACGCCGTAGCTCGACACGTAAAGCCTGCCAACCGAGTCCTGCGTAACGCCCGCAAGTCTCGGATTGTAGTTCTTCTCGGTGTTACTCACCAGTTTGATCAATTGCCTGTAACCGCCTTCTGTTGTAAGAACAAGGTGAAGACCGGATGGTGCATAGGGAGAAATTAATTGCGCTACCTGCTCGTGGCCCCATGAGGGCGCTTGAAAAGCTCCGGCATGACTGAAACCGTCGCTGCTCCACTTGATCATGTCGCCGGTCAACTGTAAGAATAGATCTCCTTCGGGTGTAAAAAGCGGAGACCGGCCCTGTGTGAACGTTATCATCCCGTCTTCACTTATCGACGGCGGACCGAGCGGAGCGTCGCCGATATCCTCGCCCAGCACTAAGTCCACTGTCCGGACAAGCTCTCCATGGGGATTGAACAAATAGCCTGTGCCCCCGTTGACGAGTATATTGCCGTCACGGGTGATTACCGGGATCAGCGGATACTTGTAACTACTGTAATCTGTACTGACGTGCTCAATTCCCTGGAACCATGATACGGTTCCGTCGAAGGTGATCGAAAAGAGGATGCCGTCGTAATACTGGCTAGAGCCTTCCCGCTGGAGAATCCCGCAAATATAGATATTGCGCTGACCGTCGATATTAACCGCTGAATTGAGATTAACTGTCCGACCCGCAAGCTGGCTCAGATCAAGTGACCACAGAATCTGCCCGTCCTGCGAGACCTTGAATACTGTCCCTGTAAGAGTACCGGTAATGATCGTCCCGTCGTATGCGATTGCCGGCCACGACGTGATGTCTGCCCCAAGGTCAATATCCCAGAGAGTATCACCGTACGGTGTCCGAGCCCGAAGCAGCGAGGATTGCGAATAAATGACAGTTCCATCGTAGCCGATACAGATCCCCTTTACTTCTCCGATATCGCTGCCGCCTCGCCAGTATCTCGGGAATGCTCCCCCGCTGTCGGCATTGTCCAGATCCATCATCGGACCGGGAAAATCGGCGAGTCCGCTGTTACGCTCGTCGTGCGCGAATTTTGGCCATGCCGAGTTCGCGAGACCATAACACAGGATATAAGCCGGACCGCCGTCGTCCGCCAGTCCCCACTGGTCTGTGACGATCAACCGGACCTGGTGACGACCGCTCGATTCGAATACATGTTCAATTACAGGTCCCGTGCCATTTTCTCCATCCGAGAACAGCCAGGTGAATTCGATCGGATCGCCATCCGGATCGAACGACATGGACGCATCCAGCAGGACCGGATGCGGCGTGACGCCTTCCTCGCCGCTAACAACCGAAAAAACCGCGACAGGCGCGTGATTGTCGGGCGGTGGTGTCGATGGTGGTCCTCCCTGGGCATCCGGAGCCACTATGCCGTCTGAGTCACAGGCCTGGAATGCTCCTATTAGCGGCAGGAATATGAGTAGTCCGAGAATGATTGAATCGGCAAGTCTGCGGATCATTATTCTCCTCCGACACGTGAATTGCATATCGGACACGCGAAAATCAACAGCCGTGTATCCGGTGCTAATCTCCTGCGTCAGTAATTTAAAGAACTTGAAAAAGCGCCTTGAGAATTGACCCTGCGGTTCACGGGGAGCCGGGGTGGAGACAATCCGGCTCCCCGGTTATTTCGAATCGCCAGGGGGTTCCCTCAGACCCCGGGCACGTCAATCCCGACCTTAATCTCCCCCCCGAGGAGTTCCAGTCGATACGGATGCGGTTTACGATTGCGCGCGCGTGTGCCGTTAGTGTAGACGGGGAAAGAGTGAAAAGGGACAGCGTGTCCGTCTGGATACGAGATCAAATGAGGTGCGTCCGTCGGACCAGATCGCTCTTCCCCGTTCCCTGCGTTGGCTGTTGGTGTCCGGGAAAGACTCGCGTGCATACCGGACCGCATCCATCGCGGCAACAGGGTCCTCGATTTTCCGTGGATCAGGGAGGTCTACACTACTCAGTTTGCGGATCACCCCGATCCGAGTTGCCCTGAAACTCTATTTGGGGTGTCTCCACCTTGATGCATTGATTATTTTACCATCAGGATACGTAAAATGGAAGCCCGGAACTCATATTTCCGTGAATTTTAAAGTTGGTGGGATGATGATCCCTGTTTATCTGGTCAGCTGGTAATACAAAGCCCTTGCGTCCGGATGACTCGGGTCTATCATCAGCACTTTTTCAAGCGACATTGCAGCCAGTTCCGGCTGCCCGGTATCCATGTACAGCAGGGCCAGCAGCATATGGATGTCGACGTTGCGCGGATCTATATCCCTTGCGCCGAGGAGAAGGTCGCGGGCAAGGGGATACCGTCCGTCGTTATACGCGATCTCCGCGAGGTCGAAAACAGCTCGAAGGTTTCCGCTATCGATTTTTACCGCTTCTGTCAGGAACCATTCAGCCTTGCCGGCATCAAGGTTCATAGCAATCTGCGCTGTATTCCACAGGTTGTTCGACATTCGCGCGATTATGAAATCTTCCTCTTCAATCCTGCGATCGCGATAGGTGTAGATGTTTCGGAAATCCAGAAGGGTTCTCTCCCAGGCCTGCTGAGCCTGGAGAACATCAGCAAGTGTGTATACCCTCTCCAGACGTGCCTCGTAAACCGGCCCGACAGGATAGACCAGGAAATCGTCGAACATCTCGAAGTCGTAGCCCAGTCCGTAGAACGAGAAATACACCTCCCGTCCACGCGCAAGGTTTGCGGTGACGAAACTCTCCAGCGCTTCCTCTCGTGACAGGAAGTTGGTGGAGTCGAAGCCCGTACCCTCGAAAATTTCCGGGTGCTTCTCGTTAAGCTCTTCTATGTACCAGCTTCCCCAGTAGTAAGCAGTGGGATTGACCGGGAAATCAGCCAGCACCGCGATAACATCCGGCCTGATATGTTCCACTTTCTGGACATACCACAGGATAAAAATATCGTCCCAGTTGGCAAGCAGAATCGAGTCGGGTGGGCAATTGTTCAGGAGAGCAGTTCCGTAATCAAGCGCATAATAATTACCCGATCGGTCGGCTTCGGGACGATTCTGGAAAAACTGGTATTCCGGGATTAGAACGAGGATCAGGATGACCAGCCCGAGCAGGATTGGACGACGCATTTCGCCGAAGGTGTGAAGGAACTGCTGAAGCCATTCGCGTATCCCGGTCGCAATAAAAACCGCAAACACCAGGAAAACCGGGAGATAGTAGACTCCAACAAGCATAAGCTCCGACCGGGCCGGTCGCGAAACGAAGATAATCGCGGCAACATTGAGAAGTATGAAGAGGATGAAAACCCGAGCCATTCTCCAGCCGGTTGACAGTGCCTTGTAGATTCCCCAGATACCGAAAGCCCAGATAATGGGTATCGGGTACGGGTCATTCTCGATGATAACAACCGGACTGAACTGGAAGATCCATAGCTGGAGCGCGTGAACGAAATGATCCCACCTGGAACCATGAGAGGTTTGTTCACCCGCAGGTCTGAAGATTGTCTCGAAAAATGCAGCGAAGTTATCCGGGTCACCCCAGTTCAAAGGCGGATCGGCCATCGCGCGTATCGGCAGGTAGAGATAAATCAGCAGACCTAAGATATAAAGGGCAGCAAGTGTGATCCAGAATCTGGCATTCTTTGTAAGGCCTTTTCCAAACAGCCATAGCATATATGCCCCGGTAGGCAGCAGCAGAAGGGATATCTGATGGTTCGCTACAGCAATTCCGGAGGTGAAGCTCGCAAGCAGGAGCCAGGAAGCAGCTCTTTTCTCGATCCAGCGGCAAAGAAAATAAAGCACTAGGGCGGTCAGGAAAGTGTTAAGGCTGTAGACCTCGGCCACGGTAGCCTGCGACCAGAAAATCGGGCTGAATGCATAGGCGAGACTGATCGAGAAGCTGAGATACGGCGTACGGGTGAAGTGATAAATAATCATGTACAGCACGATGACCGTACCCATCGAAAAGACAGCGCTCATGATGTTCATCCTGAACGCAATATCGCCGGGAATTGGCGCGTGGGCGAAAAGCCAGCCGATAAGGCAGTACAGGGGATATCCCGGTGCGTGAGGAATGCCGAGATAGTAGGCGGCTACGCTTAGCTCGCCCGAGTCACCGACATATACGGTTGGGCAGAGCGTGATGTAGTACGCGACGATAGTCAGGATTATGGTCAGGGGCAGGAATAAGTACTGCTCCCGCTTACCCTCGCTGATAAGTGGAGCGGACGGACGAGGCTTTGTATGCTTTTTGCGCCTTCGTGTCACGGTCTAATAAGTCCGGCCGGTGAGAGATAAAATAGACCAGGCGCCGGACAGTAATACCGACTTATGCATAAGAGACGACTTTCAATTTAAATCGATGATTGTTTCAGCCATTTAGGCAGGTACGCTGACCTCCTGCGCGTTGTCCGGAATTCGTACTAAGCCGCAAATTTCGGCATCCGGAAAATAAAGTGTACCCGGAACAGCCTCATTCGTCCAGTGAAACAATATTAAATAGTAGCCCCGTTATAAAAATGAAGCGACTCTGGAGCAATGCCCACTCATGCGATTCGCGCGACAGCCTTAACAGTCCGTTCAACTGCGGCATCGCTCCATTCCGACTTATAATCGCAGTGGGTGACCATGCGCACGAGGTTGTCGCCCATATACGTCAACAGCAGACCTTCTTGTTCCGATGCATTGCAGAAGTCTATGGCTGTACCCGACACCCCGCGCGGAATAGTGAAGATACAAATGTTCGTCTCGACCGTCGCGGGATCGATCTCCAGCGCTTCGGTTTCGAGAATTTTCGACGCCAGCTCTTTGGCGTTCGCGTGATCTTCGGCCAGACGGTCGATCATCTCGTTGAGACTGACAATCCCGCATGCTGCCAGAACACCGGCCTGCCGAAGCCCTCCACCGAAACGCTTTCGAAGTCGTCGCGCGCGGTCGATGAACTCTCTCGTCCCGCATAGCATGCTCCCCGCAGGACTCGCGAGTCCTTTCGACAGGCAGAACATCATCGAGTCCGCATCGGTCGTGTACTCGGGTACAGGGATTCCCGACGCGATAGACGCGTTCCAGATGCGCGCACCGTCCAGATGCACGGGCACTTTACGGTCGTGCGCGAGGTGGCACAATTCCTTATGGGTTTCAAGAGGCATGATCCGTCCGCCCCTGCGATTATGCGTGTTTTCAATGCAGAGAAGTCCGGTGCCCGGAGTGTGCACCGTCTCCTCCCGGATAACCGGCTTGACATTTTCCGGTCTAAGCCATCCACCTTCATCCGAAACCGGATAGAGCTGACAGAGAGAGTTCCACGCGATTCCGCCGAGCTCATAATTAACCACGTGCGACCAGTTCCCCGCGATTACCTCCTGTCCCGGATGGGTATGAGTGGCGATCGCGACCTGGTTCGCCATGGTTCCGGTCGGACACCACAAGCTCGCTTCCATACCGACCATCATCGCGGTCATGCGTTCCAGTTCGATCACCGTCGGGTCCTTCCCGAACACATCGTCACCCACATCGCATGTCACCATCGCTTCACGCATCGCTGGCGTGGGGCGTGTTACTGTGTCGCTCATCAGGTCGATTACATCGGGTACGGTCATGTTTGTGTTTCCTTTTAGAAGTCTCGAGAGCCAATTATACAGCAGCATGCCAGGGTAGCGCAGGTGGTAGTTCTACAAGGTGCTATAATACCCGACGATTACGCTGCCGGAGTGCTATTTTGCGTACAAGATTCGCGCCATCTCCAACCGGACCTCCCCATCTCGGAACTTTGCATACCGCATTGTTCGCGTATGTCGCGGCCCGGAAAGCGAACGGCATATTTGTTGTCAGGATAGACGATACCGATCCTGTACGTTCCGAAGCCCGATGGGAGACTGAAGTTCTCGAAGCGCTGAAATACCTCGGCATTGATTGGGACGAGGGCCCCGGAAAGGGAGGATCGTATGAACCGTACAGGCAGTCGGAGCGTTCCGAAATTTATGAATCGGCAATCAACCAACTGAAAAATAACGGTTTCCTCTATCCCTGCTTCTGCACCGAAGCGGAGATGAATGTTCAGCGTGCCGCCGCGAGAGCATCCGGCAGGCCGTTTACATACGATGGCAGATGCTTCCGACTTTCTGAGAAGGAAAGGGAGAAAAATATCGAGAGCGGGAAGGATCATGTGTGGCGATTTCATATCGATCCCGACCGTCTTGGCGAGGAAGTGCGTTTTACAGATCTTGTATGGGGCGAGCAGGTTTTCCGTACGGAGTTGATCGGGGATTTTGTCTGCATGCGCGGCGACGGGAAACCGACCTATATGCTTGTCAGTCCGCTCGATGACGCGTCGATGGAAATCACCCACATTATCCGGGGAGCCGATCATCTGCCGAATACCCCGTCGCAGATTCTTCTTTTAAAGGCGCTTGGATATGACCCGCCGGAATTCGCGCATCTGCCGCTTATTACAGGGCTGGGCGGAAAGAAATTGAGCAAGCGCGACTCGATGAGTGGACTTGATGATATTCGGAGTCATCTTCCCCGGGCGCTGGTTAATCACCTGATGCTTCTCGGCTGGACTCATCCGGACGGGAAGGAGATTCTGGGCTTCGATGAGATCATCGAATCATTCAGCTTTGAGAGAGTATCGACATCACCGTCTGCGCACGATCCCGCGCGACTTCAGCATCTCGAACGGGAGCATCTTGGACGAATGTCACCGCCTTCGATTCTCTCGGCATGGATGGATTCGGTGTATTCCTGCAGCGTTCAACTGAACGAGGAGCATCTGTCGACTGCGCGTCGGATTCTTGAAGTGGTCTCGGACGAGGTCACGTCACTGGAAGCAGTCGGGCGTGATGTTATCCCACTGGTACAATCTCCGGACGATGAAACACTGCGAGAACTTTTCGATAGAATCGATCGCGACAGCGCTTTGGAAGTTATAAAGACAATACTTCAGACCTGCGGGAGTGGAAGGCTGGACATTATCGAGGGAATGGCAAAGAGCAGGGGAAAGAAAATGGTATATCTGCCGCTCAGAATTGCCCTGACGGGAATGACGAGGGGATTCGAGCTGAGCAGGATAATCTCCGCATTGACCGTGGAAGAGGTAGACGAAAGACTTAATAAATCGATCGAAATCTTGTCTGCATGAGTTGCTCACCCCCTTATAATCAGCCGGGAAGGCAATCATCTAAAACATCTTAATACGATTAAAAGCCAGTAATAATCGGGCTTACAGAGAAAATATAAGTCCTCCCATCTGCCTGAAACCGGATAATAATTCAGGTTGAAGGAAGAACCTTTCCAGAAAAATCTACAAGGGAAGGATTGAAATGGGAAAACGACTTACGATACTCCTTACGCTGTTTTTGACTGCATTTTTATTTCTCATGACGCTGCCGGCGCATGCTTTATCCCGCGACATCCGTGTCTGCGTATCGGTCAAGGGGATTCTTAATTGCGAGTATACCGGTGACCCCACGATCTATTTCGATATCAACGAGAACGATCTGATGCAGGGATACAAGGTGCGGTCGGATCTTGGTGATCTGAACTGGAGATCGAATTACCGTAACTGGTTCATTACTGTCGCAAGGACCGAATGGGAAACCGATAACGGCGACCCGGATCGCGAATTCTGGCTCCAGGTGAAGTACGGGGGAGACGATAATTACAATTGGGTGACTGTGCCGTCAATCAGTGATCCCGAGGCGCCCGCGGTCTGGATCCAGGGTAACACCATCGGATGCGGCACGTATACTGGCGTCGACTGGAGAATCAATGACCTGCCCCAGGACATGAAGCTCGGTATGTACTGGTGCACGGTCATCATCGCTATCGAGCCGATAGAGTGATTCACACTCGCAGGCCCAGCGAATAATAATCAATGCAGTGCTTACTGCAGGACTTCGACGTCCTGCCTTTAACTTATT
>Ga0272442_10012373_pt1 | contig 10313 bp, 5 predicted proteins | sample SSMForm2O_FD_200262 | JGI IMG/M metagenome (GOLD analysis project Ga0272442, IMG submission 200262) | Marine sediment archaeal communities from Little Sippewissett salt marsh, Falmouth, MA, United States - SSM-Form-2O | ecosystem: Environmental > Aquatic > Marine > Wetlands > Sediment ... | reverse complement strand
GTCTACCTGGACGGGATGATCTGGGAAGCCACCGCGATCCACGCTACCCACCCCGAATACCTGAACAACGACCTGAGAAAACTGATCTTCCAGAAGGGCCAGAACCCCTTCCTTGCAGAGTGTTTCAAGCCCGTGGACTCCCACGATATGCGCCAGAAGATCATCCAGAACCCGCATCCCTGCGTTATCCTCTCCACCTCCGGCATGATGAACGGAGGTCCGGTTATGGACTACTTCAGGAATTTTGCCGACGATGCCCGAAACACGCTCGTCTTCGTCGGGTACCAGGCTGACGGGACTACCGGGCGCCGGATCCAGAAAGGATGGAAGGAAATCCCCATGACCGGAAAGAACGGAAGCACCGAAATCCTCAAGATGAACATGGAAGTGCAGGTCGTGGACGGTTTCTCCGGGCACTCGGATAGAAGGCAGCTCATGGACTACATCAAGAAAATGCAGCCCCGTCCCGAAAGGGTCTTCACCGAACACGGAGAAGAAAAGGCCTGTATCGACCTTGCAAGCTCGGTCTACAAGAAACTGAAGATCGAGACAAGGGCGCTCACAAACCTGGAAACCGTAAGGCTGCTGTGACCTCCCCCGGGAGAGTCACCACTTTTCTTTTTTAATTTTATGCTTTAGTTTAGATTCTGCTTTAGTTTAGGTTCTGTTTTAGTTTAGATTCTGTTTTAGTTTAGGTTCTGCTTTAGTTTAGATTCTGTTTTAGTTTTCTTTAAAAAATTAGATAGTCCTGCATTATTCAGTTGATGTTATTAAGTCGAATAAAAGCAATGGTTGGCTCTAAATCCCGGATCAGGACCCCGTACTACCGGGAAAAGTCCTGAAATATGTACCCACACAACCATAAATAGCCTTATCACGTCTTTCTTGTCCCCGGGCGACGAAGGAGCCCGGCTTTTACAAAAGAAAAGTTTAAAAAGATAAAAAGAAGAAAAGACAAAACGGGAATTTAAAAGAACATGACTATAAAGAATATTAATTTTTATTTCTTTTTTACTTTTTTTATATCCTCTGTTTTTTTGAGAGGGCCGCCAGGCAAGCTGGCGGAGGTTTTCGAATCTCTTCGCGGGAAAAAAGGTTTACGGGGTCGGCGAGATCGGTCAAATTAAAGGTTTCCCGGACTGACCAGTTCCCAGACTAACGAAAACAATATCAATCGAAAAGTAGGGGAGCACCAAAAATTAAAAAAAGAAGAAAAAAGAAGATATTCAGGGAAAATAATTAGATATATTGTAACTATTCAGGGTAAGATATATTTTAAAAACGGCAGCAGTATTTGAATTTAGACAGAAGGAGAAGACCCCAGGCCCAGAAGATGCTCCATGAGTTCCCTGTGGTCCCCCAGCACCAGGTCAGCCCGGTTCAGTTGCTCAAAATCAACATATGTGGGGACTCCGATGCAGTAAATATCCGCCCTCTTTGCAGCTTCAACCCCTAAAACGGCATTTTCAACCACCAGGCATTCTTCTTTCCTGACCTTCAGGAGTTCAACAGCTTTCAGGAAGGGGTCCGGATGGGGTTTTGCGTAAATAACATCATCTCCCGTGACCACGGTATCGAAGACTCCCGGAAAAAGCCTGTCCAGGATTCCGTGAACTATCAATCGGTCCGAGCCCGAGACCACAGAGAGGAGGTAGCGGCATTTCAGGGTTTCAAGGCACTCTTTCATTCCTTCGAAAGCCTTCAATTCGAATATTTTCTCAAACTCCTGCCGATAGATTGCGGTGATTTCCCCAAAATCAAAAGCTTCGGGGACTTCTCCCGCACACTTTATAAGCAGGGGCAAACCGGTGCTGGGGTTCGAACCCTCGATTGCATAGATATCTTCATCCCGGATTTCCATGCCCATTTCCAGAAAAGCCCTTTTCCAGGCGGCTGCATGAAAGGGCATTGAATCAACAAGAACGCCGTCCATATCAAAAATTAACGCTTTTAACACAATTTTGGCCCCATAGAGAGGAATTAAGATAAAGTAAAAAATAGTTTTCAGGCTTTAAAGCTTTCCCAAACAATTATTTGAATTGTTAAAATTGAATGTCATATATTTTTACATTTCACATTTGATTGAATGTCATATATTTTTACATTTTACATTTCACATTTGAACACAATATAAGAATTCACACTATTTTACACATCTGTTTGAAAAAGATATTACATAATACATAATTTTACATTAGGACATTCATTTACATATTCAAATGCTTTTACATTCAGGCTCGAAAATATTCAGAGGAAGAAACAATGCTTGAGGATATAATTTGAGAATTAAATAAAGAATAAAATTGAGAAGTAAAGCCACAAATTATTGAGGCTGTATTTAACAAGGAAATAAATATTATTTTCATGTTATAGAACTTCTGTTAAAAAAATTAAATGACCCCTTCAAATCTTTGGCGAGTACCGCAAAACTTATAATTGGAAAAGGATCTATTTAAATACTAATAATATTAACAACCTAATAAAAGTTAGAGATTTAGACAGAATGATTCACGAAATTTGAAGAAAATGGGGTTGCTAATATATAGCACAAATAAAAAAAACATTAAAAATATAAATTCATAAATGAACAAAAAATTTGCCCTGACCCGTTAGAAAAATTAAATTTTCCTGAAAAACAGGGATTTTCACGGAAGATACCTACACTTCCATATAAAGCTTTTGGTGTATTTCGGGCGCATGTTATCCGAAACCCCCTGGATTCGGGATGGGAAACGGAAATACTTATAAAATTTATGGGTGACATATATAAACTTGATATACAAATTAAGTATAATCCTTAAATAGGTCCAAAATATTTAAGTTAAGTTGAGTGCCAGCTTTTTAAAGATAACGGAAAAAAAATCTTTATTGAGGTTTTATTGGTTGTCTCTCAAAATCCACACTCAATATTATTCCAAAATAATTGACCTCCTGAGAGCAGGTGGGGAGTCAAAGGAACACAACTATTAATAAAATATCCAGCCGAGGGGATGAATTGCAATCTATAGTACAGGAAGCAATGAAATATAGCGAAAAAGAGAAAGAGTTCCGGAAAAACGCGGCATCCGATGAAGATTTTGAAGAATTCGGCCAGCCGAGGATCATGATAGTAGGATGCGGAGGTGCCGGGAACAACACCATAAACCGACTCTACAATATCGGGATCGAGGGTGCCGAAACCGTCTGCATCAACACTGACAAGCAGCACCTGGACAACGTGAGGGCTGACAAGAAGATCCTCGTGGGAAAAACCCTCACCAGAGGCCTGGGAGCCGGCGGTTACCCCGAAACAGGAAAGAAAGCCGCCGAACTTGCAAGAGGCACTCTTGAAGAAGTACTGAAGGACGCTGACCTCGTTTTCATTACTGCAGGTCTCGGAGGAGGTACCGGGACCGGAGTTGCCCCCGTGGTAGCAGAAGTCGCCAAAGAGCAGGGAGCCATCGTAGTAGGCATGGTCTCCAGCCCCTTCAGGGTTGAGAGAGCCCGCATCGTCAAGGCAGAAGAAGGACTTGAAGAATTCCGCAGGGCAGCAGACACCGTGATTGTCCTTGATAACAACAGGCTGCTCAACTACGTGCCCAACCTTCCCATCGACCAGGCCTTCTCAGTCATGGACCAGCTCATTTCCGAAACCGTAAAAGGCATTACCGAAACTATCACCGTGCCTTCCCTGATCAACCTTGACTACGCTGACATCAGGACCATCATGAGCTGTGGCGGCGTTGCCGTAATGCTCGTAGGAGAGTCAAAGAGCCAGGACAAGAGTACGGAAGTAGTACGGACTGCCCTGAACCACCCCCTCCTTGACGTCGATTACAAGGGTGCAAGCGGAAGCCTGGTGCATGTGACCGGAGGGCCGGACCTGAGCCTGAAGGAAGCCGAAGAAATCGCATCCATGCTCACCTACGAACTTTCGTCCAACGCCAATGTCATCTGGGGCGCAAGAATCAGGGAAGATTACGAGGGCAAGGTCCGCGTCATGGCAATCATGACCGGTGTCCAGTCAGCCCAGATCCTCGGACCCCAGGCAGGAGCAGGGATCCTGGAACCCCAGACCGAAGCCGAAGCTTTCCGGGCAAAGAGGTTAGGAAGAACTAACCAGGGCTCCAGAAGAGGAGAAATGGGCGGAATAAGGAAAAAGGACGACAATTCAATCATTGACTTCATAAATTAAAACCGTTTCAGGCAAAAGCCCGAAAACTCCGCATAGAGTACGGGTTTTTCCTGAATATGACATTCTTTTTTAATAGATACTCTTTTTTATTAGCTGTTCTATGTAAAAAACATGGATACTTTGATTGCAACCGGAAGGCTTGCAGAAAATACCGTCAGGAAAGCTGCCGGGGAAAAAGCCGACGTCCTTGTTGTTGACATAGACATCGCCGCCTTCATTACCCCGAAAAAACTATTAAAAGCCTTCAAGGAAGCGAATTTTTCAAAAAAAATCGAGCTGATCCTTGTACCGGGGCTGGTTGCGGGAAACTTTTCAAAAGTTTCGGAAGAACTCGGCTGTAAAATCCGGCTCGGCCCGAAGCACGCCTACGACCTGGGTTTTGTGCTCCCCTTTGCCGGAAAAGTGGAGTTTTCAAAAACCACCCCCGCCTGTGAGCTCCTTGCGGACGTACGGAGGGAAATGGCCCTGGAGCTCGTAAAAGAAGCCGAAAAAACTGCCAGTCCCCTCCTGACCCTCAGGGAAGTAAAACTCGGAGGTGGGGCTCGCATGAAGGTAATGGGGGAAATTGTAGGAGCAACCGAGCTTGACCCCGGAACCCTTGAAAAGAAAATCGAAGCTTTTATCGCCCGGGGAGCGGATATTATCGACCTTGGTGCCTCCCTGAACACCGAAGCAGGACAGGTCGCAAAGACGGTTGCCCTGGCAAAAGCCCGGACAGAAGTCCCGATCAGCATCGACACCCTTGACCCCGTGCTCATCAAAGAAGGAATCGAAGCCGGGGCGGACCTGGTCCTGAGCCTGAACGGGACGAACATGGAAAACGCAGGGCCCGCAGTAGCAAAATCAGGAGCTGCCGCAGTGGTAATCCCGGATGAAGGAGAAAGCCTGGAAAGCCTTATCCGGAACATTGAAGCGGCCCGCAGCCTTGGGATTAAAAAACTTATTGCAGACCCCGTACTGGACCCCATAGGGCACAGAATCACGGAGTCAATTGTCCGCTACCGCGAATTCCACATGGCTTACCCGGAAATCCCCGTATTCTTCGGGGTGGGAAACGTAACTGAGCTGATGGACGTGGACACGATAGGCGTCAACGCCACCCTCTGCGGGATCGGAGCCGAAGTAGGGGCAAGTATCCTCTTTACCCCCGAATTCAGTGACAAGGCCCAGGGTTCCATCGAAGAGCTGAAAAGGGCTTCCGAGATGATGCAGCTTTCAAAGACAAGGGAAAGTTCCCCCAAAGACCTGGGGCTCGACCTCCTCCGGATAAAAGAAAAACGCAGGCGTCCGGACGGCCCGGCCCCTGAAAATGCAATTAGGGCAAAAGCTTCGAAGAACTGGCACCTGGACCCCGCAGGCCCGGTCCGCATCAGGATCGTGCCGGACAGGGTTCGCGGAAACGGCGGGCTTATCGTAGCTGAACATGAAAAAGCCTCCGTTAAAGGAGAAAACGCAAGGGAAGTCATGGACACCCTTCTCGAACTCGAACTGGTCTCCCGCCTCGACCATGCAGCTTATCTCGGAAGGGAGCTTGAAAGGGCTGAACTGGCTCTTCGCTTTAACAGGAGCTACGCCCAGGACGACGTGTTCTGAACCGGAACGAGGTGTCATGAAACGGGGCGATGCATCCTGAACCGAAAAATAAGGATATGGTCCCAACATAAGTAACAGGCAATTCTAAAAGAAAATTCCTAAAAGACAATTCCTAAAAGACAATTCCTAAAAGACAATTCCTAAAAGACAATTCCTAAAAGACAATTCCTAAAAGACAATTCCCAAAAGATAACTCCGGAAAATGCAAAAGTATTATAAAAAAGGCTACAGAGATTCCGGAAAGGTTTTCATCGACACAAACCCCGGCAAGAAAATCCCCTGTCGGAAAAACTTTTCAAAAATAACCTGTTCAAAAGTTACCTACAAAAATGACCTACAAAAATGACCTATTCAAGATGGATAGAATACTGACATTGCAGGTGTTAAAATGAAACTCGAATATGAAGACAAGCAGGCAATCTTTGAGATCGTGGCAGCCCGCTATTTCAAGGAACAAAACTGGAAATGGGTAAACCTGAGAACGGAAATCAACAAAATATTCAAAGCCTATGAGGAACTCGAGGAACAGTACGCGTCCTATTCCTATGTCAGCCGGGACTGGTATGTCGAAAATATGGGCTCCAGGAATATCCACATGTGCAACACCTGGGAAGAGCTGAAAAACCTGGTCGCTTTCCTGAATACCCATTCAAAGTCCTTTAATTTCCTGGTGAACACCGGAAACAGGAAATCTTTTTGCATTGTGAACGACTCCAAAGAACTTACCGAACCCCAGGCAATGGCAATCAAAGAGGTCCAGAAACTTGGCTACAACACCTTTGTCTTCCTGGCCAGCGTCCCGGAAGAAATAGAATTCCAGCTACTCCAGGTAAGGGGCGTGAACTGAAAAGCGCCCTTCCCCTGAAAAACAACATTTTTCTACTCTTTTCCTCAAAAATAGCAATTTTCTACTTTTCCTCTAAAAAATAGCAATTTTCTACTTTCCTCTAAAAAATAGCAATTTTCTACTTTCCTCTAAAAAATAGCAGTTTCTAGCAGGAACTTTGCTTTTTGTTCTATTGATACTCTTTCCGGTTTTTACATCTTATTTAATATTTATTTGCCTCTGTCATCCATTTTTCCGCCCCAGTCTATATTTACATCCGGGACTGCAAATCCCACAATAATCATTTTTACTCCCTATAATGCTGGAAATGCCGGCCGCCTTCGGCGCCCGTGGACAAGAACGACGCAATATATATAATACGGTTGTATGGGGTCCTAATTACCGGGAAATACCAGAATATAAGAGGGTGGGAGCCGGAAAAGATCCGGGTATTTGGGATACCATTTGGAAAAATCCCGGGATAGAGGAATGACAGGAAGAAATCTAAAATTCAGGGACAGAAACCCAACCAGGGCAAGGTTTCAAAAATAGAAAAAAATAAAAAAAGGAAAAAATGGGAGAAAGGAAATCAGAGGAACAGGGGTGCAAACACAACAGCCACAATGCTCATGAGCTTGATTAGGATGTTGATTGCCGGACCTGCTGTGTCCTTGAAGGGGTCTCCCACGGTATCGCCGGTGACACCTGCCTTGTGGGCATCGGAGCCTTTTCCGCCGTAGTTTCCGAGTTCAATGTACTTTTTTGCATTGTCCCATGCGCCGCCGGAGTTAGACATTGTGATTGCGAGCATGAAACCTGAAACCACCGAACCTGCAAGAAGTCCGCCAAGTGCGCCGGGGCCAAGAATGAGTCCTACTAAAATAGGGGCAATAACGGCCAGCACACCGGGTGCAATCATCTCTTTCAGGGCAGAGTGGGTTGAGATTGCAATACATTTCTCGTAATCAGGTTCAGCTTTTCCTTCCATTAGACCTACGATCTCTTTAAACTGCCTCCTGACTTCAACCACGACCTCACCTGCAGCTTTTCCGACTGCCAGGATGGTCATCGAAGAGAAGAGGTACGGAAGCATCGCACCGATCGTCAGCCCGATGAACACATTGGAGTTCATGACATCGATTGCTTCAAGACCCACTGCAATCCCGTATGAAGAGAAGAGGGCAAGTGCTGTCAGAGCTGCCGAGCCGATTGCAAAACCTTTCCCCATGGCTGCGGTGGTGTTTCCTACCGCGTCAAGGGTATCGGTGATCTCACGGACTTCTTCTTTCTGGTGGGACATCTCCGCAATACCGCCTGCGTTATCTGCGACAGGGCCGTATGCATCGACTGAAAGGGAGATCCCGAGGGTTGCAAGCATTCCCACAGCTGCAATAGCTATGCCGTAGAGGCCGGAGAGCTGGAATGCAATATAGATTGTAATGGCGATAATGATTACTGGCCATACGGTTGATTCCATTCCCTTTGCAAAACCCGTGATGATGTTTGTAGCCGAACCTGTTTCACAGGAATTTGCAATAGCGAGGGTAGGCTTCCTTTCATATGATGTGTAGTACTCGGTGATTTGCCCGATGAGGAAACCCGATAGAAGTCCTGCAACCGTTGCGAAGAATACATTCAACCCGTATTCCCCGAGAAGCATATCCGTAACGAAGTAGGATGCAACGACTGCAATTGCAATTGCAACTATCAAGCCGGCATTAAACGCCCTGTGGATTGCAGAAGACTCGGTCTTGTCCGTGCGGACGAAAAAAGTACCGACAACTGATGCGAGAATTCCAAGGGCCGAAATAAGCAGAGGCACCAGAATCACGTTCTGGACAGAGACCCCGGGGAAAGTAGTTGCTGCAGTTGCTGCTGCAAGAAGCATTGTTGCAAGGATCGAACCGACATATGATTCGTAAAGGTCGGCACCCATTCCTGCAATGTCTCCGACGTTGTCCCCGACGTTGTCGGCAATTACGGCCGGGTTTCTGGGGTCGTCTTCGGGAATACCGGCTTCGACCTTACCTACAAGGTCTGCCCCGACATCAGCGGCTTTGGTAAATATTCCGCCGCCTACACGGGCAAAGAGAGCAATAGAGGAAGCTCCGAGTGAAAAGCCTGCAAGAACGTTCACAGCGGTTAGCGTGTCCAGCTCTGTAAAAACACTTGAAAGAACTATGAATAAAGAGGACAATCCTAAGAGACCGAGGCCTACGACACTCATTCCCATAACATTACCCGATGCGAATGAAACTCGGAAAGCCGGACCAATACCCCTTGTGGCGGCATTCGTGGTCCTCCCATTAGCACTTGTAGCCGTAAACATCCCTATATATCCGGCTGTCGCGGAAAGCACTGCACCAAGGACAAAGCATAACGCAGTGAGGGAGCCATTTGGCAGAATTAATGCAATCACAATTGCAAGTAAAACGACAAAAACAGCGATTGCACGGTACTGCCTGTTAAGGTAGACCATGGCCCCACCATGGATTGACGCAGTTATTTTTTTGATTAAATCGTTGCCTTCGCCTTCTTTTTGGACATTTTTGTAGGAAATACCTGCAAAAACCAGACCAATCAGGGCACATATTGGTGCAAGGTAAATTAACATATCCATAAGTTCAACCATCCTGCCGGAGAACTACATAAAAAATACATTTGAGTTTTCTACACTCCGAAATATTTTATTTTGTAGTAAATTGACTCTCGGTATATAAATCCATATTCGTTTTTTGATTGAAAATCCCAAGGAAGCTGGCCATTCCAGCTCCTCACGACAATTAATATTTCACCATGAGCACAGACGTAGTTACAATTATCTTATTTATATCTTATCTTGACATCATTATCCAAATATTATTATAAATTGTTGTTGTGTTTTTTTTCTTTATGTATAATATTATTTTTTATAAACTTCTTGAAGGTTCACGTATGTGAAAAAACTCGATCCACCCTCAAGAAGGAGAATGCGGTAACTTGTTACCGAGCTAATACTATATATAAATATCCAAAAAACAAATAAGTCAAAAACTGTATTGTTTGCCAGGCAGCCATTTTAGATATAAACTCCAATCCCCGGACCTTTAAACTCCCATACATTCATCAACCTCCGCATTCTTCACTTCATATTCATTACCTCATTTCGTTCATTACCTCAATTTTTGCATCATATTTATCCATCGTTTCCTATTCAACCCTTGAATTCTTCATTTACTTTCATACCCTCATTTTGTTCCCCACATTCATTTCCTAATTCTTCGTTCCATGTTCAACTCCTGCATGCATTAAGGCAAAAACAAAACCCGGACATAATTATTTTAGTCACACGAGGTTCAACTTTTTAGTCACACGAGGTTCAACTCAATAAAAAAATAATAATTAATAGATGGTAATTAAAAAAAGGATTGGTCTAACCCTTAGCCCGACATACTGACGCAAAAGTGTATACAAAAATGACTATTTACGCAATGCATCTGAAATGAGGCTCAGGCACTAAAAATAATACGAAAGTGGCAAACAACATAATGAAAATAATACAAAATTGTCGCTGAAATTGATTATAATGTTAAATCAATATATGTGTGAAATAACCTGCTTTCGGCAGGTTAACGAATAATTAAATATCTTGAGTACGATCTTTCCTTTTAGTGACATCAAAACCCCCAAAAAACAGTAACAGAAAAGCAGATGCCATAATAAAACGTACTACCTTTTTAG
>Ga0272442_10012372_pt1 | contig 10313 bp, 8 predicted proteins | sample SSMForm2O_FD_200262 | JGI IMG/M metagenome (GOLD analysis project Ga0272442, IMG submission 200262) | Marine sediment archaeal communities from Little Sippewissett salt marsh, Falmouth, MA, United States - SSM-Form-2O | ecosystem: Environmental > Aquatic > Marine > Wetlands > Sediment ... | reverse complement strand
ATGGTAATCGGAAACAGAGCGCGACCGGACATATACATTTCTTCCCCCGGAAGTTTTCCCAATGAATTCACTGCTGCAAGAGTGTTGGACAATTTAACACCGAACTTCCTTCCTGAATCTTTGGAAAACAGGGAAAGTTTTTTAAGCATATCGACTGCATCCTGCCATTGCATATCTTTTTGAAATGTAGATTCTTTAATTTTTACATAACGATATCCCAGTTTATCTAGAATGTCTCTTACCTGTTTAAACCCAAGCAATGTAGGATTCAACTTCACATAGGCGTTTAATCCTTTTTCCTGTAGTAAATACCTGCAAATTGATTCCTGTTCTTCCGGTGGACATCCGTGCATAGTAGAAAGAGTCACCGAGCGGACAATTGATGAAGGTATATTCCGGACAAGACTTTTTAAATCTCCCGATGATTCATTAAGGCATATAACAGCTTGAACATCCTTACAAGCAATAAAAGATTCCAACTCTTCCAGATATTGATAAAAAAGCGGTTGACTTGAAGCATCCATCAAGTGATTAACGAAGGAATCCATTCCCTTCGTCTTAATACCATCCAAGTCATAGCCAATGCTCATATTAAAAATAAAAGACTGTTTACCATTATTATGGAGTTCAAAACAAGCATTTAAAAAATGCAGGATAATCCATGCCTTTACATATTCATCATATGCCTGTTCCAGGGATAGCTCAGTAGACCATTCTGTATTGTATCCCTCATCAGATACATCAATGCAGGGTTTTTCAAATTCAAGTTTATCCATTTTTTGGACAGTTTTCAACTCGAAAAATCTCCCACCGACCAAATAAGCGGAGATGATATTTTGCGCCATTTGAGTATGCGGTCCGGCAGCAGGACCTATAGGCGTATCACAATTTTCATTAAATATCCGAATACTTTTTTGGTTTTTCTTCTTGAAAAAATGGGATTCAGGAATTCCGAATATTGAATTATGCAATCGATATTCCCCAATAATCCATTCAAGCAATTTCCTAAAAGAAATCGGGTTCATTCTATCACTCATCATTTCCTCCTTTGCATTCATCTCACATGAATTATCAGATAATAAATAAACAATATAGATCGATGGAAAATTTGTAATAAAAAGTTTCAGTGGTTTACCAACTGAAAAATTCTTTGACTAGTAGTTGGTGATCACCTCTGCATACCAGGTGGTGGTTACCATATGAATGATGTAAAAAATAAGATACATCCTCGTCCAATTTAAGTTTTATCTGGGTTCGGCAAAGATTTTTTCTATCAAGATTTTCTAATATTTCTCCCGCGGATACAAAATAGTTTTGAGAGTTTACATCTAATTTGAATATTGTAATTTTTCCTTCGGGAATATGACCCTTTATTCCCACTCCTAAACCGGATTCAAAATGGGTATTTAATTTAAAAGTGTCGGCCATATTTAAAGGAATAGTGCAGTGTGCCAGGACAACCTCATTTTTACGAATATCTACACTCGCAGGATTTGCCATAAAAATAGGCTCTCCGGTAAGAAGGTTTAGTAAAAGCATAGATATGGTTGCTGGAATATCTCCTTCGCATCCGGCCACAATACCTTCACTATTTAATAGAGACAGTCCTATGCATCCGGTATTTTGATACTTTTCTATAAGGTCAAAACATCTTACGGTGATTCCGTCTAGTTTATACTTACTGATGAGGGTTTTAAGCCCGGCATATACTCTTAAAGCACCTGTAATGGATTGGGGTGTAAAATTTTTACCGGTAATCTCAACTAATCGGGGATGTTCGATTTTATGATTCCTTTTCATAACATCAAACAATTCATCTATTTCTATATCAATAAGAGAGATTCCAAATTTTTTCTTTACAATCTTGTAATCTACTTCGCTTGCAATTAACCAATCTGAGGGTTTACCAATAACTCCCAGTTTCATTGAAGGCAGTTTTTTATACACTTCCCATACTCTGCTTAAATTTTTTAATCGACTAACGATGTAATCTGTATCTCCATGAATAATTTCAATTTTTTTACCTTTTTTCCTTAAAAAAGTCGCAATTTCCATGGCAGCAGGAAGGGCGTTGTGAAGTTGACCGGCAAGTAACCAGTAGCGGTTTTCGAGGTCCTTGAAAATTCTCTTAAATTGACCCTCTACCCCACCGGTTTTTATAAAAACAATGGGAAAATAAGCTTTATCATTAAAATCATCTAAATTAATATCAGTAAATTTGTATTTTAATTTATCTTCAATATTCTTTCTAAAATCAATCAAACTTCTATCGACATAAGTTTTGTCATGTATATCGGAAGACAGAGAAAACAGGCCAATTTTCATTGAATCTTTCCTTGCTTTATTTAAAACTTCTGTACTTTTATTTTTTTATGTATATATGTATAAAAGAATTATCTATATTAAATTTCAATAAAAATAATCGAAATCCTCTTTTTTTTATAAAAAGATTGCTATCGATAAAATATTATCAAAAAATAAATTTATCATGATACATCTATATAGTATTTTCAAGAGAAGAAGTGTTCGAAAAATGTGCAACTCCTTTCCAGGTAATATCATAGAAAAAAACAATATCTCACATTTTACTCAACTCTGATTTAAATTTTTCCCAAATTAATACAGGTCGCTTCATCCAAAAAAAACAGATAAAACTTCTTCAGGCAAAATAGAGCCAAAATAATAACTCAGATCGAATTTTGACAATGCTTCGGCTAATGATTCATGTTCATATTTTTTTCCATTAATTTCCTTTTCAATGTCTGAAATATCGTTCATAGAAAGAAAATCACCATATATTTTACTCTTTTTAATAATTCCATTTTGAATATCAAGATAACATTCAATCTTACCTCCTGGAAAACGGGTAGAATTCACTATACTATAATCTGGTGAATGTCCATAATTCCATTCCCAAGTTGCATATTTTTCTTTAACGAGACGGTTAATTTCATATAAATCAATTTTTGACAACCGATATTCAACAGGTTTATTTCCATTGAACAAGCTCTTCAATAGTATATTTCGAAATTTCTGCATCTCAATTTTCTCAGACAGGTAGTCGCAGATATTCGCTACCCTACTACGTATTGATTTGATACCTTTGGACTTTATTTTATCAATCCCAACCTTCAATGATTTCTCAAGAACATCCAAATCGGAATCAAATAAAAGTGTGCCATGATGCAGAACCTTATTTTTATATAATCGTTGTGCATTTCCTGAAATTTTTTTACCATCAACGGTAATATCATTTCTTCCACTCACTTCTGCTGGTATTCCCATATCTTTCAATACATTAGCAATCGGGTAGGCATATTTTTGCATAGAAATCCGACTATTATCAGGTAATTGTGCAAAAAAGGTAAAATTCAAATTGCCCAAATCCTGATAAACAGCACCTCCTCCGGACATTCTACGAACAACGCTAATATCTTTATCCTTGACAAACCTCATATTGATTTCTTCAATGGTATTCTGATTATTACCGACAACGATTGTAGGTGTGTTTTGCCATAAAAAGATGAAATCCTCATCCAGGGAAAATTTTTTAAGCACATATTCTTCTATTGCTAAATTATAAAACGGACTAAGTGATTGACTATCTATATATTTCATTTTACCTCCAGAAATATTTGATAAAAATTTAATCTATTTTTTATTTTTAATGCATCCATTTTAAATTAATTGCATTTTAAAATCAATATGCAATTTATGTTATATTGGAGTTAACTTGCTTGAGATATTTCTCTCGTTTATTTTCCATTTAAATTTATTTTTTAAAATCTAATATCATTTTTCCATGTAAATAATCGAAAAATAAGATTTTTCCATTCATGTCAACTTTGGTATGGTATTTATAAAATATTAAAGAAATCTTGAATAAAACAGAAAAAAGTTGTGACATACCTTTTACAAAAATGTTCTGTAAAAAAGAAACAATCTGCACCAATAGGTACTTAGCAACTATTTTCCCTTGATTCTTGTAAAGTCATATAAAAGAATTTATAATATAAAATATACCATTAGAATAAATCGGTATAATAATCGGGAGTGGATAGGCTCTGGTGGGCCTTACGGACTTCAAATTCGTGGGCGATAATTAATCATTATCGCGGTGGGTTCGATTCCTACCCCTCCCGCCTTTACTTTATTGGAAGATATTTTTATTGCTGATTTAATCCCTTCATAGATTTTTCAAAAAATGCTTAAGGAGAGTTTTCTTAAAAAATTGAAAAATAGTATTAATTACCAAAATCATAAATTAAACAATCCGTTATCCAAGATTCCCAGCGTAGAGAGAATACTACAAGATAAAAATATTCTTTCTCTAATCAAAATATTATCCCGAAAAACATTGACTGATATTATAAGAAAAATTATTTCTGAAGAAAAAAAACAATTTCACATGCATGGACAGTTGTATTCCGCAAAAGAAAGGATCGATAGAATTAAAGAGTATGCAAAAAAAGAACAATCGACTTTTCTTAATCAGGTCATCAATGGGAGTGGTGTCATTCTGCATACGAATTTAGGAAGAGCTCCTTTAGGTAGAGAAATCTATTCAATCCTGGAAGAATCCCTCAGAGGGTATTCCAATCTTGAATATAACTTGTTCGAAGGAAAACGTGGTCACCGGGGAGAAAGCGTTGAAAAACTACTTTGCACTTTAAGTAAAGCGGAAAGTAGCCTGGTAGTCAACAATAACGCTGGAGCAATTTTTTTAATACTTAATTCCCTGGCTAAAGATAAAGAGGTGATTGTTTCCAGAGGAGAATTAGTCCAAATCGGTGGCGGATTCCGCATCCCGGATATTTTAAAGCAGAGTGGTGCAAAACTGGTAGAGATAGGAACTACCAACCAAACTTTTATCAAGGATTACGAAAATGCCATAAGACCCCAAACTGCATTCATCTTAAAGGTTCACCAGAGCAACTTCAAAATGGACGGTTTTACAAATCAGGTGGATGTTAAGAGATTAAAACTAATTGGAAGAAAATATAAATTACCTATAGTAGTAGATTTGGGAAGTGGTACTTTTTTGAATTCTGAAGATTTCGGCCTAAAACACGAACCTACTGTACAGGAAAATATAAAACATGGTGCTGAAATTGTATGTTTTAGTTCGGATAAACTTCTGGGAGGACCGCAGGGAGGCATCATATGTGGAAAAGAAAAATATTTAAAAAAACTTTATCAAAATCCCGTTTTTAGAGCTTTGCGAGTGGGTAAATTAACCTTATTTTTACTCCAGGAGGTGTTGCTGACCTATTTAAAAAATGAAGCAACTTCCAGAATTCCTATTTGGAAAATGATTTCCTGCCCATTGGATGTAATTAGAACACGGAATCAGAAAATATATCAGGAATTAATAAAGGAGAATATCCCAGTATTCTTAAAGGAAGGGCAGACTGCAATAGGCGGAGGCTCTTTACCCGGACAAACGTTACCAACTCAATTAATTTATATTAAACCTTCCTGTTCATTGAAATCATTTTCCAAAGAATTACGATTATTTAATCCACCATTATTAGGAAGAAAAGAAAAAGAATATTTTGTTTTGGATCCGCGCTCATTTGAAACCATTTATGACGAACTAGTGATAAAGATTATTAAAAAAGTTTATTCGAAAACGAAATAAAATAGATTATGATACAATAACCTGATTATAATCGACTACTCTTACCCAGAGAAATTGATTTAAAGTAAATAACACTATTGGAGAAACATAAAATGTTTGTTTTTGGTACTGCAGGGCATATCGATCATGGCAAAACAGCTTTAATATATTCACTAACCTCTATGGACACAGACCGCTTACCGGAAGAAAAAAGACGAGGTATGACGATTGACCTTGGATTTGCCTGGACAAAACTATCCACCGGAGAAACTGTGGGAATTGTCGATGTTCCCGGTCATGAAAACCTGATAAAAAATATGATAGCAGGTACAACCGGTATTGATGCTTTTATATTAGTCATTGATGCTAATGAGGGTTGGATGCCCCAGACGGAAGAGCATTTTCAAATCATGAACCTTTTAAATATACAATTTGGAATTATAGTCATTACCAAGATTGATTTAGTGAACAATGACAGGATAAGCCTTGTAGAAAAACAAATCAGAGTAAAAATGGCGGATACTTTGTTTTCAAATATTCCAATTATAAAGGTCAGTACTATAAATAATATTGGTATAGATCAAGTAAAATCATCTATACAGAACTTAATTCCCAAAATGCAGGTAAAAAAAGATATCGGGAAACCTCGCCTATCTATTGATCGTGTATTCAGCATGAAAGGTAGCGGTACAGTTATAACCGGTACATTGATAAATGGTAAGTTCCATAAAGGGATGGAGATCATGATTTTCCCAAATTACAGAAAATCCCGCATTAGAAATTTACAAGCTTACAAAGAAGAGGTCAAAGAAGCTCTCCCGGGTTCACGGGTAGCCATTAATCTGGCAGGAATTGAAAAAAATACACTTCATCGGGGCGATATTGTTTTCGGAATGAAACCGGTAATCCAAGCAGGCAGATATATTGATGCACAAGTATACCTTCTCTCTCAAACCGAACATTTTCAATTGAAAAATGGAGCAAATCTGGACTTTTATTGTGGCACAAAAGAGGTTGTAGCAAAAATAATTCTAAATAAAAAGAAATATCTGTCACCCAGCGAGAAATGCCTGGTGCAATTTCGGTTTAATGAACCAATAGCAGCCTTTCTAAAAGACCGATTTATTTTAAGAATTCCAAGCCCCCCTCAAACCATCGGAGGAGGAATCATTCTGGATCCTCAACCAAAAAAGCATAGTTTTAAAGACAATGATATTGTTAATCAACTTCTAAGGAGAGTCACTCTCAAACTTAAAACAATAATTCTTACTGAAATAGAGAAATATAAATACATTAAAAAAGATGAATTGCTTATTAACAGCCATCATTCCCAAAAAGAAATTTATGAGACACAGGAACAGCTAGGTAAGGAAGGTAAAATAATTGTGACTGATTCCTTTTTAATAGACCGTCTTTTTTGGCAGGAACAAATTGGTAAATTTAAAAATCAATTAGATAACGAATACCGCATACATCCCTTGGAAAAAGGATTTCCTCTCAGCAGATTCCAAGGCAGCCTTTACTATTTACCACAGGAAATATTTAGTTTTTTATTCACATCGCAAATTATTACAAAAAAAATCATTGTAGAAAATGGAATTATTTCCTTACCTTATCATCAAGTGAAAATCCCACCTGAAAAAGAAAAAATGATGATAAAAATGTTGCACTCTATACAAGCTCATAGAGCTAATCCTCTCAATGAAAAAAGCATTCTTCTTCAAACCGGCAGTACAAAGGAAATGATTCGGTATTTAATTCAAGAAGAAAAAATCATCAAATTAAATGAAGGAATTTTACTCGAGAAAAACCAATATGATACAATAAAAAAGAAGTTAATAAATTTTCTGAAAAAAAACGGTTCTATCTCCATTTCAGAGGTTCGTACTTTATTAGGGTTTTCAAGAAAATATATTATTCCCCTGTTGACAAAAATGGATGAAGACAATATTACAATACGTCAGGGCAATTTTCGCACACTAAAATACAAATAAATAATTATTATGAAGGAGTCATGAAGCAATTGGACAAGAAAAAAAGATTAACCCAAATGGTTTCTGCTGCCGGATGAGCAGCCAAATTTAATTTTAAAGATCTCGGTGAGATCTTAAGTCATTTTAAAGATTTAAAAGATGATAATCTATTGACCGGATTTGAACATTACGAAGATGCTGCGGTTTATCAATTAAATGAAAAACAAGCTTTGATCTTTTCATTGGACTTGATTACTCCAATCGTTGATGATCCTTATTATTTTGGTCAAATTGCAGCCGCCAATGCTATAAGTGATATTTTTGCAATGGGAGGAAATCCTTTGATGGCGTTAAATATTGTCGCTTTTCCCGAAAATCAATTACACGATTTAGATCAAATGCTAAAGGGCGGAGCTGAAAAAGTCAGGGAAAGCGGTGCAATTTTGGTCGGTGGACATACCATAAAAGATAAAGAGCCAAAATATGGTCTTGCAGTCATCGGTTTGATTCATCCTGAAAATACGATTTACAATAACACCCCTCAAGTAGGAGATTTATTACTTCTGACTAAACCTTTGGGAACCGGCATTTTATCAACTGCCTTGAAAAAAGGAATTGCTGACCCGGCTATAGTAAAGGAAACTACATCCTGGATGACAAAATTAAATCGACTTTCTCGCGAATTACTCGATTTACCTATTCACAGCTTGACTGATATCACAGGCTTTGGATTGTTAGGTCACCTATCCGAAATGCTGACCAAAAATAAACTAGGAGCAGAACTGTGGATAGAAAAAATTCCCATAATTGAAGGGTTATCACAATATATCCATTCAGATATGATTCCCGGAGGTACTAAAGAAAATAAACAAATATATTCATGCCTGGTAGAAAAAGAATCAAATATACCCCGGGAACAAGAAATTGCCCTCTATGATGCACAGACTTCCGGAGGATTATTGTTATCTATTAAGCCTGAATACGCAGATAAAGCAAAAAAGCTGTTATGTAAGGATGGATTTTATTTGACACAAATCATTGGAAAAGTAAATAAATGCCGTTCAATGAAAAAAATCCGTATTCTTTCCGTAAGAAAATAAAAATTCCTATTTTTTTTATTTGACAATGATAATATATAATGTATAATACTTCTAATATTATATTATTTTAATAATTATTTGCTGATTATATTATAGATAAATAGCAAAACGGTAATAATTTTAAAAAATAATTTTTTTTATTTAAAATAAAATCATGTTTAAATTTCTTTAATGTAAATTCAATAAAAATAATATAATTTTTTTAAGAAAGATGGTGATCACCATAAAAAAAATTCTTATTACTTTATGTTTGTTTCTTTACCTTTTTTTATTAACTGGTTGTTTCTTACTGAACAATGCACCGATTATTGAATCAAGCCCCCCATTGATAGCAAAAGTAGGAATTCCTTATATTTACTATATCGATGGAATTGACCCAGATAATGATACCCTGGAATATTCTCTGTTAACCTTCCCTGAAGGGATGATGATTGACTCTGAAAGTGGAGCCATTAATTGGACACCTTCCGAAGAGCAGTTGGGAGAGAACAAGGTTGAGGTAAAAGCCAATGATCAGTGGTCTAATGATACTCAATCTTTTTCGATAATAGTTAGCAAGGCTATTCTAACTTCAATTGAGGTTCTTCCGGAAACCATGAGTCTAATTTCAGGTAATTCCTGGTTTATTACTTCAGTCATTGCAAATTATGATTATGGCACAAGCAAAACTGTTTCTACCAGTGATTGTGTTTATGAATCCAGTAATGCAAATATTGCATCGGTCGATAACGATGGGATAGTAAAAGCTATTTCTATAGGTTCAGCTGTTATTACCGCAAGCTACTCAGAAGATGGATTTACAAAAAGTGATACGGTTAATGTTACTGTGACCACTCCTCCTATTTCGCCTCCCAGTAGCGGTGGATGAGGAACCTAATTAAAACCGATAGTTTATCGGTAAAAATCAACCTCTTTATCATTAAATATTCCATTTAATGTTGACAATATTTGTCATATATTATATACTAACTTTCAATGTCAATATGGCAAAATATTTTAATGGTTTAAAAGAGGAATCAAATGCATGTAGATATCACCAGCAATGCTTTAACCAAATTAAAACATATTTTGGAAGAAAATAAAGCATCAAGTACAAAATTTAGAATTTTTTTAGCGGGAATTGGTTGAGGTGGTCCAAGATTCAATCTTGCTCTGGATGAGCAAAAAGAAAATGATAATTCTTACAAAGAAGATGGTGTCCACATTATCGCTGACCAAAATTTAATCGGGCAATTCAAGGGATTCAGAATTGATTATTCTAATTTCTTTCTTATGAAAGGATTTTCGATTTATCCCCACAACGGAACTGCTTCTACCTGTTAGAAAAATAGTAAAAACCTATCATCTCTGATTAATTCATAGATGATAGGTTTTTAATTAATCAAACAGAAATTTTCTCCTTCAAATACTCTATTTCACTACATTTTATAGCTTTTATTTTCAAGTTTGTTTTTTATATTGCCCGTATCATTATCACCAATCCGGCGATAATTAATAACACCGGCCAATAGGTTACCCATGCGACCAAGGTGAGCCAAGGGAATAATGTTGTCCCAAGAAAAATTAATCCAAGAATAATAAATATCAATCCTAAAAAAACATGTCTATTCTTCGCTGAAT